>OBJA01002157.1_pt1 | contig 11879 bp, 9 predicted proteins | sample 1519751 | NCBI WGS metagenome assembly OBJA01 (sample SAMEA3881238, study PRJEB22517) | soil metagenome | biome: lake sediment; feature: soda lake sediment; material: sediment, water from around vicinity | place: India | collected 2013-12-23 | depth 3 m
TTCAGGTGATGAACAAGATTATTTCCCGGATGATGTAAAATCCGGCGAACCCCTTTATATTTGTTGCTCTGTGTATATAAATTTTCTGCACAGGGCAATTAACGAAAACCTGGCGTGATTGGATAACTGAAATGGGAATAATCATTCGGCAAAGCATTAAGGGAAGCATCTGGTCGTATCTGGGGGTGGCAGTGGGTTTTGTGACCACCGCCTACCTGTTTCCAAATTACCTTACCACCGATGTAGTTGGTTTGTTTGGGCTGCTGCTGGCCTGGTCTGCCTTGTTTGCCCAAATTGCATCATTGGGTTTTCACGGGGTAACCGCACGTCTGTTTCCCTATTTCAGGGATAAGGAAAAAGGACACCACGGTTTTCTTTTTATTGCTTTGATTGTGATGATATGCGGGTTTGCCCTGTTTGTGGCAGCCTTCTATATGCTTAAACCATGGCTTGTGGAGAGCAACCTGGAAAAATCGCAGTTATTTGCCAGCTATGTTGATTTATTGGTTCCCCTTGTATTTTTCACATTACTCTTCAGTTTTCTCGATATATTCAACAAATTGCTGTTCGATGCCGTGTTCGGAACATTCCTGATGGAATTTGTACAACGGCTGCTCATTCTGGTTGCCGTATTGCTGTTTGTTTTTGACTGGATTTCGCTCCATTCGTTAATATTGGGCTATGCAGGGGTTGTGAGTATCAAAGGGCTCATCATGTTTTTTTACCTGTTGGCAAAAGGGGAACTTGATTTCAGGCCTCAGCTTCATTTTGTAGATAAAAAGCTTAAAAAAGAAATTATTGATGTGGCATTGTTCAGCATCCTGGCCGGTATCGGGGGAAATATCGTTTTCTCCATTGATAAGATCATCGTAAATCAGATGCTGGGATTAAGTGCCACCGGGATTTATACAATTGCATTTTATTTCGGCACACTGGTAATTATTCCTTCCAGGACGCTTTTACGCATTTCCGGTACTTTAATCGCTGAAGCTTGGAAAAGAAATGATGTTGAACACATTACAGAAATTTACCGTAAGAGTTGTTTGAATCAGTTTATAATTGCTGCTTTTTTGTTTGGGGGAATCTGGATCAATATCGATAACATTCTTACAATTCTCGGTCCTGAGTATTCTGATGGGAAATGGGTGATCTTTTTTATCGGGTTGGGGTATTTAATTGACATGGCAACCGGTGCAAACGGGCAAATTATAAATTATTCCAGTTATTACCGTATGGCCCTCTGGTTTTTGGCAGCACTTTTGTTTTTTGTCCTGGCATTAATGTACCTTCTTATTCCAGTTTGGGGTATTACGGGAGCAGCAGTTGCTATTGCCGGTTCTTTTTTAATAAATAATCTTATGCGGTTTGTTTTTCTTTACCGCAAATATAGGATGCAACCTTTTACCAATCGGTTTCTACTTGTGTTGATTGCTTTTGGGGTAGCTTATTATGCAGGTTATTTTATACCCCAGTTATCCCTGGTCTGGGATATTTTGGTTAGAGGCAGTGTATTTGCATCTCTTTTTATGTTTTTTATTATAAAATTGGGTGTTTCCATTGACCTGAATAAATTATTAATAAGGTATTTTGTTGAAAAGGATACAAAACAATAAATCAGCAAACTGCTCATGTTTACCTTTCTAAGTCGAATTTTTGTATTCTTCTTTTCAAATCTTCAATTAGTTTAACATTTATAGGGGGATTATAAAGAGGCTCGTCAAAATATGATGCCGGTATAGGTTTTATTTTTTTTTGTAATAGAAAATGAATCCCAAGAAGCCTAAATAATGTGTGATTTATAGTTCTTTTTGGAAATGGCGCATTTATGTCGGAATAAATATTCATCATATCGATAATTCCTTCAAAACGATCACGATTATCTTGTGTTTTGTCAAAACCAAAATCTATGAAAAGCACAGGTGTACCCATTGCGATACAGGGCAACGCGCAGTGAATTAATGAAGTTACAACAAGTTTGGCTTTTGAATATCTATAAAGAACTTTCTCAACTAAGTTCATTCTCTCCTCAATACTTTTTGAAGGTAGATCTTTTATAAAATGAGAAAAGTAGGAAACCTTATTTTGCCATTCCTTAGGAATAAGATTTTTTTTAATAGTTTCCCGATAGTTTTTAGTATAATTTGCACGAAGCAGGTCTACAATAATTATTTCATTACTTTTTTCTTTCTCATTGCTTGGTGAAGTTAGAGTTAGAGTGGCACATCCTGAAAAATAAGCCTCGATGCCAATACCCTTAAATAGGTTTAATGTATGAAAATCCCTACACCCAATAGGTTCATGTTTCTTAAAATAATCGTAATTTTTAATATCTATTATTGATGATTTGCCGTGAAATGATATAAATAGGGGCTCTATTTCTGGAGATGGAGGAAAATTGTTAGGATTATGCATAAACCATCCACTGATGATTGCTTTTAGTGGATATGATAGAGCATTTAAATTTTCCCTTTCAATAAATACCGGCTCTTTTACTAGTTTAGAAGCAGCATAACTTTGTATATCATCACCTAGGTTTTGACTTTTTGAATAATATACTATTCCTGTTTCCATTTTTACTTCCTGTGTAACTTATAAATTTTGTATTTCTTAGGAATCCTGAATTTGATAGTAGCAATCTTCAAGTTTAGTTGCAGAAACCAAAGTAAGAACTCATGGCTGGGTTTCGATATCTGACCTTGTTAATACTGACAACCATAAGTAAAAATATGGATTTTTGGTCTAATTCAACTTCCTTGCATATATTTTCTTATAAATTTACATCTTTATTTTCGCCTAATATCATAGAATTATCATCTTAGGTTTGAACATATTTGTTGTGTTTGTTATAAGATATAACTATTTGCAGATAAATTCCCTTATATAAAAATTTAATTAAATGTTTAAATCATTCAATTTAAAACGATTAACACAAGCTATTCTTGCAAAAAGGGATCATATTAAAGTATTAGCATTACTATCAGATGATGAAAAAGCTTTAATTTCAGAAATAAGGAAGAAAAAGCTTACGTATTTATCAGAATCAAAGCTTGTTAAACTTATTAAAAGTATTCAATCATTAAAAGAAGTTGAAAACGAAGGAATATTTATTGAAGCTGGTTGTGCATTAGGTGGCTCTGCAATTCTTATTTCTAGGTTCAAGAATGAAAAAACTCCTTTATATATTTATGATGTATTTGGTATTATTCCACCTCCTACAAAAGAAGATACAGAAGATGTTCATCAGCGTTATAAAACTATTATTGAGGGAAAGTCGAAAGGAATTAGTGGTGATAAATATTATGGTTATGAAAATGATTTATATAAAACTGTACAATCCAATTTTGATAAGTTTTCTATTGATAGGGATAAAGAATCTATATTCCTGATTAAAGGTTTTGTCCAAGAAACTATGAAACTAAATGAACCTGTTGCGTTTGCTCATATTGATGTAGACTGGTATAGTCCTGTAAAACATTGTCTAGAACAAATTTTTCCTAAACTTGTCAAAAATGGTTGCATCATTCTTGATGATTATTTCGATTGGGGAGGTTGCAGGAAGGCAACCGATGAATTTCTTCGGAATACATCAGGTGGGTTTATACTTGATGATACTTTTGGGTCACGTAAAATAATTAAAAAATTTTGATAAACAGAAATGGCGCATTTAATTATTTTCACAAACAACTTTCCATTTGGCAACGGAGAAACGTTTCTCGAAACAGAGATATTTTACCTTGCCGATTATTTCACTGCCATCCATATTTTTCCTTTATATTATGGTAAAAGTATAACAGCACGTGCAATTCCGGCTAATACATCTTATTCGGAACCCTTCTTCAAAATTGATGTGGTGACAAACAGAATGGGACTGTTAGCAGCCGGATTGGCAAACAATGGTCCTGTTCGTTTTGCGATTAAAGAGGGTTTCAATAGCAAGGTTATTTCAACCTTTAAACATCTGAAGACGTATCTTTCAGAAACTTTTATAACACGACATTTACTGTCAGCCACAAACAGAAAAAAAATAGAATCTGTTATCAAGGAAAACTCTATACTGTATTTCTATTGGGGTGATAAGTCCAGTGGCATAGTTCCTTTTCTCAGAAAAAAATACAAAAATCCAATAGTTGCCCGTTTTCACAACTCCGATCTGTATGAAGAAATCAAAAAAGGCTATTTACCCTATAGAACTGAGTTGCTTAAAAGTTTATCTTCTGCTGTTTTTATAGCAGGAAATGGAGAAGAATACCTTAAAAACAGGTATAACAAGGTATCCTTTCAATCCCATGTATTCCGCTTAGGCGTAAATCAGGTATCAGGATCAACGACTAAAAATGATGATGTATTTAGAATAGTAAGTTGTTCTTATGTAGTGCCTATCAAACGAATCGATCTGATAATCGATGCCTTGAATACCCTTAATTTTAAAATAGAGTGGACACATATTGGCGGGGGACCACTTCTTGAGTATATAAAAGAAAAAAGTAAAACACTAAAAGATAATATTACGCCTCATTTTTTAGGTCATGTATCCAACAAAGAGGTTCTACAGTTTTATATGAACAATTATATTGACCTGTTTTTAAATGTCAGCGCATCGGAAGGAATTCCGGTTTCAATTATGGAAGCTATCTCAGCCGGGATTCCAGTTATTGCTACAGATGTTGGCGGGACATCGGAAGTAATTGATCAATCTTTTGGACGACTTATTGATAAAAAATTTTCCGCAAATTATCTCGGTAAGCTCATATTTGAATTTTATTCGAAAAGTTCAAATGAAAGATTGATGATGCGCAAAGCAGCGGGTTCGTATTGGGACACAAAATTCAATGCGAATAGAAACTATACTGACTTTGCAATGTTTTTAAAAAATCTTGAACAACATTAAATTGCAACTCTTTATGCTGAAAATCATATCAATTGTGGGAGCCCGTCCTAATTTTATAAAAATAGCCCCTTTTATCCGTGCCATCGATCAATATAATATCAATAATCAGACAAGCCGAATAAACCATTTACTTGTTCATACGGGTCAACATTATGATGATCGGATGTCAAAAGCGTTTTTTGAAACTTTAGATATACCCGAACCCGATATAAACTTAGGAATCGGATCGGGCTCGCATGCCGAACAGGTGGGTAACACAATGATTCTGTTTGAACAGGTTCTGTTAAATGAAAAACCCGATTGGGTAGTTGTGGTTGGAGATGTGAATGCCACACTGGCCTGTTCTGTAACTGCAAAAAAATTAAATATTAAAGTCTGCCATATTGAGGCAGGCCTTCGCAGCGGAGATATGTCAATGCCCGAAGAAATCAACCGTCTTGTTACCGATCGCATCAGCGATTTACTGCTTACCCCCGATAAATTATCGGCCAAAAATCTTTTAATGGAAGGGGTAAGGGAAAAGAAAATAAAGTTTGTAGGGAACATCATGATTGATACACTCTTTGAAAACCTGGAGAAGGCAGCTAAACTGGATATCAGCGATATAATAGAGAAGAACCTGTTGGTGACAAATGTAAAGCAAGAAAATATACCAGATTCTTACCGGTTTGAAAATGGGTTTGCAATTCTTACAGTTCACCGGCCTTCAAATGTTGATACTCATGAAATACTGGATCCCATTCTCGATTTTATTATAAATGAAGTGACTGCTGAACTTCCGGTTATATGGCCTGTGCATCCCCGCACAAAGAAAATGCTTGATACCTTTGGATTGTGGGAAAAAACAGTTGCCTGCAGAAATCTTATTTTACTCGATCCGGTAGGTTACAACGAGATGCTTCGCCTGAATATGGATGCAAAGATCATGTTAACCGATAGTGGAGGATTGCAGGAGGAGTGTTGTGTGCTGGGAACCCCCTGTCTGACGCTTCGATGGAATACCGAAAGACCTGTGACACTTAAGGAATATGGCGGTGCCAGTGTATTGGTAGGGAACAACGTGGAAAATATTCGCAGGGAATTTCACAACGAACTTCAGGCCGGCAGAATCCCTCAGCGGCCTGAACTGTGGGATGGGCAAACAGCACACAGGTGTGTACAGGCTATTGTTGATTATCAGGAAACTGAGTAACAAGCTTTTGAGGTTCAGGTCAGGAATCTGAATTAAAATTGCCATAAATTAGGGCATTTTGCAAAATTATTTTGTATGATCAGGTGCAGAGCCATAGATGAAAGTATAACTTTGCCTGTAATAAGAATATTTTCTGCGGCAACATCGAACAGCTTATGGAAAAAATATACATGTGCGACACCTACGGGCAGTACCTTTCGCTGAAGGATGAGATTGATGCTGCCATGCAGGAAGTAATAAAATCGACCCGGTTCATAAAAGGAGGAAAAGTGCTCGAATTTGAGAATGAACTTTCGGAGTTTCTGGGCACGAATGTCATTGCATGCGGAAATGGTACCGATGCCCTGCAACTGGCACTGATGGCTTTTAACCTGCAGCCGGGAGATGAGGTAATAACAACCCCCTTTACATTTATTGCAACCGTTGAGGTGCTTGCCCTTTTAGGTCTTAAACCGGTATTTGCTGATGTGAATCCCGGTACTTTCAATATCGATGTTGCCTCGGTTGAACCGAATATAAATGAACGGACCAGGGTCCTGTTGCCGGTGCATCTTTTCGGGCAGTGCGCGGAGATGGAACTCCTGCTTCAGCTTGCTGAAAAATACAATCTTTACCTGCTGGAAGATGCCTGTCAGGCCTTGGGTACCGATTACCTGTTCCGTGATGGAAAAATAAAGCCTGCAGGAACGATCGGGCATGCCGGCTGCAACTCCTTTTTCCCCTCAAAAAACCTGGGAGCTTTTGGTGACGGAGGTGCCGTTTACTGTCCGGAAGATAAACTGGCTGCCGTAATACGATCCATTGCCAATCATGGTATGAAGCAGAAATACCATTACGACCGTATCGGAGTGAATTCGCGCCTCGACAGCCTCCAGGCAGCTGTGCTGAGTGTGAAGCTGAAACATTTCAACAAACACCTGAACGCCCGGCAGCAAGCAGCTGCCTGGTATGATGAATACCTCAGCGGGATTGAGCAAATACAGCTGCCGGAGCGGGTGCCATACAGTACCCATTCGTTTCATCAGTATACCATCCGGACCCACCGCAGAAATGAGCTGCAGCAGTTTCTGAAGGCAAAAGGAGTTCCTTCGATGGTGTATTACCCAGAGGTTATACATTTGCAGGAAGCTTACCGTTACCTGGGGTATAAAAAAGGAGATTTCCCGGTGAGCGAAGAACTTACCCAAACGGTGCTGTCGTTGCCTATGCACACCGAACTTACCGAAGAGCAGCTGGAGTATATTACCGGTTCAGTAAAATTATTTTTTCACGCAAAGACGCAAAGACGCAAAGGATAGGTAAGGTTCACAAGAAGAGATAAATATTTTAGAAAGCATTTAAAATTAAGAGCACCTAATTATCAACAAACCAGAAGGTAGAAGAATAATCTTTGCGCCTTTGCGTCTTTGCGTGAGAATTTCATCTCTTTGATATAAATTTAGCAGTTTAAATAATGTCTATATGAAAAATACATACATTCATGAATCATCTATAATCGACGAAGGGGCCCGGATCGGAGAGGGTACAAAGATCTGGCATTTTTGCCACGTGTCAGGGTTGGCAGTGATTGGCAAAAATTGTGTGCTGGGACAGAATGTTTACGTTGGTAACAATGCGGTACTTGGAAATAATGTAAAGGTGCAGAACAACGTGTCGGTATACGAAGGAGTGGTATGTGAAGACGATGTATTTCTTGGGCCATCCATGGTATTCACCAATGTAATCAACCCGAGGAGTGCAGTGAACCGGAAACAGGAGTTTAAACCGACGCTTGTAAAAAAAGGAGCCACCATAGGAGCCAATGCAACCGTGGTATGCGGCACCACCCTGGGGGAATATTGTTTCATAGGTGCCGGGGCGGTTATTGCAAAGGACGTAAAACCCTATGCACTTATGGTTGGTGTGCCTGCGCAGCAGAAAGGGTGGGTCAGCCGTTCAGGTAATGTGCTCGGAGATAACCTGGTGTGTCCTGAAACGGGAGAAAAGTACATGGAAGCAGGTGGATTTTTAAAGCTAGAAACGGAATAGAAAAATCTGGTTTTTAAAGGAAGGCATTTTGATGTTATCTTAGCGCTTTTAAGCTTAGGCAGTAATTCAAAAGTTATATGAAACGTTTTGCAATGATAGGTTCGGCCGGGTATATTGCCGAACGCCACATGAAAGCCATCAGGGAAACGGGCAACGTCCTGGTTTGTGCTACCGACCCCTTTGATGTGATGGGTCGCATGGACAGTTATTTTCCCGATGCCGAATTTTTTCTGGAGATCGAGAACCTGGATAAATACATGGACGATCTTCGCCGGGCCGGGAATCCCATCGATTATGTCACCATTTGTACCCCCAACTACATGCACCCCTCCCATATCCGCTTTGCCTTGCGCAACGGAGCCCATGCCATCTGTGAAAAGCCGTTGGTTATTTATCCCGCCGACATTCCGGTTATAAAAGACATTGAAGCTGAAACCGGAAAAAGAGTTTATACGATTTTGCAGCTAAGGTACCATCCTGCCATCCTGGCTCTCAGAAAAGAGATTCAAGGGGCCGGAGAACAGGTTTTTGATGTTGACTTAAGTTACATCACCACCCGGGGTAACTGGTACCGGAAAAGCTGGAAAGGGGATGTTTACAAATCGGGTGGTGTGGCAACCAACATTGGCATTCACCTGTTTGACATGATCACCTGGATATTTGGCGATGTACTGGAAAATACCGTTCACTTATACAGCCCCTACAAAGCGGCGGGATTTCTGCAACTTAAAAAGGCCCGTGTACGCTGGTTCCTGAGTCTCGATTATCATGATCTGCCAAAAGTTGCCGCCGACAAGAATTCCCGTACCTACCGTTCCATAACAATAAACGGAAAAGAAATTGAGTTCAGCGGCGGATTCACTGATTTACATACCGTTACCTATCTCAATATTCTGAATGGCAACGGCTTCGGTATTGAAGATGCCAAAGAAAGCCTTGAATTGACTGATTTTGTGAGAAACGCCACACCGGTTGGTTTAAAAGGCGATTACCACCCTTTACTAAAAAACGCCTGATTATTTTTTATACGCAAGGGCAATGAATTTTTCGGCCAGTTTTTCCCGTGAATAGTTTTCCAAAGAACTGGAATGCACGTTGAGTCGATTTTTCAGGAAGAGGTTAAAATAATCCTCGACAATCTTCTGCATTCCATCCAGGTTCTTGAAATCAACAGCAATTCCGGTGTTGGTTTCCTCAATTATCCGGGCAAAATCGGAATCCGTGGGGCCAATTGCAAGTATGGGTCGTTTCAGGGCCATGTATTCATACATTTTGCCTGGCAATATTCCCCCTGCATTTGGAGTATCATTTATTGGAAGCAGTAAAACCTGTGATTTGGCCAGTTCATGCAAACCTTTTTTATGCGGCAGGTGATCGATATGGATCAAATTATCCTGAAGCCCGTTCGCGGCAATGGCACGCAGTACCAATTGATCGGTCTGACCGATCAGTTGTATGCAGAGTTTATTTTTAAACTCTCTGTTTTCGGATGCAATCCTATTGAGCGCTTTCCATAAAGCTGAAGGATTGCGGTCGCGGTTAAAAGCACCAAAATGAGATATCGTAAATTTTTCAGAAGTACCCGCAGGCAGGGCATCAAAATCCCCATTGTCGAAGCCGTTAAATATAACTTCTGTTTTATTTCCTGAAATTCTACTTAAGTTAATAGCCCAGCTTGGGCTCACCGTTACTACATGATCGGCCATTGTCAATACCTTTTTTTCGAGCTTCCTGTGTTTCCGGTCGGCCCACCGGGTTAGCCTGAGTTGGTCGTAGAAATCAATGTCAGTCCAGGGGTCACGGAAGTCAGCAATCCAGGGTATATCAAATTTCTTTTTCAGTCCCAGGGCAATCAGGTGCATGCTGTGTGGCGGCCCGGTTGATACAATCAGATCAACCGGATGCTCTTTAATGTATTTTGACAGGAATTTAACTGAAGGCTTCACCCAGAACTTACGGGGATCGGGAATGAGCAGGTTTCCCCTTATGAATACCGCGATCTTACTTTTTAAGTCTCCTTTTGAGGCTTCAGAAATGTAACCGGGTTTAAACTTTTCGGTTTTCTTTTTTCCTGTAAGAATTCTGAAAAATTTGTATGGCTCCCAAATGGGAGTTTTAATTGTTTCTGTTTCGGGGTGGATTTCATCAAGGAGGCTGTCATCGGTAACTGAGGCATCGGGATTCAAAGGCGTATAGATAATTGGCTTCCATCCAAGGGCAGGCAGGTACTTCGACATTTTAAGCCAGCGCATTACACCCCCTCCTCCGCTGGGGGGCCAATAATAGGTTATTATTAAAGCTTTTTTCATGTTAACTATGAAAACAGAATACTTTCCCTATCCTTAAAAAACCGCGAGGGAGAGGAAGAGAAAAAAATAAAACTCATCCTCTCCGATATCCTGCCTTCCGGTAGGCAGCTTCGCGGAAAATCATAAAACTATAGTTTTTCAAACAATCTGCGCATGCTTACTTTTTCACCGATAATCGTATCCAGATCGCCAATATTAACCCGTTCCTGCTCCATGCTGTCGCGGTAACGGATTGTAACGGTATTATCGGTAGTGGTCTGATGGTCAACGGTAACACAAAATGGTGTACCGATGGCATCCTGCCGGCGGTAACGTTTTCCGATTGAATCTTTTTCATCGTACTGACAGTTGAATCCGAATTTCAGCTTGTCAATAATTTCACGGGCCTTTTCCGGGAGACCGTCTTTTTTAACAAGCGGCATTACGGCGAGCTTAACCGGTGCAAGAACCGGAGGCAGTTTCAGCACAACCCGCGAATCCTTGTCAAGCTGTTCTTCGTTGTATGCGGCTGAGATCACCTGCAGGAACATACGGTCGACCCCGATTGAAGTTTCCACTACATAAGGTACATACGATTCATTCAGTTCAGGATCAAAATAGCGTACTTTTCTGCCCGAATACTTCTCGTGTTGCGAGAGGTCGAAGTCGGTACGCGAATGGATGCCTTCCACTTCCTTAAATCCAAAAGGGAACTTATACTCCACATCCACAGCGGCATTGGCGTAGTGGGCCAGCTTTTCATGCTCGTGGAAGCGGTAGTTTTCTGCCCCAAAACCAAGTGCCTGGTGCCATTTCATGCGCAGGTCCTTCCATTTTTCGAACCACTCAAGTTCGGTTCCCGGGCGAACGAAACATTGCATTTCCATCTGCTCAAACTCCCGCATACGGAAAATAAACTGCCGGGCAACAATTTCATTGCGGAATGCTTTTCCGATCTGGGCAATTCCAAAAGGGATTTTCATGCGCCCGCTTTTCTGTACGTTCAGGTAATTAACAAAAATCCCCTGCGCTGTTTCGGGCCGCAGAAATACCTTTAGTGCCCCTTCGGCGGTTGATCCCATTTCGGTTGAAAACATCAGGTTGAACTGACGTACATCGGTCCAGTTGCGGGTTCCCGACATCGGACAAACAATTTCCTGATCGATTATAATTTGTTTTAACTCATCCAGGTTGTTGTCGTTTAATGCTTTTGAGAACCGTTCATGCAATTCATTGTACTTATTCTGGTTTTCGATCACCCGTTGATTTGTGTTTCTGAACTGCTGTTCATCGAAGGCCTCGCCAAACCGTTTTTTTGCCTTTTCGATTTCCTTGCTGATTTTTTCTTCAAATTTGGCCAGCTGCTCTTCAATAAGCACATCGGCACGATAGCGTTTTTTTGAATCTTTGTTGTCGATCAGCGGATCGTTGAATGCATCAACATGGCCGGAAGCTTTCCATATTGTGGGATGCATAAAAATTG
>OBJA01002158.1_pt1 | contig 11877 bp, 15 predicted proteins | sample 1519751 | NCBI WGS metagenome assembly OBJA01 (sample SAMEA3881238, study PRJEB22517) | soil metagenome | biome: lake sediment; feature: soda lake sediment; material: sediment, water from around vicinity | place: India | collected 2013-12-23 | depth 3 m
TATTATAAATGAAACGATACTTGGTTGTTTTTTTAGTGATTTTATCGATAGCCTGTACCCGCGAAAAGAACCGGCCCGGTCATACTTTTTTCCCGGACATGGCCTATTCGCCTGCCTATAAAACTTATTCAGAAAACCCTGTTTTTGAAGAGGGTGCTACCATGCGGTTACCAGCCGAAGGAACAGTGCCTCGCGGGTTTAAACCATACCCGTACGAACCAAAATCGATGGACGAACAGGAACGGGCCGGGAGAGAACTTAAAAATACGGTTGAAGCTACTCCCGAGGTTTTGGAGCAGGGAAAACGCCAGTACGAAATATTCTGTATCAGTTGTCATGGCGAAAAAGGCGATGGCAACGGGCAGCTTTTCACCAGTGGGCTTTACCCTGCCAAACCCAGGTCGTTGGTTGACGATTACTTGAAGGCCAGACCTGATGGCGAGATTTTTCACGTAATTACCCTCGGTTCAGCTTCAGGTTTGATGCCACCGCACGGTGGGCAAATCACTCCTGAAAACAGGTGGAAAATTGTTCATTACGTGAGGGAGCTGGCTAAAAATCAGTAAATCGGGGGCGAGTGAAAGCTTTCAATACATAAACATCTTCACAAATTTCCGGCATTGAAAATCAGAAAAAACAGCATTGCTACTGTCCGCTATACGGTTACCGACGCGACCAGCGGGAAAATATTGCAGCAAGTTTCGGGCGACCGGCAACAGGAGTTCCTTTTTGGGTACCAGCTTTTGCTGGAAGCTTTTGAAAGAAACCTGGAAGGAATGTCGCCGGGCGAAACATTTCATTTTCACGCACCGCAGAATGAAGCATACGGTCCGGTCGATCCGAAAGCGGTTGTTGACCTGCCGCTGGCAACCTTTGCTGAAGAAGATGGCCATATCGACCCTGAAGTGGTTCAGGTCGGGCATGTTTTTCCGATGGGCGACCAGCAGGGAAACCAGCTTTACGGGAAAATCATCAAAATCGGCAAAGACATGGTGACCATGGATTTTAATCACCCAATGGCAGGGAAAGACTTGATTTTTTCCGGTGAAATTGTTGCCGTGAGAGAAGCACTTCCTGATGAGTTGCCTGCGTGAACAAACCCGCAGGCAAATTTACACCTCCTGAACTTTCTGGAATATACATTCTGGGGGCAGAGTAACTAAAAACCGATCCCGCTGGCACTTTTAATGGCTCTTTTGGAGAGCTGCAATTTTGAATTTGCCTGCTTTTCTTCCCCGTCGTTTCCTTCTTTCAAATAAACAATATTCAGGTCGTTTGCTGAACTCTCTTTCGAAGTGATATCCAGAACATAATCCTGGTAACCATCAAAGCTGATCAGAATATGCGCCGTGTCGCCGGGGAGGTTCCAAAGACGAAATTCTCCGTTTTTGTTGGTGATGGTTCCGATACTGAGCGGGTTGTCCTGCAGACTGATGTTGACACCATACAGCGGTTTTTCTGTTTTTTTGTCAACTACTTTGCCCCAAACATGGGTGGTTTGGCCGCTTCCTGCAGTCGAAATCAGGCAGGCTGCCGTTAAAAGGTTGAAAAGGATGAATGGTATTTTCATACGTTGTAAATTTTAAGTGGTACGTATGGAACTCACTTTAATGTTTTCTCTTCGTTTTCTGCTTGTTTAACTCATCGAATGGAAATTAAAGTTCGTTTCATGGCTTGTTTTCATGTTTCTAAACTAACAAGACAAACAAACTATGAAATGGTTGCTTTCAAATTCAAAAAAAATCAAGAAAATGAGAATGTTCAAGTTTTTTTTTGAACCTTCTTAATCACTCCTCATTTGCCTGTTTTGTTGGAACGTTATTTTTGATCGGGGGCCGCTTTGTAACCTCTTTTTTCAATGGCGGCAACAATGGCTTCATTGTTTGTTTTTGCGGGGTCGAAAACCACACGCGCCGTTGAGTCTTCAAAATTTGCTTCCACCGAAACGATGCCTTCCAGTTCTCCCACGCCTTTTTTTACCGACATTTCACAATGGTCGCAAGTCATTCCTTCCACATGGTAAACCAATTCAACTTTGGCCACCGGTGGTTCTTCAGCCGGCTGATTTTCTTTCTTTTGTTTGCACCCTAATACCAGGAGAGCCAAAACTAAAAAAAGTAAGGTTGTATGCTTCATATCAGTTAAATAATGGTTCTACAATTTTTTCGCTGTCCTGTCCGGCCTCGCCCATAACTGCTTTTACATTGCTGCCGAGTAATTTCGATAACAGCCCCGCATTCATCCGGGCAACATAAGTTCTGCCGTCGCTTTTTTCGTAGATGGCAACCCGGCAGGGCATCATGGCGGCAACATGCCGGTTTCCATCGTTTTCCAAAATCCTGACAGCGATGTCGGGTTTACATATCGAATAAACTTTGACGGGTTTCACCGTAAAGCCATGTTTAGCCATGGTTGCCTGTAAATCATATTGATAGGGCATACTCCATTTGTTGTCTTTAATGGATTGTTCCATCATGGAAGCAGTTTCTTCAAAGTTGTAGTTGCTTTGGGTGACGTTAAACATCATTTTGGGTGCTACCAATACAATGAGTAATAGGGTGAGCACAATTCCAGCTAAAAGTCCGGTTAAAAACATAGTTGATTTTTTTTTCATGGTTCATATATTTAAAAATCCAGATGTATCGATATAACATCTGATTTTTACGAAAGTTCACTGCAGACGCAACAAGCTGTCGAAGATAAGGGCAGCCATCATAAACAGGTACAAAAAGTTCAGTTTAAAAAAGGTGAGCCTGACGGGGAGGTCTTTTTTGACAAACAGCTGAGCTGTGGTAGAAAGCAGTAGATAGAGGATATAAAAAACCAGCAAATAAACCACGACGCGGGAGGTCATCACTTTTAAAGCGATAATTAAGGCCGAAGCAATGGTTGATAAAATCCACGTGTAGCTGAGCCTTTTGATTTGGTTTTCGGAGAAAATGTCTGTCAGGCTGGGGTAGCCCACAAAACGATATTCTTTTCCAAACAAAAGCAGCAAAAGCCAAAAATGGGGAATTTGGCCGATAAAAAAGAAGATAGCGACCAGTAAAATTCCGGTATCCAAAAGTTCGCCGCCAGCTGCCAGCCAGCCGATATAAGGAGGCAAGGCCCCGACCAGCGAGCCGGGAACTACGGCAAAAGCGGTGTATTTTTTAAGCGGGGTATAAAAAGCGTTATATGAAACAAGCGTGAGCAGGCTGGTTAAAAATGCCGCTGGCGGAAAAAATGTCAGCAGTACGGCAGCGCCTGAAAGAAAATACACCAAAGCAACAACAATCGCAAAAAACGGCGATACCTTCCCGGAAGGAATGGGCCGGTTTTTTGTCCGGGGCATGTGGCCGTCGATCTTACGCTCCTGCCAGTGGTTGATGGCTCCCGAGCTGCACGACATCAAAAATACCCCCAGCATCAGGTAGATTCCCTCTATGCCGATGGTGCCGGTTTTCAATGCAAAACCAGTCAGTGCCGACAACGCCACGGGCAAAGAAATACGCGCTTTGCCCAACTGAAGAATGATTTGCACATAAGAACCAACGGATTGTCTGCCCATTTTACTGGAGTGTTTTCAGGTATTCAATAATCTGGGCGATATCTTCGTCGCTGAGCTGGCCTTTGTAGCTTTGCATCAGCCCCCGGTTGAAACCTTCCACAATATCGGCGTCGGGTTCGTAAATCGAACGTTTGATGTATTCGTCGTCAGCGGTGACAGTCCGTTTTTTACCGCCCGTGGTCACACTAACTTCGTGGCCGTAAACTCCTTTAAACGAAGGACCGATAATTTTTGACCCATCAACCGAGTGGCAAGCCAGACAGCCAATGTTGGTCATGATCCGCTTTCCGGCTGCAGCCGGCGAATCGGTGGCCGCTGCCACCTGTTTTGTTGTGTCCTGATGCCATTTGTTAAAATCTTCCTCGGGCATCACCTTCACCCAATTGTACATATAAGAATGCTGTAAGCCGCAATATTCGGTACAAAATAGCTCATAAGTTCCTTCTTTTTGCGGAATAAACCACAGGAACTTATCTCTGCCGGGCACCACGTCTTCTTTTACACGGAATGCCGGTATATAAAGGCTGTGTACCACATCCATGGAATGCAGGTTCAGTTTCACCGGTTTGTTCATGGGTACAAAAAGCGTATCGGTTATTTTGCCACCTTCATACTGAAAAGTAAAATTCCACATGCGGGCGTTTACGTTAATTTCAAAGCTGTCTTCGGGCGCTGTTTTCATCGGTTTCCATCCGGCCCAGCCGTAATAAAACATGATCAGTACGAGTCCCGTGGGAATGACTGTCCACACAATTTCCAGCGTGTTGCTTCCTTTAATTTGTGTTGCTTCGGGATTTCGTTTTTTGTTGTATCTGTAAATGAAATAAATCATCATCACCGTCAGCCCGATCAAAAAGAAAAAACAAACGGCAAGGATTATAACGAATGCCTTGTCCACCCCGGCAACAAAATTAGAGGCTTGGCTTGATGCTTGAAGAATATACATAGCTTGTTTATATGAAAATGTAGTCTAATAAAGTAACAATGAGTACTGCCGCAAACAATACAAATACTCCGCCTACCATAACCCGAATGTAAAGTTCGTCAAATTTCAGGTGCATAAAATAAATCAACACCAGGGCTGATTTAATGGAGGCAAAAGCCAATGCCCCGGTGACTGACCAACTTCCCAAATCGATATGTGTAATCGCAACCGATAAAAAAGTCAATACCAACAGGATCAACAGGATGATCGCGTAAGTGCGGTAGGGGACAATATGATGTTTTTCATTTTCCATAATTCAGTATTTATGTGATTAGGTAAAACAAAGGGAACAGGAAAATCCAGATCAGGTCAACCAGGTGCCAATAAAGCCCGGCATTGTCCAGAAGCGTTGCTTTGTGAGCATTTACTTTTCCGCTTTGCACGCCAACAAAGGCAAAGCCCATAATTGCCATGCCGATAATGATGTGCAACGCGTGGAGACCGGTCATCACGAAATACAGCCCAAAAAACAAGATTTCGCCTTGTCCCATCAGCTCTTTCATGCTCACCGATCCCGGAAAAATGCCGTGGTCAAACTTAACGCCCCATTCGAAATATTTATTCACCAAAAAAACCAGGGCCAGGACGAACGTAACGGTCAACAATCCAAGGGTGGTCTTTTTTTGGTTTTTCCGAAGCGAAGTGGTTGACATGGCGATGGTCATACTGCTGATCAGCAAGATTACCGTATTGATGGTACCAATGCCAGTGTTCAATTCTTCGGCGGCTAAATGAAAGGCGTCGCTGTTTAAATACCGGTAAACCGCATAAATAATGAAGAGCCCGCCAAATAAAAGCAATTCAGTAAAAATGAAAAGCCACATTCCAATCTTCGACCCTTCCGGATCGTAGTGCTCATCATGGTGAATAACTTGTGCCATAGATAAATTCTTTTTTTAATATTCGTAAGGTCCGTCTTTTTCGCCGTAAACAGGTATTTCCTCAAAATTTTCAAGCGGCGGTGGCGACGGCACAGTCCATTCCAGGGTTTTCCCTTTCCAGGGATCGGCAGGCGCAATCGGCCCGCTTTTGGCCGAGCGGAAAAGGTTGATCAATATTATTATCAAGCCCAAAGTCATCACCCACGAACCAAAGGTGGACAGAATATTTGCTGAATGAAATTCTTCCAGATAATCGTAATAACGGCGCGGCATCCCAATCATGCCCAGGTAAAACATTGGTGAATATAGTGTCAGAAACCCGATGGTGAAAATGATCCATCCGGTATTGGCCCAGGCGCTGTCGTACATTCGCCCAAACATTTTTGGGAACCAGTAATGGATGGCACCAAAGAACGAAAATCCGACACCTCCAAAGACGATAAAATGGAAATGCGCAACTACAAAGGCGGTATCGTGCAGGTAAACGTTAGCCGACAGCGCTCCCAACACCAGTCCTGAAAGTCCGCCAATCAAAAAAACAAAGATGAAGGATGCCGCCCAGTAAAAAGGCGTTTGCAGGTTGATCGACCCTTTGTACATGGTTGATATCCAGTTGAACACTTTGATGGCACTGGGGACAGCTACCAAAAACGTCAGGATTGAAAAAGTATATTGCGAAAGCCCGGTCATGCCCGAAGTAAACATGTGGTGCCCCCAAACAAAATAACCGATGAAGGCAATCGCCATGGTGGACACAACGACGACTTTGTAGCCAAAAATATGTTTTTGTGAAAAAGTTGGGATGATTTCTGAAATGGCGCCCATGGCAGGTAATATCATGATATAAACTGCAGGATGGGAATAAATCCAGAAAAGATGCTGGTATAAAATCGGGTCGCCGCCCAACGCCGGATCAAATACGCCGATGCCAAATATCCGTTCCAGTGCAACCAGCATCAGGGTGATACCTACAATCGGGGTGGCGAGCAACTGGATCCAGGCTGTTCCGTAGAGCGTCCACGGAAATAAAGGCATCTTGGTCCAGGTCATTCCCGGCGCCCGCATCCGGTGAATGGTTACAATAAAATTCAGCCCGGTGAGGATGGATGAAAATCCCAGCACAAACGCCCCGAAAATGGCGGGCAGCATGTTGGCGCCGGTTTTAAAACTATATGGAGCGTAAAAGGTCCATCCGGTATCGGGTGTTCCGTCGCCAAAAAGTACCGAAGTGATCACCAGAAATGCACCGGCCAGGTAAAAGTACCACGACAGCAAATTCAGTTTAGGGAAAGCCACATCTTTTGCGCCAATCATAATTGGCAGCAGAAAGTTGCCAAAAACTGCCGGCAATCCTGGGATCACGATCATAAAAATCATGATTACCCCATGAACGGTAAAAATGGCGTTGTAATCTTTAGCTTCCATGATGGTTTTGCCGGGAGCGATCAATTCAAATTTCATCAACAGCCCCAATGTTGCGCCAACCAAAAACATGGTCATGATGGAATACAGATACAACAGGCCAATCCGTTTGTGGTCGGTGGAAAGAATCCACCCTAAAAAACCTTTGTATTTCCCTTGGTGTTCCAGATAACTTACGTCAGTAGCGGTTTGATAACTTGCTTGCATATCAATATGTTAGTTTGTAATTCTTTTTTTCGGTTTGAAAATCAAAATCAGGAAAGCGGACAAAGCCATAAATATCATCAGCGACCCTGCTATTTTAGTAACATTTAACACATAGGTTTGGCCCACCGGGTCGTATGAATAACAAAACTGAAGGATCTTGTTGATGGTTGGCCCCGATTGGCCTTTGTTGGCTTCAATAATGGCCATTTTAAACTCGAAGGGCAAAAAATAGATGCCGTTCAGGTAACGGGTAATTTTTCCATCGGGACTGATGACAATGACCGAAGCGGCATGTAAAAAATCATTGCCGGTTTTTTTGTAATTAAAACCAACGGCTTTTGTCGCCTTGGCAATGCTCGCGCTGTCCGAAATAAAAAATTTCCACCCTTGGGAAATCTCTTCCTTTTTCTTCACAAGGTTCAGGTAATTGGCCTTTTTCCGGTCTGCCAGGTCCAGCGTTTCCGTAGGGTCAAAGCTGATGGTCAGCACCTGGTAATCTTTGTCCGGTGTCAGGTCCGAACGATCCATCACCTCCGCAATTCCTTCCATCAAAGGGCTGCAAATACCCGGACAACGGTAGTATACGAAGTTCAAAACAGTGGGTTTATCAATCAAATCAGAAAGTAAAACCCGCTGCGAATCCAACCCGGTAATATAAATGCCCTCGGGTAAATAGTCGTCCAGATGTTCAGTCACACCAATCTCCGGATCATCCGGAGCGTCCGACACGGGGTTTTTTTGTCCAAAAGAGTTGAATTGGAGCAATATGGTAATAAGAAAAACTAATCGTTTAGGAACTAGCCTCATTTTGTTTTTTTACTTATTGATTTTTGATTTTATACAAGATAGCTTTACCTATTTGCTTTATCACCATAAGAAACCCAAAAGCACTACGGAATGTTTATAAAAAAGCGAATAAAACTGATATTTTTCGAATTTTCTTTCACTGAACCGGGCGGTGGATTTTTTTGCCTTTCCTAATCCTTTAAAAACAACAGCCTTGCACAGGTTTCGTACTCCTTTTTTTTGTTGACAGTTATTGGACTGCTGTAGTTTTAGTCCGGGTTACAGGTATTTTTTTTAGAAAAAAATCATGTGGTATTTTTCAAGCGCTTGCTTCGTAACCCTTAAATTGCCAATATTTTAAATATTTAACGATAAAAAGGTATTATTTTCTTCTTTTGTTTTTGATAAAAAATACCTCAACAAATTGAAAACATACTTGTTTACCTTAACTTTGAAATCATTGCGGAATCCTTTAAATTAAACAAAATTTTGAAGTAACCTGATCATGAAGGAGGCGTTGTCAAAAGTGTGGCACTTATATTATGATGGTTTTCGTAATATGAGCGGGTGGGGGAAACAAGTGTGGTTGATTATTCTGATCAAATTGTTCATCATGTTTTTCATCTTAAAACTATTCTTCTTCCCCAATTTTTTAAAAACGAATTTTGAAACCGACGAGGAACGAGGAAACCATGTGCTTGAAAATCTGATAAATCCTTAAAAATAAAAAACCATGTTGGAAGCAATCGACTTGTCCTTAGTCAATTGGTCGCGGGCGCAGTTTGCGCTTACTGCCATGTATCATTGGATTTTTGTCCCGCTTACCCTGGGATTGACCATCATGATTGCCATGATGGAAACCTTGTATGTGAAGACGGGAAATGAAGAATGGAAAAAAATCACCAAGTTTTGGATGATTTTGTTTGGGATTAATTTTGCCATTGGTGTTGCCACCGGAATCATCCTTGAGTTCGAATTTGGCACGAACTGGTCAAATTATTCCTGGTTTGTGGGCGATATTTTTGGCGCCCCGCTGGCGATTGAAGGAATTTTTGCTTTTTTCCTCGAATCGACTTTTATCGCGGTGATGTTTTTTGGATGGAACAAAGTGAGCAAAAAGGTTCATCTGATGGCGACCTGGTTCACAGCTATTGGCGCCAACCTTTCTGCCCTGTGGATTTTGGTGGCCAACGCGTGGATGCAAAAGCCGGTGGGAATGCAATTTAATCCTGACACGGCGCGCCACGAAATGGTGAGTTTCTGGGACGTGCTTTTTTCGCCCTTTGCCGTCCACAAATTTTTGCACACCACCTCCTCGGGTTTTGTGCTGGCAGCAATTTTTGTCATCGGCGTTTCGTCGTGGTTTCTTCTGAAAAAGAGAAATATCGTTTTTGCCCGGAAAAGTATTGCCGTGGCGGCTGTTTTCGGGTTTTTGGCTTCCATTTACGTAACCTTTACCGGCGACAGTTCGGCACGTGATATAGCCCGCGACCAGCCGATGAAATTTGCCGCTTTCGAAGGTTTGTACAACGGGAGCGAAGGTGCCGGTCTGATTGCGTTAGGTTTTATGTCAACTACAGATACCGACCCGTCCAATGAAAACCTGATGGACTTCAACCTGAAAATAGAAATCCCCAACATTCTTTCGTACATGGCTTATATGGACTGGAATGCTTTTGTGCCCGGCATCAACGACCTGATCCGGGGAAATGAAAAGTACGGAATCATGTCAGCCGCCGAAAAAATTGAAAGGGGAAAAGTGGCCATCGCCAAACTGAAAGCTTTTAAAGATGCAAAAAAGAGTGGCAACACAACGGAGGCTGAGCAGTTAAAGGCAGAATTTGTTCATCCTGATTTTCAGGAAAATTACACCAAATATTTTGGCTACGGTTATTTTGATGACGTGAACATGCTGGTGCCGAATGTACCGCTGTCGTTTTACAGTTTTCACATCATGGTGATCCTTGGCTTCTATTTTATTTTGTTTTTTATGCTGGCTTTCTTTTATGTCATCAAAGGCAAGCTGGAACAGAAGCGGGGCTTTTTGCGGCTGGCGATCTGGACCATCCCGCTGGCATATATCGCGTCGCAGGCTGGTTGGATTGTTGCCGAAGTTGGCCGGCAGCCCTGGGTCATTCAGGATTTGATGCCGACAATTGCCGCAGTGACCAAAATCAGCAGCAGCGCTGTGCAGGTGACGTTCTGGCTGTTTGCCGCCGTATTTACTACTTTGTTGATTGCTGAAATAAAAATCATGATGCGCCAGATAAAAATCGGGCCGAAAATGGAAGGAGGAAACAACTAATGGGAAATCTGTCACACCTGGCATTGCAGCAGTATTGGTGGATAATCGTGTCGCTGCTTGGAGCACTGTTCGTTTTTCTGACGTTCGTTCAGGGAGGGCAAACCTTGCTATACACCATCGGTAAAAAAGAACAGGAACGACTCATGATGATCAATACCCTGGGCCGGAAATGGGAACTGACTTTTACCACACTGGTGACTTTTGGCGGGGCATTTTTTGCGTCGTTTCCTTTATTTTACGCCACTTCTTTTGGCGGAGCTTACTGGGTTTGGATTGCCATTCTGTTTTCGTTTGTAATTCAGGCGGTTTCCTATGAGTTCCGCACCAAACCCGCTAATTTTCTGGGTGAAAAAACCTATGAAACTTTTCTTTTTCTGAACGGCGCACTGGGTACAATTTTAATAGGAACAGCAGTCGGCACTTTTTTCAACGGCGCCATGTTCACCCTCAACGACATGAACAACGTGGAGTGGGGGACGCCTTTCCGTGGGCTCGAAGCCGTGCTCACTTTCCACAACGTATCGCTGGGCCTGTCGGTTTTTTTCCTGGCGCGCGTGCTTGGCGCCATGTATTTTATGAATTCGATTGACTGCACGCCGGTCTTTGAACGTTCTAAAAAACAGGTGCTTTATAATGCCATCCCGTTCCTGGTTTTCTTTTTGTTTTTTGTTATCCGGTTGGTATTGAAAGATGGCTATGCCTACCATCCCGAAACCGGTGTAGTAGCAATAGAAAATTACAAATACCTGCACAACCTGATCCAGATGCCGCTTGTAGCAGCGATTTTGTTGCTGGGTGTTGTGGGAGTACTGGCCGGGATAATATTTTCAGTCATTAAAGAAACCACTGCCGGAATTTGGTTCACAGGGGCCGGTACGGTGCTGGCCGTTTTTGCCCTGTTTTTGGTGGCCGGGTTGAATGGAACCGCTTTTTATCCGTCGAATGTTGATTTGCAGTCGTCGCTGACCATCGAGAACGCCTCCTCAAGCCACTTCACCCTGACAGCCATGAGTTACGTGTCGCTGGCTGTGCCGTTTGTAGTTGGCTACATTTGGTGGGTTTGGAAAGCGATGAACGTGAAGAGGATCAACATTGACGAAATGTTTGAGAAAGATTCGCATGTGTATTGAAATTGGTCATTGGTCATTTTGAAATTGGTCATTGATGGTCATTTGGCCCCGAAGTTTCAAGGCGGGGTGGAACTTGGAATTTGGAACTTGAAATTTAAAACTTAATTATATGTACTGGAGTTCAATCTTATGGTTTTTAAGCTGGCCTGCGTTGGTAATCGTATCTTACCAACTGGTCAAATATGTTGTCAGGAAGTACAATGACGAATTGGAAAAGGTAGAATAGTCAGACCAGAATTTACCTTGATAAAAGGCTGTGGCAACTACTGCTGCGGCCTTTTCTGTTTGGAAGCGGCCTTAAAACAAAAAAGAAAAGCCTCCCTGACTGAATCCAGGAAGGCCTTTTGAGATAAGTATTGTTTAAGTTACAAAACTGTTTCCACTGCAATATAAGGCAGGTTAAAAGCTTCTGCGACTCCCTGATAAACTACTTTTCCGCCAACAATATTCAACCCTTTACGAAGCGGCAGACTGTCGGTACATGCCTGTTTCCAGCCTTTGTTTGCCAGTTGAATTGCAAAAGGCAAGGTGGCATTGGTCAGCGCGAGTGTTGAGGTGCGCGGCACTGCGCCCGGCATATTGGCAACGCAATAATGGATCACGTCATCGAT
>OBJA01002159.1_pt1 | contig 11875 bp, 10 predicted proteins | sample 1519751 | NCBI WGS metagenome assembly OBJA01 (sample SAMEA3881238, study PRJEB22517) | soil metagenome | biome: lake sediment; feature: soda lake sediment; material: sediment, water from around vicinity | place: India | collected 2013-12-23 | depth 3 m
AATTGTTTTCTGACGCCGCTGCACCCGACCCCGTCCAAGTTCGTCAAGCTGTTTTTCCAGGCGTCGGATCCGATCACGAATACGCCGCCGATCAATCTCAAGCTTGGTTTCCCCCGGACCACGTCCGCCAACCCCCCCCATCAAGCGGGACATGGCCGTCCCTTTGCCGGTCAAACGCGGCAGAATGTATTTGAGCTGAGCCAGCTCGACCTGCACTTTACCGTCACGTGACTGGGCCCGACGGGCAAAGATATCGAGAATCAACTGGGTGCGGTCAATAACCTTCATCTCGGTGATCTCGGAAATGGAACGGATCTGGTTCGGGCTTAAATCCTGATCAAACACCAAGAGAGTTGCCCGTTGCTGCAACGCCCTGATGATAATTTCACGGAGTTTACCCGACCCGACCAGATAACGGGGATTCAACTCACGCGGGCGCTGGATCACCCGGTCAATCACCACCAGATTGGCAGTTCGGGCCAACTCTTCCAGTTCCGCCATGGAGGCTTCTACCGCTTCCCGTCCGGCCTGGGCGACAGAGATCAGCAACGCCCGTTCACGCCCGTCACTCAAGTCGATGGTTTCAGCGGCAAGCCCTTCCATTTCCTGATCAAGGGCCTGAATAAAGGCGGAAAAATCGAGTTTCAGCCGATGAAAATCACTCAAACTGACGGTTTCAATCTGGGCTTTGTCACGGGTCGGAAGCAAGTGGGCGTAGATTAATGCGCCAGGCAAACCATCATCACGCACACCCAGGGCGGCAATGAGATCCAGACGCAATAGTTCGAGGTCGGTAATATCGTCCTGATTAAGGGGTTCCTGCTTCAGATGGGTATGTACACAACGCAGGCCGCGCAGGCCGCTGCGCCCAAGGCCAAAGTGTGACAGGTCGGGGATAACAATCTGACGATCGTCGCCGACGATGACATGATGAATGACACCGGCGCGGTCGATAATCAGACCAATCTGGCGCTCGATATCACGGGAAAGCTCCGTCACATAACGGGCCAGATCAGCACTGATGAGCTCGTTCACCGGAACCTTGCGCCGATAAATTCGCTCCAGGGCCTGGATCTGTCCGGCCTTCAGGCCACTGACTTTTCCTTCAATCATGGTTGCCTGCCAAAACGACCAAAGGCCCCGATCGGGGCCTTTGCAACAAGATCAGGACAATTCCACAGCCTAGCCGGCATTGAAGTTGAACCCGGCGTCGACATAATGAATCTCTCCGGTGACTCCGGAGGCCAGATCGGAAAGCAGATAGAGTGTTGCCTTACCCACGTCTTCCTGGGTAACCAGTCTTTTTAATGGTGAGCGCTCTTCCGCCACCCGCAGCTTTTCCTTGAAGTTGGCGATTCCCGACGCGGCCAGGGTCTTGATCGGCCCGGCAGAAACCGCATTGACACGAATCCCCTTTTCCCCCAGCTCGGCGGCCAGATAACGCACCGATGATTCGAGGGCGGCCTTGGCAACACCCATGACATTATACTCAGGCACAGAACGAACAGAACCAAGATACGTCATGGTGACGATGCTCCCCCCCGCCGTCATGGCCGGCAGGGCACAGCGCGTCATGGAAATCAGCGAATAGGCGCTGACATCCAGGGCCAGCCTGAAACCCTCGCGACTGGTCTGACTGAAGGGATTTTTCAAATCCTCGCGATTGGCATAGGCAACGGCATGAACAACAAAATCGACGGTTCCCCAAGCTTGCTTCAGGGCATCAAATACCGCGACCATCTCTTTTTCGTTCTGCACATCACAAGGAAGAACAATGGTTGAATCCAGGCTCTCTGCCAGGGGTCGCACCCGCTTTTCCAATGCTTCATTCAAATAGGTGAATGCCAGCTCCGCACCTGCTGCGCGAAGTTGCTGGGCAACACCCCAGGCAATACTCTTGTCATTTGCAACGCCGAAAACCACGCCACGCTTTCCTGCCATCAATCCCATATTCACATCTCCCCAAGAGCTGATTTAATTGCTGAATCCAGGCGCTATTTTTAACAAAAGAACCACCATAAGGCAAGTTATGATGCAATCAACGGTTCACTTGTTTTTTTTTATCATGCCCCTACCCATCAGGTTCAAGATTCGGCTAGACTGACTGGTACATAACCAGCCACCTGTTTGCAAGGAGAAGTTCCATGGCAAAAACCCTCTATGACAAACTCTGGGACGCCCACCTCGTCAGCCAGGATGACGACGGCACCAGTCTCCTCTATATTGATCGTCAGTTGCTCCATGAAGTCACTTCTCCCCAGGCCTTTGAAGGGTTGCGGCTGGCCGGTCGTAAACCCTGGCGTATCGACGCCAATCTGGCAGTACCTGACCACAACGTGCCGACCCGCGACCGGGCTGCCGGTATTGCCGACCCTGTTTCCCGCCTGCAGATCGAAACCCTGGAACAGAACTGTCACGATTTCGGCATTACTCTCTTCGGCATGGCTGACCCCCGCCAGGGGATTGTTCATGTCATCGGCCCGGAACAAGGCGCGACCCTGCCGGGCATGACCATCGTCTGCGGCGACTCCCACACCGCCACCCACGGAGCCTTCGGGGCCCTGGCCTTCGGTATCGGCACCTCGGAAGTTGAGCATGTCCTGGCGACCCAGTGTCTGATCCAGAAAAAATCCAAATCCATGTTGATTGAAGTCAATGGTGAACTGCCGCCGGGATTGACCGCCAAGGATATCGTCCTGGCGATCATCAGCCGCATCGGCACCGCCGGAGGGACGGGCTACACCATCGAATACGGCGGCTCCACCATCCGCAGTTTGTCCATGGAAGGACGCATGACCATCTGCAATATGAGTATTGAGGCAGGGGCACGGGCCGGGCTCATCGCCGTTGACCAAACCACCCTTGACTACATCAAAGGCCGCCCCTTTGCCCCAAGCGGGGCACTGTGGGATCAGGCTGCCGGCACCTGGCAGGCACTGCGCAGCGACCCGGATGCGGTATTTGACCGCGTCATCACCATCGACGCCCGCGACCTGCAACCCCAGATCAGTTGGGGGACCTCGCCGGAAATGGTGGTCACCATCGATGCCTGCGTACCCGACCCGCAGGATGAATCAGACCCGGTCAAACGCGAAGGAATGATCAAAGCCCTTGAGTACATGGGACTGACCCCCGGCACCCCCATGACCGCCATTCGCCCCGATATTGTTTTCATCGGTTCCTGTACCAACGGCCGTATCGAAGATCTGCGGGCCGTCGCTGCTGTCGTCAAGGGGCGCAAGGTTGCCGATTCGATCAAACAGGCCCTGATCGTGCCCGGCTCGGGGCTGGTCAAGCAGCAGGCAGAAGCAGAAGGAATCGATAAAATCCTCATCGATGCCGGCTTTGAATGGCGCGAACCGGGCTGCTCCATGTGTCTGGCCATGAATAACGACCGCCTTAAACCCGGCGAGCGCTGTGCCTCAACCTCGAACCGCAACTTTGAAGGACGCCAGGGACAAGGTGGCCGCACCCATCTGGTCAGTCCGGCCATGGCCGCCGCTGCCGCTGTCAGCGGTCACTTTATCGATGTTCGCCAACTGGAGGTCTGCGCATGAACCCCTTTCAAACATTTACCGGCATCGTTGCCCCTCTGGACCGCTCCAACATCGACACCGATGCCATCATTCCCAAGCAATTTCTCAAATCCATCAAAAGGACCGGCTTCGGGCCTTATCTATTTGATGAATGGCGCTATCTCGATCATGGCGAACCGGAAATGGACTGTAGCAGGCGCCCCTTGAACCCGGAATTTGTCCTGAATCAACCGCGCTATGCCGGAGCGCAGATCCTCCTGACCCGTGCCAATTTCGGCTGTGGTTCCTCACGGGAACACGCCCCCTGGGCCTTGCTTGATCACGGCTTCAAGGTCATCATTGCGCCGAGTTACGCCGACATCTTCTATAACAACTGCTTCAAAAACGGCATCCTGCCTGTCGTCCTCACCCATGACACCGTCGAGCTGTTGTTCCGTGAGGTTGAGGCAGCTCCCGGCTACTGTCTGACCGTTGATCTCCAGCAGCAACACATCACCACCCCCACCGGCAGCAGTTATCCCTTTGAGATCGACCCGTTTCGCAAACATTGCCTGCTGGGCGGTCTGGATGATATCGCTCTGACGCTGGGAAAAGTGGAACACATCAAGAGGTTTGAAGAACGCCACCGGCAACAATCGCCGTGGCTGTTCAGGGACTGAGGGCTTTCAGGCCGGCTGCCGGGACAAGTCGCCCCCTCCAACATGTCCCATCCCTGGGCATCCGAGGAGGGGGGGAAACGCCTCAGCCTGCCGCGATAATTGTCACCCTTGCCGCAGCTGTTCGGCAAGCTGTCCCAAGGTAGCAATTGCCGTTTCGACCTTGTCATCCCAGAGAGCAGCGTTGAGACGGATACAGTGGTGAAATTTCCCTTCAAGGGAAAAAATCTGCCCCGGCGCGATACTGATACCGACCTTCTTGGCCCGTTCGTACAAGCGCAGGGCATCGCACTCAACCGGCATTTCCACCCACAGCACAAAGCCTCCCCGTGGCCTTGACACTCGCGTTCCTTGTGGAAAATAGCGCCCGATGGCGTCAGCCATCAGAGTTACCTGCCGGGCATAACTGCGCCGGATCGAGCGCAGATGATGGTCGTAACCACCATTGGCAAGAAACTCGGCGATGGCCTGCTGGGGTGGGCTGGCAGTAGCGACACTCGCAATCATCTTGCCATGCTCAATCTGCTGCTGGTAGCGCCCGGCGGCAATCCAGCCGACCCGGTAACCGGGAGCAAGGGTTTTGCTGAAGGAGGAACACAGCAGGACATTGCCGGTTTTATCGTAGGCTTTGGCTACCGAAGGACGTTCATCGGTAAAAGCGAGATCACCGTAAATATCGTCCTCGATCAAAGGCACCTGAAAACGCTCCAGCAATGTCACCAGGCGTTGTTTGTCCTCATCTGCCATCAGACTGCCGAGGGGATTATTGAAGTTGGTCAGCACAATACAGGCCTTTACTTCACCCCGATTTCGCTCCAGGGCAAATTCCAGGGCTTCAAGGCTGATGCCGCCGCGCGGCGAGGCGGGAATTTCCAGGGCCTTGAGCCCAAACTCTTCGATCAACTGAAGGAAATTAAAATAGACCGGGGTTTCGATGGCCACCGTATCCCCCGGACGGCACAAAGCCCGCAACGCCAGCACCACGGCCTCGACACAGCCGGAGGTAATGACGATCTGGTCCGGACCCAAGGTGCAGCTTGACAAGATCAGGCGCTGGGCAATCTGCTGGCGCAGCCGCAGGTTGCCGGGTGGCAATTCATAGGCAACTGACTGGCGGGAAAAGCGCCGGGTTTCCCTGGCCAACATCCGGTTGAGTTTATCGACGGGCAGCAGCCGATGGTTGGGTAAGGCAATTCCGAGCTGCAGCAATGCTGGATCGAGGAGATCGCGCATGACCATCTGATAGACATTGGTCAGATTGACCTCGGCGGGATTAAGGGCCGGGCGGTCGAGGACCGGTTCAGCCGGCAGTTCCGGCAAGCGGGCACGAACATAGTAGCCTGATTGCGGGCGGGCTTCGAGGAGACGCCGGTCTTCCAGTTGACAGTAGGCCTCCTTGACCGTGTTGATGCTGACCTGTAATTGCTTGCTCAAGTTGCGAATTGACGGAGCCCGGTCGCCGGGACGCAGGGTTCCCTGTTCTATCAGATAGCTGATCCGCCCCGCCACCTGTTCGTAGAGGGGCACTCTCGCCTGAAAACGGGATCCGGGTTGCATCATCATCCCTCCTGGTTCGCCGTACATTGATTGATTGGTGCCGGTCATGCCTGCACCGTTGTAACACCTCGTCATCCCCCTCGACAGATACAGTTATCCGCTAAATCAATAGACACAATTATACTGATGACGATTTGTAATGGTTACAATAGTGTCTGATTGTATCTGGCGCAAGGGACAAATTTCAGGCTTGATGAAGCACAGCCACATACATTTAAAGGGGGAGTCATGGAACTGCTGCTGGAACAACATGAAGTGCTGGATCTCGGGCATGGACAACGTGGAATAGAAATCTACTGTCGCCAAGGGTGCTGCTGGGTAACGGTAGAGGGAGATGATCGCGACCATATTCTGCGCGCCGGGCAGGACTGCGCCATCAACCTGCCCGGAAAGATCGTGGTGACGGCCCTGGCTGAAGCCCGTCTCCTTTTCGTCATGGCGGGTCCGGAAAAAGTTTCGGCACCCTTTGTCCCTAATCCGGGGTGCCTGCAACGGCGACGATTCTTAAACCCGGCATAAGGCATGAAGGACTTGCACCCTCATACCTTATGCAGGAAGTTATCGTTTTACTTCACCGAACTTGCCTTACCAGGATGGAATCCGTCAGGCAAGAATTTCTTCCAGGGTGATATAGCTGCCGACATTACCTGTCATTTGTTCTACGTCAGTGTTAACCGGAAGGGTCTTTTTCCCTTTGCGCCAGTTGGCAGGACAAACCTCACCAGTCTGGTAAGCGTGCTGCCATGCTTCCAATTGGCGAATCAATTCCATTACACTGCGACCGACACTATCAGCGACAGTTTCTTCAGCAACAACAATTCCATCGGGATTGATGATGAATCGTCCGCGGAGCGCAACTCCCTCCTGCTCAATCCAGACACCAAATTTCCGAGCAACATTACCGGTATTATCTGCCCCCATGGTCAGCTTTAGTCCCTTTAACAGGGGCTCCGTCTCAACAAAACGTTTATGACTGAATTTAGTGTCTCCAGAAACAGGAACCACAACCACACCGAGTTCATTCAGCTTGTCAAGTTGTGAATTCATGGCAGCAATTTCAGTCGGGCAGACAAAGGTAAAGTCGGCCGGGTAGAAACAGACCACGGCCCATTTTCCTTTAAGCTGTTCACTCGAAACTTTTGTGTAATGGCCGGTGGCGGCATCATAAGCTTCCATTTCAAACTCCGGCATACGCCGCATAACCAGGGTTGTACTCATCTGTTTTTTCTCCTTTTCGGGTTGTTGTTCAATAACAAGGGGTTCTGTGTCTTCAATGACTTTCGTTGTGTCACATGGCATGACCGGGCTCCTGGGTTAAAGGTCTTGGGCTAAGCTTTCTTTTTTTAAGTTAACGTTGAACGCACGTTCTGACACCTGGCATTGCAGATGTAAAAGCTTGAGATCCACTTATTCATTTATTATTTTCTATATATAGCAATGCCTATGCCATTTTTTTAAAATCAAATATTACTGTTATAATTCTTATAGTTACAATTAATTACGAATTATATAATAGAGAAATAAACTTGACTTTAAACGACATTTCGTTGAAACCATAAACGATATGTCGTTGAGCTTAAGAAAAATACCGATATATCGTTTATTCTTGACAGGGCCAGAGAAGGACACCACATGGACCAACACCAATTGCTCTCACCCGGATCAGCCGATAAAGTTCTGGAACTGATTCTCAATGCTTTGCGCGATCTGGTCGACTATGAACTCGCGGTCATTCTGAAATTAACCGAGGACAATGTTCTGACCGTACAAAAGGCTCAGGGGCCACTGGTCCCGGAGTACATCATGGACTTCAGCATCGATCTGAACCAGCGCAAGGATATTGCCCGCATTATTCGCTTCGACCAACCGTACCTGTTCAACGAAGGGGAAGAGCACGAAGACACCTATCAGGATCTGATGGAACTGCCCGATAATCATTCATGTCTGGTGGTCCCCCTGCACATACAACAGTCCCCCATTGGTTTACTTACCCTGGATCATTCGGCCTGCAATATGTTTTCTCCGGCCATTGTCAAATTCATTGGAACCCTCGCTCGACTGATCGCAGTAATCATCAGCCAGAACGAATCCAGCCGCTATCTGGACACCCTCAGGCGCGATCTGACCCGAGAGCGCAACCTCCTGCTGACCCGGGAAGATCCCCATTTCCAGAATATTCTTGGCCACTCTCCAGCCTGGCTTCGCGTCGTCGATCAGGTAAAAATTATTGCTGAATCAGATCTGCCGGTATTGATTCACGGCGAAACCGGAACCGGAAAGGAACAGGTAGCGCACACCATCCACAAGTTAAGTCCACGCAACGACAAACCCTTTATCACCCTGAACTGCTCCGCGTTAAACGCCAGCCTGGCAGAAAGCGAACTCTTTGGTCACGAAAAAGGTGCTTTCACCTCGGCGATTGCCTCGCGCAAGGGTCGTTTTGAAATTGCTGATGGCGGCACCCTGTTCCTGGACGAAATCGCAGATCTGCCCCTAGAGATCCAACCAAAACTCCTGCGAACCCTTCAGGAAGGCACATTTGAACGGATTGGCGGCGAAAGCACACGTTCTTGCGACGTTCGTATCATCGCGGCGAGCCACATGGATTTAAAGAAAAGAGTTCAAACTGGTCAGTTTCGTGAGGATCTCTATTACCGACTGAGCGTTTACCCCCTGGAACTCCCGCCCTTGCGTCAACGGAAAGAGGATATTCTCCTTCTGGCCCATCACTTTATTCAGAAAGAAGCTCACAAGAGCGGAAACACCCCTGCAAAAATCAGCGAAGAAGCCGTGTCAAAGCTTTTGGACTATCCCTGGCCCGGCAACGTGCGCGAGTTGCAAAATGCCATCAGCCGGGGCGTCCTTCTGGCAAGGGCTGACGAGATCGAGTGCCGCCACCTCGGTCTGGAACAGATCACACCCCTACCGGCCATTCAATCCTGCGCTAATACTACCGCAACAGTTTCCGAATCACAGACTCCCTTTCCAAGCATGACTACCATGGAAAAAAGACACATCGAAAAGGCTCTCATCCAAACCAGCGGTAAAATCTACGGTAAAGACGGTGCCGCAGCCCTGCTTAAACTGAAACCGACCACGTTGCAAAGCCGAATAAAAAAACTCAATATTGTGCGGCAGGAACTGATATAAGACCTGAGCGCTGACGAACGGTTACTCAACCCAACTTGCTTCAATCCTGATTCGGTCGCCAATGCGGATATGTCGTTGCTCGAAATATCCCTGATTGACTTCCAGAGCATAGCGAAAGGGGCGTTGAGCAGAATAGCTTTGTCGGCTGCATTCGTCTTCCGTAAGGTTGGTACAGGGGAGCATATCGCCAATTTGAAAAATTACGCCGGCATCATCGGCAAAAGCTATGCTTAGCGGAATGTAGGTATTGAACATCCAGAAGCTGCCCTTTAAAGGCCACGGATAGGAAAACAGCATTCCGCAGTCTTCTGCAAGGGTATAAACGTACATCAATCCCCGCTCCTTCTCTTCGCCGGACTCAGCGATTTCAACCCGGAGAAGATGATTGTCCGCAGCTGAGGAAATGACAACCTGCGCGTGGGAAAATGCCATGGGTTCTATATCATCGGGAAGGGTTCGCACAGCACACAATGACTGAGGTTCTGCCGCCGTCACGGTATCAAGCCCCACCGCCAGTAGCAACAACAGCACCCAAAGGAGTATTAACGAGACTCTCCACCAACCTGCAAAGCTCAATCCTGATCGGAACATAGGGTTGACAGATGCGCACCGGCCTTGAGACGTGGACAGATTAAACCAGACCATCATATCCCCCCCCCAAAAAACCTGTGTAAAACTCTCCATCCTGGGGCAAAACGATATCCATTTGATAGCATGAGGGGTTGTCACTGCTCCCCCACCTAGCGAACAATTCGGCGCACCATCAACGCAATCGCCAACGGCACGACCACAGCAACGGCCAATAGCAGATAAAACAGGCTCAACCAGAGGGCATGGCTCCAGATGTGCAGGGCACAGCCGCGCACCAGCGCCACCAGATGAGTAAGGGGCAGAAGCTGGGCCAGAGCCTGCGCCCAGCCCGGCAGGTTCTGTAACGGGAAGAAGGTACCGCTGAACAGGAACATCGGGGTGATGCCGAGAAAAATCGGCAAGTTGAACATGTCGATGCCCCGGACCAGCGCCGTGCAGATCATGCCCAGTCCGGCAAACAGCAGCCCGCCCAGGAAGGCAAGGGGGATCAGCAGCAATGCGCCGGGGAAAGCAAAGAGTCCGAACAGACTGATCACCACTCCCATCAAAGTGGTGGCGATCACCGCCTTGGTGGCGGCCCAGAGCATTTCTCCCAGAATAATCTCTTCGAGATTAAGGGGTGTCGCCAGCAGGGCATCGAAGGTCTTCTGCCAGTACATCCGCACAAAACTGTTGTAGGTGGTTTCAAAAAAGGCATTGTACATGATCGCCACCGAGACCAGAGCCGGCGCGATGAAGCTGGTGTAGGACAGCTCCCGACCGGCGTAGTTGAGGTCGCCGACCATTACCGCCAGACCTACGCCAAAGGCGAGGATATACAGCATCGGTTCGAAGAGTGGCGGCACAAAAGAGATTTTCCAGGTCTTGCGATAGACGCTGTAATTACGCTGCCAGACCCGCAGGGTGCGATAACTGATCTGATGGGGATGCGGCCACTTCATTCGCGCAACTCCCGCCCGGTCAATTTCAGAAACAGATCTTCCAGGCCAGCCGGGCGCAGCATGCACCCTTCCGTGCGAACGTCCCTGGTCAGCTTGTGGAACAACTGATCGCCATTGTTGAGATACACCAGCAAACGACTGCCGAGATCCTCAACAGGACAAGATTCTCGGGCGAGAAAAGCGCGCACGCAAGGATCGGGATCGCTGATTTCCAGCACGCTGTCGCCCACCAGCTCGCGGACCAGTTGCCTCGGTTTACCCTCCACCAGAATCTTCCCGTGATCGACTATCACCAGACGATCACAAAGACGTTCGGCCTCTTCCATGTAATGAGTCGTCAACAGGATCGACAAGCCCCGCGCCTTGAGCGCCGCCAGTTTATCCCAGAGCAATTGGCGGCTTTGCGGGTCGAGTCCGGTCGTGGGTTCGTCGAGAATCAACAGTTCGGGATCGTTGACCAGAGCACGGGCGAGCATCAAACGGCGCTTGAGGCCGCCGGAAAGAACGACAATCCGGTCGTCGGCACGATTCTGCAGGGCAAAAAAATCAAGAAGTTCCATGGCCCGTCGCTGCGCCTGATCCTTCGGGACGGAAAAATAGCGGGCAAACCCGATCAGATTCTCGCGCACGGACAAATCGGGATCGAGGGAATCCTCCTGCTGGCAGATTCCGATGCGCCGTTTAATCTCGCGGATGTCCCTGTCGATATCAAGACCGAACAGCTCCAGTTGTCCGCCATCACGGGGGGTAAAGCCGTACAACATACGAATCGTGGTCGTTTTGCCGGCACCGTTGGGTCCAAGCAGACCGAAGCATTCGCCGCGCCGAACCCGGAAACTGACATCCTTGACCGCCTCCAGCGCCCCATAGGATTTACGCAGCTCCGTGACATTGACAATATCCATTGCATCTCCCGACATGAAAATTTTCCTGCCGCCCCTTGTTGATGGGCTGATATTACGTTGCGGATATCTTAAGGGCAAGGGGTTGAGGTCACCTTTTCGCAAGGTGCGTTCATGTGGCCTCAATGCGACGGCATTGGGCCGCGATCTCATCTTGGTGTTAATGTTGATTTGTCAGGATTTTTCAAAAACCTTTATAACCGGCGGTTCGCGCACCGCCGAGCGCCTTACTTTTACTCGGCGGCAAAAGTAAGCAAAACCGCCACCGCTGGCGTGGGGCACTTGATATAGACGGTGATCGCACGTGTCTCTGATCGATATCTACGCAACGGTGATGATCTGCTGATCAAGAGTTCAACCTGAGTTCCTGCTGAGCTGCTCTCAAGCGGCCTTAGCGTGACGGGCACCGGGACTAGTGATCTGAGGGGAATGACGGAAGCATTTTTGAAGCATGGGGACATAAACAGATTGTCATTTAATCGGTATTGTGTCCGTTCGCAGTAACAGTTGAATGTCTCGCGGGTTAAAGTCCCGTCCGGGGA
>OBJA01002160.1_pt1 | contig 11875 bp, 12 predicted proteins | sample 1519751 | NCBI WGS metagenome assembly OBJA01 (sample SAMEA3881238, study PRJEB22517) | soil metagenome | biome: lake sediment; feature: soda lake sediment; material: sediment, water from around vicinity | place: India | collected 2013-12-23 | depth 3 m
GGTGAGAATGTGATGAAAGGATACTACAAAAACCCCGAAGCGACTGAGGCTGCTTTTACAGCCGACGGCTGGCTTAAAACCGGTGACCAGGGTATCATGAAGGGAAGCCGTCTTTTTATCAAAGGAAGGATCAAAACCATGATTCTTTCGGCAAACGGGCAGAATATTTATCCAGAAGAAATCGAATCGCGGCTGAACAACCTCCCATATATCGCCGAAAGCTTACTTATAATGCGTGATACAAAACTTGTCGCACTGGTCTATCCCGATATGCCCGCCTTGAAGGAAGATAACACCCCGGAAGAGAGGCTTCAGGAAATTATGAATGAAAATAAGGGAATACTCAATCAATCGGTAGCCTTGTATGAACGGATCAGCGCCATAGAAATAATGGAAACAGAGTTTGAGAAAACACCTAAGAAAACCATCAAACGCTTCCTCTACGAGTGATAAATGGCAGGAAATCCGGAGACCCTCATTCAGATCATCAAGATTGACAAACACTTAATATTATTTAACTATAATTTTTTAGTGAAACATGTTATAGAACATGTTTTTGATATAATTTTGTATTGTTTTTGATAAAGCAATATTATTTATCGTTTAAAACTACTAAAAAATGAAAAAGGTAATTTTATTAGTTGCTATCATTGCAACTTTGGGTTTCATTTCCTGCAACAATGCTCAGCAAAATGCTGAAAAAGCAAAGCAAGACAGCATCGCTGAAGCAGCCAGATTAGACAGCATTGCCAGAGTTCAGGCTGACAGCATCCGGGCAGCCATCGAAGCTGCTGAAGCTGCAGCAGCCGATACCCTGAAGCAAGTGGTTGAAGAAGCCGCTCCTGCTGTGAATTAATAAGGAGTAAAGTTGAAATTGAAATGCGGCCACCCCAAAAGGGTGGCTTTCTTATTTGATATTCTGCCAAAAATAGTAACTTTGCTTCTCTGTTCCCCAATAATATGGAGAACAAACCAAAAGGATAAAGCAACTGCACTTATCCGCAAAATACAATTTCATCAAGACAGCAAATGAGAAAGATTCTTTTTACCGCTTTGTTGGTGTCTCTCGTATCGCTCTCAGGGTGTAACCAGAGAGCCAACACCTATTTCGAGAAAAAACTGACTTTCCCCGATTTGCTTACATCCGACCAGAAAGTCAAGCTCTCGGCATATGTCGTTCCCACGCAAAGCCAGTATGAATGGCAACGGATGGAATTAGCCGCCTTCATTCATTTCGGGATGAACACCTTTACCGGACAGGAATGGGGCAATGGTACGGAAGATCCTGCACTGTTCAATCCCACCGAATTCGATGCCGATCAGTGGATTACTACCTTGCAGGAGGCCGGTTTTAAAATGATTATCCTTACGGCAAAGCACCATGACGGTTTTTGCCTTTGGCCTACCAGGACTACCAGTCACTCCGTAGCTTCCTCGCCCTGGCGGAACGGCATGGGAGATGTGGTGAAAGAGGTGAAGGACGCGTGTGACCGGTACAATATGAAATTCGGAATTTACCTCTCTCCCTGGGACAGGAACGCCGAAAGTTACGGTGATTCACCACGATATAACGCCCTGTTCGCGCAACAGCTGGCCGAACTGCTCACAAACTACGGGGAGGTTCATGAAGTATGGTTCGACGGCGCCAACGGTGAAGGGCACGGCGGTAAGGTACAGCAATACGACTGGGCACATTTCTATCAGGTGGTTGACAGTCTTCAACCCAACGCCGTAAAAGCGATTATGGGTAACGATGTGCGGTGGGTAGGCAATGAAGAAGGACTCGGAAGAGAGACGGAATGGAGCATCACTCCCTTACAGCCGGATATCAATGATGCCATCATTAATGAGAATATACGATTGGAGATCTCCCCTACCGCTGAAGATTTAGGTAGCCGCCGGCTTATCGCGGAAACAAAAACGGTTTACTGGTATCCTTCCGAGGTGGATGTTTCTATTCGTCCGGGTTGGTTCTATCATCCGGAAGAGGATCAAGAGGTAAAAACATTACCGCAGCTGGTGGATATCTACTTTCAATCTGTCGGGATGAACTCGGTACTTTTATTGAATATTCCACCGGATAAGCGCGGCAGGTTACACGAAACGGACACGGAACGGCTCAGGCAATTCGGCACCTATATCGCCCAGACTTTTGAAAACGAAAAGCTCACAAATGGCAATATGGAGTGGAAAGCCCGCGTGGGAGCAACAAGGGAATTCAATGTGATGCCGGGCGAAACCATCAATACGGTCATGCTTCAGGAAGATATCCGCAAGGGCCAGCGCGTGGAAGAGTTCGCCGTGGAAGGGTGGATAAACGACGAATGGGTAGAACTCGCTTCAGGCACTACCATCGGCTATAAACGACTGCTCAGGTTCGATGACGCCTCTGTCCCGAAACTACGGGTGATCATTTCGGAGACACGTGATATCGCCAACATTTCCAAAGTAGGCGCTTATCATGCTCCGCATTTGGACGAGAATCCCGATGCCCGCCCTTCAGTAAAATAAAAATCAGATTGAGATACTTACAAAATTAACGATTATGCGAAATTTTATATGGATATTTTTCCTTTCCGTTTCTTTGCTGGCAAAGGGACAAAATATAGGTGACCTGTTCAAATCGATGCCGTCGGAACTCCTTCCGGGGGTATCGGAGGGCAACAAGACCATGCTGTTGGTCGATTCAGGCGAGACGACCGTTCCTTATGCATTGGGTGAAATCAAAAAATTGGAGCAAAGCAGCGATTATCTGAAAATAAAAACATCGGACATCGGCACCACCCAATTGAAACTGTTACCGGTCGCGAAAGATTCCTCAATCGTATGCATAATTAAAACCGTTTGTGCGGAAGCTTGTGACAGTCACATCTCTTTTTATACAACAGAATGGGAAAAAATTGAAAATAACACATTCCTGCCGGAAATTTCCGAAGAAATTTTCTTCGATTCTTCCAAAAAAGAGATGGAAAATTATAAATATGCCGTATCTTTGCACCACATTTATCCGATCTCGGCAGCGTTCAGTGAAAGCGGAAGCGATTTAATGCTTACATTCAATTACAAACTGCTCCTGACCGACAATCAGATCGCAGAGATAAAACCTTTTCTGAAGAGCGATACCGTTGCATTGAAATGGGAAAACGCTGTTTTCAGGCAATAAGGTAATCCTGCACCCGTAGTTCAATGGATAGAATACCGGATTCCGGTTCCGACGATGTGGGTTCGATTCCCGCCGGGTGTACAATAGGTATTGATTATAAGGAAATTAATCAAATGTCGTATAAAAAGTCGTACTAATTTATTTTAGTCCGGCTTTTTTTATTGATTATTCTATCAATTTCGTCGTGCAGTATCCTTAATAAAACACTCCTTCAATTCTAAGCTTTTATAATATTTTTTTGCAACTTTGTATTATGGCAAAGATCAATGTAAAAGATACGGAAATAACAGTCATATCAGTTGAGGAACGAGATTATATTTCGCTTACCGATATGGCAAATGCAAAAGAGAGCGAAAGCCGGGCAGCAGATATTATCAAAAATTGGATCAGAACTCGTTATACACTTGAATTTCTGGGTACTTGGGAGCAAATCAATAATCCTAATTTTAAAGTGGTGGAATTTGACCACTTTAAAACGCAGGCAGGTTTACCAAGTTTTGTTCTTAGTGTTTCGGAATGGATTGACAAAACTAGCGCCATTGGAATTATTGTAAGAAAAGGTAAATATGGTGGAACGTATGCGCACAAAGATATTGCTTTTGAGTTTGGCTCTGCTATCAGTGTTCCATTTAAGTTATATCTGATAACCGAATTTCAACGACTCAAAGAGGAAGAACAAAAACAATTGGGTTGGACCGCTAAACGAGAATTAACGAAACTCAATTATCATATTCATACAGATGCCATAAAACATAACTTGATTCCGCAAGAACTTTCTCCTGCACAAACCTCAATCATCTATGCCAATGAAGCAGACGTGTTAAATGTTGCATTATTCGGAATAACGGCTAAACAATGGAAAGAAGCAAATCCCGAACTAAAAGGGAATATTCGGGATTATGCAACTATTAATGAACTAATTTGTCTGGCAAATATGGAAAACCTAAACGCAGTTTTTATAAACGAAAAGATTTCACAAAAGCAAAGGCTGGTAAGACTGAACAAAATTGCAATTCAACAAATGAGCATATTGCAAGACATTGAAAACAGAAAATTGCTAAAATAGTCGCGAGAAGAACTTATATACAGGTCATCTCCAAAGCTATTACGATAAGGTAAATCATGCTTTATTGTCATATTTGGGACTGAGACATAACTTTTCTGTGAAAAGTAATTGTCACCATTTTAATTTTTGTACTATTGTTGTGATTTAAAATTACTCTGTTTAGACTGGAGGTCTTTTAAAAAAAGTTCGATATAACAAATGATTCTTCTACCTTTTTAATTTTCGAATTGTTGTGATTTGAGACTGTTTCCCTTTGGGTTGATTTTCTTCTAAATCATACTGATATGGACTGTCTTTCAACTGGTTAATTCGCTTCAAATCTTCCAAGAAAGAGTTCGAGTTTGCTCCCTCTGGGTGTACTAAAAACCGCTGCAAATCAATTGATCTACAGCGGTTTTTGTTTTACGGGGCGCCAAAGAAAATGGCAGATAAGATTTAAACAACTTTGACTATAAACTACTCTTTTCCCGTCCTGCTTGCTTATATTTTCCCTTTTATCCTCATTATTGGAAAAAATCATTTTAAGTCATTGCAGATTTGGATTTTATTTTCGTGCAAACCAGTTAAAAAAGTTACTGAAATACATCACAGAAGGACATACCAATTCCGAAATAACCGATCTTATGCTCCTAGCAATGGATACCATTAATAACTATCACAAGAAACTCCTCTTCAAACTCAATGCCCGGAATATGGCTGTATTGGTGCAAATAGCCATGGAGCAGAAATTGAGTGTGAGCAAAGGCAAAATGAAGGTAACGACCAAGTCAGATAGGCCGTGAAAGAATTATTATTTAATGTCCGTGAGCGGCTTCGTGTGCCGCGATGCCTTCGGCTTGTGTCTGATGAACGGTACCGTGAGGGTGCTCTCCCGGGGCATAAATCGAGTAAACCTTTAATGGCTCATCTGAGTCGTTCACCAGGTTATGCCATTTTCCGGCAGGGATGAATATGGCAAAATCATGCTCCACCCGGGCTTCAAAGTCGAGGTTATCCTCCGCGTCTCCCATCATCATGATTCCCGTGCCGGCTTCCACACGCAGAAATTGATCGATATCGGGATGCATTTCCAATCCAATATCTCCTCCCGCGGGGATGCTCATCACGGTCATCTGCATATATTTTCCCGTCCAGATAGCCGTACGGTATGTTTCATTCCGGGTAGTGTACTCCTCGATATCAAACACGAATGGCTCCGGCCCGAAATCTTTGAATTCTACCTGAGCCGTTGTTTCAGGGGTTGTTTCCACTGCCTGGCCTTGATCTGTTGTTGTTCCCGTGCAAGCGGCCAAGAATAAAAGCGGAATAAAAGCGGTAAGTAAAATTTCTTTTTTCATTGAGTTTAATTTTTAATGGTTGATATTCAGCTGTTTTTGCAAATATACGAAGAAAAACGTTACGAGGAGTTCTTTCCTGAAAATCACCTAATCACTCCCTGATAAGCTGGTTCCGGTCAAGGATCTTAACCATGCGCCCTTCCAATTGAATACTCCCGTCCTCCTCCATCTCTTTCAGGGATCGGGCGAGCGACTGGCGCTGTACCCCGAAATACTCCGCCAGCTCGGTACGCGAACGTTTCAGCGTGAGCGTATCGTCCTCCGCGGTGGTCATCTCCAGAAAGTAGGTAGCCAGTTTCTTCCTCAGGCTTTTTAACGAGATCATCTGCAATTTGTTGGTAAGGAAAAGGGTAAAGTCGGCATTCATCGTGAGAAAATTGGTCAACAGCTGTTTATTGTTAGCTATCTCATCCAGCCATGCTTCCTTCGAGATCTTCAGGAAGATTGCGGCCTCCACCGCGATCACATCTACCGGATAGTTGTTTTTTACTCCGTAGATAAACGAGGGAGCTAACGGGATGACCGCCTCCATGATATCGATATCCAACACGTTCCCTTCCATGGTGATCATCTCCATCCGTACGCTGCCTTGTACCAATAGCATCACGAACTGGATGGGATCTCCCTGGCGAACAACCGTCTCCCCTTTCTCGTAGGTGAGTATCTCCCGCACGTTCCTATCCAGGAACTCGTCGTGCTCTCGCTGGGTCATCCCACGAAAAAGGGGGCAGTACGATAACTCCTGATCATGCCGGTGAGAATGATGGTGCTCTACATCCACGTTATCCATGGGAAAATTAAGTCTCTCCAAAAGATGATAGAGGTGGTCGTGAGAATGACTCTGGGCAGGATACTTTGCTGTCTGAATTTGCTCTTCCATAGGGGGGATGTTTTTACTCTTTATTGATTTCAATCCGGCAATCGCCAACACGTTAAATTATTCAAAAAAAAGCGCTATGTCGCTTGGGTGACATAATAAGCAGCGGTCGGCAGATACCTTTGCGATACAAATTAAAGGAAAATCACGAACAATTAAAAATAAAAAGTATGAAGACAAGAAATTACATGTTATCAACAAAATCACTAAAGTCGTTCTTTGTTTTATCACTTATCGCGATAGTCTCTGTCCTGAGTATCCAACCCGTATCGGCCCATTGCGATTCATTCGACGGCCCAGCCTTGATAGACGCCGCCAAGGCGTTGGAGACAAATAACGTGGAGCTGATTAAGAAATGGATCCTGGCAGAAGACGAGACCGTGGTAGTCCCGCTGTTTCACAAAACATACAGCCTGAAAAATGGCGATGCCGAGGTATATGAAATCGTGAAGACGCACTTCTATGAAACATTCATCCGTCTGCACCGCGAGATGGAGGGGGCTACTTTCACCGGGCTAAAACCGGCCGGGACTACCGCACACATCACTGTGATGAGCGATAAGGCGCTGGAAACCGGTGATTTTAGCGGGCTGCTAACAGCACTTAATAGGCATGTGAACCAGCAATTAACGGAAAAATACGAAAAAGCAGCTGCCTTATACCGAGTGAAGGATCGTTCCGTGGAAGAAGGGCGCCAGTACGTGGCTGCTTATGTGGATTATACACATGCCGTGGAAGCGGTACATGATATCTTAGAAGCTGGGGGGCACCACCATCATTAATTTTCATTCCTTTGGAATACAAAACGAACTCTCACTTAAAAATTTAACTTTTGGAATAAAAAATAAATTGAACCTAAAAATAATAATATGAGCCTGTGGGCAAATAATATTTTAGAGGATGTTATTATCTTTGCCAATATTCATAAAATCCAATGATATGGACTCTCCTGAAATGATCAACTATTCCGGTATTATTTTATCATGCTATGTGGATAATAATAATCCTGCGTACATGCTATAAAAGATCACTCGCTGATATACACTTACGCCGGCAAGCTTCTAATAGAAGACAGGGGTAAAGAATTGACTATTCTTCCGGATGAATGTGTATTCATACGTCGGGATCACAGGGTGCAGTTGACAAAACTATATTCCGATATGGAACAGTATAAAGGTATAACTTTTTTATTCAGACGTAATTTTCTCCGTGAATTTTATAATAACATGGAGAAAAAAGAAATGTCCAACAATATAAAGGCGCCTGAAGAGAGTGTTTTCAGAATACCTTTAAGACCTGATATCAGTAGTCTTTTCCATTCACTACTCCCCTATTTTGACTCTTCGGTACAGCCGACAAATGATATTATAAAACTAAAGGAACAGGAGGCTGTCTATTCTCTTTTAAATACGGATAATCAATTTTCTCCTGTCCTGTTCGATTTCACCGAACCCTGGAAGATTGATATTATTGATTTCCTGAACGAGAACTATATGTACGATCTGACGATGGAAGAGATCGCTTCCTATACCGGACGAAGCCTTGCCACCTTTAAACGTGATTTTGCAAAAGTAAGTGAACTACCCCCTCAAAAATGGCTTATAAATAAGAGATTGGAAGTAGCATACAATAAGATCATAAATCAAGACATGAAAGTCAGCGATGTATATGTGGAAGTCGGGTTTAAAAATCTCTCTCACTTTTATAAAGCCTTTAAAAAGCAATATGGTTTTTCACCAAAAAATAAATACAATAATACGCCTTTAAAGCGTTAAAGTGTAAATTGCACCTCATTCTACTTTTGTAATTTCCCCTGTTATGCATGTATTCATTCTATGCCTGATCTCTTTTTCTGAAAGTCTATGACCCAATAGAAACATCAATTTCGTAACCGCACATTCAGGGGTGCTGTCATATCCACTAATCACACCTATATTAAGTAGCTGTCTTCCTGTCTCGTAGCGCTGCATTTCTACCATACCGGAAGTACATTGTGTTATATTGACTATGATGATCCCTCTTTCGGTAGCATCTTTTAACTGATTGATAAACCATTCCTTTTGAGGAGCATTTCCCGCACCAAAGGTTTTCAATACAACGGCTTTAAGTTCAGGCACATGTAGTAATGAAGTGATAATACTTTCCTGGATGCCGGGGAAAAGAGTTAACATAACAACATTGGGATCAAACAGATAATGGGGAAATAAAGGTCGAATTATGTCCGGATATTGAATAAGATTCTGGGCATATTTTATATGTATGCCCACACGGGCCAAAGCGGGATAATTAAATGAACGGAAGGCATTGAAGTTTTCTACATTTATTTTCGTAGTTCGGTTACCCCGCATCAAGTGGTTCTCGAAGAAAATACAAACTTCGGGCACGATAGCGGTTCCATCCGGATTTTTAGCTGCTGCTATTTCAATGGCAGTAATCAAATTCTCTTTAGCATCAGTCCGAAGCATTCCGATTGGAAGTTGAGAGCCGGTAAGGATGACCGGTTTGCTCAAATTCTCAAGCATAAAACTTAAGGCAGAGGCCGTATAAGCCATTGTATCCGTCCCGTGGAGAATTACAAATCCATCATAATTGTCGTAATTGGTACTGATAATTTCTACCAGACGGGCCCAATGTACCGGCTCCATATCAGAAGAATCGATAGGAGGGGAAAATTGGTATGTAGAAATGTGATAATTGAATTTTTTCAGTTCCGGAATGTATTTCAACAGATAGTCAAAATTAAAACTTTCCAGGGCATTGGTCTCCTGGTTTTTTATCATTCCTATAGTCCCGCCTGTATATATTATTAAAACAGAGGTGGTTCCCGTCATCATATTGTCTTTTATCATGTAAATCGGAAGTATGGCCACCAATAGTCTTTATACTTCTCAAAAATACCATTGCTTTTGTCTACGACTACAATACTTGCGGTGGCTGAACGGTTTTCTGCTTACAAATATACATGATATAAATGGATTATTAAATATCCGTCAGATACTTTTACCGGAGAGGGAGAACGGACATAGCCCTGTAGAAGTAAAACATTAAAATATTTAAAAAAATATTGACTAATCAATTATCAAATAATTTTTTTGCCCCATATATTGATTAGTCAATATAATATAGCGAAAATGAAAGCATCAGTCTAATGGAAGCTTTATTATCTTGAATCAGTTTCTTTACATTACTCAAAGCGAACTACAATAGCAAAATAATCGCTTGAAATGCTATCGTATCAAATTTATTTTGTAAATTTGTATCCAAACGAATACAATTTTGCTTATGTACTTTATTGAGAAAACTACTGAATTTGACAAGTGGTTGAGGAAATTAAAGGATTTAAGAGCCAAAGCTAAAATTATTTTCAGAATACAGAAAATTGAAAATGATGAGCATTTTGGCGATTGCAAACTTGTTGGCGACGGAATTAGAGAATTAAGGATAAACTATGCAAAAAGGAATTAAGCAAGGCGTATCACGAACACCATAAAAACAAAAAACAAGTGAGTAAATTTGGAAAAGATTAAAAAAGTAAGAAAAATGGATACTACAAGATTTGATATTGCAGACTATTTAGATAGTAACGAAATGATTGCGGAATATCTTAACGCTGTTTTGGAGGAGGGGGATAATGCCGATGTGATTACTGCAATCGGACATATTGCCAAAGCTATCGGGATGACCAAAATAGCCGAAGAAACAGGATTAAGCCGGCCAAGTTTATACAAGGCTTTGTCTGACGGAGCAAAACCCCAATTTGAAACCATTATGAAAGTTTTAAAAGCAATTGGCGGACAAATCAGAGTAACTCCTATATCAGCTTAAAATAAAAGAACAAACCTATTAAAATAAAAGAACAAACCTAAAAATTCAATGACAGAATGTATATGAAGCATATTCCTATTCAATCTGTTTATAGGAAACAGGAAATGGGGATATAATTTTTAACGGGGAGCTACCTCACCATTAATACACTATCCCTTACAGTCTTGTATCAGGAGTTGCATGAGTATCTCCAACCGCCCTCTGTAATTGTCGCTAATAACACCGTTTTTGTCAAACAGATCAAAGCGTTGAATCGGAACGCTGTAAGGAACAGTCCATGCCCTTAATGATTTTGCTACAGCATCCATCGCATTGATACCCTGCATTGCCTGCACACCGTCGGCCCAACATACAAGTCCGACTTTCTTGCCGGTCAGGTAAGGTTTGGGATAGGTGGCTGTACACTCCAGCCAATCCAGACAGTTTTTCATCACACCGGTCATGCTTCCATGGTAAAGGGGAGTAAGCCAGATATGGACATCGGCTTCAAGAAACTGTATGCTCATCATCTCTACTGCTGCCGGTAGGTTTTTCAGCGTAATATCGAACAACGGTACGCCTGAATCTGCAATTTTGAAGATGGTGGTTTCAACCCCTTTTGCTTTGAGTTCTTCGCTCACATAATTGGAAAGGCGTTCCGAAATGGAATCTTCTCTTCTTTCCAATGCACCTGTAAATATCAATGCTTTCATTCTTGCACTTGCTTTTATAAATTATTTTCAGTTTAATTTCCTAACACTATTTTACTTCCCATATATTGGAAGAGTTCAGCAGGAACTCCGTTAATGGCTTTTTAGGGGTCATCATCCGTACTTGCTCAATCTGTTTTTCGTATTCTTTCTCGTATGTAGGCTCTTTCACGCTACGGATTACTCCCAATGCCAGGGGAAGACCATCGGAGTTATCCATCAATGCCAGTTTCATATGGAGCGTATTGTCCCTAACAGTGGCATCATGTACCAGTACGTCATCCAAAGAATATCCGTCCTCACCGATGGTCACCGCTTTAAGGTTCCATCCGTCCAACACAATACCCCTGTTTTCCTCTTTTCCGAAGATCATCTTTTCACCATGCTTTAATAAAATCGTGTTGTCGGCTTTCCAGTTGCGGTCACTCGTCTTGTTGTGGATGCCGTCGTTGAAGATTACGCAATTCTGCAATACTTCAACGACCGATGTACCTTTATGCCTGGCTGCTTTGGCAATTATATCCGTTTGATTTTTAATATCCACATCGATAGCACGGGCGAAGAAAGTACCTCTTGCTCCTAACGTCAATTCTGCGGTACGGAAAGGGTCTTCAATCGTTCCCAACGGGGATGATTTGGAGACAAAACCCCTGTCGGATGTAGGGGAATATTGCCCCTTTGTCAGACCATATATCTTATTATTGAAAAGTAAGACATTAATATCCACGTTGCGCCGGATGGCATGGATAAAGTGGTTTCCACCAATGGCAAGTGAATCACCATCTCCGGTGGCTACCCATACACTCAACCTGGGGTTGGCTACTTTCACACCCGTAGCGATGGCTGTCGCGCGACCGTGAATACTGTGAAAACCATAGGTGTTCATGTAATAGGGCAGACGCGATGAACAGCCGATTC
>OBJA01002161.1_pt1 | contig 11859 bp, 10 predicted proteins | sample 1519751 | NCBI WGS metagenome assembly OBJA01 (sample SAMEA3881238, study PRJEB22517) | soil metagenome | biome: lake sediment; feature: soda lake sediment; material: sediment, water from around vicinity | place: India | collected 2013-12-23 | depth 3 m
TAAAAATACAAGCCCCCGGATGCTGATAAGTATCCGGGGGCTTAATAATTTGCTAATCTGCTAACCTGCTAATTTTCTTTCATCATTTCGCAGTAATGCTTGAAGAAGTACGGGATGGTTTCTATACCCCTGAAAAACTGCTGCAGGGGATAGTTCTCGTTTGGCGAGTGGATGGCATCTGATTCCAGTCCAAAGCCCATGAGTATGCTTTTAACGCCCAGGATCTTCTCAAACAAAGAGATGATGGGGATGCTTCCCCCGCTGCGTACCGGGATGGGCTTCACCCCATAGGTCTGCTCATAGGCCTTGCTGGCTGCCTGGTAAGCTATGGTGTCGGTGGGTGACACATAGCCCTCTCCCCCGTGCAGGTAATCAACCTTAACCTTCACCGTATCGGGAGCTATCGACAGGAAATGCTCCCTGAAGAGTTCGGCAATCTTTCCTGAATCCTGGTTTGGCACAAGGCGCATGGAGATCTTAGCATTTGCTTTGGAGGGGAGAATGGTTTTGGCTCCCTTGTCGGTATACCCGCCCCAGATGCCGTTTACATCCAGGCTGGGCCTGATGCCGGTGCGCTCCATGGAGGAATACCCTTCTTCTCCGCCTTCCCGGGGGATGTCGATCGATTTCTTGTAAGCTTCCAGGTCAAAGGGAGCCTTGGCCATCTCGGCTCTTTCTTCTTTGCTTACTTCCTGGACATCATCGTAGAAACCCTTAACGGTAATGCGGCCCTGATTGTCGGTGAGCGAGCCGATCATTTTGCAAAGCACATTCAGGGGATTGACAACGGCTCCGCCATAAAGACCCGAGTGCAGATCGCGGTTGGGGCCAGTTACCTCAACCTCAACATAGGTGAGCCCACGCAAACCCGTGGTGATGGAGGGGGTGTCGGGGCCTATCATGGAGGTATCGGATACCAGGATCACATCGCTTTTGAGCATGTCCTTGTGCAACTCGCAAAATTTTCCCAGGCTGGGCGATCCAATTTCTTCCTCACCCTCGAGCATGAATTTAACATTGCAGTTCAGCTGCCCGGTCTTAACCAGGTATTCAAAGGCTTTAAAATGCATGTACATCTGCCCCTTGTCGTCGTCGGCACCCCGGCCAAAGATCTTTCCATCGCGCACCTCGGGCTCAAAAGCCGGGCTTTTCCAAAGATCAAGAGGTTCGGCTGGCTGAACATCATAATGCCCGTATATCAAAACAGTGGGAAGGGAGGCATCCAGAATCTTTTCACCGTAAACCACCGGGTGACCATCGGTTTCAAATACCTGGGCCTTATCCGCCCCGTCGTCAAGCAGCTTTTCGCGTATCCATTCGGCCGCACGGTACATATCTCCCTTGTGGGCTTCCTGCGCGCTTACCGAGGGAATGCGCAGCAGTTCAAAAAGTTCATTCAGAAACCTCTCCTTGTGGGTTTCAATGTAGCTCTTCAGGTCTTCCATGATGTGTTTGGGTTTTTCTTTTCAGGAGATGAAAGCTGTTATTAATGTTAAAATTAGTAACTTTGACCTCCCTGTAACAGAAATTAATGAATTAATGTGTTTTTCAGCCGGCCGCTGGTTCACAGTATGAAATGCTTGTTTTAACGATCAGATAACGGCCCGGAAAAGCAAATTTAACAAAAAAGGCAACATGCCACAAAACCTTCAGCGGAATAATGGCTTAAAATAAAATGCTTTTCTGACTTTTGGACCTTTATGAATAAATACTTCACCTATTTTTCCGGAAAATGGTCGCCTGCCATCACCATTCCCCTGGTATATGCCATTTTTGCTTCCGTCTGGCTACTGTTTTCCGATCGGGTGCTGGCAATGTGGGTGGATGATGTAAATGAGGTACAAGTGCTGAAAGACTGGACAAAGCTTGCCATTACTACAATTTTTCTGTTCCTGCTGGTGACTTATTACTTCAGCCGTTTGCAATCTGCCAGGCTATCATTAAGGGAATCCGAGCGGCGACTTACCACCCTTGTCAACAACCTTCCCGGAGTGGTTTACCGCTGCCTGAATGACTCCCAATACACCATGCTTTTTGTCGGAGGTGGCTGCCGCGAACTAACCGGTTTCCCCGCCAGCGCCTTCATAAAAAACCGGCAGTTGTCATTTGCCGATATCATACACCCCGAAGACAGGCAAAACGTGTGGAATGAGGCAAGCAAACATGCCATGTTGCAAAAACCTTTTGAGCTGCTTTACCGGATTCGAACAGCAGATGGTAGCATAAAATGGATCAAGGAATATTCACAGGGTGTTCTGAATTCTGAAGGGAAGTTCCTGTATTTCGAAGGCTTTCTGACGGATGTTACCCGGCAGCGCGAAAACGAACAGGCTCTTAGCTACCAGGGTAACTTCCTGCGCAACATTATCGACAATATTCCTTTCCCGCTGTTCTACAAGGATCTGGAAGGCCGCTACCTGGGATGCAACCAGCACTTCTGCACCTACCTCAACAGAGAGTATGATGAGATCATCGGGAAAACCGCCCACGATCTGTTTGCCCTTCCCCAGGCCCAACATTATGAGTCAAAGGATATGGAACTGCTGCAGACAGGCCAGCCCCAGAAATATGAATCACGCATTGTCTTTCCCGATGGCAGGTCTATGGAAACGGTGTTTCATAAATCCCTGTTCCTTGATCCTCAGGGAAATCCCGGAGGAATCCTGGGTGTTTACTACGACATCTCCGAAAGGGTTGCTGCCGAAAATACTATCCGCAAGCAGGTTGGCGAACTGGAGCGTATCAACAAGGAGCTGGAGCGATTTACCTATACTGTATCGCACGATCTGCGCAGCCCCCTGGTGACCATCAAGGGTTTTCTGGGCATGTTGCGCGAGGATATGGAGGAGGGCGACCATGAGCAGGTTGAGATGGATATCCAGCGTATCTCAAAAGCTGCCGACAAGATGCACTTCCTGCTGGAAGACTTGCTGCAGCTCTCGCGTATCGGCCGGGTGAGTAACCCCTTTATCTGGTTCGACATGAGCAAGGCTGCCGAAGAAGTGGTGGAACACCTGGATGGGATTATCCGCGAAACCAATACCAGCATCAGCGTTCAGCCCAATATGCCGCAGGTCTACGGCGATCGGACCCGGGTAATGGAAGTATACCAGAACCTGATAGAAAATGCCGTTAAGTTCCGCGAACCCTCACGTCCATTGCAAATAGAAATTGGTTGCCATGTCAATGAACCTGAGAGTGTTTTTTATGTTAAAGATAATGGACAGGGAATAGAAACCCCTTTCCAGAAAAAGATATTTGACCTTTTCAACAAACTGGACCCCAGGACTTCCGGAACAGGCATCGGGCTTGCCCTGGTTCATCGTATCGTGGAGTTTCACGGGGGAAAGGTTTGGGTAGAGTCCGGCGGAAAAGATCAGGGAGCGTTGTTTTGTTTTACTTTGAATAGTAATTCCTGAGGATTGATCACACGGAAGGGGCGGCTTCCTTACAAACAACATCATGGGCTCGGTGGCGAAAATACTCCTGGTGGAGGATGAGGCGTATTTTGAGAACCTCTTTAAACGGTCTTTTGAAAATTCCAGGAAACGGTTTGATGTTGACTTTGCACACAATCTCTCCCAGGCGCTGACACTGCTGCAATCAACCCGGTACATGCTGCTGATCACCGACCTGATGCTGCCTGACGGCAGTGGATTTGATCTGCTGAACCACCTGAAAAAAAATCAAATTGACATCCCTTCAATCCTTGTCACCTGCCGGGGGAATGAACATCTGGCTGCAGAGGCTATAAAAAACGGGGTTTCTGAATACCTGGTGAAGAATCCCCAGGTTTTCCTTGAGCTGCCCCTGGTTGCTGAACGGGTTATCCGTGAATGGGAAAACAAGCACCAGCAGCAACGCATGCAGCAAAAGCTGATTGAAAGCGAATTGCGATACCGCAGGCTGGTAGAAAGTGTCAGCGATGTGATCTGGATCACCGATCCAACATTTACCCGTTATATGTATGTTTGCCCTGCCATCACCCCTTTCCTTGGGTATACACAGAAGGAGGCCACTCACATGCATGTGAATCATATACTGAGCTACGAATCAAGCAAAAAAGTTGAAAAAATACTGCAGGACATCCGTGAACAGCTTGACTGGGGTGAGATGAAGGAATGTCCTGTTTGTTTTGAAACGGAGCTGGTTTTTGAACACAAGGACGGCAGCACCCGCTGGGGGGATGTGAAGGCTTCATTGATCATGCGCGGGAAAAAGGTCATCGGCCTGGTTGGTATCACCCGCGATATAACCGACCGGAAAATAGCCGAGAGTAAAACAAGGGAACTCGAGAAGTTGCGCCAGCATGTTCGTATTAATGAAAGGGTAGAACGCATCAAGGAGCAGTTTCTGGCCAACCTGAGCCATGAGGTACGTACTCCCCTGACTGGCATCCTGGGCATGTCGGAGCTTTTGATGAAAAGCCCCCTGAATGAGCAGCAGAAACTTTTCCTGGATACCATACTAACTTCCTCCCAGAGCCTTCTGACCATGCTGGACAACATAATGGACCTTTCCCGGATCAAGGAAGGGAAGATGGAACTGCTGCCTGTTGATTTTGATTTGCATGAACATGCCAACCGCATCATACAGTTGTTTTGGGCATTGATCCGGCAGAAGTCCCTGGAAAGCAGTCTTTACCTGGATCCTGAACTACCGGGGATGATCAGAACCGATCAGTTTCGCCTGGAGCAGATTGCCACCAACCTCCTTTCCAATGCCATAAAATTTACCGATCAGGGCTTTATAAGCCTCTCGTATATACTGCTGGATTCAACACCTGATGGATGGATGATCCGCCTGCAGGTGGAAGACTCCGGAATTGGTATCAGCAGGGAGGACCAGCAGCGATTGTTTGTTCCTTTTTCCCAGGTTGATATCTCTGATACCCGCAGTTATGAGGGGGCCGGGTTGGGCCTTGCCGTTTGTCAGCGTTTTGCCCGGCTGATGGGAACCCGGATTCAGCTTGAAAGCACCCCCGGAAAAGGAAGCCGCTTTTGGATGGATTTTTGGGCCCGGAAGGTTGAACCGGGGAAACCCGGGGCAGCTGATGCTGAAAAGCTGGAATTGCCCGAAGAAATCCCATGCAATGTGTTGCTGGTTGAGGACAAAAAAACCAACCAGCTGGTGGTATCGCTGATGCTGCAGCAGGCAGGCTGCAGCGTGGATATTGCCAGCCATGGCAAGGAGGCACTCGAGATGTTTGACCCCGGAAAATACCAGCTGATACTGATGGATATCCAGATGCCCGTGATGGACGGGCTGACAGCAACGCGCGAGTTGCGTAAGAAATATCCCGGCCACCAGATCCCGCCCATTGTTGCCCTAAGTGCCCAGGCCATGCAAGGCGATGCCGAATATTATATTTCCGAAGGGCTTGATGATTACCTTACAAAGCCTGTTTCATCCGGGCTTTTGCAACAAAAGATTTATTACTGGGTCAGAAAGGGGCAGAAAGAGGCTGAAGACTAATCCCAGTCCAGCCATTCATCCATATCTCTTCTTTCCTTTTTTGTGGGGCGGCCTGCTCCGCGATCCCTGCGGAAGGGCTGGCTTTTGATGGCTTCCAGCTTCTGGTATTCTTCCTGTGGGGTGAGGTCTTCCATATATTGGGCCACAAGCTTAGCTCCCACCCGGTTTTCCAGCAGCTCAACCACTTTGAGGGTTCGTTTCAGTGGGCCCTGCTGCAGGGTGATGATCATTCCCGGCTTCACCTCCCGGGATGGCTTCACGGGCTGATCATCCACTTTTACTTTACCTGCCCGGCAGGCTTCTGTTGCCTGGCTGCGCGTCTTGAAGGCCCTTACTGCCCAGAGCCATTTGTCGATGCGCGGTGATTCACTGGCTGGCATGGCAGTTATTTTTGACGGAAATAGATCTTCATGGGAACCCCGCTGAAGTCCCACTCCTTTCGGATCCTGTTCTCGAGGTACCTGGCGTAAGGCTCTCTAATATACTGTGGCAGGTTGCAGAAAAAGGCAAACGAAGGGTAGGGGGTAGGCAGCTGGGTTACATACTTGATCTTGATGTATTTGCCCTTGACAGCCGGGGGCGGGTTTTGCTCGATCAGCGGAAGCATCACCTCGTTGAGCTGGCTGGTGGTAATGCGCCGGCTGCGGTTCCTGTAAACCTCAACGGCTGTTTCCATGGCCTTGAAGATACGCTGTTTTGTAAGTACCGAGGTGAAAATGATGGGGATATCCTCGAAGGGTGCCGTGCGCTGGCGGATCAGCTGCTCAAACTCTTTTGAGGTGTGATGGTCTTTTTCCACCAGGTCCCACTTATTGACCAGCACCACCACCCCCTTGTTGTTGCGGGCAGCCAGGGTGAGCACGTTCAGGTCCTGGGCCTCAAACCCCTGTGTGGCATCTATCAGCAGCAGGCAAACGTCTGAGTTCTCAATAGCCCTCACCGAACGCATCACCGAATAAAATTCTATGTCGTCGCTCACTTTTCCCTTTTTGCGAAGCCCGGCGGTATCCACCAGGTAGAAGTCGAAGCCAAAGCTGTTGTAGCGGGTGTAGATCGAGTCGCGTGTGGTGCCCGGCACATTGGTAACGATGCTGCGCTGCTGACCGATCAGGGCATTGATAAGGGATGATTTTCCCACGTTGGGCCGGCCGATCACGGCAAATCGTGGCAGCTGTTCCTGTGTGGGTTCTTCCTCGGGGGCCTGCCCCAGCTGCTCGACCACCGCGTCCAGAAGATCGCCCGTGCCGCTGCCGCTGGCCGATGACAAGGTGTAGATCTCGCCCATGCCCAGGCTGTAAAACATGGCAGCCTCGGCCTGCCGGTGGTGGTTGTCGACCTTGTTGACGGCCAGCAACACCTTCTTGCCACTGCGGCGCAAAATGTCGGCAACGTCTTCATCCATGGGCGTGATGCCTTCGGCAACATCCACCATGAAGATGATCAGGGAGGCCTCTTCAACGGCCAGTTCCACCTGCCGGCGGATCTCCTCCTCGAACACATCCTCCGAGCCCATGATCCAGCCTCCGGTGTCGATTACCGAAAACTCCCGCCCGTTCCAGTCGCATTTGCCGTAGTGGCGGTCGCGCGTTACCCCGGCTGTAGGGTCAACAATAGCCAGGCGCGAGCCGGTAAGCCGGTTGAAAAGGGTAGATTTGCCAACATTGGGCCGCCCTACCAGTGCAACAATCTGTGCCATTTTTTCAGCAGATTAAGTGTTTCCCATAAGGGGGTGCAAAGATACACAAACCTAAGCACTTATTGATCATTATAACCCAGGCGTCGTAACTGAGTATCGCTGTCGCGCCAGTTTTTGTTCACCTTCACGTGCAGGTCAAGAAAAACTTTCTGCTCCAGGAATTCCTCAATGTCGCGGCGAGCCTGGCTGCCAACCTTTTTCAGGGCCGTTCCCTGGTGGCCGATGATGATGCCTTTCTGGGTTTCGCGTGCTACATAAATGATGCAGCGGATGTTGACCATGTTGCCCTCTTCCTTGAAAGATTCAACAACTACCTCAACGGCATAGGGGATCTCCTTCTGGTAGTTCATCAGTATCTTCTCGCGGATGATCTCGGCCACGAAGAAACGCACTGGCTTGTCGGTGAGCTCATCCTTTGGAAAATAGGGGGGGCTTTCGGGCATCAGCTCCAGGATCTTGCTGAACACCTGCTCCAGGTTGAACTTCTCAAGGGCCGAGATGGGAAGTACCATCCAGCCCGGGAAATCGCGCTTCCACTGCTCGGCCTTGGCCACAACTTCCTGCTGGCTGGCCAGGTCGATCTTGTTGATCAGCACCATGGTGGGTATGCCTGTGGCCCTAATCTGCTGCAGGATGTCGGAATGATCGAAATCTTTGCTGATCTCCGTGAGGATAATGAAAAGGTCGGCATCACTCAGGGAGGATTTCACCGCACGCATCATGTACTCCTGTAGCTTGTAGCCGGGCTTGAGAACCCCGGGGGTGTCGGAAAACACCAACTGATAGTCATCCCCGTTGGCAAGGCCCATGATGCGGTGGCGCGTGGTTTGGGCCTTGGGGGTGATGATGGATAGCTTCTGGCCAAGAAGCGCATTCATCAGGGTTGACTTGCCGGCATTGGGGTTGCCGATGATGTTCACGAATCCTGCTTTATGTGTCATGAGGAAATTTTCTCCGGGTTGAAAAAGAACATAAAGTTACCCTTTTTCTGAAAAATGTGAATAAACATTTGGTGGGTACATTAAATTGCCGTACTTTTGCAGCTGTAATCAACACACCACACTGCGGGGTGGAGCAGAGGTAGCTCGTCGGGCTCATAACCCGAAGGCCGTAGGTTCGAATCCTACCCCCGCTACAAAAAGAACCCCTCTAAGTCGCTGACTTGAAGGGGTTTTTACTTTTGTCTGAATCATCATCTGAATCATAATTTTCAGAATTAGAGAATATCCCGAATTCTGGAAATTGCCCCATTGATTGATCTCTCATTCTCAGAATAATTGAATCCGCAGCATTCTGAAAATTCTGAAATTCTGAAAATTCTGATTCAGACAGGCCTGCCTAATATTCTGTTGCCTGCACCGTGATGCTTCCTTCCATTCCGGGATGCAGGGTGCAGATATACAGGAAGGTACCTGGCTCGTTGAAGGTAAAGGAAAAGGTGCCGTTAACAGCCAGCATTTCGTCGAACAACCCCGTTGTGCTGGTAACGGTATGGGGTACATTGCTGTTGTTCACCCAACGTACGGTAGTACCCTGGCTTACAACCAGCTGGGCGGGTAAAAATGCGGTTTCGCTCATCCATACCTCGTTGGCTGGCTGTACCGTGTTTTCCTCATCATCTTCACAGGCCACCATTATGCCAAGCAATAGGGCGGCAATCCATATTATTTTCCGTTTCATCAGATCTCGCTTTTAATGAATAACTGATCACAAAAATCAGCAGCCACACCAGATGGCAACGGATACCTGCCTGAATGAGTCTTTTTTCTACTGTTCCCTGGATACCTGTATTTCGCAAAATAGCTGTACCTCATCACTTACCAGAACCCCGCCGGTTTCAAGGGCTGCATTCCAGTTCAGTCCCCAGTCTTTGCGGTTGATTTTGCCATGAAGGCTGAAGCCTGCCTTTTCTGTACCGTAAGGATCTTTCATCATCCCTCCAAACTCGGCCTTCAGGCTCACGGGTTTGGTGACATCACGAATGGTCAGGTCTCCCTTCAAAAGGTAATGCTGATCATCCTGTTTTTCCAGACCGGTAGACTCAAAACGCATTACCGGGTATGTGTCCGAGTCGAAGAAATCGGCGCTGCGCAGGTGCTTGTCGCGGTCGGGGGCATTGGTGTCGATAGAGGCTGTGCGGGCTTCAAATTCTACCCTGGCGGTTGCAAAATCATTGCCTTCGGTATAGGCCGTGGCCGAGAACTCCCTGAAATAACCTGTAACGGTTGTGATCATCAGGTGTTTTACCTTAAAATAGATCTCACTATGGGCTGGATCCAGTACCCACTTGGTTGTCGACATAGGTGTGCTTGTTTTTTTGTGAATAATTGTTTTACAGTGGAAACAGACGAACCTGGGTTCGTTCCCCTTACCTATTTAAAAACAATCATAAGGCTATTTTGTTGAAACGCCACCTGCTCAGGCAGGCCTGCCCCGAAGAGCTACAGTAGAGGGGCTTTGCAGTTGCTGCAGTATCTCGCGGGCGATCAGTCCCACCTGTGAATGGCTTAATTCGAAGTACAGGGGCAGCCTAAGCAGGCCTTTTGCAAACCGCTCGCAATGGGGCAGGGGCCTTTGGTCGTGTTGCTGTTGGTAAAAGGGGGAGGCATGCAGGGGCAGGTAGTGAAACACGGCCATGATGCCTTGCTGTTTGAGGTGGGTTATCAGCTGCTGGCGGCGGGTTTCATCCTCCAGCAGCAGGTAAAACAGGTGTGCATTGTTGGTGGCATAATCCGGGAAAGAGGGAAGCCCGGCCAGGCCCTGCAGCTGCAGGGGTTCAAGGGCTTCAAGGTAAGCGTTCCAGAGCGAAAGCCTGCGCTGCTGTATGCGGTCGATTTGCTCGAGCTGGGCCAGCAAAAAGGCAGCGATCAGATCGGAGGGCAGGAAGGATGAACCCACATCCACCCAGCCATATTTGCTGGCTTCCCCCCGGAAGAAGGCTGCCCGGTTGGTTCCTTTCTCCCAGAGTATCTCGGCGCGTTGGGCAAAGCGCGGGTCGTTCACCACCAGCATGCCCCCTTCTCCCGAGATGATGTTCTTGGTTTCGTGAAACGAGAATGCAGCCAGCTGCCCGATGCTTCCCAGGGGGCGGCCCTTGTAATAGCTGTCGATGGCCTGTGCGGCATCCTCCACCACCACCAGCCCGTGGCGGGCGGCAAGATCCATCAGCGGGTCCATGTCGCAGGCCACCCCGGCGTAATGCACCGCCACAATGGCCCGGGTGCGGGGGCCGATCAGGGCCTCCAGCTTGTGAACATCCATGTTGGGATGATCCTCAAGGCTGTCTGCAAAAATGATGCGGGCACCCCGCAGCACAAAGGCATTGGCAGTGCTTACAAATGTATAGCTTGGCATGATCACCTCATCGCCCGGCCCCAGGTCAAGAAGCAGGGCGCACATCTCCAGGGCGTCGGTGCAGGAGGTGGTTAGCAGGCACTTGCCAAAACCATAGCGTTGCATGAAAAATTCGTGGCAGCGGCGTGTAAACCAGCCGTTGCCCGAAATATGACCCCGCTCAACGGCCTCCTGCATGTACTGCTGCTCACGACCCGAGAAAAATGGCTTGTTGAAGGGGATCTGCATGAAATGGAATTTTGATCTTAAAGATATGAAAAAAAGAAGAACAATCCGCTGATGAACAGGATTGGTGATCGGTTTTAACTATCCACAGATGATCGCAGATTAGAAGAAGAAAGTCGCTGATTTTCACAGATAATGTTCCCTGCCGGAGGGCAAACCTTATTTACCTTAGTAGCAGGAAAAAAACCAGACCCCACAACACAGAAACCTTATTTACCTTATTTGGTTTTAATTTTCCGCAGATGTTCATAGATCAGAAGAAGAAAGTCACAGATTTTCACAGTAAGGGTGCCCTGCCTGAGGGCAAACCTTATTTACCTTAGGCAGTGCCTTTTGTCTAAAAAAAAAGCTGCCCCGGGTTGCAGGGCAGCTTTTTTTAACAACATTCCAAAATCCTTATTCTTCCACAAGGCGCTGAATGCGTTGCTGCAGTTCAGGGTCCTGCTGGTAATCCATCAGGATCTCCTCGTAACGCTCAATGGAAAGGCCTTCTTCCTGGATGGCTGCAATCAGCTGGTCTTCCATTTCCTCCTGTATTCCCAGGATGCGCACCGAAATATCGGCAAAAGCTACCTTTTCATCCTCTGTACCCTCCATTTCTTCCAGGGATTTGTCCTGGCTGTCGATCATCATCTCGTTGAAGCGTTGAATGCTCATGTCGTGATCCTGTATCAGGGAGATCATCTGCATCTGGCCCTGTTGCTGAATGGTGATCACGTCGATGATTACCGATGCAAATTTTCGTAATTCATCGTCAGTGTATTTTTCCGGCGGCTCTTCTGTCTGTGAAAAGACGCTCAGGCCGCCAAGCATGATACCCATGAATATGAAAATTGTGGCTATAGATTTCAATTTTGTAAAATGCATAATCGTTCATTTGGTTCGTAAATATCAAATGTACTTCTTTTATCGCTCAAATCAAAGAGTTTGTTGTAAACAGGTTATAGTTAGTTTGAAGTTTTGTTTCTTTAACAGAATGTTAATACGCGGTCAGCGATCCCTTCCAGCAAGGGAAAAAAGCTGAAGCAAGTTTTATTCAGGTTTTTTATCTACCCGTCATCTACCCGTCATCTACCCGTAAATTTACGGGTAGATGACGGGTAGATGAC
>OBJA01002163.1_pt1 | contig 11853 bp, 12 predicted proteins | sample 1519751 | NCBI WGS metagenome assembly OBJA01 (sample SAMEA3881238, study PRJEB22517) | soil metagenome | biome: lake sediment; feature: soda lake sediment; material: sediment, water from around vicinity | place: India | collected 2013-12-23 | depth 3 m
AGTTTCCTCTACCGCCTCCGAGCTTTTTTTAGACAAACGGCACACCTCCATATTTAAGGGTTTATGTCTAAGTTTAGTCACCTTTTCCCATTTGGGTCAATATTTTACTAAGATAAACAGACATGTACTCAACGATCGTCATAACTTTTCCATAGTCCATTCGAGTTGGACCCAATATACCAATCACACCGAGAGCTCTATCGCCTAACTGATAATTAGCAGTAATTAAGCTACACTCTTTGATGGCATCCCGAAAATTCTCATGACCGATCTTTATAGTGATGCCATTCAAACTTGTGCTCGGCTGAAGCAACTCCACTAAATTTTCTTCTGTCTCCAACAAACCAATCAATGGTTTGATCCGATCGAGCTCTTTAAATTCAGGATGTTGCAGAATACTAACAGTTCCGTCCAGATAGACCTTTTCTTTTTTGGGGTTATGAAGCGATTCCATCAGCAACCTAACCGCTTCATGAAAACAACGTTCTTGAATCGCAAGTTCAGTACGGATCTCATTCCAAACAGTCATCGGAAGTTTCCGAATTGGTATACCACGCAAACGCTGATTCATCATCTTAGAGATCTGGTCTAGCTCTTCAGAACTCCATTGGATCTCCGTTGGCATAATCCGATTCTCAACCATTCCAGTATCGGTAACGACTAAGACCATAACATTCTTCTCATTTACCGGAACGAACTGTATATGACGGAAGGTTTCGGTCGGAGAATGCGGACTCATTACCATAGAAGGATAATGTGTAATCTGAGCCAACAGTTTACCCGCTTGTAACAGTAAATCGTCCAAACCATTACGGCGACGATCGAGATCGCTTTGAATCTCTCTTATCTCTTCAATCGATAAAGGTGTCTGTTTTAGTAGAGCGTCGACATAATAACGATAACCACGGTCAGACGGAATCCGTCCCGCAGAAGTATGAGGCTGCTGTAGATAGCCTTCGTCCTCTAAATCCGCCATCTCATTCCTAATAGTTGCGGGACTTAAACCTAGATCATATTTTCTAGCAATTGTTCTTGACCCTACTGGTTCCGCAGAACTGATATAGTCGTCTGTCACCGCCTGTAGAATCCGGCTTTTACGCTCATCTAGTCTGTCTTTCTCGGAGGCCATACCGGTAACCCCCTTTGTTGTTAGCACTCTACTTTGGCGAGTGCTAATTCTTCTATAAAAAAAATATCACTCTCACTTTTCTTTGTCAAGGGGATCCGGCTATTGTATATGAACTTAACTGAATATAAACAATCTGTTACGTCATATTCAGTCAAAAACCCAGGTCTCCTTCTAGAGATTGCGTGGAATTATACTACGTGCCAGAAATTTTCTTAATAAGGTATTAATATATACGTTAAAATATAGTTTATAAAGACTAATAACGTATTGTTGCTAAAAAAGTTTCATCCTAGCGAAGTTATTTTTTGCTTCCACAAATAAATCGTCATAGGCAATCATCTTAGCCTAATGCCTGTTCGCAGATTCGGTATAACACTAAGTTGCTTACCGGTATTCCTTCTTCAGTTAAGCGAAGAAATGCTCCATCCTGCATCAACCAGCCCTCTTTAATTAGAGCAGCTTTATCCTCTTCAAAGATATCTGACTGCGATCCCCATCGTTCTCGAAAAGCCTCCCAATTGAGTCCTTCCGTCATTCGTAATCCCAACATAACAGCTTCAACCATCCGTGTCCGCTCCGTTAGCTCTTCTCTTTTCCTGCAGGGCGCTCCCTGTTCCATTATGAGCCCTATATAATCAATAACTTCAACTGAATTACTCCAACGTCCATTCCCAACCGTAGAAAACGCCGCCGCTCCTAACCCTAAGTAGTCGTTGCCCTTCCAATAAGTTATGTTATGTTGACAGGCATATCCTTCTTTTGCAAAGTTTGATATCTCATATTGCTTATAACCTAACGCAGGAAGCATCTCCCGAGTTAACTTCATCATCGAAACCACATCGGACTCTTCCGGTAAAATCAGTTTCTTTAGTGCGACTTCATTAGCTAATGGCGTACCATCCTCAACCTGCAAGGCGTAACACGATAAATGCTCTGGTTTAAGCTCTATCGCCCAACAAAGGGTCTCGCTCCATTGATTGATGGATTGTCCAGGCAGCCCGAATATTAGATCCAGATTAATATTACCAAACCCAGCTGACCTAGAGTTCTCAATCGCCACTTCCACATCACGCCGAAGATGCGCTCTTCCCAGCATCCTTAATAATTCATCATCTTTGCACTGTGCTCCAATGCTCAACCGATTAAACCCCGACTTACGCAGCTCCTTAAGCTTTATTGCGTCTATAGTTCCTGGATTGGCTTCTATTGAAATCTCCGCTATCGGCGACACTTTTCCCGTCTGAACGATCCCATTTAAGACCTGATTTACGTCTTCCGCATCCAAAAGCGTAGGAGTTCCTCCACCAAAAAAAACGGAGGAGATGGTGCGCCCCTCCCAAATCTCCCGTTGTTCATGAAACTCGGTAATTAACGAATCAAGATACTGGGGAATATGATTCTCATGTCCGGTAGAAGAGACGAAATCACAGTAACGGCATCGCGTTCGGCAAAACGGGATGTGAACATACAAAGCCAGCTCATTCATGAAACTTGTCACCTCGACATAGAAACCATATTTATAGGCATCAACTAATTATTACAGGGAAGGATTTGGGTAAACATTGCAGAAAAAACTAAAACTAGAACGCTCATTGATCGTAACATGTCACTCATTTTTGCAAGATTGCCTTGGTCAGTTGGTCTTTTGTAGATTAACTCATCTGTGTTTACGAATCTATACGGAATACGAAACAGAAGCCTGTTCTCAAAGATATACCTTTATATGGGGCTAGCGGTCAACAGCAGAGAGGAGAGTTGTATAGTGGCATTTATCGGCAACTTAATCTTTATCTTTTTCGCCAGGATGATTGATGTTAGTATCGGTACGATCCGAGTATTAATGGTAATGCGCGGTCAACGGATTATCGCTGCGGCTCTTGGCTTTTTTGAGATTATCATCTATATTTTAGCCCTCAGTCGAGTGGTTACCCAACTGGATCAACCCTTTAATCTGTTCGTTTATGCCCTAGGGTTTGCTGGAGGCACTCTTATCGGTAGTTACTTTGAAGAACGGCTGGCCATGGGTTATCTTTTAGTAGAAGTCATTCCGAAAGTAGGCGGCGAGGAGCTCGCTTCTGAGTTGCGGCTGCAAAATTTCGGCGTTACTCTTCTTCGTGGCGAAGGGCGCGATGGTCCGAGAAACGTTTTGCATATCACACTCTCAAGAAAAAAGCTTCCTGAATTCTACCGCATCGTCAATGAGTTTAATCCTAACGCCTTTATCACTGTCTTTGACGCCAAGCGAATTATTGGAGGTTTTCTAAAGCGCAAATAGCAGATGGTAATAACCGCTGCCACTAAAAGTTCCAAAATTGACCCACAATATATTGATAGCCTAAGAATAGCTTATCACTATATATTGCGGGTCAATCAATTGTAAGAGTAGTTTTAAGTGGTTTGGGCAAATCCCGCCTTCTTCACTCCTCGATCTTTAAAACAGCCAAGAACGCCTCTTGAGGAACCTCAACTGAACCTAACTGTTTCATCCTTTTTTTGCCTTCCTTCTGTTTCTCCAATAGTTTACGCTTACGACTAATATCTCCACCGTAACACTTGGCAAGCACATCTTTTCGCATCGCTTTGATAGTTTCCCGTGCAATAACTTTGGTTCCAACCGCTGCTTGAATAGGAACTTCAAACATTTGCCGCGGGATAATCTCCTTTAGCTTCTCCGCTAGTTGCCTGCCCCTGGCGTAGGCCTTGTCCCGATGTACAATGGCCGAAAGCGCGTCGACGGGTTTTTCGTTTAGGAGTATGTCCAACCGCACCAAGTCAGATTTTAAATGACCAAGATACTCATAGTCCAAAGATGCGTATCCGCGAGAGCGTGATTTTAATTTATCAAAGAAATCCATCAGAATTTCAGCCAAAGGCAGCTGGTAGATTAACATCACCCTGGTAGGTGTCAAGTACTCCATGTTTTGGAATACTCCTCTACGATCTTGACACAGATCCATAATTACCCCTACAAAATCGGAAGGCAAAAAGATAGTAGCTTTGACGAACGGCTCCTCTAAACGATCAAACTCACTAACCGGAGGTATATCCGCAGGATTGCTGATCTCTTTCATAGTTCCGTCGTTATCGTAACAATGGTATACAACACTGGGAGCTGTCGCAATCAGCTTTAGATCGTACTCACGCTCTAAGCGTTCCTGAATAATCTCCATATGCAACAGCCCTAAGAACCCACAGCGAAATCCGAATCCCAAAGCTGCCGAAGTCTCTGGTTCAAAGACCAAAGACGCATCATTGAGCTTTAAACGTTCAAGCGCCTCGCGCAGATCTCCATAGTCGGCGTTATCAATAGGATAAAGGCCGCAATATACCATGGACTGAATCGGACGATAACCCGGCAAAGGCTCTTGGGCTGGCCGCCCAGCTGAAGTGATTGTATCGCCAACTCTTGTATCTGTAACGTTCTTCATCCCCGCGATAACACACCCGACTTCACCACAGTTCAACTGTTCGACAGGGATCATAGCAGGGCGAAACACACCGAGTTCTGTTACTTCAAACGACTTCTCAGTTGCCATCATCTTAATCCGTTCTCCAACTCGGATCATGCCGTCTTTCACTCGGACATAAGCGATAACTCCCTTATAGGGGTCGAAATGAGAATCGAAGATCAAAGCTCTTAGCGGACTGTGAGCTTCGCCGCGCGCAGCTGGTACACGCTTGGCAATTGCCTCGAGAATTTCACGAGTGCCTTCACCAGTTTTTGCACTTGCCAAGATGCAAGATTCCGCCTCTAAGCCAATGATCTCCTCGACTTCTTTCTTGACTCGTTCCGGCTCTGCGCTAGGCAAGTCGATTTTGTTGATAACCGGAATTATCTCCAAGTCATGCTCTAATGCCAGATATAGGTTGGCGATGGTTTGAGCCTCCACTCCCTGTGTGGCGTCGATAACCAACAATGCGCCTTCACAAGCAGCTAGAGACCTGGAGACCTCGTAAGTGAAATCAACATGACCTGGGGTATCGATCAGATTAAATAGGTACTCCTGCCCATCCTCGGCTTTATAATTGATACGAACAGCTTGCGCCTTAATGGTTATTCCCCGTTCCCGCTCAAGATCCATCGAATCCAGCAATTGCTCGGTCATATCCCGCGCAGAAACGGAACCAGTAAACTCCAATAGACGGTCAGCCAATGTCGACTTACCGTGGTCTATATGGGCTATTATGCAGAAATTGCGTATCTTTTGTTGGTCCAACGGGATCATCCCCTATACGAAAAAAGATCACCCGGAGCAAGGTCCGGGTAGTAGTCGCAATCGATTATAGCATTCGCAAGTTAAATTCGCAAGCTCCGCATTTTTTAGGGCTATTTGCGTTGTCATGTATTTATGATCTAAAAACTAAATAATGCTAGTCTATCTGCTTGCTAGACACTATATTAACTTTTATATGTAGAATTTTGGTTAACAACACAAAAAGCTCTTTAGATCAGTTTTCTCAACCAACCAATAACCCCTAGAGATTCTAAACCCAAAGGGATGAAGTCTTTCAATGAAAGATAGACTAGAAAGAGGCCACAAATGACGATTAAACCGCGGAAGAAACTGGGAGAAATAATATGTTTTCCCTTGGCTATAGCAGCTGAGACAAATGTATACCAAACCAAATCAGCCATTAAATGACCAATTAGAAAAACTCCTATCCCTAAACTCCCCAACTGCTGTGCCTTAACGATAAGCCCTAATCCAATAGTTGCCCACCAAAGAGACCAGTATGGATTAGAGAGAGAGAGCAGCGCACCCGCTACAATCGGGTGAATTCCTTTAGATGACGAATGTTCCTGAGCATTTAGGTCAAGTCCTTCTTTTCCTCCATTACGTAACATCCCATATGCCATCCAAAGTAAAAAAAGGCCACCGATCAATCCAAGAATACCTTTCGTGATCTCCAATCGAATCCAGCGATCCAAACCCCAAATAATGCTCACGACAAGTACCGTCTCAAGTAATGCATGCCCCAAAACTAACAAAGGTCCAGCCCAAACCCCTCGACGATAACTCTCCTGGATATTTACAGTCAGCAATGGCCCGGGCATAACCGCTCCTGAAAATCCTACCCCCCACGCATTAAAAAAGACGGCTAAAAAACCCATCTTCATCCTCCTAAAAACCCAAGGATATACTCGTTAGAATCAATTTTACCCCAACAGCTCTTTACTTGCAAGAATTGAGAGCCACAAATTTATGCATACACCATGACCAATCCAGCAGCAATTGCCCCCACAACAACTTGAAACAGAAACCCGCCCGGCCAACTCCACCGCCCATGAGTCAATAACCCAGAATGGGTTGGAAACATACCCCTAAACCCTTTGGGGAGTATATGGCTTAGCATAATCTCCAGATCAGGTATGGCTCCTCCCACTGCACCCGCCACATACAATGTAGGTGCCGGATGCACTCGGGCGAGAAGAGTAATTAGGGTTATCGCTAGACCAGCGTCTAAAACACCCCAATAAACTTCATGATAATCATGGTGAGGGATCATATCACAGACCGCGTGCGTAGCAACTCCTGTGACAAACGACCCCAACCCCGTAGGAACAACTCCGCCAGCTAAACCACCGACCAACGCATGTGTTGTGCAGTACATCTCATCACTCCAACATATTATCCCTTTGCCGTCCGCCGCCGCTTAACCATATCTACCAGCATGCGGATCTCTTCCATACGGAATAGGTATGTTGCTGCGAGATAAACTATGAATCCAACTCCAATAGAAATAACTACTAACCCCATTGCCGTCCCCGTCCTTAAAGATATACGAATCAATGCGGAGATGAGTTCTCCAATTAACAGTGCCCATCTATCTGCAATAGGACGAATTGCAACAATTGCTAAGCCCATAAGAAATGCCGCCAACGTTGAGGCTCCCATCGTACGCAAAAGCGATCTGCCCTCAATTCCTCCTACTTTTCTACGGAGAAAATAGATGGAGAGTATCATGTTAAGGATTCCCATAATCGAGAATGACAGTGCAAATCCTCCGTGTTCCAAGTCAGTAAACCATAGGAAAACCAGGTTTAGTATCACACTGATAATTACCGTTGTTACGCTAATAAGCACCGGGGTCACTGTATCTTTAAGAGAATAAAATCCTCTCGGCAACAGTTGAATCGCTCCATGGGCAAAAAGTCCGATACTATAAAAAAACAAGGCGTATGCAGTCGCCTGAGTATCTGCTGCAGTAAACTTCTGACCCTCAAACAACAGCCGCACAATCTCTTCGCGCAGTAAAATAAAACCGACCGCCGAAGGAATTGTTATGAAAAGAATCATTCTAACTCCCAATGCTAAAGTCCGGCGAAATTCATCCCATCGTCCCTCAGCGGTTAACTGAGAGAGGGGCGGAAAAAATGCTGTGGAAATAGCCATTGCAAAAATACCCAGAGGCAGAAGCACTAATCTATTGGCAAATCTTAATGCAGTGATACTGCCTTCCGCCAAACCCGAAGCCATGGTATTGGTAATCCAGATATTGATCTGTGTCGCTGACAAACCGACTAACGCCGGTACCATTAGAACTAACATCCGTCGGAAACCTGGATGGTTAAGGTCGATAAATAACGGCCTATATCCCTTAGCCTTGCGGCGTACAAAATATGCTTGGGTCAGAAAATTTGCTAAGGCGCCGACCACAACACCAACAGCCATTCCCTGAACCCCATACCGGGGACCTAGATAATACGCGCCGAAGATAATTGCGATGTTATAAACGACCGGTCCAAGCGCTGGCGCAAAAAAATGTTTATACGAGTTTAGGACTCCAGCCATAAGTCCAGCCAACGCCGTGAAGAAAACCGCCGGGAACATCATTCTAGTCAGTTGGGTTAACAGCTCCAGTTTGGCCCCAGTGAACTTATATGCCTGCAAAGGTGCCAACTGCCGAGCAAAGATCATCCCAAGCACTGTCATGCTCGCTAGAAGAATAAATGTTAAATTAATGAATGTGCTGGCCATCCGCCAACCCTCTTCCTCGTCTTTCCGGGTTAGATATTCGGTGAAGAGAGGAATAAACGCGGCTGATAATGCGCCGCCAACCAATAAATAATACATGAAATCCGGAATAACGAAGGCAGCAAAGAAAGAGTCGGTCTCCATTCGGTCAAATAGTCGACCGGCGATGGACTCCCGTACAAAGCCCAACAACCGACTGATTAGTATCATCCCCGCTATCATTCCAGCCGCTCTAGCCACACGGTGATGAGCAGTTTCTGTCTGATTCATAAAATCTGTTCCTTTCTAAAAAAGCTTTGCAATTACTGTTTTAAGGTTTAAAGGTTAAGAAAATAAATAGCTCCCCTGGTGTCTTTTTCATTCATATTAAGAAACTCTGGCTCTCCGTTCTTACAAAATAAAAAAGAATTGAATGGATATTCCCCATTCTTTCTTAGAAATCCTGCTGTCACAGCTTGTCCAACATGGACAATTCCCCTCCACAACGGAGGGGAAGAGATAAACCGACTAATTCCTCGATAGGTATTCATGAATTACTCTTGCCAGACAACGGGATGTGGCAAGGGCTTCAGTTTCAGAACTATGGACCTCACCAACTTCAATAATGATTGCTTGTGGGTGTACATGTTGGTTCCAACGCCCATCTTCTCTTAGTCTAACACCTCGAGAAATTCCAGGATATATTTCTTCCATAATATCCTCTAGCTCATGTGCAAAAGCCAGGTTCTCCCGCCATCTCGGGTGCGGTAATCCTAGTTTATCAGATCCTACAACCATTGTAACTCGAGATATTTCTTCCTCGCCCATGCGCATGGTATAGTTATCTAATTTAACTCCACTTTTAACAGCATCCCTGTGAATATCAAGTAAAACCCGGAGTTTTGGATAACTTTGGACCATTTCTTCCGCTGTTTCGCCTGCATTTACATAGGATAAGCGCCATGTGGGATAATCATGAATCGTCCGATTATGTACTACTGGTATTCCATATTGTCGCCAAAGAGTTCGGGACAATTCCTCACCAATGTTTACCACGCCCCCAGGAGTGCCTTTCGTTCGCTCAGCCCCCGTGTCAGGTAGATATGATTCTGAAGTATGGGTGTGATAAATACCAACTAAGGGTGAGTCTCCCCAATCTCGGAAAAGTGGCGGTTCTATCTTTTTTGACCTGTCATCGATATCTGGCGGTTTCCTAATAGAACTATAATCCCTATTCGATGGAGGGCGAAATTTGCTAAAAGGAAGTATTTGTCGTTGAAGAATAGTTAATGGGGAGACCAAATCCACATCACTGGACAGGTCTGTATATGCACGGAAGAAACCTCTGGGATAGCCGTATACGGTCTGGGGATGACTCCGCTTTTTCAATAAAGGAATGCCCTGATGCAAAAGACTTCGGGCAACACTGAGATCCATCTCCCACAAACCACAGATCTCTCCCGCTCCTACACGGACCCACTTGTCCCATCCTCCACTCATCACAGAAACGGCCGCAGGACGACTCCACATTCGTAGTCCAAGGCCGGTCATAAAGAGCACACAAATAATGATCCCCTGGTAAATCAGGAAGTACTTTATCGCTTTCCGGGGCACGGTCCAGCGGGGCATATCCTCTCCACCCCCTAAACCAATCCTATGTTAAGTGGTCCGGGCTTATGTGGAGAAAGGGTATAAATTACTGTAGATACCTAAATACTTCTTCCGGTGAAACTCCTGGATGCAAAGCAATGTTTAAGGCTCCAGAGACGACTTTGGTAATCTCTTCGATGAGCACGTCAACCTCTTTTGGCGTTACTATCAGGTCTCTTAAGTATGGGTGAAGAACGTGATTAACCGCCTCTCTTCGTTGTGGAGCTGTTGGGTTTATATTGCCACCTGTTCCTTGGGCTATTTGGTCTAGAGCATCTTGTACAATAGTCACAGCGTCCACAACCGTCGGAACACCAATGGCCAATACCGGGATGCCTAATGATTGAGGTGTAATGCCCACACGCTTATTGCCAATTCCAGATCCAGGGTGAATTCCCGTATCCGCCAGTTGAATCGTTGTTCCCACTCGCGAAGTACTTCTGGAAGCAAGGGCGTCAATTACCACCAAAAAATGCGGGCGTATCTGTTTGACCAGCGAAGCGACGATCTCCCCAGTCTCCATCCCGGTAATACCTAAAACACCGGGCGCAATAGCGCAAACTGGACGAAGCGCTCCTTTCTTCTCAGGCGGAGTTGCGTTAAACAGATGCCGGGTAACCAAGATCTTCCCTACTACACGTGGCCCCAATGCATCAGGAGTCGCATTCCAATTACCCAACCCAACTACTAACCCAAGAGCATCCTCGGGAATATTAAGGTGATGGAGAAACCCCTCAATCTCTTCCGCTAGATGTTGACTAACGGTCTCCAATTGGTCTCGATCCTTCGTGCGCAAAACTTCGGATTCCACAGTAACATAGTATCCTGGTTGTTTACCCATTAGACGGCCAGCTTCTGCTGTCTGTACCATAACACGACTGATCTGAACAGGCCCTTTCTGCTCCGATTGGGTTTGAACACCAGGAAGTTCTTTCTGCCCTTGCAGAGCCATATCTCGGGCTTCAAGGGCTAGATCAGTTCTAATCTGCCCCAAATCTAACCTCTGCAACTCTTCTTCTTGCATTTCCATGGGTTACCCCCCCTTTATCCACCTTATCTCAACTCTGTTGGCACAAAAGCGTCAATGACTCCAATGACCAAAGCCGCTAGCAATGCTCCAACTACTGTCACGCGAAACGTTGCAATAAAAAATTGTGTTAGATAAATGACGACAGCCGCAGTGAAGAAGCCAACGATTCCACGACTTTGCGGAGAAACTCTACGTCCAAATAATCGCTCCGCCAAGTAACCCAGGAGCGAAATGACAATTGCTGCTATTAATGCTCCACCAAACCCGCCAACCCGAAATCCGGGAACCAGAAAGCCAACAAACATCAAGACCAATGCAGAAATAACAAACCGTACAATGGTTCCAAGCATATGTTTTTCACCTCCTAGGAGCTACGAGATCTATCTTCTCCTCGGAGTAATATTTTTATCCAAAAACACTTAAATTAGCGAATGTCATCGCCTTGTAGAAAATAACGAATAGCGCCCTTGGCAACTATTTCATTCATATTAAGAAACTCTGACTCTCCGTTCATACAAAATATAACTTGCATTATTATTGCGAAAAGGGTAAAATAGGATCTGTTCATGCTATAGAGAGTATCTCAAGGAGGTGAATTCGATGCCCAACATTAAATCCGCTGAGAAACGAGTTCGTGTTTCAGCAACCCGTCGCGCCCGAAATATGGCGGATCGCTCCACCTTGAGAACGTCTTTGAAAAACTTCGAGAAGTCATTGGCCGAAGATACCAATACAGCAGCCAATTCCTTCCCGCAGACCATGAAGGACCTAGATCAAGCGGCCAATAAGGGGCTCATTCACAAGAATAAAGCTGCCCGTAAAAAAGCTCGTTTAGCTAAGAAGATTGCCGCTGGAGCTCAATAATTGAACCTAAATAAATGAATAGCGTCCTTGGGGCGTCTATTTCATTTGAGACTCCGGCTCTTCGTTCTTACAAAATATTAAAGAGGCTGTCACACTGAACCGCTCCCTGTCAAGTAGACAATGAAAAAAGAAAAACGTCATCACTGGACTCCGTCAAGAGCGGGGTCCAGTTTTTTATGCAGCGTTTTCGAGTAACTGGCGATAGGTCATCGGGGCCAGTTTAT
>OBJA01002164.1_pt1 | contig 11852 bp, 3 predicted proteins | sample 1519751 | NCBI WGS metagenome assembly OBJA01 (sample SAMEA3881238, study PRJEB22517) | soil metagenome | biome: lake sediment; feature: soda lake sediment; material: sediment, water from around vicinity | place: India | collected 2013-12-23 | depth 3 m
AAAGCCATTTATCAAAATATTTACAGTATACTTTCCGATCCAAAAAACCAGGCCGAAATCCGCAGCAACTTCCCCCACCCATCGCTTACCCGCCGCAATATGGGGTATGCTATCGATGCTTTGCTCGATTCAGAGGTATTTACGGAGGGCGGTGAAGCTTTTAATTTCTGCAAACTGCTTGCCGGCTCGGAAGGGACTCTGGCATTCTCGCACCGCATTAAGCTGAACCTGCTGCCACTGCCTCCCCGGCACAAGGGACTTGTATGTGCCCATTTCGAAACCCTGGAACAATCGCTCGAAGGGAACCTGGTAGCCCTTCAGCATAATCCGGGAGCCATTGAGCTGATGGACGACATCATCCTGCAGTGCACAAAGGAGAACATCGAACAGCGCAAAAACCGTTTTTTTGTAAAGGGCGAGCCGGGGGCCATCCTGATGATTGAATTTGCGTGCGAAACCGAAAAGGAGTTGCTCGAAAAGTCCGAAGCTTTGGAAAGGGATTTACGAAAAGCAGGTTTGGGCTACCACTTTCCTCTGGTAACGGGTGAGGCCAACATCAAAAAGGTATGGGCCCTGCGTACGGCGGGCCTGGGGCTGCTGGCAAACATCCCGGGCGACCGCAAAGGGGTGCCGGGCATTGAAGATACGGCCGTACCGCCGATCCACCTGCCGGCATACGTGGCCGACATCAAAAAAGTTCTTGCGGATCTCGGGCTGAACAGTGTATATTACGCCCACATAGCCACGGGTGAAATCCATTTCCGCCCGCTCATCAACTTCAAGGACCCGGCCGATGTGGAGCTGTTCGATCGCCTGATGGACGAAACCGCCCGGCTTGTAAAAAAATACGGTGGTTCGATGAGCGGCGAGCACGGCGACGGCCGCGTACGCGGAAGGTTCATCCCCTTTATGCTGGGAGAACACACATACAACCTGCTGAAGCAATTAAAGAAAGCCTGGGACCCCATGAATGTACTCAACCCCGGCAAGATAACCGATACACCTCCCATTACCGAAAGCCTACGGGTGGTTCCGGGAGCACCTACACCGGAGTTTGACACCGCATTCGACTTCTCGCGTTACCGCGGCTACATGCGCAGCATCGAGAAGTGCAACGGCTCGGGCGACTGCCGCAAGAGCGAGATCGTGGGCGGCACCATGTGCCCAACGTTCATGGCCACCCGCGACGAGTACAAGACCACCCGCGGCAGGGCCAACGTGCTGCGCGAGTTCATGTACAGCGGCAACGGCAAAAGCCCCTTCAGCCATAAGGAAGTGTACGACATCCTCGACCTCTGCATCTCGTGCAAGGCCTGCAAGGCCGAGTGCCCGTCGAATGTGGATATGGCCAAGCTGAAGGCCGAATTCCTGCAGCACTACTACGACATCCATGGCATACCGCTGCGTGCACGGCTGGTGGCATACCTGCCGCGCCTGAACAAACTGGCTGTGCTGATGCGGTCGTTCTCAAATTTTATGATGGAAACATCGCTTGTAAAAAATTTTATCGGCATTGCCCCGCAACGAAAACTGCCGGCTTTGTCGAGGCTTACGCTCAATAAATGGACCGGCAACGGTATACCCAGGCCCGAAACGGCCCCCAAAGGAAAGGTGTACCTGTTCAACGACGAGTTCACAAACTACAACGAGAGCGACATCGGCATAAAGGCCATTCTGCTGCTCACCCGGCTGGGTTACGAGGTGAAAATCCCACGGCACCGCGAGAGCGGCCGCACCTTCCTTTCAAAGGGGCTTGTACGCACCTCCAAAAAAATAGCCACCGAAAACGTGAACCTGTTAAAAGACATCATTTCGCAGAAGACCCCGCTGGTAGGCATCGAGCCATCGGCCATCCTGGCCTTCCGCGACGAATACCCCGAGCTGGTGGAGCAGAAACTGCAGCCGGCCGCCCGGCAACTGGCAGATCATGCCCTGCTGTTCGAAGAGTTCTTTGCTGCTGAAATAGCCAAAGGAAACATTACCCCGGGGCAGTTCACAAAGGAAGAAAAGCAGATATTGCTGCACGGCCACTGCCAGCAAAAGGCGGTTGCAAGCACCAACCCGACAATTCAAATGCTTTCATTGCCCCAAAATTATACGGTCAAGGAAATTCCTTCAGGGTGCTGCGGCATGGCCGGTTCGTTCGGCTACGAAAAAGAACACTATGAGTTATCGATGAAGATCGGCGAAATGGTGCTGTTCCCAGCCGTGCGCGAGGCCGCAAAGGCAACCCTTGTGGCAGCACCCGGCACCTCGTGCCGCCACCAGATAAAGGACGGCACAGGCAAAAAGGCGCTGCACCCCGTGGAGGTGCTGTTTGAGGCGCTGGAAAAATCATAAAAAATTAAGAATCCGCTTTATCTTGCCTGGCTATTTCCACTATGCAAAAGAAAAAACAGGGACCAAAAAAAGTCGGAATTATTAAATCATTCGTGAATGGGAGATGGAGAGGGTACAGGCTTAATGCACTCCCATAAATAAGCAATCAAAACATTTTCATTTATTTGCAAATCAATACAATACTGCTTAATTAACAGTATGCAGATAAATTTTCCCATAAATTCAGGTCATTCCCATCTTGGGACATACATCCGTATGCCAATTCAGTTAAAAATGATGAACTTTTTGCTCGGGTTTAAAAACCAGCCTTTGATGTTTTACAGGTAAAAATACTGACATCCGAACATTAAAAATAACCTCTGCTGATTTTACGAAGGATCATTATCCTGATGAAACCATGCTATTTGTATTTACTTCATAAAAACAACAAACACAAATTATGGATTCAAGCTGAGTCGTCCCGGATACCGGAAGGTAAAAAACAAACCCTGGGTTTTCTGAATTCCAATTCCACAAATCAACATCAACAAAAAAAAGTTATGAAAAAAAGAAATAAAAATCGACAAACAACGGTTTTATGCATCCTTGTTATGCTTCTTCCGATTTTTCACACAGCAAAGGGGCAGGAGGCTTCAGCCCACTGGCCCCTGAAACGTTACCAAACCGGGTTATTTACCTCCGGTCAAATCAATGCTGAAAACTATAAGATTTCAAGTCTAAATAGTACTCTGACCTCCGATTATGTTTCAATTGGGATTCCCTCGGGAACTTTGAATCTAAACAAATACATCCAGTTTAAGATTGCGCCAAACCCCCATTATGTGCTGCATGTAGATAATATATCTTCTTATATATTTAAACAGATTCTCTATTACGCCCGGTTCTGCATCCGATACTCCACCTCCCCCACCTTCGATACCTATCAGACCCTTCAGCAACCAGTGTACCTGGTCCAGGGTTCAACATTCTATCAATATCCCAATATGAACCTTACCATTGGTGAGGGAGAAAGTTTATACATCCGGGTGTACCCTTACGAAGCAGATTTAGAGCCCGTCAATTTAGTAATGCATGACTTTATAATAAGGGGAACAACAACCTATACGGGGCCAACTGCAACGATTTCCTACAGCAAGAGCATCTGGTGCACAGGGGAAGGATTGGCCCATGCAGCACTGACCGGCACTGAGGGGGGCACCTATTCTGCCGAGGCGGGACTGGAAATTGATCCGTCAACCGGAACCATCAATCTGGCCGGCAGCCTGCCCGGAGATTACACAGTCTGTTATACGCTTTCGGGGATAACAGTTTCTACGACAGCAATCGCAATACGTCAGGCACCCGATTGTTCGATAACCGGTGCGGAGGGGACGGTATTTCCTGCTGCAACCGTTACATTTTCAGCCCCGGCTCCGGAGGGGATTACCACATACTACTGGTCGGTTTCCGGGGATGCTGCAATTGCAGGCAGCCCCGACAACCAGACGGTTACAGTGCAGGCCCATGATGTAAACGAGGGCTCCTTCACCGTGGAATTAACTACTACAGAGAACGGCTGCACCAACAGTTGCAGCAGGAACATCGCCATAAACCGGGTCACGGCCAGCCTTTCCGGCACACGGACGATTTGTGTGGGAGGCAGCGCCGACCTGACGGTAAGCCTGACAGGTGAGGCCCCCTGGACATTCACATGGTCTGACGGGGATACGGAACGTACTGTACAAACGTATGACCCGATTCACGTAATCACAGTATCTCCCACACAGAATACCACCTACAGTCTGACCGGGACAGTTATTGACGGCAACGGCAATTCAGGCCTTGCCACCGGCGAGGCCAGAATTTACTTCGGCCCCATTACTACTGCTCCCCACATCATTGCCTGTCCCAACTCCTCCCTGGAGGTACCCGTCACCGTAAAATCATTTAATAATGTCCGGGATATTTCGCTTACCCTTCAATACGATCCTGCCGTTATGATCTACAGGGGGTTTGAAAGCGGGAGCATCGACCTGGGAGAAGAACTGGAAGGCATCCAGGTCAGCGATTCACCTTTTGGTGAAAATTCAAGGGCACTGCGTATATTAAAAACCTCGGGGGCAGAATTGCCTTCTCTGCCTGAGGATGCCCAACTGCTCCGATTGCTGTTTGACTACCAGGAGGGCAATACGGAACTTAAATGGCTCGATACACCCGATGATTCGTGGTGCAGCTACAGCTTCCTGAGCGAACTGGATAATACAGGGTTTGAAACCACTGATTTTTGCGATGTCCCCACCGAATTGTACTACATCAACGGCTCTGTCAGGCAACTGAGTGTTTCGGGTACCAGTATCAGCACCATTCCCGACATCAGCACAATAACAGGCACACCCGTTATCATTCCGTTTTCGGTAACTTATCCCGATCTGGAAGCCCAGGCAGTAAGCCCGGTTGTACTTGCCGATACGCGCATTGGCTATAACGGCACAGGAACATTCGCCGAGGGGGCACGTGTGTTCAAAATTACATACAACGGGAACCCGGTGCTTACGGTACCTTTTGAACTTGGAGGAAAAACCCATGTGCTGCTGAGTGAAATGCTGGGAACAGCCCCTGCACCCTTATTGGAACACAGTAACCAGAACGCCAGCTGGAAGATTTATATCGACGGCATCGATTCCGGTGACAACATGCATTTACTTGTTGAAGCCCTGGCTTATACTGATCTGGATGAATGCGTTGCAATACTTGACAACGAATCGTTCCAGGTCTCCTTTGCCGGTGCCTCGCTGTCAGTAAGCGAATCCATCACGGTGTGCAATGCCGACCCTGTACAATTTACTGCTGAAATTCGGTATCCGCTAATCTCCAACCTGGATGCTGCGGTAAAGGCAGATGCCCGGATAAGTGCGGCAAAGGCTTTCCCTGAAGGGACAACAATAAACTGGGAATATAACAGCAGTGTGGGAGGAAGCTTTACCCTTCCCGAAAACACAACCGCAATCATGTTGTCAACAATAACAGGCTCACTGCCTAACCCGTTGCAGGGACACACAGGAACAGATGTATGGAATTTCGAAATCAGCAATACAGGAACGATGACTACCAACGATGTAAAAGTTGAAGCTGTTGTGTTGCTTGAAGACAACAGCTATGCCTATGCCGAAGATCACCTGCTGTTAACTGTCCTTCCCCTCCCCGAAGTTACAGGTATTGATTTTCTCACATCGGCTGATGAGGCCAGCTGGACATCCCTGCCGGGTAATCTCGAAACAGGCTATGACGTGTGCCTGGATCCGGCAGATGCCTACCACTATTTTGACATTGCTGCATTAACATCATCAATGGAATTGACCAGCGAATTCGAAAGGAATGCGTTTTACCTGGATCCCAATTCAGTACCGGAAGGTTTTAATGCCTACTGGAATGATAAAGGGGTGAATGCTTCGGCGTCGGGCAACTGGCAGGCTGTAATGTACCGGATCATTACCGGGAATGAGCCGATGTTTTATATAACAGGTAACGGTTCGGGATACCAGCTTGTAGATGGACTGCAGCACCTGTACGAAAACCAGACCCGTACCCTGCGCATTCCGGGCGATTATCCTGCAGGAAACTATATATTCAGCGGAACGGTAACCGCAACGAACGGCTGTGCCTCGGAGGCTTTTGCTGTTACCCTGAACATGAGCTCCACACCGGTTATTGTATGTCAGGGAAACATTGATAAATCGACCGACACAGGAGAATGCGGTGCTGCAGTTACTTTTGCAGCAACAGTCAGCGGAACCCCTACCCCGGAAATTATTTACACCCTTTTGGACGGCACTCCCATTGTATCGGGTCATTTTTTCCCGGTTGGTTCAACTACGGTTACAGCCACAGCCACCTCTGTCAATCATTGCAGTGCAGCAACCTGCTCGTTTGTGGTAACAGTAACCGACGACGAAGCGCCGCAGATCGGTTGTCCGGTCAGTGAAAATGTAAATGTAAAACTTACAACCGCCACCACATATGTGCACAGCGGAACGGACTGGGATGCATGGGCCCGGGACAACTGTTCGGTCAGCAGCCTTACCTATACCCTGTCGGGAGCAACAGAAGGGACGGGTGCCACCCTTGAAAACGTTACTTTTAACCTGGGAACGACTACAGTTACCTGGAACGTAGTTGACGGGGCACAACTTGAAGCGGCTTGTTCCTTCACGGTGACGGTAACAGGGGTCCACCTTTCGGGCACGGTGATGTATTACAATCATGAGTACACGCCTCTGGACGAGACAACAATTACTCTGAAACAGCCGCTAGGCGGAACAATTGTGGCAACAGCCACTACCGGAGCTGCTGGAGAATATTCCTTTGTCAGTCTTTGCCCGGGAACTTACGATGTTGAAATTACGACAAATAAGCCGGTACGCAGCATCAACTCATCGGATGCCGGACAGGTGAATGCCTGGAATGTTGCAGGAACAAACGGAATGTGGCCCTCCATTGAAAAAGTACGTTTCCTGGCTGGTGATGTGAACGGCGACCACTCTATTGTTTCGCAGGATGCAGGGCTGATCCAGAACCACTTCCTCACATTTGGCACCGGGGTAACATTCAATAAACTGTGGGAATTTTGGAAAACAAACGATTATCTTACTCATCCCTCACAATTGGAAAATACCCTGCAGGTGGAACTTCCGGCCTCAGCCGATGGGGTGACTCAGGATTTCTTCGGTTTGGTAAAAGGCGATTTCAACCGCAGCAATGTACCCGCTTCGGGCAATGGAAATATGCTCTCAACCAAATCAGCGCGTACCGAAGAAGTGTTGGTTACGCTGTTGCAGGGAGAAATCCTGGCACAAGATATGGGAGGCCGGATTGACCTTCCCCTGCGCGCCCTTTCCCCGATGAAAGTCGGGGCCGTCTCCCTGATCCTGAACTGGCCCGACAAAGGGTTGCACGTGGCGGATGTTTACCTTGGCAATAATCCCGCGCGGCCTGCAGGGTTCAATGTCATAAACAACATGCTTGTAGTTGGCTGGAATTCACTCACTCCGGTTGCCGTGGAAGCCGGGGAACCCCTTGTGACCCTGAGCCTGGAATGGACCGGAGCGGAAAGGCATTTGCCTGTTTTTGCTGAACTGGTGCCTGACCCGCTCAATGAGCTGGCCGATGAAAACATGATTGCCATCAAAAATGCCTGCCTTGTTACAGATGGCCTTGTTTTAAACAAACCGGTCGCTTCCATCGGGGCAGTCCCTGATGCGGAGCTACTGATGACCTGCTTCCCGAATCCTTTTGATGACCGGGTAACAATTAAATACACGCTTCCGGTTGACGGACGGGTGAATCTGGATGTTACCGGCATAACCGGAAACACAATCAGCATCCTTCAGGAAAGGCAGCAGGCTGCCGGGGAATACCAGGTTGAATTTGACGAAAATCATCTTGGAGCTGGAATCTATACGGTCGTATTGAGGCTAACCGGTAAAAACGACTCGCTGCACAGGACATCGGTCCGTATTATCAAACAGTGACCCGGCTTCAACAAGAGAACAGGAACGCATGTCCTGTTCTCTTGCTTCGGGATTGGTCAAAACCGGCAACGTTAAAATCATGAAGGATGCATACTCCTTTTCTCATCAACCGTTGACAGTGAAACCCGATAAACTTCCGGAACAGCGCACATGCAAACTCCTGCCTTCACAACAGGCAGGCAAGTGAAACCATTAACAACTTACATTCCAATAATATGAATTACCTTTCTGCTTCTGTTTCCCTGCTGCTGATTTCAGGGGTATTGGGCCTTAAAGCCCAAAATTCGCCTGTTGTCACCCTGGGAACCGTTTCATCAACAGCTGCGGCAGTTACTGTGCCATTAACAGCAACCGGGTTCAGCAACATTGGCTCGGGTGACTTGAGGATAGCGTACGACCCTGAGGTGGCAGTTCCTTCAAAAGTTACACTGGGACCCGGCATGCCAGGCACCTTTGCCTGCAACCTGAACGGTACAGGCATCATCAAAATAGGATGGTTCACCTACCCGCCGGTTACATTAACCGACAGCTCTGTGATTTTTAATATTGAATTTATCAGAATCCGTACCGGCACATCGATCCTCAGATTTGACGACGGCACAGTGGGTCCTGCCGACTGCCAGTTTTATAACGGTTCGTACCAGAAGCTAAACGATGAACCTTTCAGCAGGTATTATCTTGCCGGTGCAATAACGTTCACCGAACCGGCAGGACCTGTCACCACAGCCCCTGACCTTACGGCATCGCCCGGTGAAACCGTTGCTGTTCCGGTAACTGTAAGGGCATTCAAAAACGTGGGGGCTGTTTCCTTAGTTCTGGATTACGATCCGGCAGTACTGAAGTTCAGTTCGGCAGAAAACACAGGAGGCTTTCCCGGATTGATAATAAGCAATCCTGTGCCCGGCAAGATTGCAGTAAGCGGAACAACAACCGATCCCGACGGCTGCAGTTTACCCGATGAATCTGTTCTGTTCACCCTGAACTTCCGGTACCTGGGAGGCTACACCAAATTAAACTGGAACGATGAGGACGGTACGTCGTGCGAATATTCAGGCCCCCTTTCAGCCGAAGTTTTTCCCGACACCCCCCGTTCGGAATACTACCACGATGGTTCTGTAGGGCTTGAAGGGGCTCCCGTTGCTCCCTCTGTAAAGCTGAACCATCCAACGTGTGCTGTTTCGACCGGGGAAATCGAGGTAACCTCACCCCTTGGCGCAGGATATGCCTACAGCATCGACGGAACAACCTACCAGTCGGCTGCTTTCTTCGGCGACCTGTTTTCCGGATCCTATAATGTAACTGTCAGGAATGAGGAGGGTCTGGTCTCGCCGATAACAACTGCTGTTATAGAAAAGCAGCCCCACATTCCCGTTGCTCCTGCCGTAGCGGTAACCACACCTACATGCGAAATCACAGGCAACGCAGTCATCGCAAACTTCAATGCCGATTACACCTACACCTTTTCACCAGAGGGACCTGCCATCGGTTCAGAAGATGAAATTACAGGTTTTGTATTCGGGCAGCCTTACAATGTAACGGCAATAAGCAGCGACGGCTGTACAGGTGCACCTTCAAAATCATTCGTTTTGGAAGACCGGCTGGAAGCCCCGGTACCTGAAATAACTGAGGAGCACAGAAAGGATGGAACAGTAATCCTGACAGCCGGTGAAGCAAAATACTATCTCTGGTCGACGGGTGCAGCCATCCGGAGCATTGAGGCCACCATCACCGGCGAGTACTGGGTTGAGGTAACGTATAAAAACGGCTGCAGTGCGGTTTCCCCTCCCCTGTCGCTTATTATTTCGGACGTTCAGCTGATTGGTGCAGCAACCAACCGGATGGAATTGAAGGTTTATCCCAATCCTTTTTCCGAGCGGCTGACAATTGAATTCACTTCACCCGTATCGGCCCATGCCTGCATTGAAATATACAACCTCACCGGCCGCCTGGTGCAGACGGTATTCAACCGGCAGGTCAATGCAGGCATAAAATACAATGCTCAATTTGTGCCGGTGGCAGAAACAGGCGGCACGTATATCTACCGCATGAACATTGGGGGCACGGTACACACCGGCAGTGTCGTTCACAGCAGATAACTGCCGGCAGACCATCCGGATTTTTGTTAAGCGCATTCTGCGAAAGCGGATGCGCTTTTTTTTAACGGGGGCAGCGGTTTTATACCGCTGGTTCATTGCCAAATTGTGAAATTGTTAAATTGTTCTTTGATTTTTTTTAAATCGGTTTGAATGTCCCGCTGGAACGGAGTCAATGGAGAGGATGCAATGAAGGCGACGGGTGCAGCTGTTTTCCTGCCGCTGATTTATTTCCGTATTAAAAAAGTTTCAGCCATCAATCCAGAGGTTGTCAGTTTTTCAGCACTTGACAAGTCCTAGCGACCGCTGAGAACCATCTGACCTCGTTTTTAAATAAAGGAACGAAGCCTGGCTCCCCCACCCCCAGCTTCCTGCTGCCACCTGCCTGCTTCCTCCTTAAGCTATATTCCGAAACCTTTAACTCATTCCCATTGCCTCCGCATCCCATACTTTTGTCCAAATTTAGTCCCTCAAATCCAAACGTTTCCCGCAGCGGGACACCCTGCTCTTGACTTGTATCAGAAAAAGCAGGAACTTGTTGGTCTTTATGAATTTGGCACAGTATTTAATTCCTGCCATCAAAATTGCTCTATGGGGACGACTTTACGTTTACATTTCAAATATAAACCTCTTACCTGCATTTGCGGCGGGTACAATTCCGCCACCGGGTGCGCGGAAACTATTTATTTAAACATTAACAAACCCTAAAACTACAGCTCTATGAACAGAACCCGATAAAACAGCTTTTTACATCAAACCCCTTCTTTTTTAAACAAACCCTTTCTCATTTCTGAAACACTTCCATCCATGAATCGCATTTACGTTTAAAACTTCACATGTTTTTAATTTTAAACCAGATACGATTATGGAAAACAAATTTTTACTTCGATTAAAAAAACTGAGTCTTTTGGTACCGCTCACAGCGCTGTTCATACTGCTGAGCGTGATGAGCTATGCACAGGCCACTGTGTGGACTGATAAGGATGACTATGCCCCCAGTGAAATTGCTTTAATTTCAGGTTCAGGTTGGTGGGCAAATGAAGTGATTGATATTGTAATTTACAGTGCTTTCAATGATACTTATTATTTGTCAACAAAAGCGGATGGTAGTGGAAATTTCAGCAACCTGGAATTTCCAATAGAAATCAACCACCTTGGAGAAGAATTTTTTTTAGTCGCTACCGGACTTTCTTCCGATCTGACAGCATTCACAACTTTTACGGATGCTCCAGAATTAACTTCTATTAGTCCAACTTCAGGACCAACAACAGGTGGAACTGAAGTTACATTAATAGGAAAAGGTTTTCTTCCTTCAGCAACAAGTATTACTGTGAATTTTGGAACAGTAAGTGTTCCTGGATATAGAGTAGGAAATAGTAATACTGAATTAACTGCTACTGCTCCAGCTCAGCCAGCAGGTATTATTGATGTTTCTGTTACCTTAACTGGTGGTGGAATTGTTGCCGGAACTTCAGAAACAGTTCCTTATACTTATGAAAAAGTAAATCAAACCATCACTTTCGGAGCTCTGGCAACAAAAACTTATGGTGATGACGATTTTGATTTAACAGCTACTGCAACCAGTGGTTTGGATGTCACTTACACCAGTAGCAATATAGGAGTTGCGACCATTTCTGGAAACACTATTACAATCGTTGGTGCTGGTGAAACAACCATCACCGCCAGCCAAGCTGGTGATGATTATTATGATGCAGCGACTCCTGTTCCGCAGACTTTGACTGTAAACAAAGCCGATGCCACAATCGTGGTAAACGGAACTACCGTTACCTACGATGGCGATGAACACGGCGCAACCGGTTCAGCTATTGGTGTGAAAGGGGAAACCCTTGCAGGTCTTGACCTGGGTGCTACTTTCACCGATGTGCCAGGCGGTACTGCCAACTGGACCTTC
>OBJA01002166.1_pt1 | contig 11844 bp, 13 predicted proteins | sample 1519751 | NCBI WGS metagenome assembly OBJA01 (sample SAMEA3881238, study PRJEB22517) | soil metagenome | biome: lake sediment; feature: soda lake sediment; material: sediment, water from around vicinity | place: India | collected 2013-12-23 | depth 3 m
ATCCTTGAGCATCTTGATGCCGCCCCAGATCAGGAAGGCGCCGAAGAAGAGCAGGATCCAGTGGAATTCGTGCACCAGCGCCGCGCCGATGCCGATCATGAAGGCCCTGAGCACGATCGCACCCAGAATGCCCCAGAACAGCACCCGGTGCTGCAGATGCCGGGGGATGGCGAGCGCCGCAAAGATCGTCGCGATGACGAAGACATTGTCCATCGCGAGCGTCTTTTCGAGCATGAAGCCCGTGGCGTATTCCATGGCGGCCTTGCCGCCCGACGACCACCAGACGAAGCCGCCGAAGCCCAGGCCGGCGGTGATGTAGAAGGCGGAGAGCGCCAGGCTCTGGCGCACGCCGATCTCGCGGTCGCGCCTGTTGAGGACGCCCAGGTCGAAGGCGAGCAGGCCTGCGACCAGGGCGACGAACAGGCCCCACTGCCACAGCGGATGTCCCGCCATGCTGAGGCTTGCCGCGGAGACGATCTCCGCCGGCAGGATTGATGACGTTTCGGGGAACACGCGATCACCCCTCGATCGCGGTTGCGCTGCGTCCTAGCGCGAAATGGGTGAGGGATCCGACATCACGACCGACGCCTCGATCGCCAGAGGGGCCCGGATCCGGCAATTCCGCTTATGTGGCGCAGCCGGTGACGGGCGTCAAGGCGACCGACATCCGATGCTGCATGCGGTGATGCAAGGCGGGCTCGACGCCCGGCGCAGGATCATGCAATCATGAGATGATCTGAACCGTCGGAGAACGGCCCCCATGATGCAGAACGTCGCCATGGATGATGGCGTGGAGATCGCCGTCGAGCAGTCGGGCAACCCCGAAGGCCCGGCCCTGGTGCTGGTCCATGCATTGGCAGTCGATCATACGGTCTGGGATCTGGTGGCCGCGCCGATGCGCGCCAGCCGGCGGATCGTCGCCATCGACATCGCCGGCCATGGCATGAGCGGCGTGCGCGCATCCACCGCCGAGAACCCCCAGACCCTCGACCGGCTGGCCGATGATGTCGAGCAGGTGGTCGCGGCGCTGGGCATCACCCGGGCCGATTTCGCCGGAGTGTCGATCGGCGGCATGATCGGTCAGGTGCTGGGCGTGCGCAATCCGGCCTGGCTGCGCAGCCTGACCCTGGTCTGCACCGTGTCCGACGTGCCGGACGAGGCACAGGTGATGTGGGATGCCCGCATCGCGGCCGTGCGCGACCAGGGCATGGACGGTCAGGTCGATGCGACGCTGGAGCGCTGGTTCACCCCGGCCTTCCGCGACCTGGCCCCGTCCGCGCTGGATCAGGTGGCCGCCATCATCCGCACCACCCCGCCCGAGGGCTTCATCGCGGCCGCCCATGCGATCAAGGGCCTGGCGATGGGGGCGAAGCTGCCTGCCATCAAGGTGCCGACGCTGGTCGCCTCGGGTGCTCAGGATATCGGCTCGCCGCCCGAAGCCGGCCGCGCCATTGCCGCTGCCATTCCCGGCGCCCGTTTCGAGCTGCTCGACCCCTGCGGCCATATGGGCCCGATCGAGGCGGCGGAACCGCTGTGGAAGCTGATGGACGCGCATCTGACGGCGGCAGCCTGACCTCGGACGCGGTCACTCCGGCCCATAGGTCCGTGCCGGCAGCGGCAGGGCCTCGACCCGTTCGCACAGCAGGGCCAGCAGCCCGGCCTCGGCGCGGTTCAGGCTGGCCTGCGGGTTGAAGACCAGGTGGATGTCGATCGCCGGCGGGTCCTGATAGGGCGGCAGCCGCCAGAGCAGGCCGTCGCGGACGTCGCGGCGGACCACATGCAGGGGCAGCGGCCCGATGCCGAGCCCGGCGGTGATCATCCGGCGCACCTCTTCCAGACTGGATGACACGCCGACCACCTCTTCGTCGACACCGGCCCGGGCGCGGAGCAACGCCACCGGGCGCAGCGCGTCGGAGGTATGATCGGTCTGGAACGACACCGATGTCTCGCCGCGCAGATCTTCGAGCGCCAGACCGGTGCGGCCATAGAGCCGGTGGGTCGGACCGCAGAAGAAGCCGAAGAATTCCCGATAGAACACCCGGTAGTCCAGCCTGGGGTCCTGGGTGTGCACCAGACACAGGCCGAAGGCGGCGCGTTTCTGGGCGACCGCCGTCGCCACGTCCAGGCTGGTCATCACCTGGATGCCGAAGGTCGCCCTGGGATGGCGGGCATGGAAATCGGACATCGCCTCGTCGAACAGCGGCGAGGCGATGTGGCTCGCCACCGCGATCAGCACATGACCCGTCACCTCTTCCTTCACATCGCGCAGCCGGATCGGCAGGCGTGACACCGTGCCGAAGATCTCCACGCAATCGGCATAGAGCAGCTGGCCGGCGCGGGTGACCTCGAAAACATTGGGCTTGCGATCGATCAGCCGGCGGTCGAGCCGCCGTTCCAGACGTGCCAGCGCATTGCTGATCGTCGGCTGCTTCAGCCCCAGCCGCTCGGCCGCCGCCGTGATGCCGCGTTCCTCTACCACCACCATGAAGGTGCGCAGCAGGTTCCAGTCCAGATCCCAGGCCAGGCGCTGGGCTTCGTGCTTTTTCATCGGACCCCGCAGATCATTCTTCATAACTATGTTCTACATTTTCATTATCTATTTGATCAATGGTCTCGGCATCCGCGAGCATGCGTTGACGCGGTGGCGAGGACCTGGGCGGAACCGGGGCCCGCGCGGGGGAACAGGGACCCGGCCGCAGATTTCGAGGGAGACCACGACAATGAAGCGTTTCTGGACGGGCGTGCTTGCCGCCGGCGTCGCGCTGGTGATGGGCGCCGGTGTCGCCGCGGCCGATGATCTGGGGAAGATCAAGGGCGAGGGCGTGATGAAAATCGCCATGAGCGGCGCCTACCCGCCCTTCAACTTCGTCAACGACCGCAACGAGGTGGTCGGCTTCGATGCCGCGATCGGCCGCGAGATCGCGAAGCGGATCGGCGTCGAGGGCGAGATCGTCACCACCGCCTGGGACGGCATCCTGGCCGGTCTGCTGGCGAAGAAATACGACACCATCGTCGGCAGCATGACCATCACGCCCGAGCGCGAGAAGGTGGTGGATTTCGTCGGCCCCTATTATCACGCCGGCCGTGCGGTCTTCGTGACCGAGGCCTCCGACGTGAAGACCCTGGCCGATCTCAAGGGCAAGACCGTCGGCGTCACCCTGGGCGAAACCCACGAGAAATGGGCCCGCACCCAGGACGGCTGGTCGGTGCGCACCTATAAGGGCCTGCCCGAACTGCTGCTGGAGCTGAAGGCCGGCCGGGTGCAGGCGATCGTGAACGACAACATCCCCGTCCGGGTCGCGATCAAGGAAAACGGCGAGAAGCTGCGCCAGCTCGACACGCCGGACATCGAGGGCGGCGCGGTCGCGATCGGCATCGCCATCCGCAAGAACAACCCCGATCTCCACGCCGCCATGCAGACGGCGCTGGACGGGATGATGGCCGACGGCACCTACGAGAAGATCTCGATGGAGTGGGTCGGCGCCGACATCCGCTGATCCGTCGCGCGGGAGGCCAGCCCTCCCGCGCATCCTGTGCGCCCCTTCCGGGGGGGGCGGAGCCTATGCCATCGGGAGACGGAACCCATGGATGTCGATCTGATGATCCGGGTCTTCCCCTTCTTCGCGGAAGCCGCCTGGACCACGGTGCAGATCTCGGTTCTGGCGCTGGTCCTGGGCCTCAGCATGGGGGCATGTGGTGCTGCGGCGCGGCTGTCGCGCATCGCCGCAATCCGGTATGCCGGTGCGGCCTATGTCAGCCTGTTCCGCGGCACGCCCTGTCTCATTCAGCTTTTCGTGCTCTATTTCGGCGGGCCGCAGATCGGGATCGAGCTGGACCCGTTTGCGGCCGGCGTCATCGGGCTCGGCATCAATATCGGGGCCTATATGACCGAATCGATCCGGGGCGCGATCCTCGCCGTCGATCGCGGCCAGACCGAGGCCGCGCGCAGCCTGGGCATCGGCCGTGGCCAGACCATGACCCGGGTGATCCTGCCTCAGGCCGCCCGGCTGATGATCCGGCCGCTCGGCGTCAACACCATCGCCCTGATCAAGGGCTCGGCCCTGGTTTCGGCCATCTCCCTGGTCGAGCTGACCTACACCGCCCAGCGCTATATCGGCTCCACCTACAAGCCGTTCGAGATGTTCGCGATCGCGGCGCTGTTCTACATGGTGGTGATCTGGGTGGCGCTTCATGCCATCGGCTGGCTCGACCGGCGCTTCGCCATCGACGGGGGGCGCTGAGATGGAGGGCCTCGATTTCTCGGTCGTGCCGCCCTATGCCGATCTGATCCTGACGGGCGCCCTCTGGACGGCGGTGCTGACGGTTGCGGCTGCTGCGGTCAGCTTCGCAGGCGGCATCGGCTTCGCCGTCGCCACCATCTACGCGCCCTGGTTCATCCGCCTGCCGGTGCGCGGCTTCGCCTGGCTGTTCATGGGCACGCCGCTGCTGCTGCAGCTGTTTCTGATCTATTTCGGCCTGGTCCAGATCGGCATCGACGTGCCGGCTCTGGTGGCCGGCATCATCGGCCTCGGCCTGCATTTCGCGGTCTACAACGCCGATGTCATCCGCGCCGGCATCACGGCCGTCGATCCCGGCCAGAACGAGGGCGCGCGCAGCCTGGGGCTCAGCCGCTATCAGAGCTTCCACCATGTGATCGTGCCCCAGGCGGTGCGCTCGGTGGTGCCGCCGATCGGCAACAACCTGATCGCGCTGCTGAAGGAATCGGCTCTGGTCTCGGTAATCGGCGTCGCCGAACTGGTCCATGCCGCCCAGCTTGCGATCAGCGAGACCTTCCGGCCCTTCGAGTTCTACATCGTCGCGGCCGCGCTCTATTACGTCCTGAACCTGATGCTCGAAGCGGGCCTGCGCCTGATCGAGAAGCGCGTGGAGGCGACGCGATGACGACGAGCAGTTCCTCCGCCCCCCGGCCGATGGTCGAGGTCCGCAATGCCCATAAGCGCTATGGCGCGCTTGAGGTGCTGAAGGGCATCGACCTGACCGTCGACCGTGGCCGGATCATCGCGATCATCGGTCCCAGCGGCTCGGGGAAGAGCACTTTGTTGCGGTCGATCAATCATCTGGAGACGCTGAACGAGGGCGAGATCTTCCTCGACGGCGTCCAGGTGAACGCGCCGCTGACCGGGGCGGCCTTCGAACGGCACATCAATGCGGTGCGCCAGCAGATGGGTATGGTGTTCCAGCACTTCAATCTGTTCCCGCATCTGACGGTCGGGCGCAACGTCACCCTGGCGCTCACCCTGCTCAAGGGTATGAGCGAGGCCGAGGCCCGCGAGGTCGCGCGGGAGCATCTGGCGAAGGTCGGTCTCGCCGATCGCATGGACACTCATCCGGCCCGGCTTTCGGGCGGGCAGAAGCAGCGGGTCGCCATCGCCCGGGCGCTCGCCATGGGCCCCAAGGTGATGCTGTTCGACGAGGCGACCTCGGCGCTCGACCCCGAACTGGTCGACGAGGTCAATCTGGTGATGAAACAGCTCGCGGCCGAGCACATGACCATGCTGATCGTCACCCACGAAATGCGTTTCGCCGACGAGGTCGCCGACGAGGTGCTGTTCATGGATGGCGGCGTGGTGGTGGAACAGGGGCCGCCGGCCGAGATCTTCCGCAACCCCCGGCAGGAGCGTACCCGCGCCTTCCTGCGCAAATACCTCGCCTGACGGGATGACCGCCATGAACGTCGCCCCCGGTAACCTCGCCGCCTGGCCCGATTACGGCCTCACCGCCGCGCAGCGGCGCATTGCCGTGCTCGGCCATACCTATGAATATCCCGGCATGGATGGCGCCCGGGGTGAGATCTGGTGCTATACCGACCGGCTCTCCTATGCCCCCGGCGATACCGTCGCCTTCCACGTCTCGTCGACCTCGGCCGACTGGCGACTGGAGATCGCCCGCGACGGCGCCGCGTTCGAGGTGGTGCATGTCGAGGAGGGGCTCACCGCCGGCCACCACGACACCCCTGATCAGTGCTCGGTAACCGGCTGTGGCTGGCCGGTGGCCCATCGGCTGGTCATACCGGCCGGCTGGCGTTCCGGCGCCTATCGGGTGACGGCCACGGGCGAAGGGGCAGACGGGGCGCCGATCACCTGCCACCATCTGTTCATCGTCACCGCCGCGGGCCAGCACCGCCTGCCGGGGCGGGTACTCCAGATCGCCGCGACCGGAACCTGGACCGCTTATAACACCTGGGGCGGATCCAACCACTATCAGGGCATCACGGGGCCCGAGCGCAATCAGTATGCCCCGCGGGTCAGCCTGGAGCGGCCCTTCTGCCGCGGCTTCGTGGTCCTGCCGCCCGAGGCGCCGCGGGTGCCGCTGGAGGTGCCGGTGCCGCCGGCCATGCCGCCGCGCTACCCGCATATGGAATGGGCCTATGCGACCGGCCATTCAAAGAAGTACGCCTCGGCCGGCTGGGCCTCTTACGATGGCCATTTCTTCCGCTGGGCGGAGCGGGCCGGCTATGAGGTCGACCTCGCCAGCCAGCACGATCTGCATGATCGCCCCGAGATCCTGTCGCGCTATGACTGCGTGGTCTTCGTCGGCCATGACGAGTACTGGACGGCAGAGATGCGCGATGCCGTGGATGCCTATGTCGAGGCCGGCGGCCGGGTCGCGCGCTTTGCCGGCAATTTCATGTGGCAGACCCGGCTGGAAGACGAGGGCCGCACCCAGGTCTGCTACAAATACCGGGCCCGCGCCGAAGATCCGCTCGCCGGCACGCCCCGGGTCACCACCTCGTGGGAAGCGCCCGAAATCGGCCGGCCCGGTGCCCTGACCTTCGGCCTGGATGCCACCCGTGGTCTCTATGTCGGCTGGGGCGGCTGCGCGCCGCGCGGCGTGCGCGGCTTTCCGGTCTACCGGCCGGAGCACTGGGCCTTTGCCGGTACGGGGCTCTATTACGGCGACCTGCTGGGGGCCGATTCCCACGTCTTCGGCTACGAGGTCGACGGGCTCGACTATGTCATCCGCAACGGCCTGCCCGAGCCGGCCCCCGGTGCACAGGTGCCGGAGGGGCTGTTGATCCTGGCGCTCGGCCTGTCGTCGCTGATCGAGGAATCGGCCGACATCCCCGCCGATGATCAGTTCCTGTCCGATGCCGATGCCCGGTTCGTCGCCGGCATTCTGGCCGGCGGCGACGACCGGGCGGCGGTCGAGCGGGTGAAGCGCGGCGCGGGCGCCATCGTCACCTTCCAGCGCGGGGCCGGCGAGGTCTTCCATGCCGGCAGCTGCGAATGGGTGGCGGGGCTGCTGCGTCAGGATCCGATGGTCGAGCGGGTCACCGCCAACATTCTCGACCGCTATCTCGCCCGCCGTTGACCGTCTTCATCCCCCGGAATCCGTCCTTTCCCGGAGCCTGCGCCCCATGGCCACCCCTGCAGCCCCCGCCGCCGGCGACAACCGGCCGCCTTCGCATCTGTTCTATCAGGCCCGCCTGCGCCGTCCGCTCGCCAGCCGTGCCGAGGGCATCTACATCTGGGACGAGACCGGTCGCCGGGTGATCGACGGTTCCAGCGGCGCCATGGTGGTCAATATCGGCCATGGTAATCGGCGGGTGCTGGAGGCTATGAAGCGGCAGATGGATGCCGCGACCTTCATCTATCGCCTGCATTTCGAGAACGAGCCGGCCGAACGCCTGGCCGCGGCGCTCGCCGATCGCTGCCCGGCCGGGCTCGACCGGGTGTTCTTCGTCTCGGGCGGGTCGGAAGCGGTGGAATCCTGCCTGAAGCTCGCCCGGCAATATGCGGTGGCGACCGGCCAGGGCAGCCGCTTCAAGGGCATTTCGCGCTTCCCCTCCTATCACGGCAGCACGCTGGGGGCGCTGGCGGTGACGGGACATGCCGCCTTCTCGGCACCTTTCGCCCCGATGATGCACGAGATGCCGAAGATCCCGGCCCCCACCGCCTATCTCGACCGCGACGGGCTCGACATGACGGCCCGCGGCCGGCGCTATGCCGATATGCTGGAAGACGAGATCCGCCGCCAGGGTCCTGAAACGGTGCTGGCCTTCATCATGGAGCCGATCGGCGGCGCCTCTACCGGCGCCCTGGTCGCGCCCGATACCTACTATCCACGTATCCGCGAGATCTGCGACCGCTATGGCGTGCTGCTGATCCATGACGAGGTGATGTCGGGTGCCGGCCGCACCGGTCGCTATCTGGGTGGCGACCATTGGGGCGTCACGCCCGATCTGGTGGCACTCTCCAAGGGTCTGGGGGCGGGGTATGTGCCGCTCGGCGCCATGATCGCCTCTGAAAAGCTGGTCCGGCCGGTGCTGGATGCCGGCGGCTTTCAGCACGGTTTTACCTATGCCGGCAATCCGCTGGCCTCGGCCGCCGGCCTCGCGGTGCTGGACGAGATCGACGCCCATGACCTGATGGGCAATGCCGCCCGGATGGGCGCCCTGCTCAAGGCGCGGCTCGACGCTCTGAAACCCCGCTTCCCCTTCATCGGCGACGTCCGCGGCAAGGGGCTGCTGCTGGCGGTGGAGTTCGTCTCCGAGCCTGAGACCATGGCGACGCTGCCGCGCGAGCTGAACGCCCATGCCCGCGTCGTCGACCTCGCCTTCGAGCGGGGGCTGATCATCTATTCCCGCCGCACCCGGGGCGGCATCGACGGCGATCATTTCCTGGTCTGCCCGCCGATGATCGTCACGGCCGAGCAGATCGACGAGATCATGGCGATCCTCGACGACACCCTGCTCGCGCTCGCCCGTGAGCTGAACCTGCCTCATTGCGCCTGATATCTCTTTTACCTGACATCCCTTTTATCCGACGATCGAGGAGCCCCCGCCCCATGTCTGTCCAGATCAGGGACACCGGAGCCGGATCCAAGCCAGCCAGACCCGCGCCCAAGGTCGTCATCACCTGTGCGGTCACCGGATCGATCCACACGCCGACGATGAGCCCGCATCTGCCCTGGCGGCCCGAGGACATCGCCGCTCAGGCGATCGAGGCGGCCGGGGCAGGGGCCGCCATCCTCCATCTCCACGCCCGCGACCCGAAGGACGGCCGGCCCAGCCCCGACCCCGAGGTCTTCCTGCAATTCCTGCCCCGGATCGCGGCCGCAACCGATGCGGTGCTCAACATCTCGACCGGCGGCAGTTCGCTGATGACGCTGGAACAGCGCCTGGAAGCGGCCTTCAGGGTCGCGCCCGAGATGTGCTCGCTCAACATGGGCTCGATGAATTTCGGGCTGCACCCGCTGGCAGGCCGCTATCAGGACTGGCAATTCGCCTGGGAACCGCAGCTGCTGGAAGCGACGCGTAGCTCGATCTTCCAGAACACCTTCGCCGATATCGAAGCCATCCTCCGTCGCCTGGGCGAGGGCTGCGGCACCCGCTTTGAATTCGAGTGCTATGATGTCGGCCATCTCTACACGCTCGCCCATTTCCGCGACCGCGGCCTGATCCCGCATCCGCCTTTCATCCAGTTCGTGCTGGGCGTACTCGGCGGCATCGGCGGCGATGCTTCACATCTCTTCCACATGAAGCAGACGGCCGATCGCCTGTTCGGCGCCGACTACATCTTCTCGGTGCTGGGGGCCGGCCGGCGTCAGATGCCGCTGATCACCATCGGCGCGGCGCTGGGCGGTCATGTCCGTGTCGGCCTGGAAGACAATCTCTACGATGGCAGCCAGGGGCTGGCCCCGTCCAACGCCGCCCAGGTCCGCCGCATCCGCACCATCCTCGAAGCTCTGTCGCTGGAGGTGGCGACGCCTGCGGATGTCCGCGCCATGCTCGGTCTCAAGGGCGCGGACCGCGTCAATCTGGTCCGGGGTTGAACCCGGGTGGCGGTTCACCGGCCGGTCAGGTAATCCGTCAGGTGTCGCAGCCCCGTCGCCGCCAGCGCCAGCGCGCGTCGGCGGTCTTCGGCCGTCCCGTCCGGATCGGCCGCCGTCTGAATGCAGCGGCCGATCAGCTCCGCCTGCAGGATGGCACCACCTGCTGACCGCGGCGTGAGTTGCAGCGCGCGGCGGCTCACGGCCGCGTCCAACACCTCGATTGCCGCGATCAGAGCGTTCTCCGGGGCCGTCTCCGTTACAGGGGGTATGGCCCTGTCGGACAGACGCGCCCAGTCCGATGCCAGCAAGGACACCGGGCAGTTCCTGGCTTCTGAGGCCTTAAAGATCACATTTCCGGCTGGGGAGGTGTTGGATTTTCGCGGTCTGGCGGGCATGACACGTCGTTGTCCCTGTCGCCTGCGCGCCCTGCTGTCGCGCGGAAAAGTTGGATAGAGCGGTATGTGACCGCTGGTTCGCGGCCATGATGCCACTCGCGGTGCCGTCGTGGCCGCGGGCTTTCACCTCTGCGTGTATGTAACTTTTTAAGCCTGATTTCTTCCGGACGCTAGCCTTATACAGCCACTCGCGTTCGTTGCGGACGACACGCATAGTCCTGCTATGACGAGCATTCCGCCGAACCGCATCCGCGAAATGAGAGACCGCGCCGGACTGACGCAGGAGGCCCTGGCCAATGCGATCGGTCAGACGCGGCAGGCCGTGCATCGTCTGGAGACCGGTCGCACCGGCCTGACCGAGGCGACGCTGCGCCGGATCGCGGCCGCGGTCGGGTGTGAGGCCTGGCAGCTGCTGGCCGGATCGGAAGCGGCGGATGACGCGCGGGCCACCGGCCTGGTGTCGCCGGCCGAGGTGCGGATGGTGATCCTGGCGGTGGAGCGCACGCTGGCCAATCGCGGCATCCCAGCCAGCCCCGACCAGCGCGCCGACATGGTGACCTCGATCCTGAGCAATTACGCTCGCCTGTTCCGCGGCCTGGACCAGGATACGCTGCAGCGGATCGTCGAGACCTCTCAGGTGATTGTGCGGATCTAGAGTCGACTCTCGTGAGCTGGTGAATTAAGTTGCAGGTTTCTATATAAATAAAACTTAAAGTATTATTTTCGCATAATATATTCCGCGATCCATTCTGAATAGTGATATTATTTCCGGGATATTTTATTTGAGGTTGATCGTGTGCTATTTGGTGGAGGCATGCTCGATGCGAGGGTGCAGTAGCGTCCGGATGCGCAGCTGGCCCGCCGGGGTATTGAAATAATGCAGGATATGCACTATTTTAAATATGGAGGTTCCGCGAATGCCCACTCTCGTGCGATTCGGGAATCTCAAGGTTCAGATGTTCTCTGATGATCACAACCCGCCCCATTTCCACCTTGTGACGCCGGATTATGAGGCTTTGGTCAAGCTTGCCGATTTTTCGGTGATAGCGGGGCGGATTGACGGGCGAAGCTATGACATCGCCATCAGATGGGCGGCCGATAACCGGGAGCTTCTAGCGTATGAATGGGAGCGGCTCAATCAAAGATGATCTGATCGTTGCCGGAGCCCCACTTCCGCGTCTTGCGGCCGCGGAACCGCTCGACGGTCGTAAGGTGCGCCTGACCTGGGTATCTGGCGAGACGACAATTGTCGATCTGGCGCCCGTGCTGGCGAGCCGCCGGATTTATATCCCCCTGCGAGAGGACGATGCGCTGTTTCGCTCGATGCGGGTTGCGGAATGGGGGAACGCCATTGAGTGGGGTGGAGATCTGGAGCTGTCTGCGGTGTGGCTGTCGAGACTGCCGCCGGTGGCGTTCGACAACGAGGACTTCCGGCGGGCGATGGATCGCCTGGGAATGACGCTGGACGGCATGGCTGCCGCGCTGGAGGTGTCACGACGGCTGGTCGCCGACTACCGAAAGAACAAGCCGGTTCCGCGTCATATCGGGCTGGCGGTGCGATATCTGCTGGAACATCATGCCGCGCCCGAGGACGGGAAAGTTGTGCGGATATAACGGTATTCACCGCGCCCAGTGCATATCCTGCAACTGACGG
>OBJA01002167.1_pt1 | contig 11842 bp, 12 predicted proteins | sample 1519751 | NCBI WGS metagenome assembly OBJA01 (sample SAMEA3881238, study PRJEB22517) | soil metagenome | biome: lake sediment; feature: soda lake sediment; material: sediment, water from around vicinity | place: India | collected 2013-12-23 | depth 3 m
TCAACCTGGGCTTTATCCTCTTGTTGACTTTGAGTTTTTCGGCAGTTGGCCTCATTTATTTAAACAGCAAACGGATAGCAGCCCGCAAACCGAACCTGCAGCCGCAACAAATGCTGGCTAAAATTATTAAACTCGAAAGCTGGAAAAACAACGACAAAACACCCGGACTGGAAGAAACCTGGATACGGAAAGTATAGCTGTTTTAACCGTAAAGACACGAAGAACTTGAAGCTTGATACTTGTAGCTTGTAACCTCAGAGACGCAAGGAAAATAAGACTATTTGTGATTCTGATCCTGACGCAACTAAAACAGCAAGACTGCATCATTATAACGACGATCGATGAAAAACGACAAAGCATTACTTGTACATGAACACAACTATCGCTGCTGTAAGAATGATTGACCTTCCAAAAATTGAAGACCCACGTGGTAACTTATCTTTTATTGAAGAAGAAAACCAAATTCCATTTAAAATTGAAAGAACTTATTGGATTTATGATGTTCCCGGTGGACAAGTTCGTGGTGGACATGCTTTCAAAGAACAGCAGGAATTTATTGTTGCCCTTTCCGGTAGTTTTGATGTCGTTGTTGATGATGGGAAAGATAAAAAAACTTATTCTCTCAACCGGTCTTATTATGGCTTATTTATACCTGCAGGGCTTTGGCGGCAAATGCAAAACTTCTCAACCAATTCATTGGCAATGGTGTTAAGTTCTACATCATTTTCGGAAGAAGATTATATCAGGGATTATCCTAGCTTTATAAATTATAAAGGATTATGAAGAAGTCAAGCGTTTATGATTGTCATGTGCTGCCGCTCAACAAAATTCATAATCCGGCCGGGAATATAACGATTGTTGAAGGAAAACAAAACATACCATTTAGCATTCAGCGTATTTATTACCTCTATGATATCCCCGGGGGAGAAAGTCGCGGTGGCCACGCCCATAAAGAATTGTTTCAATTAATTGTTGCTGCAGGCGGCAGTTTCGATGTGTTACTTGATGATGGAACCAATAAAAAAATTGTAAAACTGAATAGACCCAACTATGGGCTTTTAGTTGTACCTGGTATATGGCGAGAACTATTTGAGTTTTCATCGGGGTCAATCTGTATGGTTATGGCGTCACATAAGTATGACGAGACCGATTATTTAAGAGAATATTCTGAATTCCGAAAGTTGAAAAGATGAGAATACATCCTACATCTGAAGTCCAGACAAATAGTATAGGTGAAGGAACCATCGTCTGGCAATATTGTGTAATTCTAAAAAATGCGGTTATCGGAAGAAATTGTAACATTAACTTCAATGTCTTTATTGAAAACGATGTTGTTATTGGAGATAATGTTACCATTAAGAGCGGGGTTCAAATTTGGGATGGAATTCATATAGAAGATAATGTTTTTATTGGACCCAATGTGACTTTCACAAACGACTTTGTTCCTCGTTCGAAACAATACCCTGAGAGATTTTTAAGAACAACAATCAAGGAAGGAGCTTCAATAGGTGCCAATGCAACTATCATCGGTGGAATTATTATTGGCAAAAATTCATTGATCGGCGCAGGAAGTGTAGTCACCAAAAATATACCTGACAACACTTTGTGGTATGGAAACCCTGCAACAATGAAAGGTTATGTTTGTCAGTGTGGGCAGAAACTTGATGCCAATTTTAAATGTAGCAAGTGTAATTCAATTTACGACATAAATGAACACAATTAAAGAAGAAGCTATAAAGTTTCTCGACCTTAAAGCCATTAATGATAGTTTTGAACCAGAATTGTCGCAAGCTATTAAAAGAGTTATCGATTCTGGATGGTATTTGTTAGGCAGTGAAGTAAAAACTTTTGAACAGGAATATGCAGACTTTATTGGCTCTAAATACTGTATTGGTGTTGCCAATGGGCTTGATGCACTTAGACTGATATTTAAAGCTTATTTGGAAATGGGAATCATGCAGGAAGGAGATGAAATCATCGTTCCTGCAAATACATTCATTGCTTCACTTTTAGCCATATCAGATAATCAGCTAAAACCAATACTGATTGAGCCGGATATTAATACCTATAATATTGACCCCTTTAAAATAGAAGAAAAAATTACTGAACGTACTCGGGCTATTATGATTGTCCACCTGTATGGATTAAACGCAATGCATCCTGAAATACAACGTCTGGTGGAAAAATACGATCTGAAACTGATAGAAGATAATGCACAGGCAACTGGAGCATTTTATGGAGATAGACGAACTGGTTCTTTAGGTCATGCGGCCGGTCATAGTTTTTATCCCGGAAAGAATTTGGGTTGCCTTGGCGATGGCGGAGCGGTAACAACAAACGATCAGGAATTGGCTGTTTTAGTTAAGGCTTTGGCCAATTATGGTTCGAATAGAAAATACATACATGAATATCAAGGTTTGAACTCTCGGCTTGATGAAATACAGGCTGCGGTTTTGCGAACAAAACTCTTCAGACTTGATAAAGACAACCAGTCTCGTCGAGAAATAGCGGAAATCTATAATAAGCACATTCTGAATTCAGACATAATATTACCCAGTAGAAGCATTATTGATAGCTCTACGCTTTCTCACGTTTGGCATCTCTTTGTTATTCGACATGCTCGGCGCAATGAACTACAGAAATACCTATCTGCTAAAGGAATTCAAACTCTGATCCATTATCCTGTCCCCCCCCACAAACAGTTAGCATATCATCATTTGAATAAAAATCAGAATCTACCAATATCCGAGAAGGTTCACAATGAGGTTTTAAGTTTACCAATGAGTCCAATACTAACGTCACAAAATGTTTTAAAGGTGATTGAGTGTATAAATTTGTTTCAGGAATAGTAGGAAATGGAATCCTCCCAGCAATCTTATCGCAAGTTATTTAAAGCAACTTCCATTTTTGGGGGAGTTCAATTGTATAATATTGTTATAGGTATTATTAAATCAAAAGTAGTTGCGATACTCATTGGACCAGCAGGGATGGGTATCATGGGGTTGTTGCAATCGGCAATAGCAATGATAGAGAGTATTACAAATCTAGGCCTTGAAATAAGTGCCGTTCGCAGTGTTTCGGAAGCATATGTTGCCGAAGATAATAGGGAGTTAAGTTCTATTAACACTGTTCTAAGAAGGTGGGTCTGGATTACAGGCTTAATGGGCTTGCTATTTACCATTGTTTTTTCGAAAAGCATTAGCGAACTTACTTTTGGTAATTCTGATTACCAACTCTCCTTTGTATTCTTATCATTAATCCTTTTGTTCCAAGCATTGAACTCAGGAAATATCGCCATTTTGCAGGGTACAAGAAAAATCAAATTTTTAGCTAAAGCCAGTATCGTTGGTTATACCTTGGGGTTTTTAGTTTCTGTGCCATTGCTTTTCGTTTTTGAAGTAAGTGGAATTGTCCCGGTACTTATACTAACATCGTTTTGTTCTTTTCTTACTTCTTCATTTTTTTCAAAAAAAATAAATGTAACAAAAACGGCTATAACTATTAGAGAAACTTTTATACGAGGTCGCCATATGATTATCCTAGGGATTATGCTATCATTGAGCAGCTTAACAATGCTTGGAGTAGCATATATCATTCGTATTTATCTCCAACGAAAGGCAGGTATTGCTGAAGTCGGTCTTTTTACAGCCGGTTTTGCGATAGTTAATACTTATGTCGGAATGGTATTTACAGCGATATCAAAAGATTATTATCCGCAATTAGCCGCTATTTCAGGTGATCGAGAAAAGAGCATCGAGCTAATTGAAAGACAGGGGATTATTACGATCTTGGTTTTGGCACCCATTATTGCAGCATTTTTAACATATATTCCTATTATTGTGAATATTTTGCTTTCGAAAGAATTTGTAGATGTCATTCCATACATGCATTGGGCTATATTAGGAATTCTCGTCAAAGGCTTTTCGTGGCCGTTGGGTTATGTAATCTTGGCAAGAGGCGATTCCCGTGTCCTATTCATGAAAGAATTAATAATTAACTTATTTTTCTTAGGAAGCAGTATATTTCTATATAATAGAATGGGGATTGAAGGATTAGGGGTGTCATTTCTTTTAATGTATATTTTAAATATTGCAATTGTTATTTCTATCACCAGAATTCGTTACAGTATTTCTTATACAAGAAAATATCTAGTGATTTTTCTTCAACTTAGCATTTGTTGCTTCTTATCATTTATATTTGCGAAATACTGCAGAATTTCGATAAACTATTTCCTCGGTACTGTGATACTGCTTCTAACAGTGAGCCTATCAATCATCCAAATGAACAATGTCATGGATGTTAAACATATAATTAAAGGAATAGAGCAAAAACTAAAGAATAACTCAAGAATCTAACTTCAAAGAGATGAATAAAAGAAGTACCTCATTATTTTTTTTAGTTATTATTGCATCCTGCACCCTTTTTCTTTATTGTAAAGAAGCAACAGACTATCAAGCAAATGATGAATTTGATATCTCCTATGGAAATGGCACACTGGATATCCATGGCGTTACCTGTAATAGTCGAAATTTAGCACCCGTTTTAGTTTTTATTCATGGAGGTGGTTGGAATTCTGGAGACAAAACGTGTTGGTCAAAAAATCAATACGAATATTTCAGAAAGAATGGAATCATTAGCATTAGCGTTAACTATTCACTTACAGACTCAAAAACAAATAAGAATTTTCATCCTACTCATATAAACGACATAGCTGCTGCAACAAAATGGATTTACGACAATATTGAGGATTATGGGGGAAATAGGAAAAATCTATATATTATGGGTCATTCGTCTGGAGCACATTTAGTTGCACTTCTAAGTACAAATGAGAAATATTTACATCAACATGGTTTAAAAACAAGGAACATCAGAGGTATAATACTTTTGGATGTTGGTCGATATTTGAGTAAAAAAGACATCGTCTTTCTGAGACTTGAATCTAAAAGTAGTCCATTTATTAACGAAATATACAAAGTATGGACAGATGCTTTCGGTAAGGATTCTACAATGTGGGCTGATGCCCTGCCTGCAGATTGTATCAATCAACAACTGTACACCCCTCCCATTCTATTGATTCATTCTGATCTACCATTTAGGTTAAATGCAAATAAGGAGTTTGAAGGTTTATTATTAAAAGCTGAGAAAGACGTTGAGAGGTTAATGGTACCTGACTTGGATCATATGGCGTTTGTAACATATTTAGGGACACCATCAGATACATTCGATATGTCTTCATCTATTGCAAATTTTATTAGAAAATAATTGCTATTATCCACTTCTTATATCGATTGTGCGGAAATGGCTCTCGGGATTTTGATTAAGAAACTCGAAATTATTAACCAATAAATACAAAATAAATGATTAGGAAAGTTAGAAATATTCTTCATTTGATCACAAAGACAAATCTGATAAAAACTATCTATTTTAATTTTAAGATGTTTCCCCCAAAAACAGCATTAAAGTTTCCCTTTGTTATTTATCATCAAGTGAAATTGTCTTCCCTAAGTGGGAAATTGATTCTAAACTTTACTCCTAATTTCAAATCCATAACATTTGGACTGAATACAGATGGGTTCGGTAATTCGAGTGGTAAAGCGTTAATAAAGATATCGGGAACTCTTATTTTTAACGGCCCCGTAATCTTTAGTGTTGATAATACATTGGAAGTAATAAAAAATGCAACATTGGAAATAGGCAGTTTATCTGCTTTTGGAAATAGCGTTAAAATAAGATGTTGGGACAAAATGCTGATTGGACAATCATGTAGGTTGGCTTCTGAAGTACAAGTTTTTGATACAAATTTTCATCATATAAAAGACATATCGACGGGAGAAGTAAAAAAATCTTCGACTCCCATTAAAATCGGTGCTTATAATTGGATTGGAAATCGGTCTACCATAATGAAAGGAACGATTACCCCTGACTGGTGTATTGTAACTTCAAATAGTCTTTTAAATAAAGAATATACTACGATCCCGGAAAATTCCATTATAGGAGGAATGCCTGCTAAATTTATAAAAACTGGGGTCTACAGAGTCTTTAATTTCAAAGAGGACAATGAAATATTTGAATATTTTGTAAAAAATCCTGAAGCGAAAAATTATTTCGCATCAAAGGAGAAAAAAGAATTAACATGCAGCAATTCTGAGATATTCCCTTTGTTTGGTTGACCTAAAAGACACATTATGAATAACACATTAATGAAAAATCCGTTAGTCTCAGTAGTTGTTCCTTCATATAACCATGACAGATTTCTAGTCCAATGTATTGATAGTATTTTAAATCAAACCTATAAAAATTACGAATTAATCGTTATCGATGATGGTTCTACTGATAAAAGTGCGGAGATTCTCAAAAAGCTACAACAGAAACATTCGTTTAAACTTATATTTCAGGAAAATATAGGTGTTGCATCCACATTTAATAAAGCATTAAAAAATCATGTAAATGGCAAATATTTTACCTTTTGTGCTTCTGATGATTTTTGGTTGAAAGATAAACTAAAAATTCAGGTTGATTATTTAGAGAAACATCAACAAATTCCGATGTGTTATGGAAAGAGCATTGCAATTAATAGTGAAAATGTTGAAAATCCAAAATATACAGAAGTAATAAATCGAAATTTAAAAGGAGGAGACATTTTTAAAGATATAATTTACGGTAACTTTCATCCACCGGTAAATTACATGATTAAGACACAAACTATCAAAGATCTGGGTTTGTACAACCCAGAAATACACACCGAAGATTTTTACATGAACTTGAAAATCTCTTCAAAGTTTCATATTGGCTACATCGATGAATACCTATCATATTATAGAATCTTTGAAACAGAAAAGAAGAGATTAAGTTTCAAAATCTTTAATGCCAAATTAAAATGCATTCAAGATTATTCGCACAGCATGTTTTATAAAAGAGCTATTAGACTTTTGTATTTTAATACTTTTGTCGAATATTCTTCTTATACTAAATATAAAGCTTTCGCATTACGTTGTCTTTTACAATCTGGTGATGTCGTGTTTAAGAAAATGTTGATCAAAGGACTTCTTAAATTTTTTCTATTTTGGAAATAATCATATTTATTCTGTGAAAAATCTCTTGACATATAAATTTAAAAAAAGTGATATTACGGCAGGTATAATTATCTTTTTTTTGCTATATGTTTTTATCTATAATCCTCCGTTCGATTTTCTTCCAATTGGACCAATTAAATTTCTCTATCCGTTTGCATTGATTTATATTATTTCTAACAAGCTGATTTTAACGTTCTACAAAACATTCAAAAAAGAACTGTTTTTAGCAAGTATAATCTTGGTGTTTTCATTCATTAGAGGGGGGCTTTTGGGTAGCACCTTCGTGTATCTACGAAACAATTTTTCATTCTTCTTTGAATCATTTGTATTGACATATTTTATTGCTCATTTCTATTGTCGCTATTTTGGTACACATAGGTTAGAAAAAATCATTATTGTAACGGGAGTGGTTGCTTCATTTATCTCGTGTTTTCTAATCTTGAATCCTTCTGTTGCTTTTTTTGTAAACAATGAACTACTATCCACTAAGATGGTAACCGACTATGAATATGCAGTATCCTCGTTTCGACGATTTGGTCTTGCGGAAGGGTTAACTTTCGGATATGGCGTTGTACAAGGTATAATATTATCAATGACTTTATATTTTTCTACGAAAAATAAATGGCTGTTACTTTTGCTGCCAACATTATTTATTTCAATTTTATTTAATGCACGGAGTGGTTTTGTTCCGATTGTTCTAACCGTTTGTTATATTCTTATTGTACAAAGAAGAATATCAATGTTGCTTTGGTTAAGTATGATTTCGATAATCGTATTTGTCATTTTTAGGAACACCAGCTTTATACAGGATAGAATAGATACTTTTATTTGGGGGTTTGATTTTATACAACAGTTTATTTATCTTTTTGAGGGAACTGGCAACTCCAGTAATAATTACTTACTAGCCTTCGTTGGTCCGATGCTGATTATTCCAGATAACGTAATCGGGATTTTGTTGGGAGAGGGTATCAACATATTTTCAAGTGGTAAAATGCTTCATTCGGACGTTGGCTATATTCAACAGTTGAATTTTGGAGGAGTGTTCTACATTTTTTTGCTCTTTTATCTTGTGTTTTATATGGCTAAAAGGGTTGCGAAGCTGTCAAAAGCAGAGAAATGGTTTAGGTTTATTTTTCTTTCTACAATCCTATTAATGAATATTAAAGGCTATTTCTTGTGGCCGAATTCTGCGATAAAGCTGTTGTTTCTAATGTACGTATTTTATATCGCTTGCGATAATCATAAAAGGAAATGTAATGAAAATTCCACTAGTTACGATAGTCACAGTAGTGTATAATGGCATTGATACCATCGAAAAGACTATCACGTCAATTATTAGTCAAAAGTATTCAAATTTTGAGTTTATTATTCAAGATGGAGGGAGCATTGATGGGACTATCGATATAATAAAAAAATATGGCCATTATATCTCCTCTTGGGAAAGCAGGGCTGATAACGGAATTTATGACGCGATGAATAAGGCGATACTTAAAGCGAAAGGAGATTGGATCATTTTTATGAATTCTGGAGATACTTTTGTTGATGAAAATGTTCTTAAAAATGTTTTCAAAAATGAAGTCGCAAACGATATTCAGATATTGTACGGAAATGTTCAACTTCAATTTGGTGGTAAAACATTAAAAAAAGATTGCACTCCTAATGGAGCTTGTGGGTTGCCACATCACATTTGTCATCAAGCAACTTTTTCTCGAGGACAATATTTAAAAGATCATTTATATGATACTTCTTTAAAAATTTGCGCTGATTATAAGCTTGCGCATGATTACTTTAAGGAGGGTGGAAGATTTCTTTATAAGGAAGTAGATGTTGCGAACTATGAATTTTTTGGTTTTTCTTATCAGAATCTTTTATTATACTTTCGAGAACTATGTATAGTAACAGGAAAGAAACCATTTCTCCAAACAATCAAAATCTACCTTAAATGGCTGTTATGCAAGTGTCTACCATCCATTTACAAAACTATTTATTACAACAAACTAGTTAGAGATCCTCGAATAAGCATAATCAATGAAAAATAATAAGATATATCATTGTTGAAAATTTTATATCACTAATAATCAGAAAGTTACATATTGAAATCATTAATGCTATTGATTTCGATTAGACGTGAAAGAGTTAAAGCTGGTTACTTGCTACTCTAGAATAAATTAGTGATATCATAAAGTTTATATGGCTGGTGAAAGGGGTTTTAGCAAAACAAATTAACTTCTGGTACTAATGAATAGAAGAATCATTTTTATACATTCTCTTAATAATTTCACAGGGAGCGCTAATATATTGTCTATTATAGTCCGTGACTTTGCATCTAAAGGTTATAGTATTGATATTATTACAAATAGAAGCTATGGGTTCCTTTCTGATGTCAAAGGCATAAATTATATCTATACCTCTTATAAATGGAGCGATAACAAGCTTAAGACATTATTCTCTTTATTCTGGTCCCAACTCGAAGTATTTTTTATCATTCTCTTAAAATATAATAGAGTAAAAGGATTATTCTATATTAATACGATTATCCCTTTTGGTGCAGCTTGGGCATGTAAAATACTGAATAAAGAAAGGGTATACCATGTCCATGAGGATATGTTTTTGTCTAAACCTATCTATCCATTTTACCGTTTTACGTATAAATACTGCAATCAGAAATCGATATTTGTATCAAATTATTTAAGGCAAGTTACTAAAACAAAGGCCGAAGCCATTGTTGCATATAATGCACTTTCTCCTGATTTCATGAAGAGAGCAGAGGCTCTTAACGATACAATTATGCCTGGCCAACGAACTATTTTAATGGTTGCATCATTAAGAGCATTCAAAGGTATAAATGAATTTTTAGATCTAGCCAGAAATCTTCCTCAGTATTCTTTTGAGTTAGTTGTAAGTTCTACCCCGTTCGAAGTTGAAACTTTTAGAAAAAATATTTACTTACCCACAAATTTATCGATATTCTCGCAACAAGATAATTTAGATGTTTTTTATAGACGAGCAGGTATTTTATTAAACTTAACTCATCCCGAGACGGTGATTGAAACTTTTGGACTAACTATATTGGAAGCTATGGCTTATGGAGTGCCTGCCATTGTTCCACCTGTCGGTGGGCCTATTGAGATTGTCGAAAATGGAATCAATGGGTATACAATTGATCCATTGGCATTAGACGATATTGGTAAGATGATAACAGAACTTATGACAGATCATGAGAAGTATAGTTTGTTTTCGAAAAATGCGCTTCTTAAATCAAAGAAGTTTGAATCTAAAAAGATGATATCTGATATTGAAAATTTTATATTTCGCTAATTATCTGACAAAATGAAAATAGCCATTATTGGTACAGTGGGGTTACCGAGCAACTACGGAGGGTTTGAGACCTTGGTGGAGAATCTGACAAAGTTTTTAGGTCAAAAAACAAAGATCGTTGTCTTTTGCAGTTCGCGGGCCTACAAAGAAAAAATGAAGGAGTACAACAATGCCCGGTTAAAATATATTCCTTTGAATGCCAATGGTATTCAAAGCATCTTTTATGACATACTTTCGCTCCTCAGATCTGTACGCAAGCACGATACTATTTTAATTCTCGGTGTTTCCGGCTGCATTATCCTGCCATTTTTTCGGCTGTTATTTCCATCTAAAAAACTAATCATTAACATAGATGGTTTAGAGCATCAGCGGGAGAAATGGAAAATGCCGATACGTAGATTCCTGAAATATTCAGAACGCTTAGCAGTCAAATTTGGAGACATCGTGGTAGCCGATAATAAAGCCATTCAGGATTACGTAAAAGCGGAATATAATAAAGACAGCGCTATGATAGCTTATGGCGGTGATCATGCCGAACGAAAGAATTTAACAGCCGGGGTAAAACAAAAATATTCCTTGCCGGATGAATATGCTTTTAAAGTTTGTCGTATTGAGCCGGAAAATAATATTCACCTGATTCTTGAAGCCTTTTCCAGCTCATCTCTTCCGTTGGTTATCATTGGAAACTGGAACCGAAGTGATTATGGGAAAAATCTGAAACAAAAATATGCCGCCTGTAAAAACCTTTATTTGCTGGAGCCCATCTACGACTCGTCAGTCCTTAATCAAATCAGGAGCAATTGCCTGATATACATTCATGGCCATAGCGCAGGTGGCACAAACCCCTCGCTTGTTGAAGCAATGCATCTTGGACTTCCGGTGTTCGCTTTCGATGTTAAGTATAACCGCGAAACCACTTTTAACCAGGCGGTATATTTCAAAAGTATCGGAGAATTGGAAAACCTGGTCGCAACACAGTCAAAGTCTCAGTTAAAAGAACTGGCGCTAAAAATGGAAATAATTGCACAAAGAGAATACACTTGGGAGAAAATTGCATTTCAGTATTTCGAATTATTCTCTGAACTTACACCGGCTGTTGTTCAGTTATCAAACACAAGAAAAACTATGAGCTCATAAATCCGCATAGTATTATTTCTCCGGTATGGCTGGATGCCCGCACATCCCACCTTGTTCTTAAAGAAAAGCGTGTATGAACAATACGGTCATTTCGATCTTTCTTTTAAAATTGCCGCCGACTACGATTTTATCCAGCGGATCTTTAAAAACACCGGTTTACGTTTTAGCTATATTCCGGTCGTTTTTACGAAGATGAGGGTAGGAGGGGCCAGTAACAAAAATCTCAAAAACATCAAACACAAGATGCGGGAAGATTATATGGCCATTAAAAAGAACATGACCGGCGGCTGGTACACCCTGGTTTTTAAAAATGT
>OBJA01002169.1_pt1 | contig 11833 bp, 12 predicted proteins | sample 1519751 | NCBI WGS metagenome assembly OBJA01 (sample SAMEA3881238, study PRJEB22517) | soil metagenome | biome: lake sediment; feature: soda lake sediment; material: sediment, water from around vicinity | place: India | collected 2013-12-23 | depth 3 m
CTATCGTTCTGGCGGAAACCGGCGAACCGATCACCGCCATCTCTCTGCTCCAGCAGCTCCTGCGGGAGTTCCGGACCGGAGATGTCAGAATTTCGGCACAGGCCCTGCTTATCCAGCTGCTCCCCGGCGAGATCAAACGGCTGGTCGAGAACAAGGAGTATGTCAAGGCGCTGGTGCTGGCCAAGCAGAACCGGGACTTCTTCCAGAAGAACTGGATCGACAGCCAGTTCCTGGTCGACACCGCCGAGGCCTACTATCGCATCGGCCTCTATGACGAGGCACAGAAGCTCTATCTCTATATCATTGAAGTTCTGCCGACCGATCAGCGGGAGAAATTCTACCTGCCGATGGTCGAGGCCGCCTTCCATCATGGCAACAACGGCCTTGTCGAGGATTTTGTCGCCCAGTACTCCTACAACTATCCGAACGGGAAGTTTTCCGATGAATTGATGCTCCTTCGGATCAAGGCGCTGGTCGGTGACGAACGTTTGACAGAGGCGCTCGGCTTTCTGCCGTCGCCCCTGCCGGAAAACGCGGAACTGTACAAGATTGCCGGGTCGATCTATTTCAGGACCGATGATTTCGCCAATTGCCTGGCCGTCTTGAAAAAACTCGCCGACATCGAGAATCCGCTGCCGCAGAAGGAGCAGTTCCTGCTGGCCGAGAGCCTTTTTTCGACGGGCGCCTTTGCCGAGGCGGAGCAGGAATTCCGCCGGGTGACCACGGAAAATGAATTTTACGACCAGAGCCTCTTCAGGCTGGCCAGCCTCGAGCGCCAGAAAGGAAATGAAGAAAAAGCCCTAAGTTTCCTGCGGGAAATCGTCGAAAAGGGAAATAACCCCCGATGGAAACAATATGCGGAACGGGAATTGCAATTCGAGTCGGCAGCAGGCCGCAGGCAGGCCCTCGATACCATGGATAAATAAGCAGGGGAGACCATATGGATCCGACAAAACCCTTCGATGCGAACATGCAGCTGCTCAGCAAGGTTCTGGATCTGCGCGCGCAGAAGGCCCAGGTCATTGCGGCCAACATCGCCAATGCGGAGACCCCGGGCTTTTCCCCGTCCCGCTTCGACTTCGAAGAGGATCTGGCCAACGCGCTGGACAAGACCAGGGGCATTCAACTGGCCCGTTCGCATGAGAGGCATTTAGGCCTGGGACCTGCCCATTTCAACGAAGTCAGCGGCAAGGTGATCATGGTCGCCGACACTACCGGGATAGGCGACAAGAACGGCGTGAATGTCGACCAGGAAATGCTCGCCCTGTCGGAAAACGAACTGCTGTACGAGACCTCCGTCCAACTGTTGCAGAAGAAGCTCTCCATGCTCAAGCATGTCATCGGCGGCGGTCAATAATTCTTCAATCACCCAGCCAGGGCAACCAGGGGTATACATATGGATATTCTCAACACCTTTCAGATCGGCGCCTCCGCACTGCGCGCCCACAGCCAGAGGCTGAACACCATCAGCTCGAACCTCGCGAACGTCGAAACCACCTCGACCCCCGAGGGAGGTCCGTACAAGAAGAAATCGGTCTATTTCCAGAGCACGCCCCTGAGCTTCAAGGAGGAACTCGACGGGCGGATGAAAAACTCCACGCAGGGGGTGGCGGTGACCAGGATCATCGAGGACAAGACTCCGCCGAGAAAGGTGTATAACCCGTCGCATCCCGACGCCAAGGAAGACGGTTATGTGGAAATGCCCAACGTCAGCGTACTCGAAGAAATGGTCGACATGATGTCGGCGACGAGGTCCTACCAGGCCAACGTGACCTCGATCAAGATGGCCAAGCGCATGGCCTTGAAGGCCCTGGAGATAGGGAGATAACATCTTATGACCACGATAAGCGGCCTCGAAGGCATTGCCCCGCTGACGCTGAGACCGGCGGATGAATCGAGCATCCGGAGCACCGGGGCGGATTTCGGCAACATGCTCAAGTCTATGATCGAAAATGTCAACAAGGCTCAGTTGGCCGGCGAACAGGCCATCCAGAGTCTGCAGAGCGGCAAGGCGGCCCATCTCCACGAGGTCATGATTGCCGCGGAGGAGGCCGATATCTCCCTGCGCATGCTTGTCCAGCTGCGAAACAAGGCCCAGACGGCCTACGAAGAGATCATGCGGATGCAGATTTGATCCGCGGGGCTGCCCAACGATTGGTACATGCAGTAGAAGTGCTCCAACCCGTGGAGATGGACGAGTCCATCAACGATTTGCAATTTGAGGAAATACAGCCATGGCCGAACAGAATCGCGGAATCCAGGTGACGGACCAGCCTCTTCTTCCCAGCGAGGCACCGATCCCCCCGGAACGGAAAAACCTCCTGAACCTTATCCGGGAGTGGCCGCTTTCCAGGAAGATCGCCACCGGCGCCGTCCTCCTGATTTCCCTGGTGCTTTTCGCCGTTCTCATCTTTCAGGCCCGAACCGCCGACCGGCAGCTCCTCTATGCCAACCTGGACATGAACGATGCGGCGGCGGTGGCAGACTGGCTGAAGAACCAGAAAATCGATTACACCTTGAAAAACGGCGGCAGGGATATCTGGATCTCCGCGCCGCTGATCTATCAGACCCGCCTCGAGCTGGCGGCCAACAGCCTGCCTCGGGGCGGCGGCGTCGGTTTCGAAGTCTTCGACAAACAGAGCTTCGCCCTCACCGATTATGTCCAGAAAGTGAATTACACGCGGGCGCTGCAGGGGGAACTGGCGCGCACCATCTCGTCTCTCGCCCCCGTCGAATCGACCAGGGTGCACCTCGCCCTGCCGGAGAAGAGGCTCTTCAAAAATCAGCAGAACCCAGCCACCGCCTCGGTGATCATCACCCTGCTCCCGGGCAGGAACCTCGATCCCAAGCAGGTCCAGGGCATCATCCACCTGGTTGCCGGCTCCGTCAACGATCTCGACCCGGAGAACGTGAAGGTCATCGACGCCAACGGCGTGATGCTCGAAGGCCAGAAACCCGCGGATGAGGAAAAGATGCTCTCGGCCGACATGCTGGCGTTTCAGCGTGAGGTGGAAAACCGCCTGGAGATCCAGGCGCAGGACCTGCTCGACAGATCCATGGGCAGGGACAACGCCATGGTCCGGGTCTCGGCGGCCCTGGATTTCGCCAAGGTGGAGAAGACCCAGGAACTCTTCGATGCCGACGAGCCGGTGGTGAGAAGCGAGCAGATCAACCAGGAAAACAGCGGCACCGATTCGCCCGGCGGCATCCCCGGGGTGCAATCCAACCTGCAGGGCAACGAATTCAACCAGAACGCCGCCACCACGCCCCCTTCCAGCAGGAGTTCCCGGATCACCAATTACGAAATCAGCAAGACCGTCAGCAGGATCGTCAATCCGATCGGCACGATCAACAAACTGTCCGTCTCGGTGCTGGTGGCCGACAGGGTCCCCCTCGATGAACAGGGCAAGCCGCTGGCCCCTGTTCCCCGGACGGCTGGGGAACTCCAGGCGATAGAGAATATGGTGGCCAGCGCCATCGGCCTGGTGCCGCAGCGCGGCGATGTCATCAACGTCCAGTCGATGCCTTTCGTCGATTCCGGCGATGCCCGCCTCCCCGGCGACCCGGTTGCCGAGAACCTTCTCTATCAGTATCTTCCTCTGGCAAAATATGGTTTAATTCTTTTGGGTGTATTTTTGACATACTTCTTCCTTATCAGGCCGGTGATAAAGACCATGAGAGGTGAAGTACAGGAGCATTACAAGACGGTTCAGCAACTGGAGCACGAACAGCTGATGCAGCTTCCCGAGGAACCTGTGGAGCCGCCGCTGCCGGTGGATGAGGCGATCGTCGCCCTGCGCAGGGAAGTTCAGCTCAATCAGATTCCGACAGCCTTTATCGTCAAGAACTGGATTCAGGAAGGATAACCGGCAATGGGCTTGGAAACGCTGACCGGACTCAATCGGGTGGCCGTGCTGCTGATGTGCCTCGGGGAGGAGGCCACGGCCAAGATCTTTCAGGAACTGTCCGACGAGGAAATCAGGCAGGTCACCAGGACCATGGCCACGATCAACCACATCCCCATGGACGTCAAGGAAAAGGTCTTCTCCCATTTCCGCGAGGCCCAGCACCGCTTCGCCGGCCTGTTCGTCAAGGGCGAGGACTTCGCCAAGAATGCCATATCGTCCACCCCGGGCGAGCAGCGCGCCAACTTCCTCCTCGATCAGTTTCTCTCCGGCACCCAGACCAGGTCCCTGGAGACCATCGCCCTCATGGCGCCGCGAATGGTCGCCGGCCTCCTGGAGCAGGAACACCCGCAGACGATCGCCCTGGTGCTCTCCACGCAGCATATCGAACACTCCGCCGAGATCATGACCCATCTGCCGGAAAGCATCAGGCCGGATGTGACCTACCGGATCGCCAAGATCGAAAAGGTGGCGCCGGAGGTCATCTCCCGGATCGAGGATGCGCTGCATCGGGAGATAGGTCTCGTCTCGGGCAGGGCCCACAAGAAGGTCGGGGGAGTCGATGCGGTGGTTGGCATCCTCAACCACATGAAAAACAACCTCGACGCCGAGATTCTCGAAGAGATGGAGCAGCACGACCCGGAAATGGCGGAGGAGATCCGCAAGAAGATGTTCACCTTCGAGAACCTCGTTTCACTCGACGGCCGATCGCTGCAGATGATCCTCAGGGAGGTGAACAACGACTCCCTGACGCTCGCGCTGAAGACCGCTTCCGAGGCGATGAAGGAGAAGATCTTCGCCAACATGTCGAACCGCGCCGCCGATATGATCAAGGACGACCTGGAGGCGATGGGCCCCGTCCGGCTCTCGGAGGTCGAACTGATGCAGCAGTCGATCGTCAAGATAGCCATGAAGCTCGAGGAGGAAGGAAAGCTGGTACTCGGTTCCGGAGGCGGGGATGAGCTTGTCTAGGTATTACCGGAACTCCGATTCCTTCCAGCCGGAGGAGATCGTCAAACTGGACGGCGACAGGGGTCCCGCCTGGAAACCACTGCCCCGGAGTGAAGACAGGGCCTTTGCCGCCGGGTCCCTGCTCACCGAGGACGATTTGCCCGCCGGCCCGGCAAAGCAGGCGTCCCCTCCGTCTCCGGCATCCGCCGCCCCGAAGGTTTCCCAGGCCCCTGACCCCACTCCCCCCCGGAGCGATCCTCAAAAAAGCCCGTCTCCCCCGAAAGAGAAGATCGATTTGAGCAACTACATCGACATCTCGACCGCCGAACAGCAAAAAAAGCAGGCATACCAGCAGGGGATCGAAAAGGGCCGTGCCGAGGAACGCCGCAAGGCCGACGAGGAGAGCCGCCGCGCCGAGGAGGATCTGGCCGCGGCCGGCCGTGCCCTGTTGCAGGCCTGCAAGCAGCTTGACACCCTGCGGGAAACCCTCATTGCCAACAGCAGCCGGGAAATCATCGATTTCATCCTGGCGATTTCCGAAAGAATAGTGCGCACCATGGTGCAGGAGCAGGACGCAACGATCGTCGCCACGATCGAGGAGGCCCTGCGCCAGGCGGTAAGATCCGAAGAATTCGCCATCTTCCTCCACCCCGGCGATTATGACGCGGTAGCGGCCAAGGCGAGCGATATCGTGGCCGGAATAAGCGGCCTGAACAATATCGTGCTCAGAAAGGACAAGACTATAGAGAGGGGCGGCGCCAAGATCGAATCCGACAATTGCACCATCGATGCCACGATTTCCGGCCAGTTCGAAATCATCCGCGAGGAAGTCAGAAAAAAACTCTGAGCCGTTGCCTCGCGTATACGGCAACCTCGGCTGGTGAGCACTCTCGAAACCATCATTGCCTTCAGGACCGACACTCATGATACAGGGCGCCGCAGCAATCAGAAAGACCCGCGTCATCAAAATCTGGGGCAAGGTTACCCGGATCGTCGGCCTGGTCATCGAGGGGTATTGCCCTCACGCAACCATCGGCTCACTCTGCGAGCTCAGCCCCATGACCGGTGAACAGCCGATCTTCGCGGAGATCGTCGGCTTCAAGGACAACAGGGCCCTGCTCATGCCCCTCGGGGAATTGCGGGGGCTGGGTCCGGGCAGCCTCATCCGGGTGGTGCGCGCCAGCGCCACCATTTCGGTCGGCAACAATCTCCTCGGCCGGGTGGTCGATGCCATGGAGGTGCCGCAGGACGGACTCCCCGCGCCGACCCTCACCGAAGAGAAGGACATCTATTCCCTGCCCCCCGGCCCGCTGGAGCGGCAGAACATCTCCGAGACCCTCGACCTCGGCGTCCGCGCCATAAACGGGCTGATCACCTGCGGGATGGGCCAGAGGATGGGGATCATGGCAGGCTCGGGCATCGGCAAAAGCGTCCTCCTCGGCATGATGGCCAAATATGCCAAGGCGGACGTCAACGTCATCGCCCTCATCGGGGAACGCGGCCGTGAGGTACGCGAATTCATCGAGCGGGACCTGGGCACCGACGGCCTGGCTCGCTCGGTCATCGTCGTGGTCACCTCCGATCAGTCCCCACTCCTGCGCATGCGGGGGGCCTTCGTCGCCACGGCCATCGCCGAATATTTCTGCAATCAGGGGAAGAACGTCCTGCTCATGATGGATTCCGTCACCCGTTTCGCTATGGCCATGCGCGAAATCGGCCTGGCTATCGGCGAGCCGCCGACCACCAAGGGGTACACCCCGTCAGTGTTCGCCACCCTGCCCAAGCTGCTCGAACGGGCCGGACAGTTCCGCGACAGGGGTTCGATCACCGGCCTCTATACGGTGCTCGTCGACGGCGACGACATGACCGAGCCGGTGGCCGACTCCGTCCGCTCCATCCTTGACGGCCATATCGTCCTCTCCCGCTCTCTGGCCGGAAGGAACCATTTCCCTGCCATCGATGTCCTCAACAGCGCCAGCCGGGTCATGCGCGATATCGTCTCGCCAAGGCATCTCGAACTGGCCGGCAAGGCCAGGGAAGTGCTCGCCAGGTATATCGAAGCCGAAGATCTCATCAATATCGGGGCATATGTCAGGGGGTCCAACCCGAAAATCGACTACGCCATCGGCAAGATCGACGAGATCACCGGTTTCCTGAAACAGAGCTACAATGAGACAGCCACCTTGAAGCAGACGATCGAACAACTGGGCAGCGTCCTCAGCGACCGGAAGGATGAAGAGCCCCAGAAAAAAAACCGGCGGCAGTCCGATAAGGCATAAGATTCCGCTCCCTGTCGTTTGAAGAGTCCCGGCTTTGACTATGAAACCGTTCGCCCTGCATGCCGTCCTCGATTACCGCAAGCGACTGGAGGACACCGCCCGCCAGCGGCTCTCCGAAGCGAAAAGGGTTATGGAGGCCATAGCGCATAAGTTGCGCGAGGAACGGGAAGCTTTCACCGCCCTGATCGAAAAGGCGGAACGTTTAAAAGCGGAAGGTATACATATTCTGGAGCTGGTCCGTTACGAAGACCTGATTACCCGCTTTCAAGAAAATATCGAGGCTATCGAAAAGAATCTCCGGGACAAGACCGAGATCATGCACCAGGAACGACACAACCTCCTCCGCCGAGCCAGGGACCGACGCATGATGGAGCGGTTGAAAGAGCGCCAGGACCTTGCCTGGAAAGGCTACCTCGACAAGAAGGAACTGGCAATGCTCGACGAACTTGCCATCACCCGCCACGACTCCGGGGAAAACAATTAACTTCGAAATCCACATGACAGTATCAAACCGCATCCTGCTCACCCTCGCTGCCGCAGTTCTTCTTGCCCAACCCGTCCAGGCCGCCGACGAAGAGCCGCAGAAAAATTTCGGCAGCGTGGAGGAAAGAAGGATAGAGAATTCGATTATCGAGGAACGCGCCAATATCAGGAAGGAAAGGGAATATATTTCACTGCGCGAAAAGGAACTAAAGACCCTGGAGGAGAGCGTCGATAAGAAACTTGCCGAGATGGACCGGAAGCTGGAAGAACTCAGGCGGCAGGAAAAGAAGATCGAGGCGCTCCTGGCGGCCAAGTCGGAGGAAGAGAAAAAGCGGACCGAGGATCTGGCGAAGATCTACGAAAAGATGTCGCCGGAGAAAGCCGCAACCTCCCTGTCGGGACTTGACCAGAGACTGGCCGCCGACCTTCTCGCCAATATGAAGGCGAAAGCGGCGGCAAGGGTCCTGGACCAGATGACGAAACAAAAGGCAAGCGAACTGAGTACGACATTTTCAACCTTGCAACTCGAGTGAAAGAATGCCCCAAATAGCTATCGTCCCCCCCGCTGCCCCGCAACTCACCCCCGCCGGTCCTCCGGCCGCCAGCGGGTCGCAGCGATTCTCAAGTCATTTCCAAGAAGCCCTTTCCCCAAAAAACAAGAAGGAACAGCCCAGCCCCCGCGAGAGCCGGAACAGCGATCGGCCCGATAAAGCGAGGGGCAGGGAGACGAGCCCCGCCGCCTCGGGCGGAAAAGCCCCGCAGACGGCCCCCTCTGCTTCTCCTGAGAAAGACCTTGCCGGAACGGAAAACACCGGCCCGGCAAAAGAGACCACCGCCGGCAGCCAGGCTCCCGCAAGCCCACAGTCAGGCGAAGAGCAGGCGACAGCCCACGCTGTCTTTGTCCTCCCCTCCGGGGACACCTCGACCGGCGGCAAATTCGATCCCTCCGGGCTGGGGGCAACTCCCGAGTTCTCAAAAACATCCTCGCCGGCACAGATCGCTGCCGCCGCCACGAGCATCTCCCCTTCCCTTGCCGATGAAACGGCGGGAGCGGCCCTGCCCAGGGCCGGGCAGAAGGCGGCTGCCGATACAATGCTGGCGCAGTTGCAGCAAATCATCGAGAATGGCGACGAACAGGGCGCAGTGACCATTACCAGGAAGGGCCCGCCACCAGCCACGCTGGCAGCCGGCTCCGCCCAGCCTGCCTGGCTGCAGCAGGTCGGCAGTTCCACGGACCGGATCAGCGTGGCCGTCACCTCGGAACTTTCCGATCTGGACGCCCCGCTCCTCATGCCGGGAGACGGCTGGAACGCCCCTCCCGAGAAGACGGACCGGCAGGCCGCCTCGCTGCGCCAGAATACCCAGCAGCAGTACTACGAAGCGAAGATCAACCAGCAGACGTTCGGCAACAACGAAGATTCGCCGGCGAAGGATAGCCGCCAGGGCAATGAATCGACCGCCCAGCCCCAGGTCCCATCAGGGCAGGCCGCATCGACCGCGATTTTTCTTACCGCCGACCAGTCGACTGCCTTTACCCAGGCACTCGCCACGATCCAGAACACTTCCCTGCCGCCGGATACGGCAAACACCGTAACCCTGCCGTCGGGGACTGTCGTTCGAGAGGGGGAGATCATCCAGCAGGTCCTGGAGCGATTTCAGATTTCCCGGAAACAGCTCGATACCCAGATCAACATCAAGCTGCATCCGGCGGAACTCGGCGAGCTGAAGATCGATCTCTCGGTAAAAGAAGGCCTGATTCGAGCCAATGTAGTGGCGCAAAGCCAACAAATCCAGGAAATCATTGAAAGAAATCTGGCGAAACTGAAGACTGCTCTCGAGGAACACGGCTTCACCATCGAGGCGATTACGGTCACCTCCAAGTCCGATTCGACAACCGACGCGGATCTGTTCAACCGGCAGTTTTTCAGCCGGAACGAGCATACGCCGCAGCCCGGAAAAGGGCGGCAGGAAGCGGACGCCTTCCCGCTCGACGAAGCCTTCTTCCCCGCTCAGCCGGCCACCACCGGGGTCAATGTGAAAATCTGAGAGGTATGCCATGGGCAGCTACATCGATTCGATCAATCAGGCGGCCCCCGCTTCCGCCGGGAATAACACCGGGAAGAACAGAGACGCCAGCATGGGCAAGCAGGATTTTCTCACCCTGCTGGTCGCCCAGTTGCAGAACCAGGACCCCTTGAATCCCGACAACCCCACAGAGTTCACCGCCCAGCTCGCCCAGTTCAGTTCCCTGGAGCAGCTCTTCACCCTCAACGAGAGCATGAACCGCCTGGTGACATCCAACTCCAACTCCGATCGTTTATCCACACTCAACACCATCGGCAGGGAAGTGGCGTTCAACAGCGGGTCGTTCAATTTCGCCGGCGAGCCGATGGAGATAGGTTACCAGCTGGACGGCCCCGCTAAAGAGGTTACGCTCAGCGTGCAGTTGAATGGCGTTACCATCAGAACGTTCAAGGGGACCGGACTCACCGCAGGCAATCATTATCTCACCTGGGATGGCCTGGATAATAACGGCGTCGCGGCCCCCGTCGGAAAATACAAGATAGTATTGAGCGCCAAGGCTCCGGATGGCGAGAGCACCGGGGTTGCCCCCCTCATCAAATCGGAGGTGACAGGCGTCGATCTGGGCGGCGCCTACGGCGGCACTCTCATAACCAAAGCCGGAACGGTCTCGTTCAACAGCATCATCGGGGTCTATGATCGAGGCAGCCGTGCCGATACTAAAAAAGATGAAACGATAACGAGTGAGGACAGCGTCGATTCCGCTGCCGATCCAGCGGAAACCTCGGCCCAGACGGCCGATGAGAATGCAAACGAGATCTTCGAATGATAATGACGGACGGGTCATGCGGGTTGATTGATCTGGCTCTTGGAAAGGAAAAAGGAGAAAATTAATGGGTATTTCTAGTGCATTGTACAGTGGAGTCAGCGGTCTCAACACCAATGGGCAGGCCATGAGCGTCATCGGCAACAACCTGGCAAACACCAACACCGTCGGGTTCAAAGGGTCGCGGACGGTTTTTTCGGACCTTCTCTCCTCCTCCATAAACGGCTCCGGCGGGCTCTCCCAGGTGGGCCGTGGTGTCGGCATGTCGAAGGTCGACCAGATATTCAGCCAGGGAACCTTCGAGTCCACCGAGTCGGGCCTCGATGTGGCGATCGAGGGATCGGGATTCTTCATCCTGAAGGCACCCGGGGACGCAACACCCTATTATTCCAGGGCCGGGGCCTTCCGCTTCGATGACCAGGGCTATCTCATCAATCCCGAAGGTTACCGGGTGCAGGGCAAGGCGTATGATGTCAACGGCGTATTGACGGCAGGCGATCCCACCGATATCAGGATACCCGGAACCGGTCTGATCCAGGGCAATGCCACCTCGACCCTCAGGCTCACCACCAACCTCGACGCTTCGGAACGGATACTTGCCCTGGCGGATTTCGATATCACCGACGCCAATACCTACAACTATTCGTCATCGGTACAGGTCTTCGATACCCTGGGCAACCCGCATCTGCTCACCACCTACTTCGTCAAGACCGCACAGAACACCTGGAACTGGGCCTGGAGCACCCAGACCGCCGACGGCACCAATACGGTTTTGCAGGGCGTGGGCGCCACCCCCCTGGAATTCACCACCGACGGTATCCTGGCCGCCCCGGTGACCGAGACCATACCCGCCGCCGCTCTCGACTGGCTCAATGGTTCGACGCCCACCGCCATCGACGTCACCTTCGACACCACCCAGTTCAACAGCGCCAACGTGGTCCTGTCGCAGGATCAAAACGGCTATACCGTCGGCAACCTTACCGGGGTCGAGATAGACCCGGAAGGCATCGTCATCGCCTCCTACTCCAACGGCAGGCAGATCAGGGTCGCCCATCTCGTCTTGGGAAAATTCGTCAATCCCAACGGACTTTCCCTGGAGGGCAACAACCTCTATCGGGAGACCTCGACCTCCGGGCCGCCCCGCGTCGGCCTTCCCGGACCGGAGCTGGGCAAGGTATTCACCAACTCCCTGGAGCAGTCCAATGTCGACATGGGCGCGGAGTTTGTCCGGATGATCACGGTGCAGCGAGGGTTCCAGGCCAATTCCAAGATCATCACCACGGTCGATGAACTGCTCGGTGAGCTGATAAATCTCAAGCGATAGCAGTCAATTTTTTGACTATATTCCCGCCGCCCGGCCGGTCATG
>OBJA01002170.1_pt1 | contig 11830 bp, 6 predicted proteins | sample 1519751 | NCBI WGS metagenome assembly OBJA01 (sample SAMEA3881238, study PRJEB22517) | soil metagenome | biome: lake sediment; feature: soda lake sediment; material: sediment, water from around vicinity | place: India | collected 2013-12-23 | depth 3 m
AATTCCAATGTAAACTACCGGGTTACTGAACCAGCCAATTTTTTGAAGCGAATCTTTTAACGACCGGCAATTCAGCATATAGAATATCTGGAACATAATGACAAATGTAACTGAAATAGTCTGTGCCTTTGCCTGGGCATCAGGGGCTTCCAACCCGTCGGACAAGCCAGCGGAATACTGTAAATTAAACAGAATAATGGTGCCGGCTGTCATTAAAACAGAGACAAAAAACACGCGAAAAGTAACGAATTTATTGAAAAGCGGCTCATCGGGTTTTCGCGGAGGACGGCTCATAACATTGGGTTCTTTCACTTCGAAAGCCAGCGGCAGGGCCAGAGCCACCGCAGCAACCAGGTTAATCCACAGCAGCTGGGTGGGAAGCATTGGCAGTAAAAGTTCGTTTGTAACAGGGTTGAAAGGGAAAAACATGATGCCATACACCAGGATAAAAGCCAGTCCCAGATTGGTAGGCAACAAAAAGGCAAGCGACTTCAGCAGGTTATCGTACACCCTCCGGCCTTCTTCGACAGCCGCACTGATGCTGGCGAAATTATCGTCGGCAAGCACGATGTCGGATGATTCCTTAGAAACCGAGGTGCCGGTAATTCCCATAGCCACCCCAATGTTTGCCTGCTTCAGCGAAGGAGCATCATTCACACCGTCACCTGTCATGGCAACAATCTGGTTATCGTGCTGCAGGGCTTTAACCAGCCGCAGTTTGTGCTCGGGTGCCACCCGGGCAAATATGTTTGTGTTTTTAACAACCTTCTCGAGTGTTGCATCATCCATTTTTGCAAGCTGGGTGCCTGTTACCGTATCCCCTTTTTCCGATAAACCCAAATCCACCCCGATTGAACGGGCAGTGGTACCATGGTCACCCGTTATCATTTTAACGACAATACCTGCATCGTGGCATTTTTTTATAGCTTCAATGGCCTCGGAGCGGGGCGGGTCGATCATTCCAATCAAACCCGAAAATTCAAAATCGTCCTGTACATCCTGTTTTGTCAAATCGGCATTGCCCGGTTTTCCCCACTTCTTTTGCGCCACAGCAAGCACACGCATTCCCTTGCCCCCCAGTTTTTCAATCTGTGAGGTTACCTCATCGGCATTGAATTGCTGCCCTGAGCTTTTTTTAGAACAACGACCCAGAATTACTTCAGGTGCTCCCTTTATTAATACCATCAGGTTGCTGTCGATGTTGTGTAAAGTGGCCATGTATTTTTGTTCCGAATCAAAAGGAATTACATCCTCACGGTTATACTTTTTTCGCAGCTCATCCACTTTCATACCAGCTTTAGCAGCCGCCACCACCAGGGCAACCTCGGTTGGGTCACCCGTAGTTGAAAAATCATCACCCTGGGCGCGTATGCTTGCATCGTTGCAAAGAACTGCATTTCGGAGCAACTGTGTGATATCCTCCGGAAGCTCTTTTAGTTCTTTATCATTCAGTTTAAAGGTTCCTTTCGAATTGTACCCCACACCCGATACCTGCAGGTCATTTTCATTTGCCCAAAGCTCTCTGACAGTCATTTCATTGCGGGTTAAAGTCCCTGTCTTATCGGAACAGATGACTGTAGTACTTCCAAGTGTTTCCACTGCCGGGAGTTTCCGGATGATCGCTTTCCTGCGGGCCATACGCTGAACACCAATGGCAAGGGCAATTGTAACAACGGCCGGCAATCCTTCGGGTATTGCCCCCACTGCCAGGGCAATTGCAAATATCAGGCTGTCTTTTAAAGCATCGTAAAGGTCGGTCCCCTGCCCCGTGGCACGCAAAGTGCCTATTGCCATAATGATTATGGTAATGACTAAAATACCGATTGTCAGGTACTTTCCAACAACTGCCAGTTTTTTTGTAAGGGGAGTTTCAAGATCGGTGGTTTCACCCAGCATTCCCGATATTTTCCCCAACTCGGTGTTCATGCCTGTACCGGTTACCATAGCGGTACCGGTTCCCGACACAACCAGAGTGCCACTGTATACCATCCCTTTGCGGTCGCCAAGCGAGGCATCGGCATCCACAGCTTCAGCCGATTTTTGGGATGGCACCGATTCGCCCGTAAGTGCAGCCTCCTCTACCGAAAGGTTTTTTTGCTGCATCAGGCGCATATCGGCAGGCACCCGGTCGCCCGCTTCCAGTTCGACTATATCTCCGGGGACAATCTCCGAAACAGGGATCGATGTCTTGCGCCCGTCGCGGTGAACCGTTGCATTTTCAGGCACCATTTGACTCAGTGCCTCGATGGCTTTCCCTGCCTTGAATTCCTGGATAAATCCGATTATTGTATTAACTACAACAACCGATAAAACAACAAGGCCATCGGTTATTTTTCCCAGCATGACTGCAATCAAACTCGAACCAATTAAAACCCAGATCAATGGGTTATTGATTTGCCTCCACATTAATTTAACGACACTGTCGTTCTTCTTTTTTTCAATTTGATTCGGTCCGTATTTCTTATATCTTTCTTTTGCCTGATCAGCCGTAAGTCCGGCTTTTGAACTTCCAATCTCTTCTGCTGCCTGCTTAAAGGACATAGCGTGCCAATTAACCGGTTCTCCCATAGTGTTGCCTTGCTGTTAGATAATTTTGTAAAGTTAGGAATTATAAACAATCGAAAAGGAGAAGGTTTTTATTATAAGTCCGTAAATTGATGTCAAATTAAAAAACATTAACACCCAATCAGCTTTAGAGATAAACGAATAAAAGAAACATGTTGAACCCACAAATTAATTTTAGATGAATAAAATTTATATACCCTATTCTGAAATGCTGTCCGAATTCGGGCGGATACTTCTAAAATTCGGATTTACGGATGAAAAGGCAGAAATCTGCGCCCGTATATTTACAGACAACAGCCTTGATGGAGTTTATTCACATGGAGTGCACCGGTTTCCACGGTTTGTAAACTACATTACAAAAGGATTCATTGATGTTCATGCCGAACCCGTTAAAAAAGAATCATATGGGGCACTTGAACAGTGGGACGGGCGACTTGGCCCAGGGCCCTTGAATGCTGCTTTCTGTACAGATCGTGCCATGCATCTGGCACAAAAGTATGGGTTGGGCTGCGTGGCCCTTTCAAACACAAATCATTGGATGAGAGGTGGAACATACGGCTGGCAGGCTGCAAAAAAAGGATATGCATTTATGGGCTGGACCAACACAATAGCCAATATGCCCCCATGGGGATCAAAGGAGAGAAAATTGGGCAATAACCCGCTTGTTTTTGCAGTCCCCTTTAAAGAAGAGGCAATAGTACTTGATTTTGCAATGACTCAGTATTCTTACGGAAAAATGGAAGCTACGCAAATGGAAAACGAAAAACTTCCGTTTCCCGGCGGTTTTAACGAACAGGGAGAACTTACAACCGATCCCGGGGAAATACTTAAATCGCGCCGTGCCTTACCTGTCGGGTATTGGAAAGGAGCAGGTTTATCGCTGCTGCTCGATATTATGGCTGCAATGCTGTCGGCAGGGCTTCCTACACATGAACTGAGTAAAAAAGAGGCAGAATATGGGGTCTGTCAGGTATTTATTGTTTTCATTGCCGACAAGCTGACTTCTTTCCCTTTTCCTCCTATGATTATAAATAAAATAATTTCCGACTTTAAAACCTCGGCACCGGATGAAACAAAAAAAGATATCCGCTATCCGGGTGAGCGGGTAATACATACCCGTACTAAAAACCTGCAAAAAGGAATACCTGTAGATAAAAATATTTGGGAAGAAATATTAAACTTATAGTAACTATTTGATATGAAAAGCATTAGATAAATATTAGCTTATTCCTACTATTAAAATAGTAATTTTATTATTTAAATAGTATTTATTTCGATTTTTAATACTATATTTGTAGTAGAAAAAATTGAAATTCAGTAAAAGGAATGAAAACACTGACAAAAGCAGAAGAGCAGATTATGCATATTCTTTGGGATTTAAAAGAAGGAGTGGTAAAGGATGTAGTGGAAAGATTTGAAGAACCACGTCCGGCATATACTACGGTTGCCACCGTATTAAAGGTATTGGAAAACAAAGGATTTGTATCGTGCAGGAAGATTGGCAATACCAACCAGTTTTTTCCTGAAATAAAAAAACACGAATATGCAGGGTTACAGTTTGGCTCTTTGTTAAAAGATTATTTCAATGGCTCATTTCCAAAACTGGCTACCTTTTTTGCAAAAGAAAACAACATAGGCATCAGGGAACTGGAAGAGATGCTTAAAATTACAGAGAATGAATTAAGAAAAGACGAAAACGACGAATAGCCATGGAACACTTTACCTCATTTTTGCTTAAAGCTTCTGCGGGGATTATTCTTTTTTACCTGGTATACTGGTTTTTGCTGCGGAAGGAAACATTCCACAAAGCCAACCGCTGGTTTTTACTGGCAGCCCTTTTATCGTCTGTTTTGCTGCCTCTGTTACCTGTTCAATATACCATCTTGGTTGAACAGCAACACAATAGCAACCTGCTGGTTTCAATACCCGATACTTTTAACCACCTTCCTTCAGTTACAGGCCGGGAGCCAATGACCGGATCATTTAGCTGGCATCAGGCAGTCTGGGTGGTTTATTTCACAGGTGCCTGCATTTTTTTGTTACGCCTGGTAAGCCAGACTATTATCCTTGTTCATTTAATGCTAAAGTACCGGATAAAAAGGATGGAAGGCATTCCTATAATTGAGAACGAAAAATACCAGCTTCCATTTTCTTTTTTCAATATGGTTTTTATCAATCCGAACTTTCACAATCAGGAGAACCTGCCGGAAATTCTGGCTCACGAAAAAGTGCACATTCGTGAGAATCACTGGTTCGACCTGTTAATAATAGAACTGTTAACAGTCATCTTTTGGTTTAATCCGTTCATATGGTTTTATGAACGGTCGATCAAACAAAATCACGAGTACCTGGCCGATCAGGGTGTTCTTGCGCAGGGACACAGGATAGGCCGGTACCAGGCATTATTAATTAACCAGTTAATGGGCCTTCAGGTTATAGGACTAACCAACAACCTGAATTTTGCCCTTAACACAACCCGATTTAAAATGATGACAAAAACAAAAACATCCCGCCTTAGCGGGTTAAAATTCCTGTGGGCTTTGCCTGCACTTGCGCTGCTGTTGTTTGCCTGCGCCGAACCAGATTATCAGGTTTTGAACACTGAGCCTGATAACGAAAATGTACTTGCGTTAAATGTTCCAGATTCACAAAAATCAATTAAAGTAGAAGGCATTGTACTGGATGAAGCGAAAAATCCACTCCATGGAACTTCCGTTGTTGTAAAGGGTACCACCATTGGAACTGTAGCCGATTTAAACGGCAAATTTAAATTGGAAATGCCCGAAGAATCGAACATTGTCCTTTCCTTTATAGGTAAAGAAACTATTGAAGAGAGTTATGAAAAAATTACTTCAGGACCAGAAAAAGGCAATATTTTTAATCCCGAATTTGTGCTTAAAGATGCGGTTATCGAAATCCGCAACAAAACGTATTCAGGGGAACTACCACCACCTCCTCCTCCACCAGTTGTAATTGAAGTAAAAAATTCCCCGCCACCGCCACCACCTTCGCAAAATGGGGAAACGTTTTTCTTTATTGTAGAAGATATGCCTCAATTTCCAGGAGGAATTGCCGGTCTGGAAAAATATTATACAGAGATGCAACAAAAAATTGCACAGTCCGAAGGCATAAAAGGAAAAGCCAAAGTAGCCTTTACAATTGACGTAAATGGAAAGGTTACCCAAATTAAAGTAGTGGAACAAGACAATGCTGGTGCTGCAAGAGGAGCAATCAGGATTGCATCTGAAATGCCTGAATGGACTCCGGGAAAACAACGTGGGAAAGCTGTACCGGTTAAATTTTTGCTTCCGTTGGTATTCAACTAATATAAAATCGAGAAAAAAATAATTAATTACCCGGGAACCAATAGGTACCGGGTTATTTTTTTATTTCTGTTTTCTTTAAATCAGTTCCCTGCTTTTACCCGTATTTAAAAATTGAAAACATTAACTTGACTGCTGATAGCATAACCGGCATAAATCAGTTTCAGATGATACAGTGAAAAGAATTCATTTAAAAAAGTCTTGCAGGCACAGCAGGCATTGCAATCGGCGGTTTGTGCTTTAGTTCGAGACCAAATACGAAGCTAAATTCAGGACAGCACCCGGGGAAACCGAACTCTATGCAAATTATATTGAAGCTACCAGGTCGGGAAACGATGCTGTTCAGCATTGCAATATCCACTAAGGTCATTTCTGCTCTGCCTTTCCAGTTCTTGCCAACATAGCCTGCCGGCTCAAAAGAGGGTTAGATTTTATGGGTTCCTCTGAAAAATTTGATAACGATCCCGAAGCTGATCTCCTGTTGACAGGAAACTACAGAAAACCATATGTTGTAGAAAATGAAGTTTGAGTTCGCTTTTATGTGGGTGGCATTAAAATACCCGGGTATTAACAAGAATCTGGTACCTTCAGGTTTTGTACCTGGCAGCAGGTAAAAAAAATCCCGGAGTCACTACCCCGGGATCAAAACTAAACCTAACTAAACCAAACTTATGAAAAAACAGCAAATTGTTATCTTAATTTCTTCAACAACGAACTTTCGAATGTTTATGTGTTTTCATGACTGTATATATACAGAATCAATTTGTATGCCAAAAAATATTTTCCACACATTTAAAGTTGTAAAAAAAAGTTAAAAAAGAATCACCACACATTTAAAGTACTTGCTTACTTTGGGTTAAATAAACAATCAAATTACCGGGAACACTGATCTTTACACTTTTTGACCTGCTCCATTTATAAAACAGGAATTCAGAAATGTCAATCGATCCAAATCCGTTCAACCACAATAAATCAATATCAAAAAATAGATATCTTTGCAGAAAGATTCTGGATGGATTTTTTTAAATAATAGAAGGAACAGTCTGAATGAATAAAATACGCAATTTTTGCATCATTGCACATATCGATCACGGAAAGAGTACCCTTGCGGACAGAATGCTTGTATTCACAAAAACAGTTGGTGAACGGGAGATGCGCGACCAGGTTCTCGACAGCATGGACCTGGAACAGGAAAGAGGCATAACAATTAAGAGCCATGCCATTCAAATGGATTATGAACTGAATGGGGAAGCCTACAAACTTAACCTGATCGATACACCGGGGCATGTTGATTTTTCATATGAGGTTTCCCGGTCAATTGCTGCCTGTGAAGGAGCGTTGTTAATTATTGATTCCACACAGGGAATTCAGGCCCAAACCATCTCGAACCTTTATCTGGCTCTTGAACACGATCTGGAAATTATTCCAATCCTCAACAAGATGGACCTTCCGAATGCCATTCCCGAAGTAGTTGAAGATCAAATTATCGATTTAACAGGCTGCGATCGCGAGGACATTATCCATGCCAGTGGCAAAACGGGAATGGGAGTTGAGACCATTTTGGAAAGAATTGTGGAGAAAGTTCCTCCCCCGAAAGGTGATCCGGAGGCACCCCTGCAGGCACTTATTTTTGATTCGGTATTTAACTCCTTCAGAGGTGTTATTGCCTACTTCAAAATTATAAACGGAACCATTAAAACCAAGGATCCGGTAAAGTTTGTTGCAACCGGCAAGGAATACGACGCCGATGAAATTGGGGTATTAAAACTGGGGATGGTTCCAAAAGCTACCCTGTCGGCCGGAGATGTAGGATACATTATGTCGGGAATAAAAACAGCAAAGGAGGTAAAGGTAGGCGATACCATAACGCATGTCAACAGACCTTGCACATCGGCAATTTCGGGATTTGAGGAGGTCAAACCCATGGTATTTGCCGGCATTTATCCGGTTGATGCCGATGACTACGAAGACCTGCGCAATGCGATGGATAAGCTCCAGCTGAATGATGCATCCCTCACATTCGAACCCGAATCTTCGGCAGCTTTAGGTTTCGGATTTCGTTGTGGTTTTCTGGGCCTTCTTCATATGGAAATAATCCAGGAACGGCTGGAGCGCGAATACGACATGAATGTAATCACTACCGTTCCCAACGTTTCCTATAACATTCTGCTGACAAATGGCAATGTTCAAAAAGTTTATAATCCTTCGGGACTCCCTAACTCCAACGTAATAGACACAATAGAAGAACCTTTTATACGGGCAAGTATAATTACCGCTGCAGAATTTATCGGTCCGGTTATGAACCTGTGCCTTGAAAAAAGAGGCACTTTGATCAGCCAGAATTACCTTACTGCTGAGCGGGCTGAACTGGTTTTTAACCTGCCATTGGGTGAGATTGTTTTTGATTTCTACGATAAGCTTAAGAGTATTTCCAGAGGATATGCATCGTTCGATTACCACATGAGTGGGTACAAACCTGCCAAACTGGTAAGGCTCGATATTTTACTTAATGGGGAAATGGTTGATGCCTTATCCACATTAACCCACTTCGACAATGCCTATCCATTTGGCCGGCGCATGTGCGAAAAACTAAAGGAATTAATCCCGAGGCAACAGTTCGACATTGCCATACAGGCTGCCATTGGTGCAAAAATAATTGCCCGTGAAACTATTAAAGCCGTAAGAAAAGACGTTACCGCCAAATGCTATGGCGGGGATATTACACGAAAGCGAAAACTTCTGGAGAAACAGAAGAAAGGCAAAAAACGAATGAAACAGGTAGGTAATGTTGAGGTACCTCAAAATGCATTCCTTGCGGTATTGAAACTTGATTAAAAATATTGATCCCGGTCAAATGAATATTTACCGGGATTCATTCAGATTATCAATTTGTATCCTTTGCCGTGCACATTAATTATTTCAACGGAGGGTTCATCTTTGAGGTGCTTGCGTAGCTTTGTAATGTAAACATCCATACTCCTGGCATTAAAATAGTTGTCATCAATCCATATTGATTTAAGTGCATAATTTCGTTCCAGGACCTTGTTGGCATTCTGGCAAAGCAATTTAAGCAGATCTGATTCTTTTGTGGTGAGCTTTACGGTATTATCCCCATCAATTAATGTTTGTTTACGGGTATCAAAAGTATATTTCCCTAAATTATAAACAGGTTCATTTGCTGCCATTGATTCCTGTGAGGTACGTCGCAGAATTGCCTCAATTCTGAATATCAGCTCTTCCATGCTGAATGGTTTGGTTATATAATCATCGGCTCCCAGCTTGAAGCCCTCAATGACGTCGTCTTTCAGGTTTTTTGCAGTAAGAAAAATAATTGGAATATCGGGGTTAACTGCTCGTATGTCTTTGGCCAGAGAGAAACCATCTTTCTTTGGCATCATGATATCCAGTATGCAGATGTCATAATGGGCCTTCATAAAACCTTTATAGGCAACCTCCCCGTCAGGAAAGAGATCAGCTTCAAAACCTTTGGCCACCAAATATTCCTTAAGCAACAGACCCAGGTTTTCATCATCCTCGGCCAAAAGCAATTTAATCTTTTGTTCCATTTTCACTTTATATTTTTAGGTAACAATATAATAAACTTTGTGCCTTTATTCACAGCACTTTCAACTTTAATTATTCCATTGTGCAAATCAACTATCTTTTTTACATAACTCAGTCCAAGTCCAAACCCTTTTACATCATGAACATTACCGGTAGGAACACGGTAAAAGCGATCAAATATTTGTACATGATGTTCCTTAGCAATTCCTATACCACTATCTTTAACTGAAATTACTACATGGTTGTTTTTATTGTATGTCGACACAGTAATCTGAGGTTCGGATGTACTGTATTTAACAGCATTATCGAGCAGGTTAAAAATAACATTTGTTAAGTGTACCTCATCCCCCTTAACAACCGGATCTTCTGCATTCAATTCGGAGTACAGGATTCCATTTTTATTTTTTATCCGCAATTCAAAATTATGAACCACTGTTTGCAGAGTCTGGTTAATGTCAAACTCCTTAAATTTCAGCTTTAGCCTTCCCTCATTAAATACCGCCATCTGCAATACCTTCTCAACCTGAAAGCTAAGCCGCTTGCTTTCCTGGTTAATCACCCGCGAGATATGTTCAATCGTTTTGGGGGTATTTGTTATACTTCCATCCTCGAGCATCTGACTGGCAAGCGAAATCGTGGATATAGGGGTTTTAAGCTCATGGGTCATATTGTTGATGAAGTCGTTTTTTATCATCGATAACTTCTTCTGACGAAGAATGATCATGATGGCATAGGCAAAAATTGCAATAAGCAAGCCGGTCAGGATAATTGTAGGGATAATCGTAAAACCAGTTGTACGCAAAAGGTAACCCGATCGTTTGGGAAAATAAACATACAAGTAATTAGGTTGCTGCCCATCGGTATCGTAGGGAAATAAAAGATTGTAATACTCTTTTTTTCTGGAGGGATTGTAATTGGGGCTTCCCATTATAAATTTATCCTGCCCCAGATTCGCGGAACGCACTGCATATTTATACTCCAGATCGATTCCGAGATCCCTGAAAGTAGCTGATAACTCCTCGGCCAGCAAGGCAGAATCAATACGTTCTTCCAGCGGCCGGCCTTCCAGAAGGATTTCGTAATTCCGCCAATTCATATCTTTGAGCCAGTTTTGCCGCAAACGCTCCTGTTCAATGTTAAATTCATTTAGTTTTTCGAAAGAAGTCGTATTGTCTTCTTCTGTCTTTAATGAATCCAGAATGAGTATCTGGAATTCTTCCTCGAAGTTTCCATACATACTGCTTTCAGAATAGCGAAACCTAAAACTACCGGCAATCTGGCCAGATCCCTGACGAGGGAATATATTCAGATTTGCTGCATTAGAACCTGCACCGGGCAAACGGCCAAGACGTACGCTTTCACGAGCCAGCCTTTCTTCGTGTAACTCCAAAAGATCAACCACACGTTTAAGTCCGCTGAGAACCATCTGATCGAACTGTTCTTCACGGATATCTGAAGCAGTTTTTATTAAATTGGTTTGGATCAGGATTAATCCTGAAAGAACCAAAGCCATTAACACGATCAATGTTACCAACATTCTTCTGCTCATGCAACAAAGATAATTTTAAAGAAATATCACTGAAAAGCTACTTAACATTATTTAACACCCTGCACTACAATGTAATTATTATTAACCTGAAGGTTCGATTTCCCGGATGGAACCGAATCAGCATTTTTCCAGAATATACTTTTCGATGACAGAAGGGTAATATTTATATTCAAGTTCATGGACTTTCTTTGCAACCTCTTCGGGAGAATCATCGGGAGTAACCATACATCTGGTCTGAAATATTAATTCCCCCTCATCGTAATTCCTGTTAACAATATGAATCGATATCCCCGTTTCAGTTTCCTTGTTATCAATTACCGCCTGATGTACTTTCATCCCATACATTCCCTTTCCTCCGTATTTGGGCAATAAGGCCGGATGAATATTAACGATCGGGAAGTCCGCAATCAAAGTCTCAGGCACCAGCCATAAGAATCCTGCAAGCACGATTAAATTGATACGGCGTTCTTTTAACATATCCACCACCTGTGTTGTATTATAAAATTGATTCCTGTCAAACACAAAAGTTTCAACTCCCAAATCTGATGCCCGTTTCAGGGCAAGAGCATTGGGATTGTTACTCCACAGGGAATCCACAACTACGTTCTGCCTGTCAGAGAAATACCGGATAATTTCCTGTGCATTGGTCCCCGATCCGGAGGCGAAGATTGCAATTTTCTTAACATTCATTTTATATTGATTTAACACATTGGAACATTTGAATAAAAGATTCAAATTTAGAAGATTACAGGTATAATTTATTTCCTGCTGACGATCTTTTTTATATTTTTTCTTTGAAATATAGATTGTAAATGTATTACTTTGCAGC
>OBJA01002171.1_pt1 | contig 11825 bp, 6 predicted proteins | sample 1519751 | NCBI WGS metagenome assembly OBJA01 (sample SAMEA3881238, study PRJEB22517) | soil metagenome | biome: lake sediment; feature: soda lake sediment; material: sediment, water from around vicinity | place: India | collected 2013-12-23 | depth 3 m
CAAAATCAGCAACGCATAGGGATAACTTTGTTTCAGAAAAACACGGATGAGACGCCAGTCAAACTTCAGCTTAATTTTCCCCGAATAATGCAAAACCGTAAAAAAAGTAATCAGTGTACTTACCAAATAAGCCGCAGTTTGGGCATAAACAAACCAGACGATTGAAAAATAGCCGCCAAACCAATTGGTAAACAGCAGCAGTCCGCAAAAAATGATCATCAGGCTCCGGTCGAGCACCGAAAGCAGGCTGTCGGTGCGAAACAAATGCATTCCGCTGATGTTCGAACGCAGGTAAAGTGTGAAGGAAACCAAAAACTGGTTGAAAATCAGGAAAAACAGCAAATGCAGCTGGATGTTATTATAACCAATCGCCGAGCCGGCCAACAAACAAACAACAGCGTAAACAACCGACAGCAAAAATTTTAACCCGATCAGGTTGCTGAGGTATTTCTTCAGCAAGTGCCCATGCTGCGCGATGTCCCGATTATTAAAATTGGTGATTCCCAGGTCAAGGAAAATGTTCAGCACCATTGAAAAATTCAGCAAGGCAAAATACAAACCGTAACTTTCGGCGCCAACCACATTTTGCACGGTGCGGTCGATACCAAAAATCCAAAAAGGTTTGATCAGTAAATTCAGGAAAAGAAGCAGCAATAAATTGGTAATAAACTTGCGTCTCAAAGCCTTGCCTTTATCAGATTAATTTTGATAAAAATAGGCATTTTTTAAGCAGACTTTGTACTTTTGGATGCAAATCTAAAACAAACTACACTTCAAATGGTCATCGTCGTCAACACGCGTTTGCTGCAAAAAGGGAAGTTGGAAGGCATCGGCTGGTTCAGCTTCGAAACCCTTTCGCGCATGACCCGCAATCACCCCGAACACCAGTTTATTTTCCTTTTCGACCGCCCGTATGATGACAGTTTCATTTTTTCCGAAAACGTAAAACCGGTTGTTGTCCCGCCACCCACCCGCCACCCGTTTTTGTGGTTTTTCTGGTTTGAAGTGGTAGTTCCTTTTATGCTGAAAAAATACAAAGCCGACCTGTTTTTATCGCCCGACGGATACCTGTCGTTAAGCACCGACGTGAAACAACTTGCGGTTATCCACGATATTAATTTCGCGCACCGCCCTAAAGATTTGCCGTGGCTGGCATCGAAATACTGCAACCATTATTTCCCAAAATTTGCCAGGCACGCCACCCGCATCGCCACGGTTTCCAATTATTCAAAAGAAGATATTTTGAGAACCTGGCAAATTGAACCGGGCAAAATCGATGTTATTTATAATGGGGTGAACAGCCGTGACACCGCTACTTCAGAAAAAGAAAAAGACTACGCCCGTCAAAAATACGCGGATGGAAAGCCTTATTTTTTGTTTATCGGTTCGTTACATCCAAGAAAAAATATCAGCGGATTGTTGCTGGCATACGATTTTTTTCGTGCTTCCGTTAAACAAGATATCAAAATGGTGATTGTAGGAGGTGAAATGTTTAAAACCGCCGGTATTGCCAAAACCCATGAGGCCATGCAATTTAAAAATGACGTGGTTTTTACCGGACGGCTGACTGTTGATGACTTGCACCAGGTGCTGGGAGCCGCGCTGGCTTTGGTTTTTGTGCCTTTTTTTGAAGGTTTTGGAATCCCCGTAGTGGAAGCGATGGCCGCTGATGTGCCGGTAATCTGCTCAAACACCACCTCGCTTCCCGAAGTGGGCGGTGATGCGGTTTTGTACGTTGACCCGCACAACCGGGAGCAAATCAAAGAAGCCATGACGCAGGTTTCGGAAGATGAATTTTTACGCACGAAACTGATTGAAAAAGGCCGGGAACAGCAGCAAAAATTCAGTTGGGACCAATCGGCCGAACGGCTGTGGGAGAGTATTGAAAAATGCGCAGTCTCCGACCCTCTCTAAAAGAGAGGGAACCAAGAGGAGTGGTTATAAGAGTTTTGAAAATTGGCTGACAAATTCTGGAATGGCAAAAAAAATGAACAACGATCATCAAAGATCAAAGAAGACAGCGCTGCAGTTATTCTTAAAAGAAGGGCGCATGGAAGCCGGTTGCGACGAAGCCGGACGCGGTTGCCTGGCCGGCCCGGTATTTGCGGCTGCAGTCATTCTTCCGCCGGATTTTAAAAACGAATTGCTGAACGACTCCAAACAGCTGACTGAAAAAGAACGCTACCTGCTTCGCCCCATCATTGAAGAACAGGCCGTTGCTTTCGGTGTCGGCGTGGTTGACAACAACGAAGTGGATGAAATTAATGTGCTGAATGCCTCGTTTCTGGCCATGCACCGCGCTGTTGCGCAATTGAAAATAAAACCCGAACATTTGCTCATTGACGGCAACCGCTTCAAAATTTATCCCGGCATCACCCACGACTGCATCATCAAAGGCGATGGCAAATTTCTGCCCATCGCGGCGGCATCGGTACTGGCCAAAACCTACCGCGATGATTTTATGCAACAACTGCATCACGAGTTTCCCGATTACCTCTGGAGCAACAACAAAGGCTACCCTACCCGCGCGCACCGCGAAGCCATCCGTGCTATTGGCCCTTGCCGCTACCACCGCTTAAGCTTCCATTTGCTGGAAGAACAGCTGGAACTGGAGTTTGAGTGATTGGATTACATTAATATTGAAGTTCGTTTGGGACAACCGGAAGAAAACCCTGCTGATCGGCTACGTAGGATTCTTTTCGTTTAAAATGTTTAATTTTGGAAAAACCAAAGCTATGCAAACGATAATCAAACTAAAGGCACATGAGCTAGATGAAGAGATGCTCCAGAAGGTGAGGATGTTTTTTCATGGTTTTTGGCTGAAAGTATGGCAGAGGTGCCAACAATACTGTTTACTCCGGACGAATTTCTTCATCACGTAAAGAAGTAGCGAATAACCAGGAAAAGATAGCTACACACTTCACCTTTCCGCAGCATTAGAACCCGGGTCTGCCTTTTGTCACTTTTTATTTACGCCTGTTTTCTTTACTTTGCCACCTCGGGCCGCAACTCCCAATTCCAATATTCTGAAATTCTAACATTCTAATACTCCAAAAGATGTACGGAAAAATTAAAAACGACTTACAAAACACCCTTCACGAACTGAAAGAACAAGGGCTATATAAAACAGAAAGGATCATTACCTCTTCACAAAGCGCCTCTATCAAGGTGGGTGCGGGACAGGAAGTATTGAATTTTTGTGCCAACAATTATCTTGGGCTGGCCAATCATCCCGAGGTGATAAAGGCCGCACAACAAGCAATGGATGAATGGGGTTTCGGACTGTCGTCGGTACGTTTTATTTGTGGCACCCAGGCCATTCACAAAAAATTGGAACAGAAGGTATCCGATTTTTTGGGAACCGAAGACACCATTTTATACTGCGCTGCTTTTGATGCCAATGGCGGCGTTTTTGAACCGCTGCTGGATGAAAATTCGGCCATCATTTCCGACGAACTGAACCATGCTTCCATCATCGACGGGGTGCGGCTTTGCAAAGCACAGCGTTTTCGCTACAAACACGCCAATATGGAAGAACTGGAACAATGCCTGAAAGATTCGCAAACCGCCAAATACCGGCTGGTAGTAACCGACGGCGTGTTTTCAATGGACGGCGATCTGGCCCGCCTGCCCGAAATTGTAGCTTTGTGTGAACAGTACGATGCACTGGTGATGGTGGACGATTCGCATGCATCGGGCTACATTGGCGCTACCGGACGGGGAACGGCCGAACATTTTGGTTTGTTGGGAAAAATCGACATCATCACGACCACTTTTGGCAAAGCTTTGGGCGGAGGCAATGGCGGTTGCACTTCGGGTCGGAAAGAAATCATTGACATGCTTCGCCAACGATCACGGCCATATTTATTTTCGAACACTTTGGCACCTGCTACCGTTGGCGCAACTTTGAAAGTGCTTGAAATGCTTTCCGGTTCTTCTGAATTGCAAAGCCGCACGATGAAAAACGCCGTACACTTCCGCCAAAAAATGGAAGCAGCCGGTTTTGACCTGGTAAAAGGCGAAACGGCCATCGTGCCGGTCATGTTATACGACGCACCATTGGCGGTTCAGTTTGCTGACAGGCTGCTGCAGGAAGGCATTTATGTGATCGGGTTCGTATTTCCGGTTGTCCCGAAAGGGAAAGCCCGGATTCGCGTGCAACTATCGGCGGCGCACAGCCCGGAACAGGTGGACCGCGCCGTTGATGCATTTATTAAAGTTGGAAAAGAGTTGGGTTTAATTAGCGGGAGGCTCACTTAAAGCGAACCTCTTCCTAAATTATTCTTCAACCTGATTTTTTTGTATGTATTCTGTGGCGGTCATGCCATACATCTGCCTGAAACATTTGCGAAAGTGCGACAGGTCTTTGAAACCAACGGCGTAAGCGATTTCGCTCACCGACAGCGACTCCTGCACCAGCAATTGAGCCGCCCGTTTCAGACGGATGCTCCGAATAAATTCCTTGACGGTCATGTCGGTCAGCGCGTTGAGCTTGCGGTAAAGCTGCATGCGGCTCACACCAACTTCGCGGGCAAAACGTTCAATATCCAGCTCGGTGTCTTCCATGTTTTTTTCGACCACCTCAACAGCTTTATGTAGAAATTTTTCGTCGGGCGAGGTGATGATGATATTTTTAGGCTGAAGGGTCACTTCGCCTGAATATTTTTCTTTCAGCGAATCGCGTATCGACAACATGTTGTCAATCTTGGTTTGAAGAATGTTCAGGTCGAATGGTTTGGTGATATAATCATCGGCACCGCTCGACAAACCCTTCATTTCATGCTCTTTGGAATGAAGTGCGGTCAGCAGCAAAACCGGGATATGAGAGGTGCGCTCATCTTTTTTCACCTTTTTGCAGAATTCATATCCATCTACATCCGGCATTAAAACATCGCTGACAATTACATCGGGAATAGTTTCCAGCGCCAGTTCCCAGCCCTCCCTGCCATCGTTTGCTTCAAAAACCTGGTAATTTGAAATAAAATGGCTCCTGATTAAAGTCCTAACGTCGGAATTATCTTCCACAATCAGCATAATTTTCGAATGCAGCGTATCCGACTCCTGTTCGTCGGCCAATGGCATCTTTACTGCTTCTTGACCGGGTTTTGCATCGGCAGCAACTGTCTGTTTGCCGGCTTCGGCAATTTCGCCTTCATAAGGAATCCGGACCGTAAACTTGCTCCCTTTGCCGGGTTTACTTTCTACAAATATTTTCCCGTTATGCAACTTAACCAACTCTTTTACAAAAGCCAACCCAATGCCTGTGCCGGTTTGAACATCTTTTTCATTCGCCTGAAAAAACCGGTTGAAAATTTTTGAGGTATGAGTCTGCGAAATGCCCTGCCCGGTGTCACGAACTGTGATTTCAATGAACTGCCGGTCATTGTTCTCGGTTGAAAGATCATCCTCGTTGGTGTCGAAAACAACCGCCAGGTTAACGGTAATTTTGCCTTCCCTCCCGGTGAATTTGATCGCGTTTGACAGCAGGTTGTTGATAATTTTCTCCAGCTTGTCGGCATCAAACCGGGTGACCAGTCTTTTTCGCAATGTATTAAATTTCAGCTTGATCTCCTTTTCATTGGCGTAACTTTCAAAAGAACCCACCACATCGGCGACAAAACCGACTAAATCACCCTGCACAAACTCCAGTTTCAAATTGCCTGATTCGAGCTTCCGGAAATCCAGCAGTTGGTTAATCAACCGGTCGAGCTGTTTGCTGTTCCTGAACATGATTTCCAAATGCGATTTCACCTCTTCCTGTGGCAGTTGCCGGCTCATCAGCTTTTCGAGCGGGGCCAGGATCAAGGTCAGCGGTGTACGGATCTCATGCGAAATGTTGGTGAAGAACTTCAGTTTGAGCATGTCGAGCTCGTGAATTTTACGCGCATTCAGCCGTTCGATCACCAGTTGGTTTTTGATTTTTTCGCGATAAAGAAAAAACTGGATCAGCATAAAAATCAAAATCCCGATCACCAATACCACCAGCGCACGAAACCATGCAGTTTTCCAAAATGGCGGCAACACCGTGATATGCAGTGCCAGCTCGTTTTCATGATTAACAAGCCCTGGTACAATTCTTTTGATTCGCAAAACATAATCATCAGGATCTAAATTGGTGTAGGTTGCCGTTCTGTTAGTGCTTGGTTCGGTCCATTCTTTGTCAAAACCTTCGAGATAATAACTATAAAGATTGCTTTCGCTGTTCACAAAGTTTAAAGCGGCAAATTCGAGGGTGAACACATTCTGATCGTAATTAAGCACCAAATGATTGGTTTCCGATATACTTTTTTTCAGAATATCGTTCTCCCCGATGCCTGCCTTCACTTTTTTATTAAAGATTCTCAGGTCGGTGAGTACCAGCGGCGCCTGGTTGTCGTCGTGTTTTACTTCGGAAGGATGAAAAACATTGAAGCCTGAAATTCCGCCAAAAAGAAGCTGTCCGTCCGGCGATTTGTAAGCAGCTCCGTAGGTGAACTGGTTATTCAGCAATCCGTCCATACTCGTATAATTCTGAAAAAGAAAAGTTTCAGGATCAAACCTTGATAAGCCATTCGATGTACTGATCCACAAATGATGATTGTCGTCTTCCAGAATACAAAGTGCCTGGTTGTTCACCAACCCGTCTTTTTTCTCAAAATATCGTTCAGGCCCGGTAACGCCCGAATATTGAGCGAGTCCCCGATCCAGCGTTGCGATCCAGCAACGGCCTTTCGAATCCTCTAAAAATGAACGGGAGTGTTCGTCAAAGCGGGTGATTTTCCCGCTTCCGGGGTTATAAATAATCACCTCATCGGTTGTGCCCATCCAGATGTTGTTGTATGAATCCATCTCGATCCAGTTTACCTGTTCCTGTCCGGCAAGCTGCGGGTAACGCTCAAACCGCCCGGTGTGGGGATTAAATTTGTCGATTCCCGCCGACGTACCAACCCAGATATTGCCCTCGTTGTCAAGCAAAAAGTCCCAAACCTTATTATCCGATAAACTTCCGGGATCGCCCGGGTTGTGCTTATGCCTGGTAATTTTTTTTGTTTTGAGATTTAGCACATCAATGCCACCCAAAAAAGTGCCAATCCAGAGATTTCCTTTTTTATCATCCAGAAAAGCTTTTACGCAGTTTCGCGAAATTGAATTCGGGTTCCTGTCATCGGAAATCAGGTAAGTATATAAACCGGTTTCGGGGTGAAAAATATTGACACCCCCGTCTTCAGTACCAATCCAAATATTTTTCTGATCGTCCATCCAAAATGCATGGACGATGGTGCTGTTAAGGTATTTGTTGCTTTTGTCAGATGGATGGGCACTGTAATTTCGAAAAACCTGTTTGCTTTTAGCCAGTAAGTTGAGCCCTCCGCGGGTTCCGATCCAGGTTTCGCCTTGCCGGTCATGAAAAATATCCAGCACCGAATTATTGATCAGGCTCGTCAATTCCCGCTCGTCGTGGCGGTAAAGAACTGTGCCTTCTTTTTTATTGTAAACGTACAGTCCGCCACGGGTACCAATCCAATAATTATCGTAAGGGCCAAACGAGACAGCACGAACTGTTTTAGTACGTTCATGCTCCGGCTCCAGCTTGATTGCCTGTGCCGATTTTGAATCGGGATCAACTATAAAAAGCCCGTTGGAGTAGGTGCCAATCCACATGCTGCCATCGCGGTCAGCAAATATTTCCCAGATTTCGTCGCGGCCGCCAAACGGCAACTGCAAACGCTCAACCATATTATTTTCGGTATAAATAATGAAAACACCGTTGTTGGTACCTGCCCATAAATTACCCTGTTTGTCAAACTGGATCACCCGCACAAATTCGCCCTGCAGACTCACCGCCCCCGCGTTTCGTTCGGGCGATATTTCACTGACATGACCCAAGGTGTCAATTTTAAAAATATTGTTGTTGGTACCCAGCCAGAGGTTGCCCTGGCCATCTTCTTTAATATCATTGACTGACACGGCCTTTGCCCTGAACAGCGGATCATTTTCATAAGGATAATGAAAAATTTCCTGGTTATGGTCGAACATACCGAGTCCGCCGTTTTCAGTGCCAACCAGCAAGTTTCCGTTTCGGTCTTCATAAATCACCCGTACCAGTGTCCCCCTCAAACTTGAACTGTCGCCCGGCGAGTGAAGAAAATTGACAAACTGATACCCGTCGAAGCGGCTCAGGCCCTGGCTTGTGCCAAACCACATCCAGCCTTTCCGGTCCTGGCTGATACATTGCACCTGGTTATTTGGCAATCCATCTTCCTGGGAAAAGTAATCGAAGCTCATTTCATTTCCGGCAGCCGTGCCCGAAAAAGAAAAACCCCCCAACAACGCCATAAGGAGAACCCCCGGAAGGATAATTTTCAGTTTCATCTTTTTCAAAAATCCCCTTCAAAAAAAGTTTATCTATGTACAGAGCAAATTAAGATTTATTTTGAGACAATCGCAAACACCGAAAACCTGGGAAAGATTTGATGCATGCAAAACATAAATTTGCAATAACATCCATAAAATACTCTTTTAAAGATCATTACCATCGTCATAAACTTTTACCTGAATAAAATAAGACTACATGATCTTTATTTTTTAAATGTCCGCTTAACTTTATAGCTTTGCCTTTGTTAAGCTAGATAGTAAAAAATAGGATTAATTTAGGCGGCCTGAAAAAATACAGTATTCCCGGACGCCGCTATAACATATTAATTTCCTAATTTTAGACGACATGAAAAAGAAACATCCCCTCGGATATCCAGATAAAAAATCTCCGGAAACCAATCCTTTAAAAACACAGGATCCGGCGCAGGCACAAGAACTACCTGATGGTTTTGGAAATGAAAACATTCCTGAAGCCGTTGTGCGGTTTGATACGAACCGGAGACACATCAACTTTACAGGAAATTTATTTACCCTGTTGCATTTCGAGCTTCAGAAAATAAACGAAAAAACACTGGCCGAAGCCGGTTATCTGCGGGAGCTTTCGGCAGAAGTTGACCGCTACATCAACCTTGTGATCCTCAGTGGAAAGCAATTTTATAAAGAATTGAACTTCCTTTTGGAGAATAAACCTTTCTGGATAAGCGTCAGCCTCATTCCCGAAAAAGACGATCAGGGAGAAACAGTTGCTGTAACCGCACTGTTCAGAGATATCAACCAACAAAAAACAACTGAAAAAAAATACAACGACAAAAAACAACGGTACCAACTGGCTGCCGAAGCTTCGGACAATGGCATTTGGGACTGGTTTGTAGGCGAAGAAGACATGCACTTTTCAAGAAAATGGAAGTCGCAACTGGGTTATTATCACGATGAACTGGAAGACAAATACGCCACCTGGATGGATTTGTTACACCAGGACGATTATAACCGGGTAAAACATGCCTTCGAAAAATTTCTGAAAAGCAGTTCGCTGATTTTTGAATCAGAATTCAGGTTGCGCCACAAGGACGGGGATTACCGCTGGTTTAAATGCCGCGCGGCCGCAGTTCGCGACACCAATGGGAAAGCTTTGCGGGTTTTGGGTGCCAACATGGATATCACCGCGGAAAAAAAATCGCAGCAAGACCTGCGTATGTTTCACCAGGCCATTATGCAAAGCCCGGTGCCTTTTGTGATTACCGACCCCGAAGGCTACATTGAACTGTTCAATCCGGCATTTTGTAAAATAACCGGCTATACAAAAGACGAACTGGTCGGCAAAAAAACCAGCATTCAAAAATCGGGCTACCATCCGAAGGCATTCTACAAAACCCTATGGGACACCATTTTGACTGGAAATGAATGGCGGGGTGAATTTAAAAACAGGAACAAAAAGGGCCAAACCTATTGGGAACTGGCGTCGATTTCGAGCCTGAAAAACGAACAAGGCGAAATTACCCATTACCTGAAAATTTCAGAAGAAATATCTTCCATGAAAAAAATGGAAGACGAATTGAGGAAATCGAACAAACGTGCCAACCAGGAAAACCAGTCGCGTAACAGTTTCATCGCAAATATGAGCCACGAGATCCGCACGCCGATCAACGGGATCATTGGTTTTTCAGAGTTGCTAAAGTCGGGAAATCTCACTGAAGATCAACAACTAAGATATATTGATATCATTGAAGAAAGTAGCCGGGACCTGCTGGTACTGATCGACGACATGATCGATTTTTCGAAAATAGAAGCCAACGAGTTGAAGCTAAAAAAAGAGGCTCTCTCGCTCAAATCGCTTTTGAAAGAAATGTCGGAAGACTTCCGCCAAATGAAAATCCAAAAGCGGAAACAGCAGCTCGAAATCCGGTTCCGTGTTCCGCAACTAAAGCACCACGACTACATTTTTATCGACCAAAGACGACTAAAACAAATCTTATATAACCTTTTTGATAACTCGCTGAAATTTACTGAACATGGGTACATTGAAATTGGGTACCAATTATTGAGCAAGAATAAATTGCAGTTTTATGTTGAAGACAGCGGACAGGGTATTCCAAAAGCCCAGCTAAAAAACATTTTCAACCGCACCGCTTCGCATGCCCATAGCATCAAAGACCGCGACGGTGGCGCAGGACTGGGACTGGCAATTTGCAATGGACTGGTAAAACTGATGGGAGGCGAAATCAACGTCAAATCGATTCCCGGAAAAGGCTCCATCTTTTATTTTACCGTTCCGTACGATAAAATTAGCTCACCGCCAAAGGAAAGTAAAAAAAGCCTGTTCAGCGATTATGATTTCAAGGATTTCACCATACTGATTGCAGAGGATGTGGATTACAACTTCGAATATCTGAAAGAAATTCTGCGCGAAACCAATGCAGCCATTTTATGGGCAAAAGACGGTATCGACGCTTTGAATTTGTATTCAAAAAATAAAGTTGACCTGATCCTGATGGACATTCAGTTACCCGAAATTGACGGTTACGAAGCTACCCGCACCATCCGCGAATCGAACGAAGACATTCCGATCATCGCACAAACCGCCTACGCCATGAGCGACGACCATCAGAAATGTTTCGCGGCCGGATGTAACGAAGTGCTCACCAAACCCATTAAAATGAAGGAAATGCTGGACACACTCGCCAAGTACCTGAAAGGAGAGGAGAAATAAAAACAGCCCTTTTAGCCGGATTTAATTTGCTCTTATTAAATTTGAGGCTAATAAAAATGACGGCATGATCACGGAAAAGTTTCCTTCCCGCTTGTTGGAAAATGCGGTAAACGAATTTGCAAAGCTCCCGGGCATTGGACGAAAAACAGCACTCAGGCTGGTGTTACACCTTTTAAAGCAGGAAAAGCCGGAGGTTGAGCTGTTTGGCAACAGCCTGATCCAGCTTCGCAGCGAAATCAAACATTGCAAAATCTGTCACAACATTTCCGATACTGACGTTTGCAACATTTGCAGCCACCCTGCCCGCAATTCACAGGAAGTGTGCGTGGTTGAAAACATCAAAGATGTCATGGCCATTGAAAACACCCAACAGTTCAAGGGGCTTTACCACGTTTTAGGAGGCATTATTTCGCCGATGGACGGCATCGGCCCTTCCGATCTGGAGGTAAATTCGCTGATAGAACGGATCAAAGAAGGCAACATCAGGGAAGTAGTACTGGCTTTGAGCACCACCATGGAAGGCGACACCACCAACTTCTTTATCTACAAGAAAATCAAACCATTCAACATTAAAATATCAACCCTCGCCCGAGGTGTTTCCATTGGCGACGAGCTGGAATATGCCGATGAAATAACGTTGGGAAGATCGATAAAAAACAGGCTCGATTTTGAAAGTACGCTGATGCAGTGATGAGTTGTGAGTTTAGAGTTTAGAGTTAACAACCAATGACGACAAAATGACCAATGACTGATTAACCAATTT
>OBJA01002172.1_pt1 | contig 11823 bp, 12 predicted proteins | sample 1519751 | NCBI WGS metagenome assembly OBJA01 (sample SAMEA3881238, study PRJEB22517) | soil metagenome | biome: lake sediment; feature: soda lake sediment; material: sediment, water from around vicinity | place: India | collected 2013-12-23 | depth 3 m
AGCCAGGGCATTCACCTGATATTGAACAAGGATTTTCTGCCAAATAAATATGCCGTTATGGTACCGCAAACTTCCGATGGGAGGGTTTTGTTTGCTGTACCCTGGCACAACCATGTGGTTGTGGGAACTACCGATACATTGCTCGAAAGCCGTTCATTGGAGCCGGTGGCACTTGATTCGGAAGTTGAATTTATATTGAATACTGCAGGGAAATACCTGGCCAGACGACCTGAACGGAAGGATGTTATGAGCGTATTTGCCGGGTTACGTCCTCTTGCAAGGCCAGAAGATGAAAAAAAAGCCACCCGGGAAATTTCAAGGGGGCATAAAATCCTGATTTCAATTTCAGGTCTGATTACAATTATTGGCGGGAAGTGGACAACATATCGCAAGATGGCTGAGGACACCATCGATAAAGCAATAATGCTTGGTGGGTTATCTGAGCGGGAATGTATAACTCAGCATCTGCCTGTTCATGGTTACCGGATGGATATTGATGCCTATAATGACCCTATGGCTCATTACGGGCTTGATAAAGAAAAGGTACTTGCAATTGCGGAGGAAGAAAAACGTTGGAAAGGATGGTTAAGTGAAAAGTTACAGATTCAAAAATCGCAGGTAGCATGGGCAGTTCGCAATGAGTGGGCACGTTCTGTTGAAGATGTGCTTGCCCGGCGAACCCGCGCTTTGTTTCTCGATGCCAGGGAAAGTTTGCGCATTGCACCTGATGTAGCCTCATTAATGGCCAAAGAATTGGACATGAATAGAAAGTGGGTTAAGCAACAGCTTAAAAAATTTAATTCCATAGCAAAAAATTATTATTTCGAAGATTAAAAACCACAACCATTAAATGAACTATTTGATAAGTACCAGGAACTTCATTTAGCCCTACGAATTGTAAACGCATTACTTCAATTAAAAATAAGGTTTTAACCGACTGACAATATTCATGGATTCGGGGATTGGGTCCTGTTGCAGGTGCATTTGTTGCTGCCATTTTATATAAACTTATGCTTCCCTTATATAAAGAAATTCCTTTTTATTAAAAAAAAAATAAAGTTCTTTTGGAAATGAAAAAAGGTTTTCTACATTTGTAGTGCAATACGTTCTGTATTGCTTGTGTGTTTGGGGGTTAACATTTGAGGGCAGCTGATGAGCTGCCCTTTTCTTTTTATTATTTCTTAATGTCATCCTGCCGTGAATACATTTGAAACGATTGCTGTAATGTGTTACAGATCAATCAGGTGCTTTCTATGTAAAAAATAATTCCTCACAATTTGCAACATGTAATTCCCATTTACAGCTTCTCCCCTGCTTTAAGAATCCTGTTTGTTTTAAAAATTTTTATTTCTTTCTCACCGGATTCCGGACAATGAGCGTGCCTTTCCATTTTGTATATACAATGAGAATAGTCTGGGAGGCTTCCAGGAAGAAAATAAAAAAACCCGGCAGACTTCTCTGAACTGCCAGGCACAAACTCTGAAAAATCAGTTTACAATTCCTGCAATGGCAGCACCTACAAGGCTGGAATTTTCAACTTCTATAATTTCGTAATATCGTTGATTATCTCCTGAAAGATAACTCTTCAGGAAGTTTTCAAACATGTTTTGGAAATTCTTAAGTTTATAGAAAGTAGTTCCTTCAATAGTCAATAACACGGGCTTATCGGCCGATTTAGCCTTACCTGTCTGAAGAATCACAGCAGCAAGGTTTGCAGCCACCAGTTTGGCTGCCCTTTCAATTATTGCTTCTATTATTAACCTTGCGTTGTTAAAGTCTTCTTCATTTGCCAATGCCTGTGCGAGCCTGTTTTCATGCAATTCCTCACCAAGCTCAAATTTATTTATCTCTTCCGAAGAAAGCTCAACCAATTCTTTTACTTTTTGCCTCGATTCTTCCGAAAAAACCCCTTCGTTAGCGGCAACGCGCAGGGCAGCGGTACATAAGCCCCCCAGATAGCCTCCTGCGAACATCTTTTCAAAGGTATGGTTGCCAGGATTTTTGGTTTGGGAATCAAATAATAAATCAATATCGGACCGGGGGGCTTTCCCAAAATTGCCCGACTCAATATTTATTATCTGGCTTTTGCCTGCATCCAGATCAGGTGATTTGGTTATGTTTTTATTGTACTCAATGTAACAGGTATTGGTTCCGGTTCCTAAAATAAATCCGATATAGGTATCGAAATTTTTTCCTGCTGTAGCTGCCTGACCAGCCAATAAGGTAGCTACCGTATCGTTCAGCAACACCACATGCTTGTCGGGGGCATTCATTGCAGCAAGAAGATTTTTTCCAATCATCTCTCCGATCACTTCAGGAGCCTTCACTTCTTTACTCCATTTCAGAAGTTTACCGTCTTTATTTGGAAAAATTTCCACCGGATAAGAGAAGCAGAAGCCAATTTTATCGGAATAGTCTTTACTGTCGTAGAGAAAAGCTGCCATGGCTTTGAAAAACTCCTCTTTCGATAATTCCTTATCAATAGCTGGCATTTTCCCACTTTTCAGATCCGATACGATCAGTTTCATATTATCATCGAAATGTACTTTAGCTGTTCTGAAGTTGGTTCCCCCTGCATCAATAGCAATAACCGGAAAGTTTGATCTTAGCTGATTCTCGGCTTCAATATAGGAGGGGATCATTATTAAGGAACTCTCAATTCCCGAAAGTCCGGCATTCATTTCATCCAAAAAATCCTGAACTACCGTTTCAATATTTATTTCATCAGCCGATAACTGGTGTTTTTTTATAAACTGTTGTGCTTCATTCATAACTTCATCTTTTAAGTATTCATTTTTAGCTAATTTAAGACATTCGTACGGAATGCCCAAGCATTGTGTGCTGGTTTATTAAAGAATGAAAACTAAAAGTGTATTCGTAACAGTTGTCGGGAATCATTCAATATCGCTGATTTTAAAAACCCAGGCATATTGACCTTTGAAACTGGCAGGAGTAATATCCGGTACAGCAATGGTAATATTGCTTCCTGTTTTTTTGGATTTTATTTTACCTGTGTACCCGAGCAACGATACCTCTCCGGCTTTTTGTAACCCTTTAACTGTAATTGGATTTTCCGGAAATTCGGTACAAAGAACAAACAGGTTGTTTTTGTTTTTAGTGAAGAATACATTTTTAAATTCATTATTTCCTGCACCTTCCCATTTTCGGCTGTTGTATATGGCCTCCCCGTTAATGTCAAGCCATGCTCCAATATCAAGCAAACGTTGCTGCTGAATAACCGGAATACGGCCATCGGCAGTAGGGCCAACATCAAGCAGCAAATTTCCGCCCCCGGCTACTTTTTCAATCAGAAGGTCAACCAATTGATCGGATGTCATATAATTATCCGGGTCTTCCATCTGGTTATATCCAAAGGAGGTTCCAATTCCACGGCACTCTTCCCATGGGTGTCCGGTTCCAGACATTCCTTGGCCATCGTGTACCATATCGTACTCCGTTGTATAAAAACCCCCATGCACTCCACGTGTCTCTTTACCCCACCGGTCGTTCACAGCAACACGATTCTTTACAGGAGATTCATTGTACAGCCAGGCCAGAAACTGTGTGCTTTTCCATCTCTCGCTGGGATGGTCCCACTCTCCATCGGTCCAAAATATATCGGGTTCGAAACGGGTAACCAAATCTTTCATCTGAGGGATCATATGGTCATCCACGTACTTTTCAAGATTGTTGTGATACAATGGGTTGTACCATTCGTACAGTGAATAGTAAAAGCCCATATGAAGGCCAGCCTCTTTGACCGATCTGGTAAGTTCTGCGCACAAATCACGATGCGGACCTATATCTACACTGTTCCAGTTCCAGCTTTGCGGACTGGGCCACAATGTAAATCCTTCGTGGTGTTTAGATGTAAGAACAATGTATTTGGCACCTGCCCGTTTAAACAAATCAGCCCACTGGTCCGGGTCAAAATGCTGTGCTTTAAACTGAGGGGCAAAATCCTGGTATTTAAAATCCTTACCATACATTTTGTTGTGATAGGTACTGAAGAGTTTGCCCGCTTCACTTTTTTCATTCATCCGCCACCAATACCACTCTGAATATTTGGCATAAACGCCAATATCTTCATTGGCAGGTGCCCAGGCCGGAACTGAATAAACCCCCCAGTGAATGAATATTCCAAATTTTACATCCTCAAACCATTGCGGTACCGGGCGACTGTCGATTGATTCCCATGTCGGCTGGTATTCTTGTGCAGCAACAGCACGTGCGAGAAACATCAATAGTAAAATTGAAAAAATAGTTTTATTCATGATAGCAGGTTTATTTTAATTGGTTTCATGAATTGTCAATCCATAAGCTTTGCCTTATTTCAATTTCCCATTAAACTCCTGAATGGCTTCGAACATGGCAACGATATTCTCAACCGGAACATTTGCCTGTATATTATTAACAGCATTAAAAACAAAACCGCCATTTTTAATGAAGATTTCACAGTTTCTGAGAACATGTTCCCTGACTTCTGCGGGTGTTTCATAAGGTAATACCTTTTGAGTATCGATTCCTCCTCCCCAGAATACCAAATCACGCCCGTATTTTTCTTTTAAGGTTTTAGGGTCCATTCCCACAGAATTAATTTGTACCGGGTTAATAATGTCGAAGCCTGCACGAATGTATTGTTCAAAAAAAGGTTCAATCGCACCGCATGAAGATTTAAATGTTTTCCACTGCGTATTTTGATGTACCCAGTCGTTCATCTTCCTGTAATAGGGAAGCCAGAGTTCACCGAACTGTTCTACAGAGCAAAACGTTGAATCCTTTATCCCCAATTCGGTGCCCCCCATAAACACTGCATGCACCTTATTGCCAACCACTTCAAAGATGCGTTTTAGGTTTTCAATTGCCATCTCGGTTTGCTTCTCAAATATTTTCCGGATATAATCCGGCCGGCTGTTGGTACTCATAAACCATTCTGCCACATCGCGGATCCCTTTGGAATGCCTTAGATGCATGCCCGGTATCAGTGTAATATCTCCTAAAGCTGTTCCCCCAAAGTCAGCAATCACACCCTTTCCCGAAAAGTAAGCCTTATCAACTTCAACCCTCCAGTGTTCCAGTTCTTTTTCAGTAATTAGTCCAAAATCTTCGAGGTTATTTTCTGCATCCGGTTCATTCTCACTAAAGGGTTCCTGGCGGATAATTGCATCGAAGGAATAGCCTGTTTTCGCCAAACGGGCTGAAGGAGGCAGTGAGGTATCACCCTCAGGATGCATCAGTACATCTCCTTTTTCATCATAAGTAACGTTGAACTTCACCGGCACCATTACCCGCTGGCCCCATGGGGTCTTCCATTCCTTATATGGACTGTGGTTGTGAAATCCGAACAGGTTGTTCTTTCCCCATGCGCCTATTACATCGATTCCTATCGAATCAATCATTTCCCAACCCACTTCGCCCAACATTTGAAAAGGTTCAATCACACGAATGGGCTTCCGTTGCAACCCATAGTGCCTACGTAGCTTTGACAGGGCATGTACATGAATACCGGTTACTGAAGTGGACCCTAAATCCACCACAACACGCCCCGGTTGACGATGATTGATTGTATTTAAAAATTGTTCTTTGGAATTCATACCGATTATTTTGATCTTTTTTATGGTTGTTAATTACAAATTTAATATTTATGAATTGTAAATGTATATTTCTAAAATTTCAATATCGAAAAATAGTTTTACTTCTTAATCTTTCATAAAAGAGATTTGATAATTCCCGTAGCAACCTTTTCAACAGCCTCTTCTTTGAAGAAGATTCCTATATGGGCCGGAACCATTCTTCCCTCTGTATTAACTTTGCCAAGTTAACTCTTTTCAATGACAACAGAAATCCCTTCAATAACTTTGAATGCAACTTCACTTATTACTCCCGTTCTTACTGAATATTTAGACTTACTGCCAAAATACAGCATCAGATCGATGAACCTCAACAAAAAAGAAGTTATAAAACCCAGAAAAATTTCATCTCTTAACGCAATAACTACCTCTTTCAGATGTCAAATGGGGACGATTGCAGTTAAATGAAAATTTTGTATTACATGCCAGTTTTTTATAATAAAATGAATGTTGATAAATGAAAAAAAATGAAACCGACAGTCGAAATACAAAATCCGGTAACTCATCGAATAACAGTAACAGGATCAGTTATCAATAATAATTTCAGGTATTCGCCTACTTCAAGAGATTGTAAAAAGGTATTTTGCACCTGCATAGTGCAGGTTGAATTATCCCACATTAAAACAACAGCTATCAATTATTACATGAGATCTTAACCACACACGCCCCTATATAATACCCATCTTTTTCATCAGGAAGGTGGCGTTCATGGTTTTTGTTGCGCCATCCATTAAAAGGTAATCAAACAACATTTCGTCGGCTTCCATTTTGATTTCAAAGCATTTATTGTAAATCATCTGAGGGTAGTCCTGTTCCATTTCACTTATCTTCAGATCGTGGGTAGCAATTAAGGCTACAGCCTTCAGATCCAATAGTTTCTTAATAAGCTTTCTTGAACCATTCAGTTTATCAGCTGAATTGGTTCCTTTCAGCATCTCGTCGAGAATAACAAAAATGCGTTCACCGTTTTGCAACCTGTCGAGCACTGTTTTTATCCGTTTTAGCTCGGCAAAGAAATACGATTCATCTTTCAACAGCGAATCGGTAGTGCGCATATTTGTGTAAATTTTAACAGGCGTAAAAACCAGATGCCGGGCACATACGGGAGCTCCTGTACGGCCTAATATCAAATTAACACCCACGGTGCGGAGGAAGGTGCTTTTGCCAGCCATGTTTGCCCCTGTGACAATAATCACCTTGCTCCATCCTTCAATTTTAAAATCATTATCAACTCTTTTTTCAGGATGAATCAGAGGATGACCCATCTGTTTTGCCTGCAATGCAAATCCTCCCTCATGAATTACAGGATATGTAAATCCAGGCTGATTGTATGCCAGGTTGGCAAGACTTATTAGAGCATCGGCTTCAGCAATTACCTCAAGCCAGGCTGATACCTTTTTATGATGTTTACTATGCCATTTCCAAAGATTATAGGTGCAGCGGATATCCCATAAGAGCAATGAGTTGAGCAGTATGGCAACAATAATATTCTGCCGGAATTCAAATTGATGTACCAGGGTATTTAATTGCCGGAATATACGACTTGCCTTGTAAGGCCTTGTTACTTTTTTCTGAAGATCGTTAAGTAGGATTGCCTCAAAGCGGCCCTCTTCAATGGTTTCCACCAGTTGCATGTACTTTTCAAGCAGTTCCGATTTTCGTCCAAAGTAGTTGTAATATTGGGCCACTTTCTTACGCCAGATAAAAGTCAGAAAACCTTGTAAAAGAACAAGCACTACCAGCCAGAAATAGGACCCCCCAAGCAGCGCATAACCAGCTGCCGACAAGGTCAGAGTGGGAATCAGGAAGAGCATCCATTTTGTTCTTGCAGGTTGTTTAAAATGAAGTTCTGTTTCCGACCACTTGGTAACCTCATCGTTAACCTCCGATGATTCTTTGAAAAGATGACCCTTTGCCAAAAATCAAGCCTCCATTCGGGCCGGGAGGCAAGTTCACGAACCGCCTCCTGGCGACGTTCGATTTCTTCTTTTTGAAGGAAGGCACTTTGCAGCCATCCTGCCAGCTTTTTTCTGCCGCCCTGGGTTGATGTACGATTTAAAAATTGAAAAATTGATCCTTCTCCAAAAAGATCAAGATCATAAGAGTTGAAATGAGTTGGATTCAGAAATTCTTCTCCGTTTTCAAAATGACTGAATTTATGCTCCAGGGTCAGCAATTCATCATTTGAGAGTTTCTCTAATGTTTGAAAGGCTCTCTTTTGCTTTTCAAGCTGTATGTTTTTTTTTACCAGCAAAAAAAACAGGATGGCAAAAGTAAAAGATGGCAGAGCAGCAGGCCACCCGTTCCAACCCCATATCACAAGTGGGGTTAATATCAGCAGGAATGAAAACAACCTGTACCATGCATACAGTCGTATCTTTCTTGAAACCGCTGTTACTTTTTCATTGTATATTTTCTTTTTTTCTGAATAAAATTCAACAGCTGTTGTATCCATGTTACAGGTAATTGTAATGGTGCAGGATGTAAGTAACTATAAATACAGTAGCCCAAGAAACAACAAAAACGAGAAATACAATTCCCATTTGTGAAGAGGCCAGGTTGGTTGTCTTAATTTTTGGGTTTCTTGCCCGAAAAAAATACCCTTCAGTAAATATCAGCAACTTAAATGTTCCAATACCAATCAACCAACCCAGCAAGGCGCCACCCAAAAGATCAAGCGGGTAATGCACACCGGAATATATTCTGGAGTAGGAAACGATTACTGCCCAAAAGAACATCAGCAACCAAAACCCGCGGTTCCGGAACAAACGTGTAGAGAAGGCAAACACGGCGAAAACATTGGATGCATGGGAAGATACAAATCCATATAAACTTCCCTTGCGCAGTACATTATGGACAAGATGTTCAATTTGCGGATTATGTACCGGCCTGAATCGCTGGATCGATTCCTTCATTAAAACGGAAATCTGATCGCTAAGCAAAATTGTTAATCCAATGAACAGGAATATCATTAACGTTTTGCTCTTAAAATTTTTAAAAATATAAAACAGAATGGCAGCAAAAAAAGGGAACCAGGGTTCTTTCCGGGTAACCATAAGCATAACAGTGTCCCAGAAGTCGCTGTGAAAGCTGTTCAGGTAAAGAAAAAATTCAGTGTCAAGTTCCAGTATCTTTTGAAAAAACTCCATTAACTGTTCAATATTTGCCAGATTTTATCTTTAAGCTGGCGGATGTTAAATCCTGTTACCGATGAGAAAAAGAGGTGGGGAATATCCTTAAGTTCGGCGCTTATTTCATCCATCAATTCCTTGTCAAGCATATCGGCTTTGCTGATTGAAAGAAAGCGTTGCTTGTCGAGCAGTTCGGGATTGTATTCTTCCAGCTCGTTCAGCAGTATGTTGTATTCTTTCAGGTGGTCGGCACTGTCGGCCGGTACCATGAACAACAGCAGCGGATTGCGTTCGATGTGCCTTAGAAAGCGCAACCCCAGGCCCTTTCCTTCATGAGCCCCTTCAATGATTCCAGGAATATCGGCCATAACAAACGATTTATCTTCGTGGTAGCTTACAATTCCCAGGTTGGGGGTAAGGGTAGTAAATGGATAATCCCCGATTTTAGGCTTGGCTGCCGATACAACTGAAAGCAGGGTCGATTTCCCTGCACTGGGAAATCCTACCAAACCTACATCTGCCAAAACTTTCAGCTCCAGTATCCTCCAGCCTTCTTCTCCTTCTTCGCCGGGCTGGGCATACCGCGGAGCCTGATTGACGGAGGTCTTGAAATGATCGTTCCCCAATCCTCCCCGCCCCCCTTTCATCAGGGTAATCTGCTGGCCATGTTCAGTGATTTCACATATAAATTCTCCGGTTTCAGCATCTTTTGCAACGGTTCCCAGTGGCACTTCCACGATGATGTCCTGCCCGTCGGAGCCGGTCATCTTCTGTGCGCCACCCGCGTCGCCGTTGCCTGCGTGTATGTGCCGGCTGTATTTGAGATGGAGAAGGGTCCATTTATGCTGGTTCCCCTCGAGGATGATATGACCGCCACGACCGCCATCACCTCCGTCGGGGCCACCTTTGGGCACAAATTTTTCGCGACGGAAATGTGCAGAACCGGCTCCTCCGTTTCCCGATTTGCAGTGAATTTTTACATAATCAACAAAATTCGACTCAGTCATTTTCTTCCCCTCTGTTTCTGTTCGTTCTATTCTCCGGCCGGCACATTCCGGTTCATTTATTTCTGCTTTTCAATAACCTCCTTTAATCGGCCAGCAATTTCATCAATGGAGCCCATACCATCTATTCCATAGTATTTATCCTGCTTCTTATAATACTCGATGAGCGGAGAAGTCTTTTCATTGTAAACACTGATACGGTTTTCAATTATCGATTTATCCTGATCATCGGCTCTTCCCGAAACTTTACCCCTGCTCAGCAACCGGTCGATAAGTTCCTGTTTTTCTACCTCCAGGCTTAACATGGCAGTGATGGGTGTTCCCAGCCGGTTTAATAGTGAGTCGAGTGCCTTTGCCTGATCAGTGGTACGCGGAAAACCGTCGAAAATAAAACCATTTGCATTTTTATTTGCTTCCAGTTTATTTTCAATCATTCCAATAACCACTTCATCAGGAACCAGTTCGCCTTTATCCATATACGCCTTGGCTTCCAGTCCAAGACGTGAGCCTGCTGCTATTTCATTACGAAGCAAATCGCCTGTCGACAAATGAATTAAGTTGTAAGAACCTATAAGGTATTCTGCCTGGGTGCCTTTACCCGCTCCGGGTGGGCCAAATAAAACAATGTTTAACATATCAATCGATGTTTATTAATTTATAACTGAGTAAATGTCAATAAGGTTGCGTCCGTATCCATTGTAATCCAACCCGTATCCAACAATGAAGTCGTTTGGAATTTCCATGCCGACATAATCGAGACTTACTTCCTTTTTAAGGGCATCGGGTTTTAATAACAATGTGGCAATTTTTACTTCCCTTGGGTTCAACTGCTGCAACTGTTTCTGAATATGTTCAATTGTCAGGCCGCTGTCAACGATGTCTTCCAAAACAATAACTGTGCGTCCTTCAATAATTTCATTCAGCCCGATCAGCTGTTTTATCTCACCTGATGTTTGATGACCGGCATAAGATGCCAGCTTTACAAACGATATTTCGGTTTCTAAAATTTCGATGCGTTTGAATAATTCGGTGGCAAACATAAACGATCCGTTAAGGATGCAAACGAACAGCGGATTTTTACCGGCTAAATCCCGATTCATGGTTTCTGCCATTTTTTCTACTGCTGCCCGGATTTTTTCATAAGGGATAAAAAGCTGAAAGTCTTTGTCGTGTATCTTAACTTGCTTCATTTATTGAAAAATTATTTTTATAAGTAGCTTTTATGCTGTATTTTCGTTTAGAATTTTGAAAGTGCAAAATAACAAAAACAAATTGATTAACTAAAGACAAATTTTAAAAGATGGAGCCAAAAGTTAGCATTATTATGGGAAGCACTTCCGACCTGGACGTGATGGCAAAAGCAGCCCAATTGCTTGAGGAGTTTGAAATTCCGTTTGAAATGAATGCCTTATCGGCCCACCGCACTCCCGATGAGGTGGAGAAATTTGCAAAAGAAGCCAAAGATCGCGGCGTGAAAGTAATTATTGCGGGCGCCGGAATGGCTGCCCATCTGCCGGGAGTAATCGCCGCCATGACTCCCCTTCCGGTAATTGGCGTGCCGATCAATGCCAGCATGGCCGGATTTGATTCTGTTTTATCAATCGTGCAGATGCCTCCTGGAATACCGGTTGCCACTGTTGCCGTAAATGGGGCGATGAATGCAGCCATTCTTGCCGTTCAAATGATGGCTACAGGCGATTCTGCTCTGATGGAAAAAATGATCAATTTCAAGCAAACCCTGAAACAGAAAATCGTTAAAGCAAACCAGGAGCTGGCTGAAGTGAAGTATAATTTCAAGACCAATTAACGCACTGCTTTATGAAGCCCCCGTCAGACTAATAACCAATAAAACATGAATGCTAACAGTATTCCTCGATAGGATTAAAAATTGGGGTTTATTTGTTTTAATTTTATTTCAATCGAACCTGTGTGGCGGAGCAGAAAATCATCCGGCAGGGGCACGTTCTGTGGCCTTGTCGCATGCTTCTGTCTCCTTCTCCGATGTATGGGCAGCGTTTCACAACCAGGCAGGACTGGCAGAAATTTCCCAGGTGTCGG
>OBJA01002173.1_pt1 | contig 11820 bp, 6 predicted proteins | sample 1519751 | NCBI WGS metagenome assembly OBJA01 (sample SAMEA3881238, study PRJEB22517) | soil metagenome | biome: lake sediment; feature: soda lake sediment; material: sediment, water from around vicinity | place: India | collected 2013-12-23 | depth 3 m
GCCGAACTGAGATCATACCCAATGAACCTGATCCGGTTAGTACCGGCGTAGGGAGGGCGAAAGGAAGTATTTCCTACCTCATTGGTTATTTATTAACCAAAAATTATCAACAATGAAAAGTTTAGTAATGACGCTGCTGCTGCAGTGTTTGTTTGCGTATTCGTTTGCGCAGTTTACCGTCGAAGGAACAGTGCGCAACGAATCGGGTGAAGAATTGGTTGGCGCCAACCTGGTATTGTCCGGCAACTACCTCGGGACGTCAACCAAAGAAGACGGCAAGTACCGTTTTGAAAATGTAAAAGCCGGAAATTACACACTGAAAGTGTCTTACATTGGCTACGAGCAACAGAACTTCCAGCTAAAAGTGGCCGGGAACGCGAAACAGGATGTGGTTTTGAAACCCTCGCACATACTCGCCGAGGAAGTGCTGGTTTATGCCACGCGGGCCGGGGAAAAAACACCGGTTGCCAAAACCACGGTTGACAAAGCCACCATCGAAAGCCGCAACATGGGGCAGGACGTGCCTTATCTGTTGACCATGACGCCATCGTTTGTGGCAACATCGGATGCCGGGGCGGGCGTGGGCTACACCAATTTCCGCATCCGGGGCACCGACCTCAGCCGGATCAACGTGACGGTGAACGGCATCCCTACCAACGATGCCGAATCGCACGGAACCTGGTTTGTGGATATTCCCGACCTGGCCGGTTCCACCGACAACATCCAGGTGCAGCGGGGCGTAGGCACTTCTACCAATGGCGCCGCCGCTTTTGGGGCAACCATCAACCTGCAAACCACCACCATGCAAAAAGATGCGTACGCGGAGTACAAAACATCGGCGGGCTCGTACAACACCTACAAAAACTCGCTGAGCGCCGGAACGGGCTTGCTGAACGATCATTTTACAGTGGATGTGCGTATGTCGAAAGTGACTTCCGACGGCTTTATCGACCGCGCATCATCCGACCTGAAATCATTTTTTGTTTCCGCCGGATATTATTCTGAAAATACCATCCTGAAAGCCAATGTTTTTTCAGGCTTCGAAGAAACTTACCAGTCGTGGAATGGCGTCCCTTCCGTAAAACTGAACAATGATGCGGAAGGCATGCAACGCTACCTCGACCATTGGTTGTGGTCATCATCATCGGAAAGGGAAAACCAACTCAGGTACGAAAACCTGGTGTACGCTGATGCCAGAACTTACAATTTTTACACCTATGACAATGAAGTTGATAATTACCAGCAAGATCATTACCAGTTACATTTTTCGCACCAATTCAGCGAAACTCTGAACGTAAATGCTTCCTTGCATTATACTTATGGCCGCGGTTATTACGAAGGATACAAATACGATGGCAAATACAGCAAGTACCGCATGGCCGCACCCGAAGGCAGGACAACTACGGATTTGGTAACCCGCAAGTGGTTGGACAATGATTTTTACGGGGCAGTTTTTTCGCTGAATTATCAAAAAGAAAAATCTGCTCTCACCTTTGGCGGTGGTTACAACACGTACGACGGCGATCATTTCGGACAGGTCATCTGGGCGCAATACCTGGGCGAAAATGAAAAAAATCACGAGTGGTACCGCGGAACAGGACTCAAGAAGGATTTCAATCTCTATGGAAAATATAATTACCAGATCACAGAAAAACTCAACCTGTACGCCGATTTACAGTACCGCCGTATTGATTATAAAATTGACGGGATTGACGATGATTTGCGTGATCTGACACAATCGCACGAGTTCAATTTTTTCAATCCAAAATTTGGAATTTTCTATCGCCCCGACGATTCGCAGGAAGCCTATCTGAGTTATGCCCGCGCCAACCGAGAGCCAAACCGCACCAATTTTGTCGATGTCGATCCCGGCGACAAAATTCCGGTTGCCGAATCACTCAATGATTTTGAAGCCGGCTATACTTATAAAACACCGCAGTTTGTACTGGGAGCCAATCTTTACTACATGGATTACAAAGACCAACTGGTGCAAACCGGCGAACTGAACAATGTGGGTTCGGCGCTGATGGTCAATGTGAACAACAGCTACCGGGCGGGGATAGAACTTTCCGGCGGGTTAAAACTTTTCCGCAACCTGAACTGGGATGCCAATGCCACTTTCAGCCAAAACAAAATCAAAAACTTCACCGAATACGTGGATAACTGGGATACCGGCACACAGGACGCGTTCGAACTGGGAAAAACCGACCTGGCTTTTTCTCCCAATGTAATCGTAAACAGCCAAATCAGTTTTAGCCCGGTTCAATCATTAAGCATCAGTTTGCTGTCGAACTACGCCGGCGACCAGTACATTGACAACACCTCGAACGAAAACCGGAAACTGGATGCCTGGTTTGTAAACCACCTGAAGTTTGATTACACAGTAAAAAGCAATTTTTTCGACGAAATTAAGCTTCACCTGATGGTGAACAACTTGTTTGATGTTGAATACGAGAGTAATGCCTGGGTTTACCATTACATGCTTGGCGGTGAACGCTACACGATGGACGGCTATTTCCCGCAGGCTGGGACCCACTTTTTTGTCGGGATTGACTTTAAGTTTTAGCGAGAAAAGTTTTTGCTGATTGTTTTTTACCGCAGAGACGTGAAGGCGCAGAGTTTTTATTAATGATTACTCATGGCGACTTTGCGTCTCCGCGGTTTTTTTATCATCTTGTTTTTCAGAATGCCGAATCCAATGTTCTGATTTGAAGCGCTTCTTTTAATTTGGTCAAACTGATGGATGATTTCAATTGAATTTCAATCTTTTCACCTGGAAGCAAGTCAAAATAATTGTCGGAGAAAAATCCTTCGTGGTCGCCGATGGTGAGGAATACATGTTTCGCCAGCTTATCTGATTTTATGCTAATGTGGTAACCACCTTCTTCCTGTGTAATTTCGTGCATAACTTCGGGAACAGGCAAGTTGAGTTCTTTCACCGGTCTGAAATAAAATAGGTTACTGGCAATCACTTTCCCATTTTCAACCAGTTCGGCTACCAAAACCTGTTTCCGGCTGTCTTTGCCCGCCAGGAAATCGTAGCGATTGACATCGTAATAAGAATAGCTCGATTTTTCGGCTACATTAGCCAGAACCGACCGTTCCCACACTACTTTGCCGTCAAAATCGACCATGCGAAGGTTGAGTTGCCCGTTAATTTTGCGCAGCTCGTCATTTACAATACCCACTTTAAGGAAATTACCTTCGAGATAAGGTGAAACCAACACCGGCGCAAAGCCTTTTTTTACGTAATACTGAAGGGCTTTCCAACGCTGGTAATAATCGGTTGAACTCCACGAAGCAACCGGCCAGCAATCGTTGATTTGCCAGTACAAACTTCCCATACAATAGGGCATGGCACGGCGATGCCCTTCCAAAGCAAATTTGCTCCCTTCGGCCTGCAACACATGGTTGGCATATAAAAACGACTCAAAATCTTTGGGTTGTCTGTATTGCTGAAGCATGTAATATTCAATGGTTTTGTTGCCAATGGACGAACGTTGGTGTGCGTTCATCACTTCCGACGAAATACTGTAATCTTCAGGCAAAGCATATTGTTTCACCGTTTTTAATTCGGGGAAGGATTGAAAACCGTATTCGCTCATAAACCGGGCAATGTGTGTGGCGTAAGTTTCAAAAGGCTCTTTTCCCCACCAAACTCCCCAGTAATGTTCGTCGCCATTTTTAAGATCGGCCGGAATACCGGTGCCGGAAGACGGACTCGAACTCCAATAGGCCCTCGATGGATCGTGTCTCTCAACTGCTTCGGGAAGTACTTTGTGGAAAATATCTTCGTAAGCTTTCCAGATTTTATCCGCATTCTCCTGGCTTTTTGCTTCTTCTTTTTCTTTCCAGCCCCAATTGTACCAGGCAGCCAAAATCTCGTTGTTGCCGCACCACAAAGCAATACTCGGATGGTTGCGCAACCGTTTGATGTTGTCGGCAGCTTCTTCTTTTACATTATTCAGAAATGCCTCATCTCCGGGAAACATGGCGCAAGCGAACATAAAATCCTGCCAGACCAAAATGCCCGCTTCATCGCACAAATCGTAAAACAGATCATCCTCGTAAACCCCGCCACCCCACACGCGCAGCATGTTCATGTTGGACGTTTTTGCGGTATTGATGACATTGCGGTAATTTTCTTCGCTAACCCGCGGCAGAAAAACATCGTTGGGGATGTAATTGGCGCCTTTCATAAACACCGGGATGCCGTTCAGTTTAAAATAGAAAGAAGTGCCATTTTCGTCCGGATTGCGCACCAGCTCAAGGATTCTGATCCCAATACGGTCGGTGCGTTGCGTGGTGCGCCCGTCGGTTGTCAGGTGGGCGCTGATTTGGTACAGCGGCTGCTCGCCCAAGCCGTTGGTCCACCACAACTTTGGATTTTTAATTTCGAACTCCAATGAATAGCTGTTGATACCTTTTACCAGATTGATCACCCGTGACGCAACAATTGCACTGTCAACGCCAACCTGAAAGGTCGCGGGGGCATTCCTCTCCGAATCAACTTCGATGATAGCAGTAAACTTTGCGGCCGTTCCACGAACTTCTTTTTGAACGATCTGCAGGTTTTTGATCAGGGTCTCATCCCAGGCTTTCAGATGAACGGGCCGCCAAATGCCACTGGGAACGAGGCGAGGCCCCCAATCCCAACCAAAATGATAGCCTGCTTTCCGGGTGTAAACACTTACCATTTTGCCACCTTCCACCTCGCCAATCTTAGCCAGGTCGTTATCCGAAATAGGAATCACAAAGCCATTGGCGTCGTATTTTTTCACGCCTTCATTAATTGGCGACCGGAATTTAACCAACAATTCATTATCGCCTTCTTTTAAGAAGGGTTTCACATCAACCAGGTATTCGCGGAACATGTTATCAGTAGAAACGACCTGCTGCCCGTTCACAAATACATCGGCATAAGTATCAAGCCCTTTAAAATCAAGGGCAACCCTCGTTTTTCGAAGAATATCCTTTTTGACTAAAAAATTGGTTTTATATTCCCAATCTACCTTATCAATCCACTGTACGTCCCGTTCATTCAAACGGTAAAAAGGATCTTCAATGACCCCGTTTGCCATCAAATCGGTGTGCACGCAGCCGGGAACCGTTGCTGGCAGCCAGTCGTTTTTACCAGCCTGCGAAAATTGCCATCCGTCGTTTAATTCTTGTGAAACCATCAGTACCGGGTCTTTTTTAGGCTGGCAGGCAACAAATAGTGCTGCCAAAATGATAGCGAGTATTGTATATCGGGTCATTGCCGAAGCTATTTTTATAGTTCAGTTTTTAAAATTTGATAAATGAATGCTTAGGCATAATTGTATTTTGATGTTTGATACTTGATGCCGATTAGCAAACCCTGAATACTGACCTCTGTGACTATACTTTAGGCAGCTCCCAGGGGCTCCGGTAATTTGGTACCAAATGTTTGTTAGCGTCTTCATCGTCGATAAAACGGCTTTTTTCGCTGTCCCAGTATAAACGGCGGCCTGTTTTCAGGGCAATGTTGCCTAAATGTGCCACGCGGGCAGTGTTGGCAGCAATGTCAATGCTACAATTCAGGTTTCGTTTGCGGCTCCGCACGCCATCCAAAAAGTTGGCCATGTGCAAATCCAACCCTTTACCTGTGCCTTTTTGAAGTTCGACGCGTTCAATCAGGTTTTCACCTTTTTTCCTTTCTGGAATGACTTCCCATCCGTCGCGATCAACTACGAGCGTTCCGTTGTTTCCAACGAAACCAACACCGTGGTTGCGTCCAAAGTGCCCGCCATCGATGCCTGTTCCGTGATCCCAAAGCATCGTGAATCCATCGAATTCAAAAATAGCCTGCAAAGTATCAGGTGTTTCGGCAGCGTCATCGGGATAGGCAAATTTGCCGCCCATGGCCATCACCGATTTTGGCGCTTTCGCATCCATTCCAAATAAACCGTAGTCGATGATGTGCACGCCCCAGTCGGTCATCAGCCCACCGGCATAATCCCAAAACCAACGGAAGTTAAAATGAAAACGGTTTGGGTTGAACGGCCGTTTTTCTGCTGGTCCCAACCAAAAATCGTAGTCAACACCTTCGGGAACATCGCCATCAGGTTTTACTGGCACCGGTTCCATCCAGCCTTGGTAAGCCCAAGTGCGTACAGTACGGATTTTTCCCAATTTTCCCGAAGCGACAAAATCAACGGCATCACGCCAATGTGGGTCGCTGCGTTGCCACTGGCCAACCTGTACCACCGTTTTATGTTTGTTGGCCGCCTGTTCCATGAGGTTTATCTCTTCGATCGAATTTCCCAGCGGCTTTTCGCAGTAAACATCTTTTCCTGCCTTGCAAGCTTCTATAAACTGAAGGCAATGCCAATGGTCCGGCGTACCAATAATCACCACATCCACTTCTTTATCTGCAATCAGTTGGCGGTAATCGTTGTATGCTTTAGGCTTTTTGCCTTGTAATTTTTCTGTATCAGCTACGCGGGCGTCCAGTACACGCTGGTCCACGTCACAAATGGCCACACACTCGGTGTTAGGTTGGCCAAGAAAGGCTTTTAGGTCGGCAAAGCCCATGCCTTTTGCACCAATCAGCCCGCAGCGGACCAATTTATCAGGACTGGCGCAGGCGCTCATGGCAGCAGGTACTGAAGCTGCCAAACCAACTACAGCCGTAGCCGCAGTTGTATTTTTAATGAATGATCTTCTTGTTGTCATGTAAGTAGTTTCAAGTTTGAGGTTCCAAGTTTCAAATTTTCTTAATAACTGCGCAGCAGATTTTCCATCGTAAAACTGTAAATATTAAGTTATTCATTGGTTGTTATTCATTGGTCTTAATTTCCAATTTTGAACAACCAATATCCAATATTCAAATGGCGGTTAATCCCGAAGTTTCGGGATGCGATACCCGTCTGGTTCCCTTCCGGCAACTGCCGGAAGGTCAGAAGGGGCTTCTATTCTTTTTGCATGGCATCGTCAAAAGCGATATCCGAAGGGGCGAAGTCGCTGTAACGGACAAATTCGCAGGCTTCGGCAGCACCGGCTTCGCGGTCCATCCCACTGTCTTCCCATTCGACTGAAAGTGGTCCTGTATATTTGATATCGTTCAAAGCGCGAATGATATTTTCGAAATCGATCCGTCCACGGCCCAAACTGCGGAAGTTCCAATAGCGGCGGTTGTCGCCAAAATCAACATGTCCTCCAAACACACCAACTGTGGTGGGGACATCGCTCCAATAGGCATCCTTCATATGGACATGGAAAATCCGGTCAGAGAATTCATAGATGAAGCGGACATAATCCACATGCTGGTAGCCCAAATGGCTTGGATCATAGTTGAAGCCAAAAGCCGGGTGGTAGTCTAAAGCTTTTAAGGCACGTTTGGCCGATTCAATGTCGAAGGCAATTTCGGTTGGATGGACTTCCAACGCAAATTTTACCCCCATCTTCTGGTATTCATCCAGAATCGGTTTCCAACGTTTGGCAAAATCTTCATAACCTTTATCGATCATTTCTTTTGAAACCGGCGGGAAAGAATAGAGCATATGCCAGATAGAACTACCGGTAAATCCAATGACCGTATCCAAGCCCAGCATTTTTGCCACTTTGCCTGTTTTGATCATCTCATCGGCAGCACGCTTTCTGACGCCTTCCGGATCGCCATCGCCCCAAATATAAGCCGGTAATATATTTTTGTGACGGGCATCGATGTTGTCGCAAACACATTGCCCAACCAGATGGTTGGAAATGGCAAATAATTTCAAATCGTAACGTTCGAGCAAAGCTTTGCGATCATCGCAATATGCCTGGTCGGCATTGTCAATTTCCATATGGTCGCCCCAACAACAAAGTTCGAGGCCGTCATATCCAAAGTCTTTCGCTTTCTGGCACATGGATTCAATGGGCAGGTCCGCCCATTGTCCTGTAAATATAGTAACTGGTCTGGACATATTATTTTAGATTTTAGACAGTAGATATTAGATAACTAGATAATTGGTCATTGATAAATCACAAAAGCCTCTTCTGTCTCTCCGTCAGTTGCCGGAGAAGAATTCCCCTCCTTCGGAGGGACTAGGGGAGGCTGTCGAATTTTACCCATTTTACAGCGTCATTGTAGCCGGCTTCAACCACGGCATCGATAAATTGCATACCGCGGATGCCGTCTTCTATACCGGGAAAATCGAGCATATTAGCTGTTGGCTCTTCACCATTCATCTTTGCACGTAAAGTGAGTGAAAAATTCCTGTAAATATTGGCAAATGCTTCCAGGTAACCTTCGGGGTGTCCGCCCGGCGTACGGGTGTTGTGTGCTGCTGCATCGCCCATGTAGCCAGTCCCGACCCGTAGCATTTCGGTCGGCCGGTTGGTCCATTTCAGCCAAAGGGTGTTTGGTTCGTGCTGGTTCCATTCAAGGCCACCTTTATCGCCATACATGCGTATTTTTACAGCGTTTTCTTCGCCGGCTGCAATTTGGGTTGCCATCAGCACGCCGCGTGCACCACTGTCGTAACGGAGCAGGGCCGCGCCATCGTCATCCAGCAAGCGGCCCGGTACAAAGGTGTTGAGTTCCGCACAAATTTCAGTCACTTTCAAACCTGAAATATATTCGGCCAAATGATTGGCGTGAGTGCCGATATCGCCCATACAGCCTGCTTTGCCCGAACGTTTGGGATCGGTGCGCCAACTTGCCTGTGCATTGCCGGCATCTTCAACTTTCGACGCCAGCCAGCCCTGCGGATATTCTACGTAAATCCGTCTAATCGTGCCAAATTCGCCGCGTGCCACCCTGGCTTTGGCTTCTTTTACAGCAGGATATCCTGAATATGTATGGGTCAATGCCAGGATCAGGCCAGTTTCGTCCAGTTTCCTTTTAAGCTGAACGGCTTCATCAAGTGTAAACGTGATAGGTTTATCAATAATCACATGGAAGCCATGTTCCAAAGCCATTACGGCCGGGGCAAAATGGACAAAGTTGGGCGTAACAATGCTGACAAAATCCATCCGCTCGCCTTCTGGAAGTTTGGCTTCATTTTCAAACATTTCCTGGTAAGTTTTATATACTCTGTTTTCAGGCAGAAAATAAGATTTCCCGGAGGCAATTGAAATGTCGGGATTAATACTGAAACACCCGCAAACCAGTTCAATTTGATTGTCTATAAAAGCAGCGTGGCGATGGATTGCCCCAATAAAAGCATCAGTTCCACCGCCAACCATTCCCATTCGAATTTTCCGATTCATATTTGTTGGTTTTATACGATTTAGTAAGTAATTGCCCAAAGTTAAAAAACTTAATTAAAATAGCTGCAAATTTTTTCCTTCAGAAAACTACCAGACCAGAACAGGTTGAAGGCTCAAAAAAAGGATTGTTTTCTCGTTCATTAATGCTATTTTTGGAAAATAACTAAACTCAATTAGGACAATGAAACGAAGAAATTTTCTCAGGAATACTGCCATTGGCAGTTTAGCTGCAACCGGGTTGACCTCTGGGTTTTCTGCCTCGGCCTCCAATACAAAAGTATCCAACGCTGCACAATTCAAACTAAAGTATGCTCCTGGCTTCGGTACGTTTAAAGAACATGCCGGGAATGACCCGATCGATCAGATCAAATTTATGCACGATCAGGGTTTCCGTGCCATTTTTGACAATGGGCTGATGGGCAAAGAACCTGCCTTGCAGGAAAAAATTGCCAGCGAACTTGCACGTTTGGGAATGGATCTCGGCCCTTTTGTACTTTATGCCGATTTTAGTGTCAAGTCGTTTGTAACGCAGAATCCTGAAATTAAAGAAATGCTCCGCAATAAAATGCAGGAAGGAATTACCTGCGCCAAACGAACAGGTGCAAAAACAGCACTGGTGGTTCCCGGTCGTTTTACTGACGACCTGGAATGGGACTATCAAACTGCGAATGTAATCGAAAACATGCGGATGTGCTGTGATATCGTGGAACCTGCGGGCCTGACCCTGGTACTTGAACCTCTTAACGCGTGGACTAATCATCCGGGTTTGTTCCTGACCAAAGTGCCGCAGGCCCATATGATCTGCAAAGCAGTGAACAGCAAAAGCTGCAAAATTGTCAACGACCTTTACCACCAGCAAATTACAGAAGGAAACCTCATTCCCAATATCAACATGGCGTGGGATTCGATTGCTGCATTTCACATTGGCGACAATCCCGGACGCAACGAACCCGGCACAGGCGAGATCAATTATAAAAATGTATTCAAACACATTCACGCGAAAGGATACAATGGCGTTTTATGCTGCGAACACGGTAAAAGTATCGCGGGCAAGGACGGTGAAATCGCATTTCTGAAAGCTTATCGGGAAGCAGATAGTTTTTAAATACATATACCTACAGCATATAAAAAAGGCCGACCAAAAAGGCCTTTTTTATTTTTGTTGCCGTAACACTTCGTATATAAGTCTGATCATCGTTGCAAAATACAGGCAATCAACCATTCCAGGGAATTTTCGCATTCAATTTTGAAATTATGTTATTCTAAAGAAACGACATTCGCCGCGGATCAAAACTACACGTGAACCCACCACACAGATAATAAATGCCTTACACATTGTGCAGTAATGTTTAAAATATCTGATTAAAAGAGATATTATCGCTCTTCAGAGTATTCTCATTTATAGGTATTTCCCCAACATCAGCAATAAAATCGCACTTTACGTGAAATTACCCATTGCGTGCTCAAATACATAGTAAGATATTTGAATCAATAAAAGACACCATTCCATGCCTTGATAAAAGGCAGGAATTAGAAAAGAAGACAGTCAAATGTTCATTTACACATTGAGTATTGAAAATGAGCGTTTTACAGCATTTTTTTTTTAAAAAAAACCTGTAAAGTTAGCGAATAATAAATACAAAATGATCTGTTAATATTAAATTAATAGAAATATGTTGCAAAACAGGTTTTAATGTTAGACATTTGACAGAAGAAAAGGCAGTTTACTAACAATAAGCTGCAGGTCGTGGATGAAAAATTTTGTAATGCTCCTAAAAACCGGAAAATGGGAGGCAAAGGGCGAAGCTGTATAAACCCCCTTCAAGCAAGGAACAAACAGTCCATCCCTTTTCCGGAACGCACTAATGATGGCCCCAGCAACCGTCATTAAAGAGGTAAAAACAAAATCAAAATTGTTGTTACCTCAATATGCAAAAGAGCCAACAACTATCCTGACATTAGTTGGAAAACCATGGACAATTGAGCAGCAATGGAACTCAGAAAGGCAAAGCTTTAACCATAATTTTGCTGTTGCGGTTTAACTTAACAGAGATGGCTCGAAAAAAAAGCAGTATTAACAGGTAAAAATTATAGTTATGGCACATATCAATTCATCATACAACTGGCTCGCGCTTTACACCCGGTCGCGTTACGAGAAGAAACTACACGACGACCTGATGATGCGCGGAGTGGAAACTTACCTGCCATTGAAAGCAGAAAAAAGAAAATGGAGCGACCGTATAAAAGTGATCGAAGAACCGCTTTTAAAAGGTTATCTGTTTGTGAAGGTCAGCAACCGCGAATATTTTGATGTGCTGAACAGCACCGGTGCGGTGTGCTACGTGGCGTTTGACGGGAAAGCCGCCTCAATTCCAGATAAACAAATACAGGATCTGAAACATTTTGTCAACGTATACAACGACAATCTGTTTGTGACAAGGGAAAGGATCGCCAAAGGCGACCAGGTACGCGTAAGCAGCGGCTTGTTAAAAGGTGTTACCGGCGAAGTTGTTGAGATCAGGGGAAAAAAACGGATTGTCCTGCGCTTCACCAGCATGGGATATTGCCTTCACACTGACATCTCAATGGACGAAGTCGAATTTA
>OBJA01002174.1_pt1 | contig 11816 bp, 14 predicted proteins | sample 1519751 | NCBI WGS metagenome assembly OBJA01 (sample SAMEA3881238, study PRJEB22517) | soil metagenome | biome: lake sediment; feature: soda lake sediment; material: sediment, water from around vicinity | place: India | collected 2013-12-23 | depth 3 m
CGATCTTATCATCAACGACGTTAAGATCATGGATATATAGGAGGATTATCATGCAAAAAGTCATTCACAAATTACGCTTATCACAAGCTGATGCACATTATGGAGGAAATTTAGTTGATGGAGCAAGAATTTTAGCTTTGTTTGGTGATGTTGCAACGGAGTTATTGATTATACATGATGGTGATGAAGGATTATTTCGAGCTTATGATAAAGTTGATTTTCTAAAACCACTTTATGCAGGTGATTTCATTGAAGTCACAGCAGAGATGACAGAAATAGGAAACACATCACGGAAAATGCATTTCACATGTTACAAAGTGATTACAGCAAGACCAGATATTAATCCGTCTGCTGCTGATGTTTTAGAAGAGAAACTGTTAACCACTGAAGCATATGGAACATGTATAGTTCCAAAGGATAAGAAAAGGATTCATCATGGATAAGCTCATTATTACATGTGCTATCTCAGGTGCAGAAGTAACCAAGGCACATCATCCTTCTATTCCTTACACCATCCATGAAGTCGTTGAAGAGGCATATCAAGCCTACTCTGCGGGTGCTTCTATCATTCATCTTCATGTTAGAACGGATGAAGGAAAACCAACACAAAGCAAAATAAGATATAAAAAAACGATACAAGCTATACGGAAAAGATGCCCAGATGTGATTATTCAGCCTTCTACAGGTGGAGCAGTTGGCATGTCAAGACATGTTCGATTAAAGCCAACAGAACTTGCTATCGAAATGGCTACACTTGACTGTGGAACGCTTAATTTCGGTGGAGATGATATTTTTGTTAACACAGAAAATGATATCAAGTATTTTGCAAGAGTTATGAAGACAAAACAAATATTTCCTGAGCTTGAGTGCTTTGAAAAAGGTCATGTTGATATGATTTTAAGACTTCATAAAAAAGGATTTATTCATGACCCTATGCATTTTAGTTTTGTCTTAGGCGTCAATGGAGGTATGACAGGAGAAGCAAGAGATTTTCATTTTTTACGAGAGTCAATTCCAAGTCATTGTACATACAGTGTTGCTGGTATTGGCAAATATGAGTTTCCATTAGCAGAATTAGCTATTCAATATGGCGGACATGTAAGAGTTGGATTGGAAGATAATATTTATATTGAAAAAGGCGTTCTTGCAAAAGGAAATAGAGAACTTGTTGAAAAAGTTGTACAACTTGCAAAAGCATATGGTCGTGAAATTGCAACACCTCATGAAGCGCGAAAAATATTAGGCATAAAGGAGTTTAATCATGAAGAAATACTCTAGATTTGGAACACACCGTGTCATCGAACCCAAAAACGTTTTACCACAAGCAGCGACTAAGATCGATGCAACACCTGTTTGTTATCCACCTGAATGCTTAATTGAAGTCGATGTTTTAAACATTGATTCAGCATCATTTCATCAGATTAAAACAGCGTGTGACCACGATGAAGAAAAAATGAAAATCATGATATTAAACATCATAAACAGTCAAGGAAAAATGCAAAATCCAGTTACAAAAAGTGGCGGAATGCTCATTGGGCAAGTGAAAGAAATAGGAAAAGATTTTAATCATGATCTTCGTGTAGGTGATAAAATCGCAACTCTAGTATCGCTGTCATTAACACCTTTGCATGTCGATGAAATTGAGTCGATTAATATCGATAACGAACAAGTCAGCATTAAAGGACAAGCTATTTTATTTGATTCTGGGATCTATGCAATTATACCTGATGATTTAGATGAGAAACTTGTGCTAGCTGCACTTGATGTCTGTGGAGCACCAGCTCAAGTTGAAAAACTTGCTAAGAAAGATCAAACAGTATTTATCATAGGTGCTGCTGGAAAATCAGGATTACTTTGTGCCTATGTGGCTAAAGATAAAGTTGGACCAAAAGGTAAAGTCATTGCACTTGTCAATGAAGAAAAACAAAAAGCTCTTTTGGAATCTTTTGGATATGTTGACGAAATCATTTTAGAAGATGCTTTAAACAGTGTTACTGTATATGAACGTATCCATCAGATGACCCAAGGCGAGCTTGCAGATTTAACCATTAATGTTGTTAACGTAGAAAATACGGAAATGACATCCATATTATCGACTAAAGATGATGGTATAGTGTACTTTTTTTCGATGGCAACATCATTTACAAAAGCAGCTTTAGGTGCAGAAGGTGTCTCCAAGGATGTGAGAATGATTATTGGAAATGGTTACACAAAAAATCATGCAGAATATACGCTTAATCTCATGAGAGAAAATAAAAAACTTCATGATTTATTCATGAGTAGATACGCAGGAGAATAAACATGAAAAATCTATTAAATGAAAAATACTTAGAACGAAAGAACACATATTTTCCAAACGTTAAACCGGAAGAGTGGAATGATTGGAAATGGCAAACGACCCATCGTATAAAAACAGCTAATGAATTAAGAAAATATGTTGATTTGACAGAAAGCGAAGAAAAGTCGATTGATGGTGTTTTAGGCAAACTTAGAATGGCCATTACACCATACTATCTAACACTTATCGATCCTAACAACCCACATTGTCCTATTCGTCTGCAAGCCATACCTTTAGGCAATGAACTTTTTGTCGGTAAAAATGATTTATATGATCCATTAGCAGAAGATCACGATTCACCAGTTCCAGGATTAACACATCGTTATCCGGATCGTGTTTTGTTTTTAATTACCGATATGTGTGCAATGTATTGTAGGCATTGTACAAGAAGACGCTTTGCAGGACAAAAAGATGCTGAGTTAAAAATTGAGAATATCGATCGTGCTATCGCATACATCAAGTCTCATGAAGAAATTAGTGATGTTTTACTATCTGGTGGTGATGCATTCATGGCTAGTGATGAACGGATTGAGTATATTCTTAAAAAACTTAGAGAAATTGATCATGTCCAAGTCATACGTTTTGGAACAAGGACACCGGTTGTCATGCCACAACGCATCACAGATAAACTCGTTAATATGTTAAAAAAATACCATCCTATTTGGGTCAATACTCATTTTAATCATCCTGATGAAATCACACCCGAAAGTAAACAAGCTATTGATAAAATGGCAGATGCAGGTATTAATGTTGGCAATCAATCTGTACTTTTAAGAGGCATCAATGATTGTGTATTTATCATGAGAAAACTAGTGAAATCATTGGTTGCTATTCGGGTAAGACCATATTATATCTATCAATGCGATTTATCGGTAGGGATTGAGCATTTTAGAACACCTGTTTCTAAGGGTATTGAAATTATTGAAGGATTAAGAGGACATGTCTCTGGTTTTTCAGTTCCAACCTTTGTTGTAGATGCACCTGGAGGAGGCGGAAAGATTCCTGTAATGCCAAATTACGTCATTTCACATGCACCCGGAAAGATTATTTTAAGAAACTTTGAAGGTGTCATAACGACGTATAGTGAACCATCAAATTATGAATCAGATTGTCAATGTGAAGCATGCAAGCATAAGAAGCTTGATGGTATTGTTGGCTTGCTGCATGGTGATCGCATGTCACTTGAACCAGAGCATTTAGCTAGAAAGAAGCGTATCGAAAGTGCAAAAAATCATTGATCAAGTGAAAACAATAGGTATCATGGGTTTAGCAAAAAACACAGGAAAAACAACAACATTAAATTATATCATCCAGCTCTCTAAACAGTATAAAATTGGACTAACTTCGATTGGTCTTGATGGTGAAGATTTAGATCAAATCAATTTTTTACCTAAACCTAAGATTGAAGTCAGAGAAGGCATGGTTGTTGCAACCACTCAATCGTGTTTAGATCAATCCATGATAACATATAAGCTACTTAAGAAAGTTGATATTTTTACCGCACTTGGTCCAATCCGTTTAGTTGAAGTTACATCTTCTGGACAAGTCGTTGTTGCAGGTCCAACGACTAATCAAGAGCTGAAACTATTAATTTCTATCATGAAGCCTTATGTGGATCGTCTATTAATCGATGGTGCTTTTAACCGTATGACATTCGCTAACTTAGATCAAATTGATGGTCTGATTCTTGCAACTGGTGCATCCGTGCATCCTGTGATGCAAAAAACAATTGAACGCACAAAAGCTGTTGTTGAGTCGTTCCAACTTAATCAATCGACACTTTATCAAAAAATACCACATGCTAAGATGGTTATTCATGACGTAAATCAAGTTCACTTGTTTAAACATAAAAACTATGATGTTTTAACACAGGTTTTAAATGAGCATCATCATACTATTCGAAAAATATACATTCAAGGTGCAATTACACCAAAAATTGTAGAACTATTTATAGATAAACAGATACATGACATCGAACTTATCGTTGATGATCCGACTAAGTTTTTAATCTCTGATCGCTATTATGAACATTTGAAAAAGCTTAAAATTCAACTATCTGTCATCAATCCAACAAAATTATTATGTATTACGGTTAATCCTTTTCGACCAACAGGAGACTCATATGATGCTGAACTATTACTAGAAGAAATGCAAAAAGCAGTATCATTACCCGTATTTAATGTTTTAAAGAAGGAGGTGCAGCATGTCAAAACTTAATTTAGATCCAGATATAATTGCTTCATGTCGACAATATGCCAAAGAAGTAGCCAATCAAGTCCAAGCAGTTATTGATCAACACACTACATTAACGATTGAGCGCAGTATTTTAAGATTACTTTTAATTGATGGAGTTAATGACTTTGGAGTGCCACTAGTCAATGTCATCGTAGATCACTTGCATAAACAAGCTGATTTATCCAAAGGTGTTTGTCATTACATGAGTTATGCACTCCATGATTTAGGGAATACACCTCAACAAATTGCACATATGATTGCCGATAAAAAATTAGATTTATCGATATATTCAAAACATCCCAAAAGCCCTTATATAAGCCTTTTAACACCTTTTTTCAATAAATCTTTACAGCAGATAAAGCGGATGAAAGAAGAAAGAGATTCAAGAACTGATATGTCCCCAAAAAAAGAAACACCTTCAAAATATGTGATAGTTGCCACTGGTAATATTTATGAAGACATCAAACAAGCTGTATCTGCTGCAAAAAAAGGCGCAGATATTATCGCAGTCATTCGTAGTACAGGACAATCGCTTTTAGATTATGTTCCATATGGCGCAACCACTGAAGGTTTTGGTGGTACTTACGCAACACAAGAAAACTTTAAATTAATGCGAAAAGCCTTAGATGAAGTATCAAAAGAGGAAAATAGATACATCAAACTTGTCAATTATGCATCAGGTTTATGCATGCCTGAAATCGTTGCAATGGGAGCGATGGAAAGACTCGATATGATGCTTAATGACTCGCTATATGGCATTATCTTTAGAGATATTAATATGAAGCGAACACTAATTGATCAGTATTTTTCTCGCGTTCTCAGCGCTTATGCAAATATCATTATCAACACAGGAGAAGATAATTATTTAACTACTTCAGATGCCTTTGATCATGCGCACACTGTGCTAGCTTCTCAGTTTATTAATGAACAATTTGCAAAAAACGCATATATGGACGAGTCACTCATGGGACTCGGTCATGCTTATGAAATTAATCCCGATTTAGAAAATAGCTTTCTTTATGAACTAGCACAAGCTGAAATGGCGAGAGAGATTTTTCCTAACGCACCTCTTAAGTATATGCCACCTACAAAACATATGACAGGTGATATTTTTAAAGGCACAGTTCAAAATGCTTTGTTTAATATAACTGCTGTTACTACAAAACAGTCGATTCATTTACTTGGTATGATGACTGAGGCGATTCACACACCTTTTGTTAGTGACCGTGCACTGGCATTAGATAATGCTTCGTACATTGAAAAAGCATTCAAAGATTTTGGGAATGAAATAACCTATAAACCAGATGGAATCATCATCAACCGTGCAAAAGAAGTGTTAGAAAAAGCATACGAATTATTAATTCAAATTAAAGACGATGGTTTATTTAAAACGCTAGAAAAAGGCGTGTTTGCAGGTATCTCACGTCATGAGAATCAAGGCAAAGGGTTAGAAGGCGTGTATATAAAGCATCATGACTATCAAAACCCTGTACTTGAACATCTACTCACAGATTTGAAGGAGGTATATCATGCATAAGCATATGATAAGACCTTACGGAGATACACTCAACGATGGAAAGGTTCAGTTAAGTTTTTCACTTCCAATTCCATGCGATCAAAAAGGTGAAGAAGCAGCTAAAGCGTATGCTATTTGCATGGGTGTTTTTGATCCAGCAGTAGTTCACAGTGCACCGCTTGGCGATCAGTTTAGTTTCTACATTGTATATGGAACCACACATCACCAAATTGATATGAACGAAGTAAAAGTTGTTGAAGTTGACACCAAAGTACGATCCAAAGAAGATATCGAACATTTCATTGAAGAACATTTTTCAGAACCACTTGTCTTTATTGGGGCATCAACAGGAACAGATGCACATACTGTTGGCATTGATGCCATCATGAATATGAAAGGTTATAATGGCAACTATGGACTAGAACGTTATAAAGGCATTAAAGCTATCAATCTAGGCGGACAAGTTGATAACGAGGTCTTATTAGAGCAAGCAATAGCTCATCAAGCTGATGTCATTTTGATAAGCCAAACGGTTACTCAAAAAGATGTCCATCTTCAAAATTTAACACAGTTTATTGAGCTGCTGGAAGCAGAAAACCAACGTGATCGATTTATCGTTATCATTGGTGGGCCACGCATCAGTCATGCACTCGCTAAAGAATTAGGATATGATGCAGGATTTGGTCCTAAAAAATACGCATTTGATGTTGCAAGTTTTGCAATCGATATGCTAAAAAATAAGCAAATTAAACTTAAAAAATAAACAGTCATATGCTATAATCAAATTACAATCAAATGTATGGTGTCGAAAGACATAACAGGGAATCAAGATAAGCTTGAGCTGTCCCAGCAACCGTGAGATGGACGAAATGCAAAAACCACTGAGCAATTGGGAAGGTGCATAGTAGGATGAAATCGAGCCGGGAGACCTACCATTACGTTGATAAAATACAAAGTCTCCTGGGTCAGAGATGGGCGCATTTTTCATTTTTTGCTGCTCACCACCTAGGGTTAAAGACAGAAAAGGAGAAGAAAAAATGAAAAAGATATTGTTCATCTTTGTTTTAGGTTTTCTATTTTTAGGCTTCCTTGGAGCATGTACTCCTAAAGCTGCAAGTGATGGGTCCATCACGATTACTGTTCTGGATATTAACGGTGAACAGCTAGGTTCGAAGGAAGTAGATTTTTTTAAAGGGGACACCTTTGTTGCTGTTTTAGAGAGAAGTAATATGGGCTTTGTATTCTCTGAACCAGGACAATGGGGAGTAAGTGTTTTAGAAATTTATCAAGTAACTTTAGGTACTACAGAGTACTGGAGTCATAGTGTTAATGGTAATTACGCAACTACAGGAGTTAGCAGTCAAGAATTTGAAGATGGTGATGTTTTTGTCTTTCAAGTGATTGATTGGTCTATTTCGTGAGAAAAGAGCTAGATAAGGTTATTCAGATTTCTTCGATGACAGCTATTGTTGTTGTCTTAGAAAAAATGCTAGAAGGTATACCTAATGTACAATTGACGGTTGTTTTACTCATGTCATTCATCTACTTTCTTAGCTTACCTGAGTCACTTTTATTAGCAACTGCATATACATTACTAGATATCCTTTTAGGAGGTATCTCACTTTATGCAATACCCATGATTATTGCATGGAATTTTTTCGCACTTGTGGTTTATTTTGCTAAAGGAAAACTTAAGACCTTACTTGTCATTGGTCTTTTATACCCCATTTTTTACTCAGTTCTACTCGGATTACCCTACATTTATGCTTTAAACATTGATATAAGAGCCTATTTTATTGCGGATATACCATTTACAGCTGTATTCATGATTGCAAACTTCTTAACAATACTATGGCTGTATCCAGTTATCACAAAAACGCTTGGAAATTATATGGGAGAAGGAATATGAAAATTTATACAAAACGTGGTGACAAAGGTCAAACGGATCTGCTTACCAAACGTGTAAAAAAGACTGATTTAAGAATTGCTGTAAACGGAGCAATCGATGAAACGATGGCATTTGTTATCATGGCTAAGCATTACATCAGATATCCTGAAGTCATTGAAGATTTAGATGCCATTCATGAAGACTTATATCAGATGGCATATGAGATTGCATTGAGTTCCGAAGATAAATACATCATAACTCAAGCACGTGTTGCATGGATGGAATCACGCATAGATTTTTATGATGAAAAACTTACTCCGTTACATAAGTTCATTAAGCTTGATCAAACAAAAGCTGCTTCTTGGTTGAACGTAATCCGTGTAACCATTCGCCGCGCTGAAAGAGAACTCACACTTCTTTCTGAACAAGAAAAAGTAAATATTCATACACTTGAGTATGTGAATCGTTTATCAGATTATATGTTTACATTGGGAAGATTTTTTGATGAAGTGTAGAAAAGGAGAAGAGTATGAACAAAATTAAAGTCATTATTTGGGGATTTGGAGCGATGGGGAGAGGCATGGCAGAAATGCTACTCCTAAAAAAAGGTGTTGAAATTGTAGGTGTATGTGACATCAATCCTGATTTTAAGGATAAAGACATGCAAGAAGTTTTAAATGTTACGGTTGATCATCCCAAAGTCATGATAACTGACAATATTGATCAACTACTCAACACACAACAAGCTGATGTTGTTTTGCTCGCAACAGACAGTTTTGTTAAAGGTGCTTACGATAAAATCATTAAAATTGTAACTGCTAAAATGAACTGTATTAGTACTGCAGAAGAAATGGCATATCCAAAAGCAAACCAACCTAAACTTGCACAGCAAATTGATCAACTTGCAAAAGCATATGGTGTTACCGTCTTAGGTACTGGCATTAATCCAGGATTTATCATGGATTTACTCGTTGTTGCCCTATCGGGAACAATGGTTGATGTCAAACATATTGAAGCTAAGCGTGTTAATTCCCTTTCACCATTTGGTCCTGTTGTTATGCATGAACAAGGTGTAGGTATTACCATGGATGAGTACAATTTCAGAGTGGCAGAAAATGAATTAGCAGGGCATGTAGGTTTTAAAGAATCTGTTTATATGATTAGTGATGCACTTGGTGTTAAAATAGATGAGTTTAAACAACAAATGGAGCCGATTGTTACTCAAGTTGATCGCCGTAGCAAGTACGGTGAGGCTAAGGCGGGTACACTTGCAGGTATTAACATGACAGGCCAAGGATTAGTGTCAGGTAATGTTTTTATTGACATGATACATCCACAACAAATCGAGCCAGAAATGGAAGGCACACAAACTGGAGATTATATCAATCTAGAAGGAATACCAAACATTCACATGGCTATTAATCCAGAAGTTGATGGAGGTATTGGAACGATTGCAATGTGCGTGAATATGATTCCGCATGTTATCAATGCAAGACCAGGTTTAAAAACCATGATTGATCTACCTGTACCAAGAGCAATTCTTGGTGACATGAGAGATATGATAGAAAAAGATGTATAGGAAATCACATGATTTCCTATTTTTTTTACTTACTGTCATGTGTGCACTATACATACGCGAAAAAACATGATAAACTATGAATGAGTAAGCGCTTCCAAAAACGTGTTTTTTTCTATGAAATGAGGAGAATGTCATGATTAAGAAAAATAGTTTCGTTCAGATTTATCAAGTTGTTCTGTCAAGAAAAGAAAGGGCAGAAAATTTACCACTTGATACGAAAGAAGTTCCTTTTGAAATTCGCATGAAAGGAAAACTTTTGCATGATGCACATTTAGGTGAGTCCGTCAAGATTGAAACACCGACAAAACGCATAGAACAAGGCATTTTAATTGCTGTAGAACCTTATTTTATGCATAGTTTTGGTCATCATGTAGAAACTTTAAGAGCAGTGAGAAACATCATTTTAACAGAAACGGAGGAGTTGTCATGAGTTCTTCGTATAACGATGTTTTACAAAGACGTAATCAAATCATGAAAGATGCTTTGCAACTCGATTATGATAAATTTGAGTATGAAGGCATAGGGTTTGATTATGCAAAGATGATGGCAGATGCGTCTTACACACTTGAGGATGTGCGAGAAATCCAGTTGCAAAACAATGTAGGTAACACACCACTTATCGAACTAAAAAGATTATCTGCTTATGCTAGAACATTTGCAAAAGAAGGTTGTGGAGCGCGCATCTTTTTAAAAGATGAGTCAACTAATCTATCTGGGTCTTTCAAAGCTAGACGCGCAGCCATGGCTATTCATCAAGCAAAAAAATTGGGATATAAAGGTGTAATTGCAGCAACATCAGGCAATTATGGTGCTGCTGTTGCAGCTTTAGCAGCCAGACAAGGTTTAAAATGTATCATTGTGCAAGAGTGTTTTGATTCAAAAGGCATTGGGCAACCTGAAATCATTGAAAAAGCAAGAGCTTGCGAAGCATATGGGGCAGAAGTTATTCAATGCTCTGTTGGACCAGAACTCTTTTATCAATTCTTAAAATTGCTTGAAGAAACTAAGTATTTTAACGCTTCTTTATACTCACCATATGGCATTATGGGTATTGAAACCTTGGGGTATGAAATTGCTGAACAAATGTTTGCACATGAGAAGAAGTATCCAGAAATGGTTATTTGTACCAATGCGGGTGGGGGAAACCTAACAGGTACCGCAAGAGGTTTAAGAAAAGCTGGTGCAGATGATACAAAAATTGTTGCAGCTAGTGTTGATTTGTCAGGGTTACATATGGCTTCTGATAAAGATTTCAATCAAAAATCATTTACAACAGGACATACTGGATTTGGAATTCCATTTACAACATATCCAGATCGTAGTGATGTGCCACGAAGTGCAGCGAGACCCCTTCGTTATATGGATCAATATGTTTTACTCAGTCAAGGTGCTGTATTTTTTATTACTGAAGCACTTGCTGTTTTAGAAGGTATGGAAAGAGGACCTGCTGGAAATGTTTCACTAGCAGCAGCTTTTTCACTTGCACAAAACATGCCTAAAGACCACATTATAGTTGTTCAAGAAACCGAATATACGGGGGCAGGCAAGCACATGAGTGCACAAGTCTCTTTTGCAAGTGATCGAGGCATTGAGTTGACTTTAGGTGATCCATTGAAAGAGAAGCCAGGAAAAAACATTATTTTTCCATCATCGGGATCGATGCTGAAGCATAAAGACATACCGATGGATGATTTACGAAAGAGCTATCTAAAACGATTTAAAGATGAGTTGTTGTTTGATCAAGATTATTTATACTTAAAAGAAGAGTTGAACTGTTCAATCGAGCACATCAAAACCTTAATGGAGGAAATCAATGAAACCAAGAAATGATGATTTTGAAGCACGTAGAAAACATTTAGTCAACATGACTGACCAAGAGTTAAAGGATTATTTTTATCAATTAACAGATCAAATGGTCGACCCTTTACTCGATCTAGCGTATGCATACACAACACCAGCAATCGAACGAAGTGTTTTAATGCGCATGGGATTTTCAAGTTTAGAAGCAAAAGCAATCACAGACCGTCTTTTTGAACATGAATTGTTAGCTTATGGTGCAGGGCACATTGTTTACCTTTATGCAAAAACGCATCAACTAAGCATACGAGATGCAGGCATGCGCATCTTAGAAGATCACGAGCTTAAGCAGATAATGGAGGTTCTAAAATGAAAATCAATGAAAAACTAGATATAAGACATCTACTCAAAGATTTAGAATCTTATCGTCCAAGAAGAAGAGGATGGGTATGGCGCGACAAAC
>OBJA01002175.1_pt1 | contig 11812 bp, 8 predicted proteins | sample 1519751 | NCBI WGS metagenome assembly OBJA01 (sample SAMEA3881238, study PRJEB22517) | soil metagenome | biome: lake sediment; feature: soda lake sediment; material: sediment, water from around vicinity | place: India | collected 2013-12-23 | depth 3 m
CGTCGAAGTCATCGGCGCTCCCGCCGCGGGGCGGACCTATGCCATAGAAATCACCACGACCTTTTCGCTGGAAGAAGACCCTTTCGCCCTGAGGACGGAATCGGGAGGCGGTGCGCCGCTTGAACTCCGGCTCAACGGCCGGCCGGTGCCGGTGCCGATCGACGACATCCGGCGCGGTCGGCCCCTGACACTGGAAGGGACAGCGGGAGTCGTAAGAGGCCCCAACGAGATCCATATCAAGGCGAGCCCGCCCGCCGGCGACACCCTCGACAACGGTGTCCGCATCCGACTGTTGGAGGATGGCGCAGCCATCGCCGATGCCACCATCTGGGGCAGCCACGGGGCGCTGGTTTCCGGCAGCGTGCCCTTCTCCGTAGCCGAAGAGGGAAAAAAGCATGACCACTAGCCGCCCCTACGCCATCGAGGTCGAACACCTGACCGTCAGTTACCATGCCCGGGCCGCCCTCCTCGATGTCAGCGTGCGCATCGAGCGGGAACAACTGGTCGGCGTAATCGGGCCCAACGGCGCGGGCAAGTCTACCTTCATCAAGGCGGTCCTGGGCTTCGTCAAACCCGATGTCGGTTCGATAACCATCGACGGCCAGGATGTCCAGAGCGCCAAGGGCAAGGTCGCCTATGTGCCGCAGCGCGGCTCGGTTGACTGGGATTTTCCCGTCACCGTCCGAGAAGTGGCGCTGATGGGCAGATACCAGCGGATTCCCTGGTATGCTTCACCTTCCGCCGCCGACCGGCAGGCGAGCTGTCCGGCGGCCAGCAGCAGCGGGTGTTTCTCGCCCGGGCCCTGGCCCAGGGCAGCGACATCCTCCTCCTGGACGAGCCCTTCGCCGGAGTCGATGCGGCCACCGAACGGGCCATCCTCGAGGTCCTGGAACGGGCCAGGCGGGCGGGCAAGACCCTGGTGGTCGTCCACCACGACCTGGTCACCGCCGCCGAATATTTCGACAAACTGATCCTGATCAAGCAGCGGCTGTATGCCTACGGGGAACCTCGGGCGGTGCTGCGGGAGGACCTGCTCAGCCGCGTGTACGAAGGCCGCCTGCGCATCTTCGGGACCGTGTTCAAGGAGGGGAAGGGATGATCCAGCAACTCTTTATCGCGCCGCTCACCGAAACCTATTTCCAGAAGGCGCTGATCGGTGGTTCCATCGTCGCGGTGGTCGCCGGCGTGGTCGGCTGCCTGGTGGTGCTGCGGCGGATGGCCTTTCTGGGCGACGCCCTGTCGCACGCCATGATCGCCGGGGTCGCCGGGGGATATCTGGTGATGAAACTGCTCTTCGGCCTCGAAGCCCACGCGCCCGGGATGCTCATCGGCTCGCTGCTGGCGGCGGTGGTCACCGTCGCCCTGATCGGCTTCGTCTCCCGGATCTCCCGGGTCAAGGAAGACACCGCCATCGGCATCATGTACACCGGGATCTTCGCTTTGGGAGTGGTGGCGGTGTCGATGTTCCGCCACTATATCCACATCGACCTCATGCACTTCATCATGGGCGACATCCTCGGCATCGCCGACAGCGACCTGTGGGTCAGCGCCTTCATCGGTTCACTGGTGATCACGGTGCTGATCCTCTTTTACCGGCACTTCCAGCTGACCACCTTCGATCCGGTCATGGCCGCCTCCATCGGCCTGCCCGTGCTCCTGCTCGACTACCTGCTCACCGTCTGCGTCTCGCTGGTGGTGGTCAGCGCGGTGAGCATGGTCGGGGTGATCCTGGTGGTCGGCCTCCTGATCACCCCGGCGGCCACCGCCTATCTGCTCTGCGACCGCCTCGACCGGATGATGGCCCTGGCCGCCTTTTTCGGGGTCACCTCCGTGATCGGCGGGCTGTATCTCTGCGTCTGGCTGGATTCCGCCGGCGGCGGCGCGATCATGCTGTTCTGCACCCTGCAGTTTCTGGCGGTGCTGACCGTGGCCCCGAAGTACGGCCTGCTGGCCAGGGGCCTGCGCCTGCGCAGTCTGGTGCCGCAGCAGATGATCGAGGATATCCTGACCACCGTGCTCCGCTACCGCGAGCCGACGCCGCTGGAGGTGATCAAACGTTATGTCGAGGATGGCGCGGTCCTCGGCCGCGCCATCAGGCGGATGATCCGGGACGGCTTGCTCGAGGACCGCCAGGGTAGCTATATCCTGACGGAAAAAGGGGAGCAGGAGGCGGCCAAGGTCCTGCGGGCCCACCGGCTCTGGGAGGCTTACCTGGAGGCCATCGGCACCCCTCAGGAGTACCTGCATTCCACCGCCCACCGTCTGGAGCATATCCGCGGCGGGGCGACCGAGTACCTGGATGAAAAACTGGGCCGACCGGAGCAGGATCCCCATGGCCGGGATATCCCGGACAAGAAGCCCCGAAACACACCTCCGGGCTCCTTGTCCGGCAGAGGCGAAGAGTGAGGGGGCAGGTACCTTTAAACGAATTTCTAAGGTACTAACCCCGATTAAGCGGGATAAGTACCTTCACGAACTGATATTGCGTTCTCAAAAAGCAGGAAACGAATTTCTAAGGTACTAAAACGCCCCGTATTCATTCGGGGAATCCATCGGGATCTCCTGGGCGATATCCCAGAATTCGATAATATAAGGTCCTTCGAAGCGGAAAATATGCACAACGGCCAGCTCGTGCTTTCCTTCGCCGAAGCTGATACGGGAATGGACGGCGACCAGGTCGCCTTCCCCCAATGCCCGTTGTACTTCCATTGTCATATCGGGGCAATGGGCATGGGTTTCCATCATCGCGGTGAGGAGGGACTCCTGGTCGCCCGGGAAATGCGTGTTGTGGTGCCGGAACTCGGGATGAACATACTTCTCGTAGGCCTCCTCTATATCCCTTCCGACCACCATGCGAAGAAAGGAGAGCGCAGCCTCTTTCCGGTCGATTTCCGGTTGCTCCTCCATCGGTGCCGGCTGCAGCATGCCGATCCGGTTTTTTTCCGTATCGTAGAAGGAAACATAGAGCCCGACGCCGGCGATCTCCATGGGCTCTCCCAGGACTTCCCCGCCATTTTCCGCTATTCTCCGCATGCTTTCCTCCATATCCTGGACGGCGACCACCACCGAGGGATACTGGTCCGGCCAATCATCTTTTCTGGTATAAAAACCGCCGTTGATCACTCCCGCATGCCTGGGCCGCCCTCTTTCATCGGTTTCGGCAGTGAACGCCAGCACATAGTGGCCCATCTCGGGCCCCAGCTGCCTGGTGATCCAGCCGAAGGTCCTGGAATAGAAATCTGCCATCCGCTCGCTATCTTCCGCCGGTATCTCGAAATGGACGACCGGGTTCATTCCTGTCTTCGCCATATGCTATTCCTCCACCGGTGAGAATTGACACTCTACGCCCCGCTGCGCCATTACGTATTCCGAAGCCGCAAATCAGCCGACGCCGGGAAGACCGCCGAAGGAACCCTTGAGATAGACCCCTTCCTCGCGGTTCTCGGCAAGCCGGCGGAACCACCCGGCGAGCCCCTCATCCTCCAGGTTCCAGCCGTAATTCCGCCATCTTTCACGGAGACCGGGAAGAGCCTCGAAGGTTGCCGTCACGATATCCTTCTCTTCCAAAAGGTTTTCGCTGCAACAAAAAAAAGACATATAATCTGCAACTTGGACGATATAAGCAAGATCCTGTTCCGCCACCGCCTCATCGGGACGGTGATGAAAGGCCACCGCCGTGATCAGATTTTTCGGAAACAGCCATTTTTCCAGCAACTGCCCGCCCACCGCATCATGGGTGAAGGAGTAGGCACGGAGCTCCTCCTGCAGCACCTCTTCGCTACTGTGCCGCCAGCGCCCGAGGGTGTAGTCTTCGGCGAAGGTCTGCAGCATGATGAGCTTGCCGATATCGTGAAGCAGCCCGCCCATGAAGGCGATATCCGCGTCGATCCGCAGGTCCCTCGCGATGATCACGGCGGCCAGGCCGCAGAAAAAGGCATGGGTCCAGAACCTGTCCATGAACGGCTTCTCCCGGGCCGGCAATTTGCGGAAGGAATTGAGCAGGGCCTTGGTCACCGCGATCCTCCTCACCTCATCGAAGCCGAGGATCACCACCGCCGCCTTCAGGGAAGCCGCCTTTCTCGGGCGACCGAAGAGGACGGAGTTGGCAATCTTAAGAATCGTCAGGCACAGGGACTGGTCGGGGAGGATGGTCTTGATGACATCGTCCGCCGAGCTTTTCGGATCGTTGACGACGGACAGCAGCTTCGCCACGGTGAGCGGCAGGACGGGGAAGGAGTCGATATGCCGCTTGATGAGATCACTTCGTTTTCCCTTGAGATCGCTTTCTTCTCTTTTCATGGCGACTGGACCTGGCGTTCGACGACTGCATAAGGCGTCCAAGGTGAACACTCCCGGACAACCGGAGAAGTGGGTCTGCCCGAAGATGGAAGCAGGAAACAGAAGGCCTTCTCGGAAAGCCCCCTGAGAAACTCCTCTCACACAATAAGCACTCCCCCGTCTGCTTTCTCGCCGAAAATTCGTCTTTTGTCAGGCTCTCGCAAGGGATGCCGCACCCCGGCCGTACGTGCCGGCGGGCTTCGCCTCCCTTGCCATTGCTACACCTTCATTTCCGGATCGAGAACAAAGATGCTCGACACCGGCAGATGATCGGAGCCGAGCCGGCACTCCCAATCGCTGATCACGGCGGTCAGCACCGGCGCCAGATGGTGCGAATGGAAGATATAGTCAAGCCGTAACAGCGGATACGGCGAGACGAAGGTCGGCAGCGGGGAGGACTTCTGGGAATCGGCCAGTTTCCGCGACAACAGGGAATATGCCACGGAGCTGCTGCTGCTGTTCAGATCGCCGCAGAAGATCACCGGCTCTGAGGGGGGCAGCGAATCCAGGATGCCCCCCTCGACGATATGTCTCATCTGCAGGAGAGTTTCCTTTTTGAGATAGCTGAGATGCGTATTGAAGAAATGCACCGGGCCGCCGTGGGTTTCGAGCCGTATCCACATCAGTCCCCTGCGTTCCGTGGAATAGGGGGAATTCAACTGCGGCAGGAGGTCGAAACTCATCACCTGCATCGGAAAACGGCTGAGGATTGCCAGGCCGTATTCTCCGGCGCCGTTCTTCCACAGGGGAAAGAAGATGCTCTGCATTTCGAGCTGCTCGGCGATCAGACCGGTCTGGTCCACGTTGGCGGAGCGGTCCATATTCCTGTCGACCTCCTGCAGGGCGACGATATCCGGGGAACGGCGGCCGATGATCCTGGCGATACGGGCCGGGAAGAGCTTCCCGTCCATGCCCATGCAACTGTGGATATTGTACGACATGACCTTGAGGATTTCCGGCGTATGTTCGAGATTCCGCAGGGCGGGAGCGAAGGAGGTGAAACCCTTTTCGAGGATGGTCCTGACCTGGAGCCGCAGATCCAGCGCTCGCAGGACGCTTTTCCCTGCCGCCTCCATGGTATCCGGAAGGATGATGAATCCTGCGGTTTCGTTCCTGCCCGGCCCGCCGTGAGAGCCGTTCTCGACCGGAAATGTCAGCGGCAGGCCCTCCGCCTGCCAGCCTGACAGGATGAAGTCTCCGGCATGCACGTGGCGACAGAGCGACTCCAGATCACAGGTCACCTCCTGAAGAAGAGGGTGACCGGCCCCCAACACCTCCGGGGCCTTGACGGCGAGGGTGTCTTCACCCGTCCCGGTGACGCACCGCACTTCCCCGTCTTGCACGTACAGCACCAGGGGAATGCCGGCCTCGATCATCCGGCCCGCGTAACGGCGCATGTCGGCTTTCTCGGGCCGGGCCGGCAGATAAACGTGGCCCATCGGGCCCATGGCCGTGATATGGACGGTGTTGCTGCCGATTTCCTCCTCGCTTGCAGATGATTTTTCATTGCGGCCGGAGGATGCCATCATCCCCCTGCTTCGTTTATGGAGTCTGTTAAAAGACACGCCGTTGAAAGTTTCGACAAAGTCCGCATTTTGCAGAGGTCCCCCACGAAAGACCTCCTGGATCACCTCCTTGAGGGTCCTGCCCGTCCGGCTCGCGAATGACATCGTCCTTTCCTGCCCATGGTCGGAAAAGATGAAGATATGGTAGTCCCTTTTCTCGGAGCGCATCGCCTTGTACATCATGTCCTTGATCGCCCCTTCGATCCCCTTCAGGGCCCAGAAGGCAAAGGCGGAAGATGGGCCGCGGCGGTGGGCGTGCTCGTCATAACCGATAAAGTCGGCATGGATGATCGGCGCGCCGCGGGCGATATCGATCTTGACATGGACACGTGCCAGTTCCCGCAGGATCGTGCAGGCGGCGATCCGGGACAGGATGAAATTCAGTTCCTTGAAGGGGTTCCTGCCGGCAAGGATGCCCCGAAAAAAATCGACCACTGCAAGAGCGATTTCGACCACCACCAGGCCGAGGATGCGGAGGATTTTGCCGAAGTAGAGAATGATGAACCAGAAGATCTTTCTCAGCTGAACGCCCCGGAAGATCGACTTCAGTTTCATCGTCTGGATGCAGAAGTGCGCCTCTTCGGCGCCGCCGGCGTAGACATTCGCATAGGAGCTCCCGCCGTCGAGCAGCCCCTGGTGATTCCTGGCGAGCTTTGCCGCGAGAGCATCGACATCCTCGGGGTCGAGCATGTTCTTTTCCCGGCGCTCCAGTCGATCGTAATACTTCACCGCCGGCACCGCACATTTCACCCCGTAGAAGAGCTCAGCCTGGACGGCGGCCGTAGACGATGGCAGACCGGAATAGAATTTCCTGAGGACATAGTGGTCACGCGCGATCAAGCGCTGGAGAAAGGGCAATTTCTTCTTGGCAAAGGCGCGCAGCAGCTGATCGTATCCAAGACCGTCGATCTGAATCATCAGAACCCCCGGCGCGTGCGCATCATGGTTCGCCGTTTCGTACGCCTTGGTCCGGAGATGGCGCACAGCCCACTCGCTCCGGCTTACCGCGTTACGGAACCGTCGAATCCTCTTTCCCAGGCGGCTGAACAAATCCATTCCTCGCATTCAATCGTTTTGGAGGCAAGCCGTTGAACAGTTATCCCCCCACAGCAGAAGGGACAACTACCTTCACGAAATTTGTTCTTGAAAAACAAGAAACCAATTTCTCAGGTACTGAAACTGCCTGCCGGGAGGCGCAGAGGGTGCGGAGGCTCTGCCACTTTATCCGCGCCCCAAGCCCGTACAGGGGCAGGAAACGATGATATGGATGCCGGAGCATGGCCACGTAAAGACACAGCATGAACAGCGGAAAAAGCCACAGGATTCCCTCTCTGGAAAGGGTAAGGAGAAATCCCCCTGTCACCATTTCGCCGTCAACCACCCTGACGCCGGGTAACCTTCGGCAATCGCCGTCACTTCTCCGAAAATACGCATGAGCGGCTGGCTGTCAAGCGCGTCCCGCTCCGTCCCTACCCCCTTTTCCAGGCATGGTAGCGTGCCAGCAGGGCAAGGACCCTTTCCGGGGCGTGGGCGCGCTTCCATTCGCCGGCCGCGTACTTGTTGGCCTCGGCCAGGGTCGGATAGGTATGGATGGTGCCGAGGATCTTGTTCAGGCCGAGCTTGTGCTTCATCGCCAGCACGAACTCGGCGAGAAGGTCGCCGCCGTGCTCGCCGACGATGGTGACGCCGAGGATCCTGTCCTTGCCCGGCACGGTCAGGACCTTGACCAGACCCCGGGCCGCGCCGTCGGCGATGGCCCGGTCGAGGTCGGCCAGGTCGAATCTGGTCACCTCATAGGGTATCCCCCTCTCGGCCGCCTCCTGCTCATTCAGCCCGACTCTCGCCACCTCCGGGTCGATGAAGGTGGTCCAGGGAATCACCGAATAGTCGGCGGCAAAGCGCTTCCACTCTCCGAACAGGGCGTTGACCACGGCATACCAGGCCTGATGGCCGGCGGTATGGGTGAACTGGTAGGGGCCGGCCACGTCGCCGGCGGCATAGATATTGGGATAGAGCGTCTCCAGGTACTCGTTCACCACCACCGTCCGGTCGGTGGGGATGCCCAACTCCTCCAGGCCGTAGCCGGTCAGGCGGGCCTTGCGGCCGACGGCGCAGATCAGCACGTCGTAGGTCAGCCGGCGCTCGGCGCCCTGGTGTTCGACCACCAGGACCCGACCGGTCTCATCCCGTTCGCAGCGGACGGCGCCATGGCCGGTGAGGACGGTGACGCCGTCATGTTCCAGGGCGGCCCGGGCCATGGCCGAGACCTCGGGGTCTTCCCGGACCAAGAGCCGCTCAGCCCGCTCCACCTGAACAACCTGCGATCCCAGGCGGGCAAAGCCCTGAGCCATCTCGCAGCCAATCGGGCCGCCGCCGAGGATCACCAGCCGGCCGGGCGCCTCCTCGTATTCCAGCAGGGCTTCCCACATGGTCTCGCTGGTGAGAAATCCCGATTCGGTCATTCCCGGCAACGGCGGGACAAAGGGTTCGGCCCCGGCGGCAATGACGATCGAGCGGGTGGTGAGACGTTTTTTTTCGCCATCAGGCAGGGCCACCTCCACCGTCCACGGATCGACGATCCGGGCGTGACCCTGCAGGACCTCCACCCCCAGGGCCGTGTAGCGGGCAACGCTGTCGTGGGGCTCGACGGCGGTGACGATCCGCTGCACCCGCTGCATGAGCCTGCGGAAACTGAAACGGGGTATGGTGTCGGACAGGCCGAAATGGGCTCCGTTCTTCATCTGATGGGCGAGCTTCGCGCTGCGGATCAAGGCCTTGCTCGGCACGCAGCCGGTGTTGAGGCAGTCGCCCCCCATGCGGTGTGCCTCGACCAGGGTCACCCTGGCCCGCACCGCCGCGCCGATATAGGCGCTGACCAGTCCCGCCGCGCCGGCGCCGATGACGATGAGGTTGCGGTCGAACTTTCCGGGTCTCTGCCAGCGGGCGTAAACCCGCCTCTTTTTCAACCCTGCGCTCAGCCTTTTGGCGATCAGGGGGAAAAAACCGAGCAGGGCGAAGGAGAGCAGCAGCTGGGGCGACAGGGTTCCCGAGAGGCTGTCGATCTTCGCCAACTGGGTCCCGGCGTTGATGTACACCAGGGTCCCGGGCAGCATGCCGAGCTGGCTAACCCAGTAGTAGGTGGTGGTGCGGATCGGGGTCAGGCCCATCAGGATGTTGATGAGAAAGAAGGGAAATATCGGCACCAGCCGCAGGGTGAGGAGATACCAGGCGCCCTCGGCGGCCATGCCTTTGTTGATCCCCGCGAGCCGAGCGCCGAACCGTTGCTGCACCCAGTCGCGCAGCAGGTAGCGGGAAACGAGAAAGGCGAGCGTCGCCCCGACGGTCGCGGCAAAGGAGACGATGATAAGGCCCCAAAGAAGGCCGAAAAAGCCGCCGGCGGCGAGGGTCATGATCACCGCCCCCGGCAGGGATAGAGCCGTCACCGTCACATAGAAGGCAAAGAACAGCAGGCTCACCGTGACCGGCGCCCGGTCGCGCCACTGCAGCAATTCCGCCTGCCTGGCCTTGAGGTTGTCGAGAGTCAGGATCTGGTCGAAGCCGAGAGCGAAAAAACCGAGGACGGCACCGGCGACAGCGAGGACAATGAGGAGTTTTTTCATATGCTTGCCTTGGGCAATGCAGCTTTTGACGGCAAGGATATCGCCCCGGCGGAAAAACCAGGCGACGAGGGATCCGGGAAGGCTTCTTAATAGATATAATGGAGAGGGCGGGAAATCAAGGCGGAGCTTGCCCTTGCACCGAGTCATCTCGAACGGCCGAACTTCCGCCTCTCAGGTTTTTACCCTCCCTTGGGAAGAAGCAAGGTTATGGCAAACAGAGCTTCGCAGGCCCCTGTCCGGGCAACCGAAATTACGCAGAGCCTCCAGTCCGCCGGTGCGGTTTTGTTGTTATTTTGGTACAACGGATTTACTATTACGAGGAGTTGGCGGATGGTTTCCCGGCTTGATAACGGCCCCACGGAAAAAATCCAATACCTAAAAGAATTCTTTCACTCCCGTTCCGGGGACGCGCTCGTCAGGAATAATGAAAGACTACTACAAGATATTGGGTGTGAGCCGGACCTGCAATTCCGAGGAGATTCGCAAGAGATACCGGAAACTGGCCATGCAGTACCATCCCGACCGTAATCCCGAGGACCCGGCCGCGGAAGAGCAGTTCAAGGAGATTGCCGAGGCCTACGGGGTGCTGACCGATCCTGTCAAGCGACGGGAGTACGATGCCTGCCGGGCCCAGGGCGGCGCCTACGCCGGCAGCCGGCCCGGCGGGTTCTCCTACAGCCAGGAGGACATTCTCCGCGACCTGTTCCGGGATCCCAATTTCCAGAGGATGTTCAGCAGCCTGCTGCGGGAATTCCAGCGCTCGGGCTTCCGGTACAGCACCACCTTCATCAAGAAGAGCTTTTTCGGCGGCAAGGGCGGAATCTTCCTGGGCGGCATCTTTCTGCTCGGCTCACTCGCCAATCCCCTGCTCTCGGGCAACGCCAAGAAAGCCATCGGCCACCAGGGGGCCTCCCTGCTGAAATCGGTGGGCAGCTCTTTCAAGGCCCTGCTCGGCAAAAAAGAGGCTTCCCCCCCTCCCCCGAGAGAAGGCCTTCTCGAATACGACACCACCTACCAGACCCCCCTCACCAGCAAGGAGCTGCAGCAGGGCAAGACCATCCAGATCCTCGTCTACGGCGAGAAGGGCGAGCAGACCCTGAAGGTCAAGATCCCGCCGGGCAGCCGCAGCGGCCAGAAACTGCGCCTGAAGGGCAAAGGCCGGATGGGCCCCTTCGGCCGGGGCGACCTCTATCTGCACCTGGTGAAGAAGGACCTCTGACATCAGAAGGCAGAAACTAGAGGACAGAAACCAGAAATCTGCCAGGAACCAGAAATTCGCCTTGGCCGCAAAAGCATTGCGTGAGGGTGAGGTTGCAGATAGGCGAACCTTCACAACATCGGCGTGAGTTCAGCTGCCGCCCTTGCCCCGCTGCAGGACGAACATCACAATGAGAATGACGAAGACCCCCGGCAGGACCCTCGCCGGCGGCAAGCCATGGCCCAGCGCGAGATCGATCAGCAGCACCAGCCCCGGATAAAGATACGAGTAGGACATAACCCGGGTGGGCCCCAGATAGGGTACCGAATACTGGGTGAGAAAGAAGGTGACGATGGTGGTGAAGACGGCCAGGTAGGCTACGCCCAGCCAGGCAAAGAGCGGCACCGCGGACCAGGCCACGGCGGGAAGCCTCACCCCGGCGAAGAGGACCAGCCAGAGACTGCCGGTGACGAGGACCCAGAAGGTCATAACCGCCATCGATTCCCCCCGGTGCAGCAGTTTCACCAGCGGGGTGTAGAGGCCCATGGCGAAACAGCCGCCGAGAAAGATGGCATCCCCCCGGTTCCAGTTCATCGCCACGAGCTGCGAGAGATCCCCTCGGAAGATGACCCAGACCACGCCGATCATCCCGAAAACGAGGGCCAGCACCTGGTTCTTCCGCAACCGCTCGCCGGTGAAGAAGAAGGCATATATCCAGGAGATGGACGGCACCAGGGCGAAGATGACGCTGGTGTTGAGGGCGGTGGTATAGCGCAGGGACCAGAACATGCAGCAGAAGAAGATGACCAGACAGGCGCTGATCAGGGCGCAGCGGCCAACGAGCGAAGGAGAAAACTGCAGCCCGTAGCGCCGGCCGACCCACGGCCCGAACAGGCAGGCGGCGAGGGCGAAGCGGACCAGCGTCAGGACCGCCGGATCGAGCTCCGCGGCAATCGCCGCCCCCACCGTAAAGGAGGTGGAGACGAGCGTCGCGCAGACGATCATCAGCAGGTGAACGAAAGCCAGCGGATGCCGCTGCCCCGGTTGCGGCCGTCCGGCCCTCGGTCCCCCCCCTTCCTCAGCTTCTGGGG
>OBJA01002176.1_pt1 | contig 11809 bp, 10 predicted proteins | sample 1519751 | NCBI WGS metagenome assembly OBJA01 (sample SAMEA3881238, study PRJEB22517) | soil metagenome | biome: lake sediment; feature: soda lake sediment; material: sediment, water from around vicinity | place: India | collected 2013-12-23 | depth 3 m
TTTAAAATTCGTAGAATTTGTATTAATCCATAACTTTTTTGTACTACCAGTACCATCCTCAACAATATCAACTCTCACTACATTTGATACATCGCCAACTCTGACTTTTTTGATCACACCTGTGAAATCTCCTGCATATACGGATGAAAAGGTACATACCAAGGCCATTTTTATGAGATTGCTGAATCTTATCACTTTTTTCCCTTTCTTTAGAGTTACAAAACACTGTGGTACGGTTTTTCATAGGTCGAGTAGACCCTCGGAACTTCCCGATAGTCTCTCACAGAACTGTACGTGAACGTCTCGATTCATACAGCTTTTATTGCCAAGTCGGTACACATACTAGTGTATCACAGTGTACAAACAGTTTTGGTGAGCGAGAGGCTACTCCTGCTAACCACCTGGATCCTTTACACCGATTCTGTTTCAATTTTTTGTAAATCTTACCAGCCCACTTTACGATGCGACGGTTCACCAGCATAAATATTTCCCAAGCTCTCCCCTTCGGAATGCACCATAATAGCTGATCCACCCTCGAAGTACGGGATTCAGCTTGTCTGCCAGCTCCTGTAATGACTTTCATTGCCTCCCCGCTGTTCATGGCAAAAGTAGTAGGTGTACCAACCGTTTCCGGTACCACATTGAACATTCCTGTACAATGAGCCGCTGTGCAGCGCGAGAAAAAATGTTACGAATAAGCTCGCGCTTAAGAGCGTTCCTTACACGTACTGCGCACGAGCGGCTGATTATATAATCCGGTCAGTTAGTACCTTGAATCATAACCTGGCTGCACGAACAGTTCTTATTGCTGTCATCGAAAATTATCCGAATTTTGCTTCCTGAAGATTTTGCAGAAAGCAGAGTAGCCAGTGCTTGTTTCTTGAAATCAGGATCTGTTCCTCCGATTTTGAATTTGCGGAGCTGACTGTATGAATCCGAATAGCAATTACTCAGCCCTGTTCCTTTAACATGCACTTCTAGCGATCCCCCATCTCTCACATTGATGTGTACAATTTCAAGATTATCTGCATCAGCAGCATTTGCCCCTGTCATGAATAATCCACAAATAATAATTGCCGTGAATATGCCTTTCATACGATTCCCTCGCTTACAATGTTGAGCTGTGCAGCACTTGTAGAACCTTAAAATCAAATCGCGTTTCCACGCGTTCCTTGCAAGTGGTCTGCATAAGTGATTTATTGTACTTTTTTTTTGAGACTGCACCAGTTAGGTTTTCTTGCATCCGGCAGTCTTTCAAATGCAATTTCCATTAATTTCTAGGTGATTGTTCTCATTCTTTTTTTTTGGGCACCTCCTTTCATAAATTGACTATGCCCTACCTAATCTAAGAGCAATAGATTCACAACAGGTGTTAAGTCAACTTTTTTGTCAGGTATTATTAGTTCAGGCTGAATTGCTTCCAGTATCCCCCCATTACATTCATAGGCTTTTATATTTGATAGAGCATAGCTTGCAAGAGCTGCAACGCCAGCAACGGAGTAACCCCACGTTACAGGTCCTATATTGCTGAAAGCAAAACCACTCAAACTGCGTGAGCACCATGTATGGCCAAAATTTTCAGCTAAAACGTCACCAGTTCCACTTGGTCCTTTGGGGTCAACCCATGAAACTGGCGTATTCAATTCGTTGAGCCAGCCCTCCCACGAACTGAATTCAATTAGTGTGATATAATGCGGCCACCCTATACCACGCGCTCCATACTCAAGATACTGATAACCATTGTTCCCAGTACTCGTACCCCATGAATTCTTAATTATCCAAGCACCATTACCGCCGCAAGCACCGTCATCCCACCCGACAATACAAACATTGTGATTTTCATCCCAAATATTTTCTTTTCCTGTCAGATTAGTCCTGTTCCAGTCTCCATCACGCATGACTAATGATACAATTACACCGCTCCTTCTTGTGTAAAGAACCGCTTTTATTGCCAATCGTTCGGCAATTGTAGTCAGGAAGTAATCACCCGCAACCAAATACTGCGTGACAGGATCTATGTCACCAGGAATTGCAACATAATCAAGAATTCTGACTGTCGGTTTGTTGGTTCCATTAGTGTTCTGTTCAAGAGGTATCTTGTATCCACCTGTTCTGGCAATTTGAAGCATTACTGGCGCCGTTTGGTTTAATGCGTTGTCCATGTCGAATTTATGGTACAGATCCCTCTCGGAAAGATTGATATCATAATCTGACTCAGGCAGGAAATGCATTAGTCTTTTCTTTGCTTCAATTTCCATGGCCGCAACAATCGAATATGGTACACAGGTACCACCATCTTGGTCGTCAATATCTGAAACCAAATGGTAGTCACGCAAATCGAAATTGGATGGATATGGGTCAGGCGTTACCAATTCAATAAATTCATCAGTCAATTCCATCGTTAACTCTGTACTCTTTTCGGCAACATAGGTTGAGGTAACTGCGGTAATATCTCCAGTAAGAATAGCAGTTACAGCAGTGACAGGATTATCCTTTACCCAATCCCAAACCTTACTCCAAAACCCAGCTGTTTTTCCTAAACCTGAAGGAGTAGGGTCGGTAAATTCCTCAACCGTGTATGGCTTCCAATACTCCTCGAGAACTTCGAGATCAGGTGCAACGGCTCCTTGGGAGAAGCATAACGAAGAGTAAAACAGAAGCCACAGAGGGACTATCTGTTTCGACAGACTACATTTCATTTATTCATTCCTTTCAATACATTTGTGATTCGTTTATCCATTGATTTAGCTGTAAATAGTGTAGCAAGATCTGGATCAGTTTCTGAGATTTTAATCTTGCGCAATTGACTATATCCATCTCTGTTGCTTTGCCCAATCCTGTGCCTTTTACATGGACTTCATAATGTCCTAATTCTACTCTCATTGATATACTTGATTTCCAGTTCATCGCTTCGGCGACTAATAACCCACTTGACACTAAAGCCTATTTATATAAAACATCTATTTAAATTTTCAGTTCACCTATCGACTCACGATTCGCACGCGTAGCTTATAATGTACCCAGCCGTACCGCTACTATTTTCGGAGCATATCCTACACATTCTGTTTCTGATATATCAAATCTAATAGGGGTTTTTTCGTTATAAGCTTTGACTATTAATGCCATCAGTGTCATCGAGAGTGGATCCATATCTGATATATCTAGTCTATAGAATTTTGTGGGGTTTTGTGTGCAATTATTCGGATTAATGTGATTCCCGGATGTCACTCGAACATCAACATGAGTTTTGAATATTCCGAGATATTTAATAGTCTCCGAAGCAGTAGTTTCACCCATAATTGTGTTTGTTAACATTCCAATTAATAATAGAATAGCGAATTTCATTTTCCTCTCCTCTCACATTGCGCTACTGTTCTGCGCTCAGATTTAATATTTTTCGTTTTAGCCCTATAATTATTACTTATGCCGCCATTTACCTACCATCACTTATTCACCTTATCTTAATACTTTGTTTTCTAACCTCACCGTTGTAGTGCGTTTCACGATGCCCATAGAAGACACTCATTTGTTTAATATAGAAGTAATTTTCCATAACCGCTTACTTTAGGATTATTCTTTCATAATCTTTTTATTCAACATAATAAATATTTGTTATCCGACCTTCAGAAGCCAGATCACCTGCTAATGAAGCTGTGTTGCTGGCTTCTGTAAACGCTCTTACGTTCAACCCACTTGTTTTCATTGCTAATATTAATGCATATTGGAATTTAAAATTCGTAGAATTTGTATTAATCCATAACTTTTTTGTACTACCAGTACCATCCTCAACAATATCAACTCTCACTACATTTGATACATCGCCAACTCTGACTTTTTTGATCACACCTGTGAAATCTCCTGCATATACGGATGAAAAGGTACATACCAAGACCATTTTTATGAGATTGCTGAATCTTATCACTTTTTTTCCTTTCTTTAGAGTTATAAAACACTGTGGTGCGTCTTTTTCCTAGTTGAATAAAACAGCTTTTACGGTGGTTTCATGTTAATCCTTTACAGCCAAATTCAATGATACCATCACTTATCTAACCTCACCGGTGTAGTGCGTTTCCCGATGCCCAAAGAAGACATTCTGTTTCTTTACATGAATCATATTTTTAGTTTTCTCAGTCAAGAAGCAACATATTAATGATCGGTATCACCATTCTAGCCACCTCCTTTTCATCTAAAATGTCTACCACAAACCATTCCGTATCAAGAGCTTTAGTGTTATCATTATTCACCCAGCCCATCTTTTCATGTGCTGCATGCCAATTGTTTGTATACCATTTTGCTTTTGTCCTTTTATTCTGTAAAACTATTAGCCATCCTTTTTTTATTGTCGGGTAAGACACATTATAGCCATAAAAATCATTGGCAATCGAAATACAATCACAGTAACCTGTACCGTAGGTACTCAATGCATCAGCATCGAGATCAAAAACCCCTCTTTGATTTCCTATTCCAGGGCCCCACTTGTTTCCCATCATAACACTAGGACTGTTATTAGCAGTAATGCCCGACAATTTGTTTTTCCTAAAACCAGAACGGGGAATCCAAACATTTTCCACGTTGTCATTAATGGTTATGCGGTCATTCGCCCTTTGCATTGGTTTAACAGTAAATGAGTTGTTACATGAATTGCTCACAGTAATATCATCAAGATCAACATGTCCTAATCCTAAACAGTGTCCGAATTCATGCTGTATAAGCCAAGCCAAATCGCCATCTCCCCGATACTCACCCATAATATCAGTATATGGAATATCCTCCTCAAAATTGATACAATTCCAGTCTATGCACACATTTGCAGGATCAAGATTAAACACATTTTGAATGTGCTCAATTGCATTTGTATAGCTTGCACAGATCGGTTTATGTATGGTATCATTGCTATCATAATAACTCCAATGATTACTATTCGCATTGTATATAGCTTTTGCTCGTTCAAAGGTCATCTTAGGTGAAACAAAATCCAGTTTTCTAAACGCTACTTTTACAGGAGCTATAGTTATTTTTCTTTGTGTTTTCCCATCCCAGGGTTGTGTTTCTCCTCCAGCATTTTCATTTCTTGGCCAATCAAATGCCACAATAATGTCAGCTTCCTCCCTATTGTCTATTTGCCGTACATGTAAGTCAGGCAGGATACTAGCCCAGGTATAAAATCCCAGTTTTACCGCATCTCTTATCTCCTTTTCCTCCAGATTACGGTTTTTTGAATCAGTAGGCCATATTACAAGATCAAGATACACTTTCATGTCAGGGAACCGTTGTGTAAGTAATTTCTCTCTGCTATAGTGGTTATATACCCAATCGTATGCATCATCTGTTTGAAATTTTGGACTAGTTGTGTACTCTATTTCATGTTCTGTTACATTATTTTCATAATCAATTGCCCTTACTACAATCGCATGTTTAGTATCCAGGCATGTTTGGAAAATCGCAGTAACACTTCCATCACTCCTGGTTTCATAGGTTAGTGATACTTCGTTTACTTGTGGAGTAACTGCAATATATGATCTCTTCAAATCTCCATCGGGATCTTGAATTCTATAATCAACACGAACCCAGGAAAGCCTATCTGGAATAGAGCTGGCAGCCACACTTAAAATCTGAGGTGGTGATCCTGAAAAAACCGTAGTAACAGCAGAAATCAGAATCAAACAGAATAAGACTTGTTTTTTGTTTTTGTATAACATACCTTACCTTTGTTTTTTGTTGTGTTACCCTTATTTTCAACCTTTTAAGACACGACTCTAATCTAACAACAATTTTAATATCGGTGTCAATGGATCATAACCACGGATCGTATAGTTAGAAAACGTCGCGTAAGCATTGGAGCCACCATCAGCACATAATCCAGCATATATTTCTCCGGTAAAGAATGGCATTTCAGCCATTTGTGTATAGGTAGTTCCATCACTGCTTTTGTATACTTTTACTGTTTTTCCGAATCGTTGGATTCGAAGATAAACAGGTAGCGAAGACGATTGTGTTGAGCTCCAGGTACCCGACTCTCCCTGTATTGCCCTTGAATAAATACTTACTGAACTTGAGTTATAATTGCACACATAGATCATTGGTGCATTGGTTGCCAATGATTGTCTGATCATTAACCCTCCACGTATACTTGCTGTATCAAGGCGAACATCCATTTGGAAACCACCTCTAATTTTCTGGCTTGCGTATACGATATTATCTATTGTTAGGCCAATAGTACTTTGTCCTTTCAGATAAATCTGAGTTCCACCATTCCTTGGCTCTGCCTGCAAATAGCTTCCTGTGCCAAGCTGATTAATTTCTAAACTTACTAGTGGCCCCATCGCTTTAACATCATTCTTATCCAGGATATCTATAACAAACCAGTTTGCATCAAGCGCTTTTGTATTATTGTTTTTAACCCAGCCCATCATATCGTGTGCAGTGTGCCAATTGCTGGTGTAATACTTTATTTTCGTAGTTTTATGCTGAAGCACAATACGCCATCCATTTCGTATTTCAGGATATGTTACGTTGTACCCTCTAAAAAGGGGGTTTTCTATCCCTTGACAACGACACTTGTCAGCTGGACCTGTGCTAAGAGCATCTGCATCGATATCAAAAATCGCTCTTGAATTACCTCCTATTCCTTCAAATGTATTACCTATCATGCAACTATGACTGTTGGTTTCTCGTATCGAGGAGAGCTTATTTTCTCTAAATCCTGCACGTGGTATCCACAGACCCTCAGTTCCCGAAGTAACCGGTTGGCGATTGCCGAAACGCTGATCAGGTTTACAGCTTATAGGTGCACATGATAATTTTTGCTCCTCCGATTCCTGATCTATATGTTCCAAACCTAGTGTATGTCCGAATTCATGCTGAGCAACCCACACCAGATCTCCACACTTTGCCCCAAATATGTTAGTATAAGGGATCAAGTCCCAATTTATACATTCTCCCTTTAGACATACATTTTCAGGATCAGCATTTAAAACCGTTTCTATATATTCCTTAGCTTCAGTATACTTTTTGCATATATCCGCCTTATTATGTACATCGCTTTCATCAATATTGTTATGATATCCCCAATGTTCCTTTTCAGCATCATTAATGGCCTTTACTCTTTCATAGGCCATTTTGGGTGAGATGAAATCCATATCTCTAAAAGCCACATTATCTGGATCAATTACTATTCGAGTTGGTTCTTCACCACTCCAGTATTCTGAATATCCAGCCACATGCCTTCCTTCAAATACCGCTTGCATTATTTTTATAGTCATATCTGCTTCCGCACTTGAATTTACAAACCTTATATTGATATCTGGCAAAATACTAGCCCAAAGATAGAGCCCCAATCTAACTCCATTTCGGGTTTCTTCATTTGTTAGTTCGATTTTGTTTCCGTTGATCATTTTGTACGGTTTCTCAATAATATCTAAATACACCTTCATATCTGGAAACCTGGTATTAACCATAGCATCCCTGTTATAATTACCAACCCATTCATATCCATCATTGGTCCTTTTCGAAGATAGTTTAATATTCCGGACTTCACTTGTTGATTTGCACTGTCCGTCTACTGCTGTAACAGTTATTTCTAATTCATCATTACGACAACTCTCGATGATTGCATGGTCAGAATATTTCTGTATTGTTGGTAGATAGAGTTCACCTTTAGCTTTAACATCAAATGATTCAAGATCATTATCAGGATCATTAATAGTATAACTGACTCTCGCTATATTACTACCTATCAATGTAGCATTGCAGTCAGTAATCGTTGGTGGGTGGGTCTGAATAGACCCTTGAACTTTTCCCAGATTTTGCGAATAGGTAGTTACAAACAGTGATCCTGCTATTCTTAATCCGAAATATTTATTCATCAGATCCATTTCATTTTTGCAATCGACCATTACGAAAGATACTGTTTGTATTGCATTGCTATTATTCAATGGTATTGTTCGTAATATTTTCCAATTTGCTAGTCCGGTTGGATTATCGGTTGAATTGGTTGTCGTAGCATAGTATACGTTAAATTCATTAAGAGGTATTCCTGGAATAGGTGTGTATGTACAGGTGAATGTTACTCGCTCTGCCTTTTTAACCGGATTAAAAGGTGTCATATTAATATTACTGAATAATTGAGGTTTTGTAAATGTTATAATTGGTGATGAACTCTCTGCAATTATCACATTTTCACTGTTGAAGAGATATGCTACGAAACGGCAGTAATATGTTTTTGAATTACTCTGTGTATTCCAAATTACTCCTTCATTTATTGCTGATTGTTCCCGTCCTATCTGATTTAGATTTTTACTATCGAGCGTATTTTTATCAGTATCCAATTTAAAATGTAAGTTCCATGTATATCCAGCACTTGCAGATGTAACATCAAATTTCAACGTCTGCCCTATGTAATACGCAGAAGGCAATATTTCGGTGTTGTCGTTTATTTTCACCTTAGGCATATTCAGGGTAATAGTCTGAGCCCCAAGTGTGGCGACAACTATTACCAAGCTTATCATTACCATTTGCATTCTCTTTTTTAGATCCATTTGAATTCTCCATCTATTTCATAATATTTGCACATGTTTATCTTTCAAAGTTAAGCTCGTTCTAAAGCACCTATCCTTTCTTCTCAGTACACTTGAAACTTAGGCTACCAGTTTCCTTCAATCTCCCGGAGTATCTTATAACATATCTATTAACTTAATATATTCTTACCCGAAACCTATCTACAATGGAAGCACGCAAAAACCATCACATACCTATATATGCAGTGTGATTCTTTGTTTATAGTAAATGCATTGATCAAAGCTTCAACGAGAGTGATTTCAATGCCAAATGGATAACATCTTTGTTATTTACATATCTTATTTTTTGCCACACGTTATTTATATTCCATTGATAGTGCAGAATCAGTTTTGCCTTAATAAGTGTTTTCTGTTAATTCGAGCATTTTTAGTTTGGGATTGTTTCCCAAACATCCATCAATGTCTACAGTAACATACCTTTTCTCCTTATATGCAACTGTTGCTAAACTGAGCATTAAAGCAAAGATGGAGATATCATCTGACGATATCCTTTTCCACGTAGCATCAGTGCAATTTCCCGGATTCATACTCGACCCCGAATTAGCTTGAAGTTTCACATATGCTGTTCCACTATCATAAATCCTAACACTCGTTACCTTTACCCAGTAGTATCGTTCCGCATTTGCTATTACAGCGCAACTTAACAAGAATAGTAAGCTATAAGTAATTCCTTTTGACATCATCTTTATCCTTTACAACTGCTGATATTTGTTACCTCTGCTTTTTTAATACAGATACCAACATTCACCTTCCCCGTAATTTTGTAACTTGCCTCCAAAACTCCATTTAATTGTTTTCTTATTCTGTAACCTACTCCTCTCTGCCCTCCTTTAATAACTTTAGTAGATTAATTAACACCTTATATTTTATTTTCAATATAGCTTTGCACTTTTCTCAATACAAACGAAATAACCACATCATATTCACTACTAATCTTTTTCTGTCGCATACCACTCCTTTCTGAGCAATGTGCTGCAGACAGGTTAACATATCATACTTTGTTTCTTTCGCAGAAGTTCAGCACATTTTACTCCACCACACTTCCAGATCCACTCCGCAACCATCTATGTTCATCTCTTTGCACTCTGTCGAATAATATCCAGCGGGCTTCGCAATGCTTTACTCTCCGATTGCAGTAATTGTGTGTAAACCATCGTGGTCCGGATATCTGCATGTCCCAGTAATTTCTGCACCTGGCGAATGTCGTACCCTGCCTGAAGAAGATGTACCGCATACGAATGCCGTAGCGTTTGTACTGTTACACGGCCTGCTATCCGGACCACTTTTACGGCAGAACGAAACTCTCGCTGGAATGCTGTCGGGTGCACATGGTTTCTGCAATAGGTGAGAGTATCTGGCAGCTTTGTCAATTCCCGAGCAGGAAAGAGCCAGAACACCCCCCATTCCTTCCCCAAACGTTGTGTTGTAGTATCGATGGACTCAGGTATATACACCCCCTGACACATCGTATCTTTTCTGTCTGAATCGTATTTACATCTGATAAGTTCAATATGGTTCTGTAGTCTGATTACCAGTGATTCCGGAAGAGGAATAGACCTGTCCCTTATTCCTTTCCCCAGATTTATCATTACCAGTCTTTGTGTAAAGTTAACATCATCTATTCGAAGATTGAGTCCCTCCTCCAGACAAAGACCGCATCCATAGATTATCTCTGCTAACAACCGGTAAGGCTCGCGAAGCCCTGAAAGCACCTTCTCAATTTCATTAGGTGACATCACTACGGGAAGTTTCTTTGCAGCCTTTTTTCTTCCTGAGACCACTATTTGATCAAACGGAAGATTGAGTACATTTCGTAACAAAATCTGCAAAGCATTAAAAGCCTGGTTTTGTGTTGATACCGAAACGTTTCTGTGTACTCTCAGGTATTTCAGAAAACTCTTAACATCAGATGTGTGAATTACTGGTAAGCGCTTCCCATTTAGGTATTTCCTGAACTGCCTGAACCACCCTGTGTAGTGTTTCTGTGTTACCGGTGAATAGTGCAACTCCTTCAATGTCGTGGCAAAACGACACTCCAGCTCATCCCAGGGATCTCCAGGTACAACCTTTTCAGACACCTGCTGCCCGGTAATGGCAGAATCAGAAAAGGACAATTCATCTTTTTCTACTATGTAGCCATTTATTAGATGAGCTGGTCGCATTTTTACAGAAGCATTGCGGCTTTTACCTCTGACTGTTCGCAAATAAAGGACAATCGCCTTTTCAGCCTGAATACACTGCCATGTTTCATTACATCTTCTCTTAAGTGAATTGAGATATTCATCCAGCTTACTCCCGTTTTCATGCCCAAATCCACCGTTGGTGCAGAAGTCGAGATAAGCCTGTACATATTGGCACCAATATGTATGCTGGTGTTCCGGTATACCTGTATTTACTAATGCTAACAGATACGGCGACCATGTCGTATCTTTACCAACTATTCCTGTTATGCCCTGATGTTTCATCGAGAACCCTTCTATTGTAAAAAGGAGGGCTCTTGCATTGCAAACACCATACCAATATGGATTCTCTTGATTAAAGCCATTTTCTGAGCCCTGTTTCAATAGTAACTGTGCCAATTGTAGGATTCCTGTCTCAGAAACGAGACAGTGTATTTACATGAGATCACACCACCTCTTGTAGACTTCAAGTGCAACAATCTGTTTTCTGTAAGCCCAGAAATTATTTTTTCTTCATAGTGTGGTCGTTAATACAATATCAAATAAAACCAAAAGACAACCTTCCAGACATGACACAAAGATTTGCTTATCTCGGAGTGATACTTTTTTCACTTTCAACCCTTGTATTACCACACACGACCATTCTGAACGATTCGACAGACACCTATGGAATCAGCCCCTCACTGATGATCTTTGAAGACTGCTCCGGAAATGAAACGATCAATGCGGTAGTTACCCGTCGGAAAAACGATTTCAAACAGGTATCACGCTACATTCCAAATCTGGGGTTCTCCAGGTCTGCATGCTGGTTGCGCTTCGACCTCAAAGATTGCTCATCCGGAGGTAAAAAGTGGATCATTGATATAGCCATGCCCAGTCTCCATGAGGTATCATTCTTTGTTCTGAAGGGGGATTCCCTTCTGTTTTCAGGAGATGGAGGTTTTCTTCAGGAAAAGAGGTCCAGGGCAACCCCTTATCGTAATCCGGCGCTCGAGCTGCCCGCTTTTCCCGGAGAACTGTACACCATATACATAAGGGTTCGCAGCCAGACAC
>OBJA01002177.1_pt1 | contig 11796 bp, 9 predicted proteins | sample 1519751 | NCBI WGS metagenome assembly OBJA01 (sample SAMEA3881238, study PRJEB22517) | soil metagenome | biome: lake sediment; feature: soda lake sediment; material: sediment, water from around vicinity | place: India | collected 2013-12-23 | depth 3 m
TTTGGGCTATAAAGTGGTGAATGGGGTCTTACTGGTAGATCAGTGATATTTTTTTAAATATGCGTTGTTTTGTCGCTAAGATGTGAACTGAGTGGTTAAACTCCTGTTTGTATGGTGTTGTAGAATGGATTGGAGTGTTCGTGTGATATGACAAAAATGATTTGTGCGCCATACCCTGTTGTCAAGCATTCCTTGGAGCTGTGTCTCAATCCTTGAGGCGCAAGTATTGTTAAGTATAGCTTCCATTTCCTGTGCGCCACTCACCCAGTTTATGGGATGCAATAACACCTGCAAAATCTCTGCTTGTGATGCAAAAACTTCTTCTAGCAGGCTGGCTGGTGTATGCCGCAAATTCGAATCTGAAAAATACCGTTTGGGGCCAAAATATTTTGTGTCGTAAGCACAAACAAATTCAGCCTCATTTGCCACCCTATTAAGTGCGGATACATCCTCAGGAGGATTGTGCCAGGCGACCACGCGCTTGGCTTCTGATGCGGCAAGCTGCAGAATGCTGAATAGGTGTTCTGTATGCCGAGTCGTGACATCCTGATCGTTACAGCGTACGTGCAGGCCGATATCCTGCCCACAGCCGGAAATATGCCGCAAAGCTTTCTGGCTTGCGGTGCTGAAAAGATTATAAAAGGGGGTATCGACCAGCAGGCAGAAAGTGGCACGGATGCCGAGTTCCTGGTTAACAGATGCAATTTCAGCAGCCCATTCAGGTGAATAATCCACATCATGCCGCAGTATCAGGCCATGGCTGGGTCTGTCGCACAGGCTAACCGTCTGGCGGCCCAAGGTCATCATGCGGCTCAGCAGATTTTTATAGTTTTGAATACTGTAAGTTTCCAACATGATCTTTTTCAGCCTACCTCAGTATACCCAACTCAAACTTTGGATTGAGGCGCAGCCGGTTAGGCAATCGAGATTCATGGGTGACAAACTGGGTTTCTCCAGGTAGTTTCGTTATCTGCGCTGATAAACGATATTGTTCGGAAATCTTTCATCGCTTATCCAATGATGCGCACCGGCGTGCCCACGCCCTTCATGCCGTGGGGAATGTCGCAGTTCACCAGACTGTTGGCGCCAATCACGCAGCCGTCACCAATTGTGATGCCCTTGCTGATGATGGCGTTAGGGCCAATGTAGCAGTTGCAACCTATCCGAACGGGAGATCGCTCAGGCTGCTCCACGCCTCCGCTGGTCGCCCACTTTACTGTGTCGTGAGTGTAAATTTGCACCCCGGAACTGATGGAACAGTTGTCGCCGATCTCAAGCCCCCCTGAGCCATCCAGTACAGTGAAGGGACCTATCCATGTATTCTTGCCCACCTGCACATCGCCAAACACCAGCGAACTGTCGTAGATGCTGCTGCCCTCGCCAAAGCCTAATTCCTGAGCCTTCAGCCATCGGTCAACAATATAGTCGGCGAAAGGCAGGCTGCGATTACAGCGTTCCAGCACCTGCGTCTGCTGCTGAGCTAATAGACATCGCAATTCTTCCAGCAGCTCGGCTATGCGCCCAACCGCTGCCCCCCCCCCTGAGGATTTCAGCGAGTTCGGCTCTGGGGTAGTTTCTTTGCTCATAAGTGGTCCAGCGTGCTGAATACACCGGGGATAGAGTCTGGTTTGGGCGCGGATGACAGCGCTGACGGTAGGAGATTAAATGACCGTGGCGCGGTGACGACACCCGTGACCGTCACCGTGGGAATCAACAAACAAGTTTCCAAGCAACGCTGCCCAAAAACACTTGCGCCGATAAGGACTAGATCATTTTACTTCCTTGCAATCACTGTGATCCCAGAGTCTTCCACATGGAGCCGCTCAATAGTCAACCCAGCACTTGCGCAGAATTCTGAAATTTCTTCCGGTGTATGCCGGAAACAGTTTTTAGGACGAAACCAGTCGAAGTTGATATGATTCATTTCCTCCAGTGAGTATTCCGGCCGGTAATATGCCTTGCAGATTTTGTAGTAGAACAAACGCTGCAAATTGTGCTTTCCCTTTTCAACCCCGAGATAGGGAATATCGTCCTCCACTTCGATTTCGATATTCAAATTTCCCAGCAGCCTTCCCAGTTTGGTGAGCGGTTCCAGCGCAACCCAAGCTTCCTCATTGGTAAGAGGAGATATCGCCTCCCGAATCAAATCATCCGTATATTCTCTTATCGGCGCCTTTTTGATATAGACATAAAACAGAAATTTACCGCCCTTCTTTAATCTCTTGGAAAGTTCGAAAATCGCTTTTTCTACGCTATCCGTGTGATGGAGGACGCCCTCGGAAAAAATGATGTCGAATTGGCCATAATGCTTGGGGATGGAATTTAAGTCACATTGTTCAAAACGAGCAGGGATGCCTTTTTCATTAAACCGTTCCTTGGCAACAGAAACTGCGTCAGAGATATCAGCGCCCAGATAGTCATGGCTTTTCAGGTGGTCTCCAAAAAGCAGCAAGCCAGAGCCACCGCTTCCGCAGCCTGCATCCAGAATAGTTTTCCTGTATCTTCCCGAATTCAAAAGATGATTAAGCTCTGCGGCATTGCCATCGAAGTATTTTTCGAACAGCCAACGCTGCCACTCTTTTTGCACGGCTGGAGAATCATAAGTCTCGCGTTTTTTCCATTTGAAGCCAAAAGTTTCTTCTGTTTGTTGTTGAGAGTCGGAAAGGTTGTGTTTCATTTGATCTGCCCTATGCTGGGCCACGTGTATCGTTAACATCCGCCAGGAGTAGGTAATCCAGGCCAAGGCCGCCACGCTGCAGGTGATGGTGGTGTTGCCCGGGGATTTTGCCTTTCCTGTCCTGGTAACCGCCCAGGTCTGGCGATCATTAGAGTGGCTTTCGGGGTGTAGGCGGAGCTGCCGGTTTATGTTTCCTCTAGTTTTTGGTTTTCGATGAAAATGCCTTCCAAGGAACTTGGGGACGTGTTGATTATCAGCTCCTGGCAACGTAAGCCTAGCGTCGGAGTTCGAGGGCAAATATATCGATCATGACAACATGTCGGTCATTTCGATGTCGTGCTGCTTCAGGCAACTCATGATTTCATCGTCAATCCTTCCGTTGATTGTCCCACAAGAAACCCAGAATGGTGAGTGGGTGCACTGTATGGATAGGGTTTGAGTGTTTTCGTAGTACTCCCACCTGATGGTAAAGCCATCCTTCGAGGTTTCGCCACTCGGTTTATTGATATCGATTCCGTAATGTTTTTTGGCCATTTCGACACAACATTCCCAGCATTTCGGCGTGAATTTGTTGTAGGTCAATTTCGCACATGCACCCATACCGTCCTCCTTGTTGCCTTAAGTTAAAGAAACCCTAACTTTGAGAGAGTACTGACCAGCACTCTGTCATAGCTGCATAGTGTGTCCGTTGTCAACCAGTTTCACAAACTGATGCCTGACAATGAAAGATGCAAAAGCGATCCGATCTACCCTCGGGTTGTCTGGCTCGAGCCACCACCTCAGTGGCAGGTGTGAAATCAAATAATTTCACCCTTATATCCCATCATGCGCGCTGCATCAATGATCTCATGCCTCCAGACAATTTGTGCTGCGACAATCAGCGTATCAGGGTTCAAAGTCAATAGATCCGTCGGAGCATGAATCCTGAAACCATCCATAATAATTCCGTGACGCTCAGGTTCGCTGTCTACAAAACCACAAAAGGAGATATGGGGTAGATTCTGCTGCAGCCAGTGCGCCCAACACCATTGGTAGTTTGTACCAGTGCCCCAGATGACAACTGTTTTTCCGGTCAGCACAGGACAGCCTGATACGTCGGGCTCGATTTGCGAAAAGGTGAGTGGTTTTTTTTCTGTTGCCGATTTTTCCAGCCTTTGCCGGTAGGAACTTATACGCGATGCTAATTCAGGTCGGGCTGCCTGGTGCAACATGGTCTCTGCTTCCTGCAACCTGACCCGCCATGCTGGTAACTGTTGCAGCAGTTCCGGCTTAAGTATCAGGTTTTCGTCATCAGTTTCCCGGGTTGCCATGAGTTCCTGCAAGACCACATTAATATTTCGTTTGAGACACCAGCGTATAAAATCTGGCACCCCATCTACGGTGGAGCGCATCAGGATGCAGCTACTGGAGATGGTCCAGTTTCTACCTGTTTCATTACGCAACCCCAATACCTTCTCGATCTGGCTTGATACCCGTTTCCAATTCCCGCCCCTTCGCACCCGTTCATAGGTCGAGCCAATTCCATCCAGACTGATATGCAGTTTTAGTTGCTCCTTCTGCTTCAAAAACGGCAGCACCCTGTCCAGCAGCAGGCCGTTGGTAATGATTTCCAGCTCTATATTCCGCAGATGTGGATGTTCGCACAGGGCCTGAATAAACCGGATACACTCACCTGAAACAAAAGGCTCGCCACCGGAGACTAGGATACTGCTTGCATGCGCAAGAACATCCTCTTGTTCAAGCAAGGCGGTCGCACTAAGCTCCTGTTGGGCGGCATGGTCACGGGAATCGTGCTGACTGCACATGATGCACTTCAGGTTGCAGCGCGGAGTGAAACAAAAACTGTAGCGTGACGGCAGCCCCTCTGATCGTATGCGGTGGTTTCGGGCCTCATTTAGAAGCGTAGCCAAGTTCTGCCGTTGCCTTTGGTTGATATGGTGCGGCACGATAAACGTGTCTATGGTTTTGTTCTGGCGACACCCGACACACCCTTTGGCCATATGGCCAGAAACAGCAAACCCCTGACGGAGTCGTTGGAACCATTCACCATTCCAGAGTGCCCTTAAATCCGGTTTGTCAGGATTGGGCATGGGATACGGACGCCCCTTGTAGGGGCAACAACCAACCTTGGAAAAACCTGCAAAGCTGACATCCATACTGTACCAGGGGTGGAGGCATTCCAATGTTTTATGAGATTGTGTGTTATTCATGCCGGTCAGATAACAGTTGTATGAACACCAAGTTCGTGACGGATCTGATCCCGTATTATATCCCTAAATTGACGGGTTACGGCTAGTATGATCATATCTGGTTTCAGATCGACTACTTCAGTAGGTGAATGAATGACAAACCCTTCACATCTGCTGTCCCACTTTGAATCGTCATTATCCACGAATCCCAGGTAACTGACCATGTTTTTATGGTCTTTGATCCATTCAGCAAAATGTTGACGGTAATAACCGCCGGTACCCCATATCAAAACCCTTTTTCCCCTGATGTTGTCTGCTTTCAGCAGGTTAATAGGATCGGCACAGGCATAAACAGACTGGTCAACTTCCCTGACCTGCTCCAATCTATCTTTGAGGCTGGTAAGCGTATGAATCAATTCTGTATGCTGATAGGACGCACATACCTGAACAGCAGCACCGATTATCTTTTTCCATTCCGGCACCGCCGCCAATGCCGTAGGATTTCGATAAATATCCTGTTTAAATGTGTTGCGGGTCGGATCAAGCCCCATCAAGCAGACCTTATCAATGTCTCTGGCCAGTGCAAATTCCAGAAATTCGGGAAGACAGGGCAGGGTATCACGCATGACAATATAGTTGAAGCTTAAACCCCAACGCTGCTTTTTCAAGACCTGCTTCAGGTGTAAAAAAGCGTCAATGTTGGCTTTCAGTTTTTCCCAGTTCCCCCCCCGCCGCACCTTTTCGTATGCGACGCCAACCCCGTCGGCACTAATGATAAGCTCAACTTTTTCCAACTGCCGAAGCACATCCAGTACGTTATTCAAAAGCAATCCATTGCTAACAATGGAAAGGCAGGTATGCCGAAACCGTTTGTTGCGGGCAAATCCCTGGATGAATGCAACGCACTCCCTGCTTATCAGGGGTTCCCCCCCGCTTACGCGAACCCGCAGGGCTTTTTCTATCACATCCTCCTGTGTAAGCAGGTGTTCTGCGCAGAGATCCGGATATTTTTCATACTCCCGAATATCCTCCTGGCTGCACATGACGCACCGCAGGTTGCACGCGGCCGTGAATGTGAAAAACAGCTCAGCGGGCGCGCTTTTAAGTATCGCATCACCGGCTTTCCAGTGTTTGGCGGCAAGTGCCAGATTGTCTATCTGTATAGGTGTGCCATCGGCGGGCGTGTATGGTTGGGGGACAGATTGTTGCCTGAGCATGATGCAGCCCTTGCAGCCGGTACCCTTCAACTCGCCGGAGGCCACTTTCGTGCGCAGTCGCTGAAACCAGGGCGAATTCCAGGCGGCCTGCAAGTCGGGAAAATCACCTCGCCATACATCAGAGATGTCTGCGTACACACAGCAGTTTACCCATGATCGGCGATTATAACTTATCACAAGTCCTTGCCACGGATCAAAACACCGCAGCATTTGATGATCATTATCCGTCATCATACCACCTCACAAAGCAGACCCAGGTTTCTGATCTGTTTTAGTACCGGTTCGCGCCAGATTAACGTAACGGCAAGCACAATCAGATCCGGTGCCAGCTGGGCAACCTCCCCTGGTGCGTTTATCTGGTGGCCATCCAGTTGCTGATGCCACTGCTCTTCGTTATTGTCGATGAAGCCGAGAAAAACGATTTGGTTTTGTACAGACTTGAGCCATTTTGCAAAAAACAGGCGATAGTTGGAGCCGGTGCCCCAGATCATAACCCGTTTACCCGCTATCTGATCGACATCCTGAAGAACCTCAAAATCGAGTCTTTGTACTGCGTTACAGTCTGATGAGGCCGCTTCGGCCACTTTTTGCGCAAAATCGGCCACAGCCCTGGCCTGCTGGTGGTAGCCGGCATCTTCAAACATTTGCCGCGCCGTTTCCAGCTTTTCCCGCCACGGTATGGCCGCTCGCGCTTCGGGACTATTACACAGATCATGCCGAAAGCTGTTCCTGGTTGGCAGCAATTCCTGAACATTAAGTTGTAGGCCATGATCAAGACAATATTTCACCAAATCAGGCAAGCCATTGATAGCATCACGAATCAGTACGGCACTGGTGCTTAAGGTCCAGCCCGGTCGGGATTGGGCGTGGTGCGCCAGCATCAGCAGATTTTTTTCAACGCGCGGCCACTTTCCTCCGACACGAACAGCTTCATACACGGACCCAATGCCATCCAAGCTGACATGGAAATGGGCACGTTCAAAACAAAGCAAGTCTTCAATGACCTTATCCACAAGCTGACCGTTGGTGATAATACGCAAACAGACGCCTTGCAATCCCGGGCTGGTAGCCAGCTTGTTAATAAAACGCCTGGCTTGGTTACTGGCAAACACTTCACCACCGCACAGTTCAATTTCATCAACGCCTGTCAGCCAGTCCTGATAGCGTAATATGGCATCGGCCTGCAATTCTTTGAAATCAATATTTTTGTGATAATATTCCTGGCTGCACATCACGCAGCGTAAATTGCAAACCGGCGAAAAACACAACGCCAGCTTTGCCGGTGGCATGGTCAGTTCTGTGTCACCAGCCATGGCCGCCATGTGGAGCTGTTCCAGGTTTCTTTGGCGGAGATGGTTACGGAGAGGGTTCGCCTGTGGTGGTGTTATTGTTTGTGTGTTGGCCACACTCATGGGAACATATTGTGAGCAATTAGCGCACCCTGCCTCACCTGCCCTATTTTCCGCAAAGGCCCGACGCAGATTTTGCAGCACTGGCGAGTTCCAAAGGGCTGGCGGGTTTGGTCCTTTGTCAATGTCAAAGTTAAAGGGTTTACCGGTGAAACCACAGCAGCCCACGGTGGCTATGCCGGAATAGGTGACCGACAGCGACATCCATGGTTCCAGCCTGTTACAACAGTAGCGCGCCATCATGCCACCTCGGTTTGCGTCAGGCCCAGCTTCTTGAGCTGAGTGGCAATGCTGGTCTTGTAAGCCGATGCCAGAATAACCACATCCGGTGCCGCATGGCTTAGTTCCGTCGGAGACATTATCCGGGCACCTTCAAAAGTTTTGCCCCACAATGCGGAATTGTTATCGACAAAGCCAAGAAAGTCAAAGTGGTTGCGGTTCTGTGCCAGCCAATCCTGAAACGCGAGCCGATAGTAAGAGCCTGTGCCCCATATCATCACTCGCTTGCCGTTTAGGTTCAGGTTTTCAACCTTATCGACTAGCTGGGCATCTCCTACAGGGGAGGCCCCTTCCTGAGATGAATGTTCCAGTCTTGTTCGTATATCCCGAATATCCTGAGCGCGTTCAAAATTGCCAACGCTATCAAGGAGTTGCGCCGTTTCGTCAAGGCAAGATTGCCAATTGGGAATTTCGGGCAGTAGCTCGGGGCGACCAAAAATATCTTCATGGGCGTTGTGACGGGTGCGATGGCAGGGATAAAAAATCAACGAAGCCCCCATGTCCAAGGCAAAGCGCACCAGGTTTGGTAGGTCGGGAAGGGTTGTCTTCATTACCACCGCCGAAATCACCAGTTCCCAATGTCTATGCTCCGGCCTGGCTTTCAAAGCGGCAAACCGTTTGACGGCACTTGAGACACGCTTCCAGTTTGAGCCTCGGCGTACACGTTCGTAATGCTCAGATGTGGCATCCAGGCTGACAAGAAGCCTAATTCTCGGTTTTTCTGTAAATTTATCTAAAAAATCAGGCAAAAAGTAACCATTGGTCACCATTTCTATGCCAACATCCCTGAGCGCAGGGCGGCTTAGCATGGCTTCCAGAAATTCTCTGGACTCCTTGATGTGCAGAGGTTCACCTCCGAAAAACAGTACATGGCTGGCAAGTGCAATTGTCTCTTCTTCAGCTAGGAGCCGTCCGATTGGAATGCCGGTATCTTTTGAAGCTCGGCGTACGTCCGTTTGTGTACACATCGTGCAGTTCAGATTGCAGGCCCTGCCAAAGTCAATGATGTAGCTTGTGGGCGAATAGTCCGCAAGTATTGCCCCTTTTCTCCAGGCTGTCAATGCTTTAAGGTAGTTTGCAGTTTGGCTGGCGTTTAACCATTCAGGCGTAGCTGGAGGTTGAGGATGCCGCACCACCGGGCTGTTTTCGCATAGACTGCATCCGGTTTCCTGAAGCGTTGCCCCCAATTGCCAGGAACGTAATTGTTGAAAAAAAGGATCATTGAAACGCTCGGTCAGTCTCAGGGGGGCATCTGCCTGCCATGGAACCCCTGAAAACTGGTAATGACAACAATTGACAGCCATATTGCCATGAAACGCAACACACATTCCGAACCAAGGATCGACGCAAAAATATTTACGCATGTTGTACCCCGTAATCACATTTGTTCAATTCTGGGAAAAATTGTTATATCCCGAGGCTATCAACCGATAGCCCGCGTGGGGTGTGTCGTGTCGTTCAGCGATGCCGCGCCATTAAATAGCCCGGTCTTGGCTGTTATCCTGTCGTATGTCTGCCAGCGATCATGAAATTCCTGCTGCCAGAGTTCAAGGCACAGCAGCCCCCAGATGGTTCTGCCAAAACGGGGTTCCTGCTCCAGTTTGCCCAATATGCGGCGGTTGTCCACCAATTCACGTGAACGGGCGGCCTGGCTGTTGAAGGTATCAAGGATGAATTCTCGCGCCTCCCCTTGCAGCCAATCGTTGAATGGCGTTGGAAAGCCCATTTTGTCGGTGCGGGAGAGGATTTCAGGAGGCAGAAACGGTTTGATAACCTGTTTGAACAGGTGCTTCATGGTTCCATTTTTGAATTTGATGTTTGATGGCGCTGAGCAGGCCATTTCAACGAGTTCATGGTCCAGCAGGGGGGTTCGGGCTTCCAGGCCATGGGCCATGCTCATGCGGTCTTCCACATGCAACAGAGCCGGCAGCAGGGCTTTCAGGTCGAAGTTGGTCATGGCGTCAAAGTAGGACGCCTTCTGGTCCACGTTTGAGCCATTGAAAATTCCGCTGAAGGCCTCAAACGTATCATGGCCGTTCAGCAGCTCCCAGCGCACGGCATCCCCCAGCAGGGGGGCGCGGTTGATCAGGGAAAAATATCGGCGGTCCATAGGTTCGAAAAGACCCTGGCTCCAAAACTGCTTGAGCAGTGGCTTGTAGGATTTTAACGCCCTCAGGTTGGGGATGATGGATTCATAGGTGACGATAAAATCACCGTCATGCATGGTGCCGTCAATGGCAGCCTTGATGCACTGTTCAAAATAGGCGATGAGATAACGGGCATACCCACCAAAAATTTCATCCCCGCCCTGACCCCCTAAGACCACTTTGCGGTGTTGCGCCGCCAGGCTGGAAACCATAAATTGGGAAAAGGAGCCGGGACCGGCCACGGGATAATCCAAGGCATAAATAACGTCTGAAATTTTATTAATAAAATCCTGAGCTGTAATATCAATTTCATGCAGATTCAGGCCGCCCCATTTGCAAAGATGTCTGGCGTACCTGCTTTCGTCAAAATCTTCTCCGCTTGAGGAAAATTTGCCGGTAAAAGCGAGCAATCCCCCGTTGCACGCCGTCCGCGCCAGCGAGGCGACCACGCTGGAGTCAAGTCCCCCGCTGACGTAGGCCCCGATGGGTACATCGCTGCGCAAATGCAGATTGATCGAGTTTTGCAATTGCTCCCGCAGGTTATGTTCAAACCAGCTATGGGTGTGATCAAAGTCCGGCTTGAAGACCGGTTCCCAATAGCGAGTGATGCGCACGGAGCTATTCTTGACGTGAAGCTGATGACCCGGGGGCAACTCATGAACCCCGCGAAACATGGTATGTCCATTCAGGCAAAACTGAAAGGTCAAATACTCGGAAAAGGCCTTCAGGTCAGTTTCCAGGATTGGCAAAAAAGGAAGTAGGGCCTTGGCTTCTGAAGCAAAGTAAAATAGATCACCAACCACGCAGTAGTAAAAGGGTTTGATGCCGAATCGGTCTCGGGCGGCAAAAAGCTCACCATCGGCTTCGTTCCAGAACGCAAAAGAGTACATGCCTTTGAATCGTTTCAGGCTGGACGTGCCCCAATGTTCGTAACAGCGCAGCAGTACCTCGGTGTCCGAACTGGTCTGAAAACTCGCTATCCCCTCCAGTTCGGCGCGCAGTTCAAGATAATTGTACAGCTCTCCGTTGCAGACCAGAACATTGCCATGGGCCCCATGCATTGGTTGTACGCCGCCCACCGTATCAATGATGGCCAGCCGGCGATGAGCCAGTCCGGCAACGTGGTGCGGATGCAGCCAAACCCCGGCGCCATCCGGCCCGCGATGGCGCAGCAGGTGGTTCATGACCGAGAGTCTGTCTTCCAGGTCGGGTATGAACTGCCTGGAAAGGGATATGATTCCTGAAATGCCGCACATATATTGTTTTATCTCAGCCGGTTGGCACCGGGCACGATCAGCTCTGAGTTAAGACCTCTTCAACATTGAGCAATGACCAGATCAAGAGTCGTCGGTTCTGTCTGCCTTCCAGATGGTCCATGATCAGTTTCTGCACCGAAACAGGATCTAGATAGTCATAGATAGCGGCGTCTTTTTTGATTAATCGTGTGGTTACGTAGTTGATGCTTTCGCCTTTAAACCACCCCCCGTCCGGGGCGGAAAATCCCTGTTTGATGCCGTTGGCAACCTCCGGGGGGGCATAGCGGCCAAGCACCCGGCGCAGAGCCATTTTTCCGTCTTTAGTCTTTTGATAATATTTTTTGCCTTTGGGGCCAGGTTCGTTTTCATTAAGTCGGACAACTTCCGTAAGTTTGGCCAGCTTCATAGACACGGGCATACGCATGGCAAAATCCACCAGATCGTTGTCCAGGAAGGGTGCCCGACTTTCCAGGCCGTGGGCCATGGCCAGCTTGTCTTCCACGGTGAGCAGGCCGTGAAGAAAGGTTTTGGCCTCGAAATAAAGGGAGTTGTTCACGGACTGCTCCGGTGTGCAGGGCAGGAGTTTTCGCTCCCCGAAAACATCGCGAAAAATATCCTTGGT
>OBJA01002178.1_pt1 | contig 11790 bp, 13 predicted proteins | sample 1519751 | NCBI WGS metagenome assembly OBJA01 (sample SAMEA3881238, study PRJEB22517) | soil metagenome | biome: lake sediment; feature: soda lake sediment; material: sediment, water from around vicinity | place: India | collected 2013-12-23 | depth 3 m
CCACCTGCTCCATGTATTCGCGGGAGCGCACCGCGTGCTTGCCTTCCTGCATGTCACGCATCAGCAGGGCGCGGGTGTTCCAGTGTGTGGTGACTTCCTCGCCCGCGTCATTGGTGAAGGTGATGCTGTTCATCACACCCTTGGTATAGCTGGACGCCACGGGCCAGGCCGGGTACAGCACCCAGTAGATCAAGGCGAATACCACGGTCGCATAGAAGGACCATACCCACCAGTTCGGCAACGGGTTGTTGAACTCCTGCAGATCGCCGTCCCAGGCATGACCGGTGGTCTGAACTGCGCCCTGTTTCTGTGACTCGCTCATTTTTTGCTTACCTTGTCGGCATCGGTTTCCCGATCCTGCTCATCATCGTCATCTTGAAGAGGTATGTACTTGTAGGACTCCAGACGCTTGCTGCGCTGTTTGCCGGTGTACACGTAAATCAGGATTCCACAGAAAGTCACGAAAAACAGCACCAGTGCCACCACCTTGCTGTTTTCCATCCGGGTAAACCACATGAACCATTCCGGCATGGAAACGTAACCTCTCTAGTGCCGTCTGTTAACGGAAATCCACGAAATAGCCCTGATCGTACTGGCTGAAGTCCACCATGGTGCCCAGCACCTGCAGGTAGGCCACGATGGCATCCATCTCCGTGACACGGCCACGGTTGCCGTCGTAGTTGCCGGTCAGGGCCTGGCGCAGCAGGTTATCCTCGGCAGCGAGGATATCCAGCTGTGCGGCGACCTCTTCGCCAAACTGCTCGACGTTGGCTTCGTACTCATCCTGGGTAAGGGAATACGGCACACCGGCCACGCGCAGGGCGCGCATACGGTCCTGGATATCGGAATAGGCCAGGTCGTTCTTCAGCAGCCAGGGGTAGTTCGGCATGATGGAACCCGGCACCACGTCGCGCGGACGGAGCAGGTGCGCCACGTGCCACTCATTGGAGTACTTGCCACCCACGCGCCCGAGATCGGGACCGGTGCGCTTGGAACCCCACTGGAAGGGGTGGTCATACTGGGACTCGGCCGCCAGGGAGTAATGGCCATAGCGCAGCATCTCGTCGCGGAAGGGGCGGATCATCTGCGAATGGCACAGATAGCAGCCTTCGCGCTGGTAGATGTCACGTCCACGCAGTTCCAGGGGCGTGTAGGGGCGCACACCCTCCACCTTCTCGATGGTGTCCTCGATGAAGAACAGAGGGACGATTTCCACCAGGCCCCCGATGCTGATCACGATCATGGTGAGCGCAATCAGGAGGCCGGCATTGGTTTCGATACTTTCGTGCTTGATCACTTGCTTCGTCTCCGTTACGGCGCTTTAGGCGCGAGCCATCTTGGCGGCGATCTTGGCTTCCATCGCGGCCTGCTCGGACTTGGCCTGGCGAATGGTCATGAAGATGTTGTAGGCCATGATGATGACGCCGGACAGGAAGAAGGCGCCGCCCAGTGCGCGCACCACGTAGGGCACATGCATGAAGGTCACGGTCTCCATGAAGGTGTAGGCCAGGTTGCCGAAGTCGTCGAAGGCGCGCAGCATCAGGCCCTGGCCGATGCCGGATACCCACATGGCGGTGATGTACAGCAGGATGCCGATGGTGGCCAGGAAGAAGTGCGCGTACACCAGCCGGGTGCTGTACAGCCTGGTGTCGTACAGGCGCGGAATCATGTGGTAGAAGGAACCGAAGGAGATCAACGCCACCCAGCCCAGGGCACCGGAGTGCACATGACCCACGGTCCAGTCGGTGTAGTGCGACAGGGCGTTCACGCTCTTCAGCGACATCAGCGGGCCTTCGAAGGTGGACATGCCGTAGAAGGACAGTGCCGCGATCAGGAACAGCATGATGGGGTCGGTGCGCAGCTTATGCCAGGCGCCGGACAGGGTCATGATGCCGTTGATCATGCCGCCCCAGGAGGGCAGCAGCAGCATGATGGAGAAGGTGGCCGCCAGGGTGGAGGTCCAGTCCGGCAGCGCGGTCCAGTGCAGGTGATGGGCGCCCACCCACATGTAGAGGAAGGACAGCGCCCAGAAGTGCACGATGGACAGGCGGTAGGAGTACACGGGACGGCCGGCCTGCTTGGGCACGAAGTAGTACATCATGCCGAGGAAGGCGGCGGTCAGGAAGAAGCCCACGGCGTTATGGCCGTACCACCACTGCACCATGGCGTCCTGCACGCCGGAGTAGACGCTGTAGGACTTCATGCTGAACAGGCCGATGGGGATGGCGATGTTGTTGAAGATGTGCAGGATGGCGGTGGCCAGGATGAAGGCCATGTAGAACCAGTTGGCCACGTAGATGTGCGGCTGGGAGCGGCGGCGCAGGGTCTGGGTGTAGAGCCAGAAGTAGCAGACCCAGACCACGGCGATGGCGATGTCCAGCGGCCATTCGAATTCGGCGTATTCCTTCGACTGGGTATAGCCGAGCAGGTAGCTGAGGGCGCCCAGGAAGATGACCGACTGCCAGCCCCAGAAGGTGATGCTGGCCAGGGTGTCGCTGTAGAGGCGGGTCTGGCAGGTGCGCTGCAGCACGTAGTAGGAAGTGGCGAACAGGGCGCTGCCGCCGAAGCCGAAGATCACCAGGGTGGTGTGCACCGGGCGCAGGCGGCCGAAGGTGATCTCCGGGATATCGAAGTTGAGGAAGGGGTAGGCCAGCTGCAGGGCGGCAAAGAGGCCGGCGCTCATGCCCAGGAGACCCCAGACCAGGGCCATGATGGAAAACTTGCGAATGATTTCGTAGTTGTATTCTTGCGGGGTCGCAACGCTGCTGTGTGCCATGGCCTGCCTCAATAACGGCGGAACCCGGCCAAGCAGGTCGGGTCCGGGTCGGAAACGGAAATATCAGGGCATTCTAATATATTGACCGGCGTCAAGTAAACCCCTTGGGAGACAAGGGGTATTAACCGGACATCGGACCTGCGGGAGTCTAGGACGGCAGGGACGCCAGGACTATTCCCCGTCCGGGGGGGGGTAGACCCGGGATCCGGCTCAGGCCATGAGCAGCCTGGCCAGCGGAGAGAGGTAGTGATCCAGCAGCAGGAAGGCAAACAGGGCCATGAGATAGACGATTGAGTAGCCGAAGGTTTTCATGGCATGGCCCTCGTCGTGCCACAGCCGCCAGGCATGCTGCAGGAAGATCCCACCGAGCACCAGGGCGCCCGCCAGGTACAGCAGGCCGCTCATCTGCGTGAGGTAGGGCAGCAGCGTGACCACCAGCAGCAGCACGGTGTAGAGCAGGATGTGCAGTCGCGTCAGGTCCACGCCATGGGTGACCGGCAGCATGGGGATGTCCACGCTGGCATACTCCTTGCGGCGGTGGATGGCCAGCGCCCAGAAGTGCGGCGGCGTCCACACGAAGATGATCAGGAACAGCAGCAGGGCATGGGGATCCACCGAACCGGTGACCGCCGTCCAGCCCAGCACCGGCGGCGCGGCACCGGCGGCGCCGCCGATGACGATGTTCTGCGGCGTGGCGCGCTTCAGATACAGGGTGTAGATGACGGCGTAGCCGATCAGGGAGGCGAAGGTGAGCGCTGCGGTGAGGCTGTTCACGAAGGCCACCAGGATGGCCATCGCCACTGCACCGGTGGCGATGGCAAACAGCAGGCAGTTGCGGCTGCCGAGCTGGCCATTGGCCACGGGCCGGTGGCGGGTACGCGCCATGCGCGCATCGATGTGGCGGTCCACCACGTGGTTGATGGCGGCCGCGGAGGCGGCGGCCATGCCGATCCCCAGGGTGCCGAACACCAGGGCATCCAGCGGTACCAGCCCGGGGGTCGCCAGGAACATGCCCACCATGGCCGTGAACACGATCAGCGCGACCACCTTCAGCTTGCACACCGCCAGGTAGTCACGCAGTTGCTCCACCAGGGCCTCGGTGAGGGAGAAGCTGCGCAGTTGTTCATACATCATGACCGTTACCCCCGATTACAAGCCGTTTCACTAACCCACGTAGGAAATCCGCAGCAGTCGCTCCAGATCCTTGACGATGCCACGCGGCTCGGCATCCGCCCGGTAGCGCATCATCAGGTTGCCCATGGGATCCACCAGGTACAGGTAGCCGTCGCTAAGCACGTCCTCGTCCTGCGCCAGCCGGAACTCCTGCAGCAGGCCGCGCATCTCCGTGGCGCCACCATGGGCGATCTTCATCCCGGGATAGTGCGCCTGCAGCTCGCGCAGGGCGGGCGACTCCATGCCCTCCACCAGCAGCAGGCGTTGTACCCGGTCGATGTTCTTGCCCTGGGCGAGGCGCACCTGGTGCATGCGCATGAGCTGCTCCAGGCAGGCCTCCCCGCATTCGTCGCCGACCCAGAGCACATAGGTCCATTTCCCCTGCAGGAAACCCTCCTCCAGGCCCCCCTCCTCCACCGTGGCCAGGGGCGCGAAGTGCAGGCTGCGCGGCGGCTGGATCAGCTCGCCGTGATTGGTGGTACCCTCCGGGCGCCAGTCCGGGAAGGCGAAGAACGCCAGCCAGGCGATCACGACCGGCATGGCAAACAGACCAAACACGAACAACAGTGTAAGTCTCGATTTCGCCCGGTTGGGCGCCCCGCTCGTCATGCCTGCCTCACCACTACTCATCATTACCACTACGCCTGCAATTGACCACGATATAAATCACCAGCAATGCCGCGGCAAGCCCGAACCACTGCAGCGCATACCCCATGTTCTGCTCCGGCCCGAAGCCCTTGACCGGCTCCCACTCCCGCACGAAGCCATGGTCTCCTGCCGGGTCCAGCAACAGCAGCATGGGCACCAGCGGGTAGCCCAGCTGCTCGGCCTGCAGGTCGAGGCGTATCCGCTGCAGGACCTTGGGCCAGCCCGGCTCGCGGTCTTCGCCCTCACCGAGGGTGATGGTGCGCGCCGGGCGCTTCAGCACCCCCTCGAGCCGTACCGGGCCGGGTGGCAGCGGCAGGGCCGGCAGCTCCGTCCGGCTGGCACCGCGCGGCACCCAGCCGCGGTTGACCAGGATGCCATGCCCACTGCCGTCGATGCGCACGGGCGTCAGCACCTCGTAGCCGGCCACCCCCTGGTGGGTGCGGTTGTCGAGCAGGAACTGGCGTTCGGCATCGAATCGTCCCGCCACCCTGGCCGGGCGGTAATCCAGCTCATCCGCCGCCACCAGGTCCGCCCGGACCTGGATCGGTGCCTCCCCCCCCTGCCCCTGGTACTGCGCCAGCAGGTCCCGCTTCTGCGCGGCCCGGTCCAGCTGCCAGAACCCCAGACTCGTCAACAGGACCAGCAGCAGCAGGGTCAGGAGGCTGATGAACGGCGCGGGCGGCCGGAACTCAATACCGGCCAGTCGCACCTGCACACCCGTACCGGCGGTCGCTTCCCGTCGAATGCCTGACGTATACTGCCGACATCCACCTCACGAGCCACGATTCCATGGACCTGCTGATCAAACTGTTCGTCATCCTGATGCTGCTGGGCATCGTTGCCAGCCTCGGCAGCGGCCTCTTCTACCTGGTGCGCGACAAGGAGAATTCCGACCGCACCGCTCGTGCCCTGACCGTGCGCATCCTGCTGTCCGTGATCCTGTTCGGCATGCTCATGCTGGGCATCTTCACCGGGGTCATCGAACCCCACGGGGTCAATCCCAACATTCGCTAGCCTGCATCATTCATGAAGGTCGTCTTGCGACCGGCGATCCATGCGCAGGTATACATGTAGGAGCCCGCTCCGCGGGCGAATCGCCCGGAGGACCGGGCTCCTACACGCCGCTCCCGCGCCAGTGGCGACACCCCGACGACCAGGCCTCAACCCCGCCCCCTACACCAGATACACGAAGATAAACAGCCCCAGCCACACCACGTCCACGAAGTGCCAGTACCAGGCGACGGCCTCGAAGGCGAAGTGGTTGTCATGGGTGAAATGCCCCTTCGCGCAGCGGATCGTGATCACCGCCAGCATGATGGCACCCAGGGTCACGTGGAAGCCGTGGAAACCGGTGAGCATGAAGAAGGTGGAGCCGTAGATCCCCGAGCCCAAGGTCAGGTTATGGTGCTCACTGTAGGCCTCCATATACTCGTAGATCTGGAAGCCCAGGAAGGTCAGGCCCAGGGCCAGGGTGGCCAGCATCCAGCCCACCAGCGCGCCACGGTTGCCCTTCTTCAGCGCCCAGTGCGCCAGGGTGATGGTCACACCGCTGGACAGCAGCAACAGGGTGTTGAGGGCCGGGATCTTCCAAGGGTCGAGAATGGTGAATTCGCCACCCAGGCCGGCCGGGCCGGCGGTTGGCCATTGCGCCGCATCGGCGGTGAAATCGGGCCACAGGAATTCATGGGTACTCACATCGCCACCCGCCAGCCAGGGTACCGAATAGATGCGGGCATAGAACAGGGCACCGAAGAAGGCGGCGAAGAACATCACCTCGGAGAAGATGAACCAGCTCATGCCCCAGCGGAAGGAGCGGTCCACCTGGTCGTTGTACAGGCCCCTGAGACCCTCGTTCACCACCGTGCCGAACCAGCCGAACAGCATGACCAGGGTGATGAGCAGGCCGATGCCCATCAGCATCGTGGCGCTCGAGGCCCCGTTGAGCAGAGACGCAAAACCGACCAGCAGCGTCGTCAGGCCGATGGAGCCCAGGATGGGCCAGTGACTACCGTGGGGCACATAATAACCACCATGCGTTGCACTCATGCCTTGTTCCTCATTTTTGCCAGATCACGAAATCTGTTGTTGTTCACGGCGCCCGGTCTCATGCGCCATCCTTGTCGAAAAACGTATAGGAGAGCGTCACCCTCTGCACATGCGCCGGCAACTTCGGATCGAGCATGAAATACACCGGCATGTCCCGTCCCTCGCCGGACTCGAAGCGCTGCTCGGTGAAGCAGAAACACTCGGTCTTCTTGAAGTGCCGTGCCGCGTTGCCCGGGCTCACGCTGGGGACCGCATGCCCCGTAATGGCGTGGTCGGCGAGGTTCTCGGCATAGTAACTGGTCTGGTACGTCCTGCCTGGATGCACCTGCATCTCCACCACCCTGGGCCGGAACGCCCAGGGCAGGCCCTGGTTGAGGTTGGCGACGAACTCCACGGTCACCAGGCGCCCCTCGTCCACCTGCACATCGGATACCACGGCCGCGGTCGCGGCGGGCTTGCCGCCCAGGCCGGTGACCTGGCAGAAGATGTCGTACAGCGGCACCAGTGCGAACACGAAGCCGAACATGCCGGCCACTACCCAGAGCAGCTTGCCCAGTACCCGCCGATTCGCCGCCTGGACCCCGGAATCCATATCGTTCAGCCCCGCATATTCAGGAACAGGAAGGTGATATAGATCCCCACCGCGACGGCACCGATCCCCAGTGCCCAGAGCGTGATACGGCGGTCCCGCTTTTCCTTGTCCATACCGAGCTACTCCCCGCGCCGACCCATAGGTCGGCGCGTACGTTGCGGCTACTTCACCTGCGGCGCGGTTTCAAAGCTGTGATAGGGCGGCGGTGAAGGCAGGGTCCACTCCAGGCCCTTCGCGCCTTCCCAGACCTGGTCGGTGGCCTTGGCGCCGCCGCGGATGGTCTGGATCACGATGTACACGAACAGCAGCTGGGTCAGGCCATAGGCGAAACCACCGAGGCTGGAGATCATGTTGAATTCCGCGAACTGCACCGAGTAGTCCGGGATACGGCGCGGCATGCCGGCCAGGCCCAGGAAGTGCTGCGGGAAGAACAGAACGTTCACGAAGATGGTGGACAACCAGAAATGCAGCTTGCCCAGCTTCTCGTTGTACATGTGGCCGGTCCACTTGGGCAGCCAGTAGTAGACCGCCGCCATGATGGCGAACACGGCACCAGTCACCAGTACGTAGTGGAAGTGGGCCACCACGAAGTAGGTGTCATGGTACTGGAAGTCCACCGGGGCGATGGCGAGCATCAGGCCCGAGAAGCCGCCGATGGTGAACATGACCACGAAGCCCAGGGCGAACAGCATCGGGGTCTCGAAGGTCATGGCGCCGCGCCACATGGTGGACACCCAGTTGAACACCTTCACACCCGTGGGTACCGCGATCAGCATGGTGGCGTACATGAAGAACAGCTCGCCGGTGAGCGGCATGCCCACGGTGAACATGTGGTGTGCCCACACGATGAAGGACAGGAAGGCGATGGATGCGGTCGCATACACCATGGAGCTGTAGCCGAACAGCGGCTTGCGGGCGAAGGTGGGGATGATCTGCGACACGATGCCGAAGGCCGGCAGGATCAGGATGTACACCTCGGGGTGCCCGAAGAACCAGAAGATGTGCTGGAACATCACCGGGTCGCCGCCGCCAGCCGCGTTGAAGAAGGAGGTGGCGAAGAACTTGTCCGTCAGCAGCATGGTGACCGCTCCGGCCAGTACCGGCATGACCGCGATCAGCAGGTAGGCGGTGATCAGCCAGGTCCACACGAACAGCGGCATCTTCATCAGGGTCATGCCCGGCGCGCGCATGTTGACGATGGTGACCACCACGTTGATGGCGCCCATGATGGAGGAGATGCCCATCAGGTGCACTGAGAAGATCAGGAACGGAAACGCATCCCCGGTCTGCAGCACCAGCGGCGGGTACATGGTCCAGCCGCTGGCCGGCGCCCCGCCATCCATGAACAAGGTGGACAGCAGCATCGCAAAGGCGAAGGGCAGGATCCAGAAGGACCAGTTGTTCATGCGTGGCAGCGCCATGTCCGGCGCCCCGATCATCATGGGGATGAGCCAGTTGGCCAGGCCGACGAAGGCCGGCATGACCGCGCCGAAGATCATCACTAGGGCGTGCATGGTGGTCATCTGGTTGAAGAACATCGGGTCCACCACCTGCATGCCGGGCTGGAACAGCTCGGCACGGATGATCATGGCCATGGCGCCGCCGACGATGAACATCAGCAGGGAGAACAGCAGGTAGAGGGTGCCGATGTCCTTGTGGTTGGTGGTGAAGACCCAGCGCAGCAACCCGCTCGGATGCTCGGCGTGGTGCGTGTCGTGTGCAGTTGTAGTACTCATTCCTTTACTCCTCCACGACCCTTAGCGGGCGGCCTTGATGTCAGAAGGTTGCAGCATGTCGCCGGTATCGTTGCCCCAGGCGTTGCGCTCGTAGGTGATGACCGCGGCCAGGTCGGCGTTGCCGAGCTGGGCGGCATAGGCCGCCATGGCGGTGCCCGGCTTGCCGTTCAGCACGATATCGATGTGGCCGGCCACCGGGCCCTTGATCACGGGAGAACCCACCAGGCTGGGGAAGGCGGGCGGGATGCCGGCGCCGTTGGCCTGGTGGCAGGCGGCGCAGTGGGTGCCATAGACCTTCTCGCCGCGCGCCATCAGCTCGTCCATGCCCATTTCTCGGTCGTCGTCCGCCGCCGCGGCGGCACTGGCCATCTTCTGGTCGGCGACCCACTGGGCATAGTCGGTCTCGGACTTGGCCTCCACCACGATCGGCATGAAGCCATGATCGCGGCCGCACAACTCGGCACACTGGCCGCGGTACACGCCGGGCTCCTTCACCTGGATCCACATCTCGTTGATGAAGCCCGGAATGGCATCCTTCTTCATGCCCAGCTCCGGTACCCACCAGGCGTGGATCACGTCGCTGGCGGTCAGCAGCAGGCGCACCTTCTTGCCCACCGGGATCACCATCTTGTTGTCCACCTCGAGCAGGTAGTTGGGGCCCTTCTCCGCACCGCCGTAGATCTGATCCTTGGGGGTGGACAGGTTGCTGAAGAAGCCGATGCCTTCATCCAGGTACTCGTACTGCCACTTCCACTGGTAGCCCGTGACCTTGATGCTGATATCGGAGTCGCTGGTGTCTTCCATGGCGATCAGCGCCTTGGTGGCCGGAACGGCCATGCTCACCAGGATCAGGAAGGGGATGATGGTCCAGAGGATCTCGACCGTGGTGCTTTCGTGGAACTGCGCGGGAACCGCGCCCTTGGACTTGCGGTGCTTCAGGATGGAGATGAACATCGCCCCGAACACCACGAGCCCGATGGCCACACAGATCCACAGGATCATCATGTGCAGGCTGTAGGCCGTCTGGCTGATGGGCGTCACCCCCGCCTGCAGGTTCAAGCCCCATTCGGCCTGCGCACCGGTGGCCCCCAACAACAAACCCGCTGCCGCTACCGTCGACAGACTTCGTTTCATGTTCCTCAACCACATGCCAGCAGCTCTCCTTCGTAGTACCTGAACCTTGGTGGTAAGTACCCGGTCGACCCGCTACCGGGTTGTGCGCGATGCGCATGGCGACGCAACAACCTTCTTGTTCTACTGGACCTGCTTCTGCGTCTTGCCGTACTCCTCCAACAACCGTGCCCTTCCAACACCCGCGCGATCAGGCCGAACGGCCGCACACCGCCGGCCCCTGGCCCGTGACGTGGGATGGTTCGGCGTATTTCGGTAGAAAATGAGTGGGTATTGCGGACGAAACCCTGGCGGATCCACGGGAAGGGATGGTCGGCTTCTGCTGCCTCGATGCGCTTTGCAGGAACGGCTGCGCATTCTTGTCGTCGTGACCTTCCTGCCTTGCCAGGTCACCCCTGCCTTCCCTCACCACAACCTGCGTCTCCGGGTCTGATTCTTATTAACGCCGGATGCTACCCCAGGGTCTGGGCGAAGACAACAAAAATCAAAAAAAATTCCGACAAAAAATTTCGATAAAACAGATAGATATAAAGACTTTGCTAAATTAATAATATTAAGTTCTTCTAACTTCCCGTCCGACAGTTAGCGCACGGCCGCGCTCAGCTCCACCCGCCGGTTGCGCATCCGGCCCGTCTCGGTGCCATTGTCGGCGATGGGGCGGGTCTCACCCAGGAAGCGCAGCTCGAAGCGCTCCCGGGGGATGCCCCGCTCCATGAGGAAATTGCGCACCATGATGGCGCGCTTGCGGGACAGGGACAGGTTGTAGCCCGCACCGCCTTCGCTGCTGGCATGTCCCTCCACCAGCACCAGGCCGCGCTTGTGCTGGCGCAGGTGGCGCGCCGTCTGTTCCAGCACCTCGCGCCCCAGCGGGGTGAGCTGCGCGGAATCGAGGGCAAAATAGACCCGGGTCGGGCCGCCCTCCGCCATGCCGAAGTGGCTGGGATCACCGACGCAGTCGAGGAAATCCCGCTGGGCGGTACGGAAGAAGACCGGACTGATGGTGACCCGCACCCGGTCCTGCCCGTCGTGCCAGTCGCGGTAGTGCAGGGTCGGGGCCATGCCCTGCTCCAGCTCCGTGAACAGGCGCTGGGCGCGCGCGCCGTCCAGCCGGAAGGGCTCTGGATTCAGGCGGGCGTCCAGCGGGTCGAGCTCGCGCCGTACCGCCTGGTGTTGCCAGTCCGTCGGGTCCGAGGACAGTTCCGCCCCGGTCTGCAGCCGGGGCGGCCGCAGGGCATGCACGCTGAAGACCAGCTCCTGGCCACGGCGACGAAACTCCACCCGGCCGTAATGGGGGATCTCGTGGCGCAGCACGCAGACCATCTCCTCCAGCTGCGTCTCCCAGCGCGCCTCGTGCAGCCGCGCCTGGTACTGCTGCACCCCGGCCAGGGCCGGCGCGGCCAGCAGCCCCAGCAGGGCCGGCAGGAACACGCGCCGCGTAATCGGACAGGAATGGATGGACATGGTCAGGACACCAGCAAAACGGGACGCCGGGAACCGGGCTTCCCCCAACCCTGCCATCGACTCCGGAGACATAAACTTTAACGGCGAAAAACCGTTATTGGCCACGGAATCCACGGAAGAACACGGAAAAACACTCTTAAGGAAACCCTGTACAGGTGCCGTGGCTGGACTTCACCGGTGGAGTGGTCGGGCACGCACCCTGTAGGAGCGGCGCGAGCCGCGAATAT
>OBJA01002179.1_pt1 | contig 11775 bp, 15 predicted proteins | sample 1519751 | NCBI WGS metagenome assembly OBJA01 (sample SAMEA3881238, study PRJEB22517) | soil metagenome | biome: lake sediment; feature: soda lake sediment; material: sediment, water from around vicinity | place: India | collected 2013-12-23 | depth 3 m
GATTTCAAACAAATTCAACTGGTTGCACACGGGGGTCGGTTTGGCTTTGTTGACGACCGGCCGCAAGGCGCATGAAATCTGGATTTTCTCAAAAACTGAGACCGACAAAATCTGTAGCAAAGTGTAGAGAGAGTCTTTCAAATGCAACTCCTTTTTAATGATAGCGATCAGCACGTAAGTGGCCACGGCGCACCAGATTTGCGTCTTGACCGCATTCTCGCTGATTCCCAGGAACCGCTTGATACGAAGGTGTTGCTTGATCCACTTGAAAAACAACTCCACCCGCCAGCGACTTTTGTACATCTCGGCGACGGTCAGCGGCGGCAACGCCGTGTTGTTGGTCAAGAAGACCAAAGTCTTGCCCGAGTCCTGATCCTTGAACCGGATACGCCGCAAGTGCTCCGGGTAATCCCTGACGGCGTAGTAACCGTTGAGACAAACTGCCTGGTCGCAAATAACACCGGTGGTTCGATCGGTCGGTGCCGAATAAACCCGCCTGGCGTTCAATCCTCGTTTGGCTCGGGTGACGAAAAAGGTGCCGGCCCGGTGCATCCTGAAAAGCCTGTGGAAATCCAGATAGCCCCGATCCATCACGTAAAAAGCCCCTGCTTCGATGGGCAGAATATCGAGAACCTTGACATCGCCCATCTTGCCGTCGCTGATGTGGACAAAGGACGGGATGTCGCCCCGCAGATCCAACAACGTGTGCATTTTGACCGCTGCCTTGGTCGAGCGAAACGGCGCCCAGTCGAAAAGAGACAAACACAAATCGATGGTGGTCGAATCCAGCGCATAGACCGTTGCGTCGAGACCCAAACCTGTTGGCTCCTAGGTGTAAATATCCCGAGCGCGGGCAATCAGCCGCATGGCCAAGGCGTGATAGATTCGCCAGTCGCGCCGGTTCAAGGCATCCGAAAGCGTGGATCGAGCCGGTACACCGGAGATGCCCATGTGAAAAAGCTTGTTCTGGTTGGCCGTCAAACAAACCTCGATATCTCGCAAAGATTCCCGCCATGTCAGTTGCGAGAACGCCATAACCCGGAACAAATCGGCGCAGTCCAGTGCGCGGACGCCGGAGTCGCCATTGTGGCGCTTGATGATACGGCCAAAGGTCTTCCATGGAACGTACTCCATGACCTGGGCAAACAGCGTCCTGCCAGCATTCATGCCTCGCCTCCGGTTTTTTTGCGGAAGGATAGCAGATGTTTGCGCCAATGCTAATGGTGGTCATGATGGCAGGCTCTGAAAAATCAAATCGTGGACACCTGGTAAACGGCCAAAACCAGCATGAATACTGGGGTTGCAGCCGTGAGTGCTTAATTTAACCGGACACTACTGATTTTGGATTCACTAAAAATATTACTTGCTCTTTATTGTGCGGTGGTTATTATTCGGCCGGTGTTGTCCCGGTGGTCCGGGCTGTCGATTAAATTTCCGCGATTAGGGAGGAAGGTGAAATGAAAAAAGGATTTTGCAGTGCCCTGGCTTTGGGGCTGTTGGTCGCGCCCATGCCGGCCCTGGCCCATGGCCTGGATGAGGTGATCAAGGGAGACTTCGAGGGCGAAGTGGGGGTGCACTGGCAACGGGAAAAACCCCGCGATGACGATGCTGAGAGCTTCGCCGTGGGCTATGCCGCGTTTCTTTATGAAACTGAGCCGTTGCACGGGTTCAGCCTGGGCCTGGGGGCTCGGGGCAGCGTTAAGCTTTACGAGCGCGAGGATGACCAGTACAAGGATGCCATCCAAAAGAACTTCATCATCCCCAGCGCCTTTCTGCGTTACCGGCACGACGATCTGGCCACCCTTACCCTGGGGCGGCAGGAGGTGGACCTGGAGTGGCTCAACGACTACATTGAGGGTGGCATGCTCAACCTTGCCCCGCTGGACAATCTGGAGATTAACCTGGGCTGGGCTCGGCGCCAGGCGGTGTCAGACCCCGATGAGGTCGAGGATTTCAGCAGGATGAACGACAGCCGGGGGCTTTATGTCGCCGATGTCAAGTACCGCCCCCTGGAGTGGCTGGAGATCAACCCCTACTATTACCATGCCCCCAGGTTGTTTCGGGCACCGGGTGTGAAGATTGGTGCCGACTATGAGCTGGGTCGCGAATTGGCGGCCTTCACCTGGGCCCAGTTTGCCACCGCCAACACCCATGCCGATAGCGGCGCGGACAACGGCAACCTGTTCTGGTTGGAGCAGGGCCTGTCTTTCCACGAGTTGGAACTGCGCGCCGGTTACCTCAAGGTCGGCAGCAAAGGCAGCGGTCTGCTGGACTCCTTCGGCGACCAGCAGCCCCTGGAGGAAGGCAACCGGGTTTTCGAGCCGGACGCCCGCACCTTTTACTTGGGTGCGGCCTACGAAATCGGTCCCTTCACCCTGGAAGCCATGTATGGTCAGACCCGCTACGATGATGGCGGTGACAAGGTCAAGGAGAAGGAGTGGAACCTGATCGCCGGTTATGAAATCAGGGAAAACCTTGAGTTGGAGTTGATTTGCATCAACGTTAATCATGATGACCGGAACGAAAGTTATCACGCCGTCAAGACCGGCCTGACTTACCGCTTCTGATCCGGTTCCCTGCCCCACTCGGCAAGAAAAAGCCCGTGGTCATCCCCGATCCCCGGGGAATGACCACGGGCTTTTTCTTTTGCCGGAACTGCCGGAAAACCATCTGGCGATTACGGGGTCATGAAACGGTCCGCCCAGAGTTCCTTGAGGAAACGCTGCCAATGAAGCGCCAGGCGATGACCGTCCCGGGTTTCGACGGGATCCTGGCTCACCAGGATGAATTTTTTCAGCACCCCTTCTTCGGCCAGCCGGTCAAGGCCTTTGAAATCACGGCGGCTTACTTTGGCGGCGGCCTTCACCTCGACCGCGGTATGGTCGCCGATGATAAAGTCCACTTCGTCGCCGTGGGTCGAACGCCAGTAGGTGAGCGGGAATTTATGCCGCCGGTAGCTCAACCAGGCCCGGATTTCCATGCCGATGAACTGCTCGAAGCTCCTGCCGTAGAGGTCGGAGGTGCGGTCCAGGGTGCTGGTGCCGGCCAGAATGTGGGTGACGCCGGGATCGAAAAAGTAGAATCTGGCGGTTTGAATCGCCTTCCTTTTTTTCGATTTGGTCCAGGCCGGCAGCAGGAAACCGACCAGGGTGTCTTCCAGCAGACCGACATATTCGGCCACCGTGGAAGGCGGCACCTGGCAATCGCCGGCGATCTTGGCAAAATTGAGGGTCCGGGCATTGGCCAGGGCGATGGCTTGCAGAAAACGGGAAAAGGGCGGCAGCTTGCGGATCAACCCTTCGGCCATGATCTCCTCGGTGAGGTAGGTGTTGACATAGGCGTCAAGCTCCTCTTCGGGATCATCGCTCAGCCAGACCGCCGGCAGACCGCCGTAACGCAGATAGCGGTCAAGATCGAAGGACGGAATCTCCTGCCTGGTAAAAGGGAAAAGCCGTGCTTCCCAAACCCGACCGGCCAGCAGGTTGGCCTGCCCGCGGCGCAGTTTGCGGGCGCTGCTGCCGGTGAGCAGAAATTTATACCGCTTGGTTTCGAGCAGACGATGGACCTCGTTGAGCAGTTCCGGGACCCGTTGCACCTCGTCGATCACGACCAGTTGACGATCATGGGCCGCAATCATCGCTTCCAGTTCGTGGGGCGCGGCTGAAAGCCTGAGGTGGTTGCGGGAGTCGAGCAGGTCGATCACCGTGGCCGAGTCCGCCAGTTGCCGGCGGATCAGGGTTGATTTGCCCGTGGCCCGGGGACCGAACAGGAAAAACGATTTTTTGGCAAGCAGTGCCGTGAGGTCCAGTACCCTGTCGATTTCCATGGTAGCCACCTCGTGTAATCCACGATGGTTTTGTTGATTTTCCGGAAAATCCACAAAATAACCGCTGAAAATAAAAAAACAAGAGCAATTCGGCAGTGCCGGCAAAAAAAACGTGACATCACGCAGCGCCCGGGAATGGCGACAGGCTGTTTCTATTTGAGCAGACGGTTGCGGTAATTGTAGAGATGATAGGAGAGCAGGGCCGGAAAAGAGCTGCCGGCCAGGACATGGGCCTTTTCCCGGTCCAGCAGGGCCAGCACCAGCGTCAGGGCCAGGCTGGCCAGCATCCCTCGTTTTACCAGCGTCATGGGGTTGGTCGGGCTGGCCGAGGCCGAAGAAGTGGCAACGGCGGCGGCCATCTCCGGCAGGTGCTGCTGCATCAGGGCCAGCAAGGTGGCCCGGTCCAGTAGTCCGGCATCACATCGGATCAGCAGGCTGCCGGTCCGGGAAGTGGCCGTGACCTCGCGCACCCCCGGCAGGCTCCGGGCCAAGGCGGCCACCTGCTCCATTTTTTCTCGATCCGCGAAACGGACCCTGATCCGACCGGGAACAAAACTCAGATACACGGCTTCCTCCCTTGGTGCGTAATTTTATCTGTTTTCGGAAGTCCTTCCGCCACTGCGGCCAGTTGCGACATCGACATATAAAGGGCGCTGAGTAAAAAAGGCAGCCAGAAAGTGACCAGGCGCAGCAATACGGCGAAAGCCAGGGCCGGGGCCGGGGCAACGCCGAAGGGGGCGGCCAGGAAAATCACCGTCGCTTCGAAGGTGCCCAGCCCGCCCGGAGTCAAGGGGAGCATGGCCACGATATAGGCCAGATAGGTGATCAGCGCCGCCTGCCAGAGTTCCAGGGGCAGGCCCAGGGAGCAGGCCAGCAGCCAGGCCTTGTATGGGAAAAGCAGCCAGATCGCCGTCGCCAGCAGCAGGTGGCCGATCAGGGCCGAAGGGGAACGCCAAAGTCGGGCCAATGCCCGGCGAAATTCCGCCATTCCCTTGAGTAGCCGACGGCGGTACAGAAAGCGACGCGGCAGCGGCAACCAGGCGACTAAGGCCAGCAGGGGCCGGGGAGCCAGCGCGGCCGCCGCCAGCCCGCTCAGCAGGAGGGCCAACCCGGCGCAGGACGGAACCAGCAAGCGTCCCTGGGGCGTGTCCCAGCCGTGGAGCCCGAGAAAGAACAGCATCGCCAAAGCCGCCAGCAGCAGAAAGGGCAGCAGGCTGACGATCTTCTGCAGGCCGGTCAGGGCCACGGCCCGGCCCAGGCTCCAGCCGCAGTCGCGGCGCAGCAGATAAACCTTGGCCAGCTCCCCGCCGCTTTTCAATGCCGGGGTAACCGTTTCCCAGAAGGTGCCAAGCAGGTTGATCCGCAGCATGACCCGCCAGGAACAGTCGGGGTTTTGTAAGCGATCACGGGGCACCCCGTGACCGCTTGCTTCAGGATGCCCCCTGTGATCGGTTACGGGGTTTCCGGCGCTGCCGAGTCGTCGGCCCAGATCGGTCCATTGCCCGATGATGGCCGCGATGGTGACCAGTTGCAACAGGGCGGCTATCGCTACCAACTCCGGTCGGGCTCCGACCAGCACCGTCAACAATAGCCCGGCGTCGGCCCGCCAGACCAGCAGGATCAGCAGGGCGCAACCCGTCGCCATCAGGCCGTATTTGCGGAGCAGCCCCAATGTGCACATTTCAGAGAGCGACCGGTTCCGCCGCCAGGCGCAGCGGGCGGCGCCGGAGAATCCGGGTATCGGGGGCGGCGGTGGCCTGGAGATTGGCCAGGATTTCTTTTTGCGGCGCGGCCTGGCGGGCAATATGCACCACCTGGAAGCCGGCGGCGCTGAGGAAGCGGCCATCGGCCAGCCGGACCTCGATCCGTTCAGCCAAACCTCGATCCGCCACCAACCGGCGGGCGGCCTTCACCGCCTGCCGATCGCAGTCGATCACCACCACCCGGGCACCGGTCCGGCGGACGATCTCCATGGCGGTGAAGGGCGACGGCCCGCCGCCGATGCAAAGCACCAGATCATCGGCTCCGATTCCGACCCGGGCAATCTCGCCTGCCACCAGCCAACGGTAATAGAGCCTCTGGGCCTGCCACCAGAGGGGCCGCCGGGTCAACCACTCCTCCACCCGCCGGGTCAGCCGGGTAAACGGGGCGACAGGGTAATTTTCTACCCCTTCACCATATTGATTATCCCAATCTCTATTAGTTGCAACTAACTCGCTGGTCGCAAAATTATTCATCTCATCAGCCCCGCCTCTAAATTCATTTAATGGCTCGTAATTATTAAAAAAACCTTGATCAGCCGAAGCCCAGCAGGCGCGCCGCCTGGTTGAACAACCCGGCGATGAGGAAGGCGACCAGCAGGGTACCGCCCAGCATCAGCAAGCCGATGCGTAGATTGAACTCCTTGATGATGATGGCCATCACCGTCAGGCAAGGCAGATAGAACAGGGCCACCAGGGAGCCCACCAGCAGTTGCAGCAGGCTCAGGTTGAGATCCAGCAACGGCAGCACAGCCAGCTCCCGGCGGATGATGCCCAGCATCAGGGCCAGGCTGGCCTCCGGCGGCAGGCCCAGCCAATCGCTGACCAGGGGCCGTAAGGCGGCGGCGATATGAACCAGGACTCCGGTTTCGGCGATCAGGGCGGCGGCCCCGATGCCCAGGATCATCGGCACCTCGGCTTCCAGCAGGAACTGTTTGATCCGCAGCAGGATTTTTTTAGCCAGGGAACGGGGGTCTGGCAGCAGCAGGTTGGGAATCTCCATCAGCATGGGGTCGATTCGACCCGGCAGCAATCTGGTCATCAGAGCCCCGGCCGCGAACATCGCGCCCAGGGAAAAGGCGTAAACTGCCAGCAGGGCCAGCAGGGAATGATCCCCCAGCAGGACGATGAAGGCCCCGGTCTGGGCGGTGCAGGGCACGGCCAGAGCCACCAGGGCGGTGACCATCAGCCGTTCCTTGTGGCTGGTGCTGGCCTTGGTGCCCAGAATTGCCGGGACCGCGCAGCCGTAGCCCATGAACATCGGGATAATGCTGCTGCCCTGGACTCCCATGGCCCGCATCACGTTGTCCAGCAGCACCGCCAGCCGGGGCAGATAGCCGCTGTCTTCCAGAAAAGACATCACCACGTAGAAGAGGGCCACGTAGGGCAGGATCAGGGCGATGGGCCACTCGATGCCCTTGATCAGCATCCCGTATTCCCCCACCAGGATGTTGCGCCAGATCCCCTCGACGACGAAGGAAGAGACGGCGGCGGTGATGGCCGGGGCCACATGGTTGTCGAACAGGGGCAACAGGACCAGGGCCCGCAGGCCCTTGCCGCCGCCCACCACCAGACCCATGGCGACCACCAGGACCAGCAGGGCGATGGGCAGACCGGGGAAGGGTTGGATGGTCAGGGCCTCAATTCGGTCCCAGAGGCCGGGCGGCCCCTGGTGGTCCTGCTGGACGGCGGCGGTGATCCGGCCGGCTTCCTGCCAATAATCGGGAATGGTGGGCGGCAGGGTGATGGCGGCGGGTTGATCCGGAGTAGCGGCCCCGGCGGCGGCCAGGGCTGCATCCAGCAGTTCCTTGAGCCCCTCGCCCTTGACGGCGGCGGTGGGGATTACCGGTCCGCCCAACTCCCGGCTCAACGCTTCGGCATCAATGATAATGCCCCGTCGCCGGGCCACGTCGCTGAGGTTCAGGGCGTAAACCAGGGGTACCCCGGTCTGTCGGACCTGGAGGGCCAGGGTCAGGTTGCGCTCCAGGTTGGTGGCATCCAGCACGCAGATCACCGCGTGGGCCCCCTGAGCCAGCAGCTTGACCGCCACCTCCTCGGCCGGCGAGGTTGCGCGGAGGGAGTAGGTGCCGGGCACATCGATGAGTTGCGCCTTCCGGCCCAGATGGCGCACCTTTCCCCTGGTGTAGCCGACGGTGGTCCCGGCGTAATTGGCTGTGTCGACGTTCATCCCGGTCAGCCGGGAAAAGACCACGCTCTTGCCCACGTTGGGGTTGCCCATCAGCAACAGGCGCAGGGCACCGGTTGCGGTGGGAGCGGGGTCGGAATCGCATTTTTGACAGCTGTGACAGTCCATGGGATGAGAGGAAGTGTTGGAGGTGTGCAGTTTGTCGGTTTAAGGGGCAACAGTAGTTCGGGCCGTGCCGTTCGACCGCAATCAGGCCAGCTCACGGATGCTGATCTTCTCGGCGATATCTTTGGAGATGGCCAGACAGCGGCGGCCCAGCCGGACCACCACCGGCCCCCCCAAGGGCTGGCGGCCGACCACCGCCACCTCTACCCCCTGGCGCAGCCCCAGAGCCTGAAGCAGGGCTTCTGCCGGGGGATTTTCCAGTACACAACGATTTTTTTTGATCGCGCCATAAAGTGAGATGTCGCCCATAACTTTAGTCCTCGCTGAATGTTAAGTGAAGTATGTAACTTATTAAGTATACCGAAACTATCTAGCACAAATCAGAAAGTCCCGCAATAGTTAAAATCGCCTAATTATGCCAGGTGGCTATCTTGGAAGGAAACGAGCGATGGCGTCAGGTTTTTCCCTGGTATTTGGCATTGTGGACAAGTTCAAGACCAACTGGAATAACAAATCTTGACATCAGTCCTGGTTAATGTACGCTGTAATTGTACATTAACCAGAAGGAGGTGTCCCATGCTGGAAGTTTCGGTAACTGTATTTCGCAGCCATATTCCCGACTATCTAACCAAAGTGCGAAGGGGGGAGACCATTGCTTTGACCTCCAGGGGCAAGGTGGTCGCCCATCTCAAACCGCCGGCCGATGAAAGTATGCAAGCTCGGCAGCGTTTAAGGGAGCTGGCGGCAACTTGCCGGATCGGCGATGTGGAATCTCCACTGGCCGAGGAGTGGGAGGTTGAACGTGCTGATTCTTGATACCTGTGCGATCATTTTTGACGCTCTGACTCCGGAACGGCTTGGTAAAAAAGCGTCCGTGGCCATAGAACGGGCCGCCGTGGCGGGCAATCTGGCCTGCTGCGATATCTCCTGGTGGGAAATTGCCATGTTGGTGGCCAAGGGGCGGCTTGATCCCGGAACCAATGTCCGGGAATTCATCGACCTGGTTATGACCGCCCGCAAGTTTACGGTGCTGGCCATCAGCCCTGAGATTGCCGTCAAAAGCACTGACCCGGTACTTGGCACCCACAGCGATCCGGCCGACCGGATCATTGCCGCCAGCGCCATCGTCCACCGGGCGAAGCTGGTTACTTCAGACCGTAAACTGGCGGCTATGAATGGGTTGTCGGTTATTTGGTGACGGTGGTAAGTCTTGGACAGGCACCTTCTGTTGATTTACTTGGGCAGACGATGGCGATATTTGTAGCTGCCTTCAAATTTCTTGTTTTATTTTGTTTTTCATGGCACCATGTGATTACTGTAATTACCCGGATGTCATTGCCATATACCCCACAGGTGCCGCCATGGATAAAACATTACGCTCCAGAGACATTAAAATTGTGCACATAGGCAACTCGCTGGGCATCCGCTTGCCCAAAACTTTATTGCAGAAGTACGGTTTTACGCACTCACTTGTTTTGGAGGAAACCCCCCGGGGTCTGCTCCTGCGCAACAAGCAAGACGATAAACTTTCGTGGGCCGACACCTACAAAGCCATGGCGAATGAAGGTGAGGACTGGAGCGATTACGACCAGGCGCTACTTGATGGGTTGGATAATGAAGACTTTGATTCCTGAGCGATACGAAATTTATTTTGCAGACTTGAATCCAACTCTCGGCAGCGAGATCAGTAAGATTCGCCCGGTTGTTATTATCAGCGATAACGATATGAATAAATATTTGGAAACTATTGTTGTCTGTCCGATAACTTCTAAAATTCACCCAACGTGGAGGACTCGATTGCCGATTGATTGTGTCGGCAAACACGCTGAAGTTGCCGTTGACCAGATCCGAACCATCAGCAAAACCAGGCTAAAAAAGAAAATTGATCGCTTGCCCGCTGATAAATCCGCTCAACTTCGACGAATTATTACCGAAATGTACGGCGAATAGTCTCCCTTCTCTGTTTTTTCGCACTGGCTCATTACGGATTCCGGGGACTTGGCTTACAAGCAAAGGTAACTGATCGGGTGAGACAATTTTGCTTTCATGGTGAATGATGATGTGATAGCATCAAGATGCAGAGTTATTTTGACCCGAAAGGTGTGAATCATGCGGACAACCCTGGATATTGACGATGATATTTTACTGGTCGCCAAAGAATTGGCCCGCCGGGAGCGGCTGCCGGCCGGGCGGGTGATTTCCCGCCTGGTTCGGGCCGCACTCACCGGGCGGCAGACGTTGCGCACCACTGCCCCGGACAGTCGGAAAGCAAGCGCGACCGGCTTTCGCCCTTTTGCTTCCAGAGGCGAGCTGATCACCGACGACCAGATCAACGCCCTGCGTGATCGGGAAGGGGTGTGATGCGTGCCCTGCTGGACGTTAACGTCCTGATCGCCCTGCTGGATGTGGATCATGTTTACCACCAGGTCGCGGCATCCTGGCTGGAACGCAATATCACCGAAGGCTGGGCCTCCTGCCCGCTGACCCAGAACGGCTGCATCCGGATCATGTCGCAACCCGGTTATCCCAATCCGCTGCCGGCTGCACTGGTGGCCGAAAGACTTGGCGAGGCCGCCGCCACCCGCTTCCATCATTTCTGGCCCGACGACCTCAATCTGCTTGCTCCCGGTGGGATTGAGTGGGGCAACATCCTCGGCCCCCGGCAGGTAACCGATGCCTATCTGCTTGCCCTGGCAATGCAAAACCAGGGCCGCCTCGTTACTTTCGATCGGAACATCCCCCTTGCCGCCGTCTTCGGTGCCGAATCGCAACATCTCCTACCCCTGCCCCTGGCAAAGTCGTGAGCCCGATCTCGATAAGCCAAATTGATCGCTTGCCCGCCGATAACTCCTCTCAACTTCGACGAATTATTACCGAAATGTACGGCGAATAGTCTCCCTCCCTGTTTTCTCGCGTTTTGCCAACATCTTATATCCCCTCGCTGGTAAATTTTCTGTCGTATCCCGGTGTATCCACACACTATTTCTCGGTCAGCCAGTTCTCGGTCAGCCTGAAAATTGTCCACAAGGTCGCGGCACGGGTCCCCGTTGAAGATTTTTTCACAATCTGCTTGACGTTTGCCGGAGCGCTCATTATTCTGCCACGAATTTCGGTTTCGTAACACTGAGGCCGAGGCAGACTTTGGAGGGGAATGAAATGCTGGTGCCAATGGACTTGGCCGTGCTGGCCAATCGTAATAGCTGCCTGACGCCGGAATTGGCTTTGGGTTGGCGGATCGGCCAACACGTTAAGGAGTTCTTCACCGATCTGGATCAGGTCAGGATCGCCGTTTCCGGTTATCCGCAACTGGTTCCGGCCATGCGCAAGATAGCGGTCTGCCCTGCTCCGGGGGTGGTAACCGTGCCCCAAGCCGCACGCCCCTGGGATCTGTTCTTCTTTCATCAGCCCACCGGCACCTCCCTCAAGGTGGTGGTGCTGCGCTCTCCCATGTTGCTCTCCCCCCGCGGCCGACTGCTTGAAAAAGAACTGGCGCGCGATTCCGACCCCCGGCTGCGGGCCTTGTATCAGGTGGAACTGGATGGCCTGATCGCCTCCATCCTGATCGGCCCGGTGGAGGATTTCTGCCTGCTGCAAACGGAACGCTGCCGGCTGCTCAGCCGGGATGTCGGCAAAATGCCGGCCCGCTGCCCCTGGTGCTGGGCCCAGGCTCCCAAGGCAATGCTGGAGGTCGAGGGGCGCCGTTGCTGCCCGCAGTGCTCCGGCCTGGAACCGGAGTGGTGGCTGCTGAGGGAAAACTGATGAGAAGTCCGAAAGATGATGCCGTGTCCGTCCGGCATTGAGTCACTTTTTTTTTGCCTGTCGGTAATACTAAAAATAGATTCGTTATCAGTAGTGTCCGGTTAAATTAAGCACTCACG
>OBJA01002180.1_pt1 | contig 11766 bp, 9 predicted proteins | sample 1519751 | NCBI WGS metagenome assembly OBJA01 (sample SAMEA3881238, study PRJEB22517) | soil metagenome | biome: lake sediment; feature: soda lake sediment; material: sediment, water from around vicinity | place: India | collected 2013-12-23 | depth 3 m
TCGCCATTGATGAACTTTGAAGCTTTTAAAAGTTAAACATCAAAACGATGAAATACTGCAATTCCACAGGAGATACCGCCACGGGGGCAAAAAACCTCATTGAACTCCTCAGCTTGTACACAAAAGAGCTCTCAATCCCACTTCTGTCTTCCTATGGAGTAACCAGCAGTGATTTGAAAAAAATCATCAACCAAAGCAGTAATAAAAACAACCCAGTGGATCTTTCTGCCGATGAAATGCACGAAGTGCTCCTGGAACGGCTGTAACGAGTCTCAGGGTGAAGAATAGAGAACTGTGATCCTTTATATCACCTTTTTTGATGATCCGGGGTTCACTCTCTGGCACACCACGAGAATAACCAGAACTGAATTTTTGAGGAAAAGATCTCTCCATCTAAAGCATTACCTGTTCACCGGATTTATTTTTTTAAAAATTGGCATTCGACTTGCGCGCATTAAGCCCTTTTGGCGTGGTCCTGTCAGGCCGGTAACTCTTTAACCCACGTTCGGGCAATTCTTTTTTACTCTGAACGTACTTACTTTCTAAGATTGTCCAATTCAGAAAAGCGGGAGAATACCTGTATATGAAAGCCTTCTTTTTAATTATCTGCTGTGCATTACTCTCCACTGCACATTCCTTTGATTTCCAGATACCTGTACATTACGATACTCTCGACAACGGGCTCAGGGTAATCATTGTTCCCGATTCCAACGTTGCAGTGGTTTCCTGCAGGTTGTACTACTTTGTAGGCTCCATGTATGAAGGCCCCGGGACATCCGGGCTCTCTCACATGTTTGAACACATGATGTTTAAAGGAACTAAAAAACTTGGAACGAAATCTCTTGCAAAAGAGCTCCCGATCATGGCATCAATAGACTCCCTTTATGCTCTTGTTACAAAAGAACAACAGGTTGCCCGCCCGCAATCCGATTCACTCATCCAGATCTATCGCACCAAAGCGGCAGAACTGCTTGAACAACAACGACAATACATAAAAAAGGATGAGATATGGGAGCTTTACCAAAATAGTGGTGGAACCAGTCTCAATGCATGGACCTCTGATGACATGACTGCGTATATAGTAACGCTTCCCAGAAATAAAGTAGACCTGTTCTACTGGATCGAATCGGACAGGATGAAAAACCCGGTATTGCGTGAATTCTACAGCGAACGGGAAGTTGTCGCTGAAGAGAGACGAATGAGATACGAGAACCGGCCAGTTCACCGCTACTGGGAGCGTCTTAACTCTCTTTTCTATATTGCTCACCCCTACCGCCTACCCACAATCGGGTGGAGCTCTGACATTCAGGCTTACACACGAGAGAAGATGGAACTGCATATCCGCCGCTACTATACACCAGACAACGCACTGCTGGTGCTGGTAGGAAATATCGATCCTGTCAAAGCACGCAAAAGCATCCAGACCTACTTTGGTTCCATTCCTAGAGCACAGCGCCCCAAGGAAGAGGTGGTAACACGGGAACCGGCACCAATCGGTACAACCCGCTTTACTGTTCATGACAATGGAGAACCGCGGATCGATATGCTGTTCCACACCCCTGGGTATCCCGATGACAACCTCTACAAACTGGACATCGCTGAAGGAATCCTCTCTGGACGCAGCGGAAGACTCTATAAACGTCTGGTGGAGAAAGAGGGGCTTTGTTCCAATGCTGGGGCACAGAACAGCTTCCGCCTTCACAACGGTGTGTTCCATATCTGGGCAGAACTCAAAGGCGATGCTGATCCAAAACAGGTTGAAAAAATAATCACCGAAGAGCTCGCTAAACTGACAAAGGCTCCTCCGAGTGATACGGAACTGAAAAGAATAACTAACCAGATCCGCATGAATTTTGTGAGCGGACTGAAAAGTCTGGAAGGTATAAGCGATCGTCTTGCCTGGTTCGAGCGACTCAGAAGCTGGAAAGATCTGCTCTCCTACCCCGAAAAAATCGGTGCCGTTAAACCTGAGGAGATAGCACCAGTTGTAGAAACATATCTCAATCCTGAGCTTATGACCGTTGGACAATTATTACCTCCTCTGAAAAAAAATAACAGTGAAGAAGAATCAAAGCCCGAAAACGACACAAAGTAATGAAACAAAATAGGAAACCCTCAGGAGGTCTGATCCCATTATGAAAAAACACGTTCTTCTTGTATATGGTCTGACTGCCACACTAGCGGTTTCACTGCTTAGCGCAGCGGCTCCGGGCAAAAAAACCATTGCCATTCCGGAACATCCATCAAAACTGCGTTACGCCCCGCTGAATTGGGAAGTGCCTACAGGCGAACAATATCGGGCCGAGCTGCCTAATGGTTTGATAGCCTATGTTGCAAAAGACTCATCATTGCCACTGGTACAGATAACCGGCTATATCAGATATGGTTCCATTGCAGATCCCACCGGCAAAGAGGGAATCTCCAGTCTCCTGGCGACACTGATGCGCTCAGGTGGAACCCGCAAATATCCTGCAGATTCTCTTAACGAGCTCATCGACTTACTGGCAATGAAAATAGGCTTTTCCTCCAAAGAATCTCAGTTTACTTTCAATGCTTCGTTTCTTGCAGAGTACACCGATATTGCCTTCGATGTCTTAGAGCAGATGCTCTTTTACCCATCATTCGAATCGAAAAAATTGGACCTTGAGAAAAAAATCATGCTTCGATCAATACAGCATCGATTCGATAATCCAGGACCGACACTGAATGCTGCTTACCAAAAAATGATGTACAAAGGCCAGGAGCCGGGGAGACTTCCAACCGAAAAGTCTGTTCAGGAAATCACTTCTGATGATCTTGCAAAACTGCATAAAAAACTGATCTCCTCAGGACAAATGATCATTTCGGTTGCCGGAAGCTTTCATCGGGACTCGATGCTGCAGCAACTCGAGAAAGTGTTCCCAAAGAGTACCTCTTCTACTCCGATTGCCTTTCCCCAGATCGATATCAAACCGGCGATGAAATGTCTGATTATCGATAAACCAATCTCTCAAGCCTATATCCGTCTGGGACTTCCCCTGTTCAAACGCCCCCATCCCGACTACTATGCAATGTCGGTTTTGAATATGATTTTAGGTGGAGGTGGTTTTACCTCCCGACTGGGCACAAAAATACGCTCTGATGCAGGACTAACTTACTCCATCTACTCCCATGCAGAATCTAATTACTCATTCCCTGGTACATTCTATATCGATTTCTACACGAAAAATGCAAGCTTTGCTCAGGCTGTAGCAATGACTATTGAAGAGGTCCGCCGTGCTGTCAGCGAAGGGATTACCAAAGAAGAATTAGCCCATGCCAAGGCTTCGCTTATCGGTGAGATGCCCTCGATGTTTCGCTCTCCATTTGATATCGTGTCCACCTATGCCTGGAATGAGTACTATGGGCGAAGTCCTGATCATTTCAAAGTGTATGAAGAAAAACTCAATGCGATTACCCGTGATGATATCCTCAGAGTGGCAAAGCAATACCTGACTGCGGAAAACTTTACCTATACTATTGTCGGAGACAAAGCAACGCTGATACAACAGGATGTCGATGGGTTTTCACTTTCCAAAATGGAAAACAGATCGATACCGGCTGATTCCATACCGCTGTTGCCGTAGAAACAAAACAGGGTAAGTTCTACACCTGAAGGAGGCTGTTAAGAACATGAAAATCGCACTCGTGCTCCATTCCCAATCAGGGCATACAATGCAGTTTGCCCGGGCCATTGCTGAAAAATTCAATAAAAATGGCCATGAAACAGACATCTCGCTGATCCGGACTACCGGACCAGTCAGCCCGGGATCAACCAAATTTCAACTCAAAAATCCTCCATCAGTGGAAGGTTTTGAGGGTGCCCTGTTTGGGGGACCGGTCTGGGCATTTAAAGCATCACCAGTCATAATGAAATATCTTGGCCAACTAACCAACATAAAGAATAAAAAAGTAATGGGGTTCGCCACCATGGGATTTCCGTTTACCTGGATGGGTGGCAAACAGGCAATAAAGGCAATGACTGAGGAGCTTGAGATTTCCGGCGGAACAGTCCTCCCCGGTGAGGTCCTGCCATTTTTCTTCAAAGCTAATCAACAGAAAATGAATGAAGCTGTAGAACGGATCTATACTGCATTTACTTCCTGAAAATTAAAATGCCCGGTTTCCCGGGCATTTTTCCTCACCTGAACCATCCGTGTACTATCGCAGTACCATCATCGGAGATTTACATATCATCCCATCACAGGATACAACCGCTGTATAGGTACCGGAGGCTACTGGTACACTCACCACGTGTTCACCACCATTAAAGACCTTTTTTACAGGCTTTGCGGCAACTCTCCCGCGCACATCATAGATCTGAATACTAACCTGAGCTCTCTGAGAGAGTGAAAAGTAAATACCCGGATTGTTCCGTTGCAGTGAATATCGTACAGAATGCAGTGGAATCTGCTTTCCGGTTGCAGCATGTCTGATTACCCCTGTGGTAAACGGAATACCTGGAAGACTGCGCCCGGAAGCCATTGCTGCACCTGATCCATCAGCAAGGTAACTATTGACCCAGTCCGGGCGTTGCGGTACCAGACCCGCTTCAACCATGCTTGTCCATTCCTCGTCGGTATGCCGATTGAAATTTCCTTGTACTGTCTGGTAATATGATGCAACCGGTCCCACATACGCCATGGGCTTGAAATCTGCCGATGGTGATTGTGCCAGAAATACACCAAGATTGATTTTACCTACACCCACATGCAGAACATTTCCTACCATATTTCCAAAGGAATCGGTGGGTTGAGTATGCACATCTGCAATGGTATAATCTGTTTCATTTGACCGGGAATGATTATTAAAAATCAAATCTCCATACCAGCCTGCAGTAACAGGAGCTCCGCACATCTCCTGCACAACAAGCATCCGGGAGAGAAACAGTGAATCATCAGTACTAAACGATGTGTTTGTAAGCTCCTTTTCAGCAAGCATGGTCAGGGTATCCATGAGTGATGCAACCCTGGTGTAAAAGGTCCCTATGTAAGCAGTCTGACTGACCGATGAAAACGTTGCTGCCGCTTTTCGGGCAAATAATGCCAGCTCCCGGTAAAAATCAGGATACGGTTCAATATAGCCATGAGGATAGAAACAGCTTACCCCTGGTGTATAGGATTGTTTTGCATACAGAAGGTTATCGTGACGTAATTGTGCCCAGGAAGCAAGCTGAGTATTGAGTTTTTTCTGATGCCAGGCTGCAGTTTTCATAAAAAGCGGCTGTTGTGCATGTGGAGGATAGTTTGACGGATTCAGAAATCGAATCGCATTGAGCCACACATTGTACAATGAACTGTGCCAAAATGTGGAATCATAGGAATCAATAAGATACCGCATCATCTCCAGATTCGGAGCATAATGAAATTTTTCGAGCTCATTTTGAAGCAGCACTACGGCATCATCGTTACCAAGTGCATACATGGCATCTAACGGATCGGGCATGAGCCGTTTCACCCGCTGATTATTACGGGTAATCTTGTCGAAGATAACATTCTGGAATATATAGGAATCGACAATAAATCGCTGCCCCAGAAGAAGGAATGATACCGGATACTCCAGAGAATCCAACGCAGGATTAACGATTATTACCTGAGAGAGTATCTTCTGAGTTGCTTCCGGCATCTGCGCAAGCCTCTCTGAAAGAGCATCAAACTTTTCATCTGACAAAAGATCATCGGCCCGTTCAATTGCACACGCTCCTAAAGCCACACTCAGCCCAGAAACAGTAAGATTATCGCTTTCACCAACGATCAGACCCAAAAATGAATCAATCTGACTGAGAACCTGCTCCTTACCGGAACTCTGAAGCAATTCGGCAAGTAATAATGCATCTATTGCAGTCCTGCGAACAGCTTCCTTCTTACGAAGCTCATTTTCTCCCTGCCGGGGTGGTGTCATTAAAAATTCCGTTCTTCCCAGCCATATCATTGTCTTGAAATAATTCTCGAGCTGCTCCCGCACATAATGTCCCCGGACAGTAAATTGACTGAAATCGATCCCTCGTGATTCAGTACTGAAGAGGGGTATCTCTGTATATTGTTCACTCTCTATTGCATCCCAGATCTCCTGTACTTTCTGAGCAGATACCACTGATGGCGTTTTAAGAGCTCCATCAATGAGTGATCGCGCAATAGTCAGGTACAGATCGATATCCTGAAGGTTCTCCTGTAACTGAGGAACCGAAACATATTTCTGCTGCAGTGCAGGATAAGCTGCTGCCATGCCATCGAGTAAATCTGCAACGGCATTTTTCAGAAAATTCCTCTCCACAAAAGCCAAAACCGCATCATAAGACATATGAACTGTATAAAGAACTGCATCGGTAGTGAGAAAGACAGGGAGATCTTTATTGAAAATATCCCGAAGTGCTCCGCCAAAATTCATAAATGATTTTCGTTCAGTTACAACGAACTTGTTTTGATGTAAGAGCTCCTGTTCCTGATTGGTAAGTTCGTATTTTTTAACAATCGAATCCAGGTACAGATATTGCGGACTGTTCCCCTCAATGGAGCGATAGTACGGATCATCCGGTGAAGCATTCTGAATCAGCTGCGATCCGCTGAGATTACTGTTTTGATCAAGAAAATGGCTGTAAGTCTGAAGATCAAACGACACTGTCCTGCTCACTGCCAGAAGAGCAACGACGGCAGCTTTCGTGAACATTTTTGGAGACATACTCTCCTCCTTCGTTAGTGAAACATTGTGTAAATACTCTTTTACCAGCAACCCAAACGTGCACTTCAAAACCGATATCTATTCTGTACCAGGAACTACTCTGATGACAAGGTCCTGGTTTTTATTATAGTACTCATTTTCAATTATAACCGTATCAGGAGCAACAATAGTCCAGTTTGAAACAGCCTGATCGGAAAAAATCTCCACCCCCAGAGTGAATGTCCCGGCAGGAACATTATCAAGGGTAAATGATTGGTGTTCCAGCAATTGCTGTTCAACGCGAAAGGGTGTACCTTTGAAATACAGGATACACATTTTATCACTGTTAACGTTTGTATCTGATGAGGGTACTTCAATTTTTTTCTCCTGAATAATATACCCGCTGATTCTTACCGGTTCACTATACATCCCGCAATAGGTGGAGCTCTGTGAATCCAGAATCTCGAGAGACTGTATAAATACACTGAGGTGTTTTCCAGTGCTGTCATAGAACGAGTAGAGATTGTATCTTCCCGGATCTATCGCCCCCAATGAAAATGATCCCGTCTGGTTGACAATAGTCTGGAGGGAGTCGGGTAGAATATCCCCCAGAGGTGAAAAACCTGTATCATAGAGCTGTACGATGGCACCCGGTACCGCCCAGCCATCAACGATACGGTTGTTTGCACAAACAGTTATGCTGTTTGTAGTCTGAGATCCTCCACCACCTGCGATGTTGTCAGCGCAGTGGAGTGATAAAAAGAATAAGCAGACAACAAACAGACGTTCTAGACAATACCTGCTCATAGCACATTCTCCACCGATTTCTCCTCCGTCCCTGGTTCAGAACAAGCTCCATCGGGCGCCTTTTCAGGATTATGCACATGTGTGACAGGAAAACACTGAAGGTTCACCTGAATGACACGGTTGGGTTTCTCCACCGTGCTGGCAAGTGAGAGAAGCTCGGTGCGGAATGATTCGCATCGCAGCTTTATCTGCTCCCAGGCTTGTGCATCGATTGAAAGTGTCACCGTTGATATGTCACGCTCCAAACGATCTATATATTGCAAAGCATTCTTTGCAAGATCAATCATTGCAGATTGAAAATTGCTTACCGCTACCGACCGTATCGTATCATCACAGGAGATAAGTGTATCACTCCGACGGAATCTTCCGGTATCGTCCTGGTGAATGAGACCCAGTTTTTGAAGAAGTGTCAATGCCTGACGTGCCTCTCTTGGCTTGATCGATGGCTTGAACAGATCAGCGGATTTATCATCTGAAGCTTGTACCGGCACCACTTCGACCAGCTCCCGCATCACAGCGTAGTACCATTTCTCATAAAACTCATACTGCTCAGGCACCAGACTACGCACAGAATTTGTACGGGTCATACAAAGCATCTGCTCAAGAATATCATGCCTGGACTGGATACTTTTGCATTGGGCATACTGGACCATTAAAAGAAAGTACTTCTCTTCTTTCCTTGAGATTTTCAGAATAGTGGTAATTTTTCTTGCCAGGTCAATTGTCAGATTCCGCTGTCCTTTCAACACCATGGAAAGAAATCCTCCCGACCTGATACCTGCCTTCATCGACAGATAACGAAGTGAAAACCCCGACTGAAGCTTCTGTCGCTCCTTTATGCAATCATTCAGATATTGACGGTAATCGGTATAATCGAAAACAGAAATCATGCAGTCAATCCCTTTCCGGAAAGAACTCAATTAATAGTATAAGTGATAGAGAATGGCAATGCTAAAGATTTTTTATCGTAAGAAAGCGGTTTCAGTGAGCAATATTTTGACCTATTTTAACCTTTAAAACGATATTTATCACAGAAATAAGCCTCTTTTTATTAAGGGCAACAATGGACATGGGCCAGGTAGTTAGTGAGCACGAAATGCATTGTACGATTTTTACATGAAGTATCAAAAACAGACAATCATATACTGGTAGGTATGGAGACTCTATGGGAGACCATTTTGCAGATGACTATGTGAGCGAGCTCTCGGGGGGGACTTCAATTGCGCGGGATGAGGATGTTCCTTGCTGTGTAATATTTTCTTGCCTACAGTCGGTTTTTTTAACACTACCGAGCCTGAAAACTCCTTTTTTAAGCGATTAAGAATGAATGGCATGCCTCTTGCTAGTAAGCGGAGCTATAGTTTAATTTTTTTTCGATGTCTCAGGAGGTCTTATGCCAGTAAAACGTGCAGTGATTAAAGCGGTTATGATGTGTGCAGCAGTGGTGATTAGCGCTCAGGCAGATTGGATACCAGGAACAGCAATCGTAGCACCATCTGTCATTCCCGAGTCTCAGGAAGGATTTCACAATACCCCACTATGGCAGATACTTGGAAACGTATGGGGCGAAAATGATGGTGTCTCCTGGTCCATTGATAATGGAGCAACATTTGGAACCAGTGAAATTATTGCAGGTCAGGATGTAATTTTCAAATTCGACATGTACAAAGAGCTATGGGGCACACACACCTTTGATGCACTAAAGGTATGGATAGATGACGAAGCAGTATATCAGAATACATGGAATTTCAACAGAAGTAACGGATCGGGCAACTCATTTTACACCGATAATCCCAATGATGGATATCGGTACTATGCTGATGCTGAAAACTCTTTTTTCATGACCTACAATTTTGCAGAAGCAGGCCAATACGATCTGATTGCACGGGTTACCTGTAGCAGAGATCTCATTGGATCAAGCAACTTTAATGCTGGATCATATCCCAACACACCGACACCAGAACAATGGGAAGCTTTTACAACAGATAGGTTTTATTCACAGGGAGAAAGAGAAACATACCGAATCACCGTCAAAAACGTTCCCGAGCCGACAATGCTCTCACTTCTAGGCCTCTCTCTTCTTGGTCTTGGGTTTCTCCGCAGGAGAAGCAGCAAATAACGAAATCAATTTCAACCGCAGTAATACTATAAAGAGACCAGTGGTATCACTGGTCTCTTTTTCTTTACTTTCCTATACACTCCGGATCTCTTCTGCTCATTGTTTAACACCCGTTTCCGGTAAAAAAACGGCTTATGCCCTTATTTCATAGGGGGGGTACACTCCTGAGTACAACCGGCAACGCTCAAATCAGAATATTCTTGGATATCTGAGTGATATATATTGTTTCTATGAAACTCAGGCGAATAAACTTGACCGGTTCCTGGCAATTTGCACAATCCGGATCACATCAGTTTTACCCGGCAGATGTCCCCGGATCTGTCCATACCGATCTCTTTCATGCGAACCTGATTCCTGAACCGTTTTCAGATGAAAACGAGCTGCAGCTCCAGTGGATCGAAAGGACCGATTGGATTTACAGGAGCACCTTTTCACTCCCTGGTATACTTTTCCGTTATGAGAATATAGAGCTAGTCATGGAGGGAATCGATACGGTTGCATCTGTTGTGCTTAACGGTACAGCTGTCGGTCAAACAGAAAACATGTTCTCTGAGTACCGGTTCGATATCACCCATGTGGTACGACAGGGAGATAATGAGATTGCCATTACTATTTTCAATCCAATGGATTACATTAAGGAAAAGCAGAAAACACATCGTTTTCCAGAATGGAACGACCCGGTCGGTGGTGCATCAAATATCCGCAAAGAACAATGCTCGTTTGGATGGGACTGGGGGCCCCGATTCCCTACTTGCGGCATTTATAAACCTATTTACCTTCAGGCCTGGTCTGGAAACAAAATACAATCAGTGCTGGTCCAGCAGTACCACTCAAAAAACCTGGTCACCCTTCAAATCAAACCGACTTTAGCATTCCCGTACAGATCCGGATACCTGCTCAGATCAACTATTTTGTACAAAAACGCTTATGTGGCCTCATCCGATACACTGCGTCTCGACATTAACAATCCTGCCCTCTGGTGGCCTAACGGACTTGGTCCTCAGCCTCTGTATACACTGCTAGTCGAACTGCTCCACAACAACACCGTTATCGACTCCCGCACAATCACCCTTGGTTTGCGTACAATAGAGCTGGATCGGCATAACGACCAATGGGGTGAATCATTTCAGTTTGTGGTGAATGGTGTAGCGGTATTTGCCAAAGGTGCAAACTGGATTCCGGCAGACAGCTTTGTGGCCCGTGTCTCAGATACTACCTATGAGAGTCTTTTAAATACTGCTAAAGAGACACACATGAACATGATCAGAGTCTGGGGCGGTGGTATCTACGAAATGGATATCTTCTACGATATCTGCGATAAACTGGGGCTTTTGGTGTGGCAGGATTTCATGTTCGCCTGCTCCCTTTACCCCTCAGACACCCATTTTTTATCACTGGTAAGAGATGAAGCTATTCATCAGATAACAAGACTGAGCAACCACCCCCGTCTAGCACTCTGGTGTGGTAACAACGAACTGGAACAGATGCCAGACCAAATCACAAGCAATGCTGAAAGGAAATACGGATACGAAAAGACCTTCTATCAACTCTTGCCGGAGCTGGTCGAAGAACTCTGCCCCGATCTCCCCTACTGGCCCTCTTCACCACACAATCCTGACGGCTACAAGTTCGGGAGCAACAACGAACACAGCGGTGATGCCCACTTCTGGGAAGTCTGGCATGCACGTAAACCTGTAAAAACCTACGAGGAAAAACAGTTCCGTTTCTGTTCCGAATTCGGAATGCAATCGTACTGCTCACCTGAGACGCTAAAAACGTACATCTCTGAACGTCCTCTTAATGTGTACGGTCCCTCCATGGAAAACCATCAGAAACACCCTGCCGGCAATATGATTATCATGGAGTATATCTCCCGGCGATACCGTTTCCCCCGAGATTATCCGGCTCTGGTATACCTATCTCAAATAAACCAGGCATACTGCATGGAGATCGGAGTGACACATTTCAGAAGAAACATGCCCCGAACAATGGGCGCGCTTTACTGGCAGTTTAATGACTGCTGGCCCGTTGCATCATGGTCAGGAATTGAATATGGTGGGCGCTGGAAAGCACTTCAGTACCATGCTCGTCGCTTCTTTGCCCCGGTGCTCATCTCAGCTCATGTGCATGGTGATGAATCCTTCGGGACAGGAAACAGAATGAAA
>OBJA01002181.1_pt1 | contig 11761 bp, 9 predicted proteins | sample 1519751 | NCBI WGS metagenome assembly OBJA01 (sample SAMEA3881238, study PRJEB22517) | soil metagenome | biome: lake sediment; feature: soda lake sediment; material: sediment, water from around vicinity | place: India | collected 2013-12-23 | depth 3 m
TTTGCAGATGGATCTCCTGCTTGGGATTGTCGGGTTCACGAACAAAGTCGATCCCCAGGTAGAAGAACTTGCGCCGCTGGCCCTCGGGCAGCATGTTTTCATAGGCGGCAATCAGCGATTCGGGTTGCAGGTCACGCGAACCCAGCCCGTAGGCGCCGGAATAAAGCGGCGGTGCATCGCGCAGGGTTTCATAGACGGCGTACTCCGGCCACGGCAGGGTATCGACCAGACTGGGCAGCTCGGCCTGACCGTTTTCCATACACTTGCTCAGCGTGGCGCGCACCTCGCGCATCAGCGGCAGATCCTCGGCCAGTGGTTGGTCGGTGCGCTCCAGCACCACCACGCCCTTCTTGCCCTTGAGCAGCTTGCCCAGCAGGTCGCCGGGGAAGGGGCGGAACATCGTCACGTCGATCACCCCGACCTTGAGCTTGCGGGTCTCGCGCAGGTAGTCGACCACCGCCTCGGCCTGCACGATCATCGAGCCCATGCCGACGATCACATACTCGGCATCCTCGTGGCGATAGCCGCCGACGCGCTGATAGCGCCGTCCGGTAAGCTGGTAATACTCCTCCATGATCCGGTCGGTCAGCTCCGGGATGTGATCAAAGAAGTAGGGGCGCTGGGCGGCCACGGTCTGCATGTAGGCATCCTGGTTCTGCACCGAACCGGACAGCATCGGGTTGTCCACGTCCCAGATCGCCGGTATGCGGCGGCGCTTTTCACCAAACAGCATCTTCTGTGCCGGGGTCGGGCAATCGATCATGTCGTCCGGGCGGCCGAGGAATTCATCGATCAGCTCGCGCTCGGGCACCTGGATAGGCTCGATGACGTGGGTGGTCAGGAAGCCGTCCTGCGCGACCACCGCCGGGGTCATCCCCAGTTCGGCGATCTTGCGCCCGATCAGGTTCAGATCCGCCGCGCCCTGGGCGTCCTTGGCGAAGACCTGGAAGAAGCCGGTGTCGTCGATACAGTGGTAGTCGTCGTGGCCGCAGTGCACGTTCAGGCTGGCCTTGGTGATGGCGCGACAGCCGATGTTCAGTACATACGGCAGGCGCTTGCCGGCCGCCGCGTACAGCGACTCGTGCATGAAGGCCACCCCCTGTGCGGAGGAGAAGTTGGTGGCGCGCAGCCCGGTCATCGACATCCCGGCGGTCACCGCGGCGGCGGCGTGCTCGGACTCCGGCTCGATGAAGATCAGCGGACGGTTGGAGATGTTCAGATGGCCGGCGGCGGCCTCCTCGGCCCAGTACTCACCCATCTGAGTGGACGGGGTGATCGGATAGGCGCCCGCGGCATCCGAGGACTCCCGCTCACACATAATGACGGCGCTGTTGCCGTCCATCGCCATGCGGATCCCCGGATACTTGAACTGCTTCTGAGCCTTGTCTTTACCGAACATACCTACCTCTCTTAACGGCAGGGACGAGGGGCGAGGGAAAAGGGACGAGGGTCGGTGTGCGCATTATGCACGGCTATCAATAATTGCGGCAGAGCCGCTCCTACCCTCGTACCTCGTCCCCTCGTTTCCCGTCCCTCTTAACTAACAGGCAAGGCGCTCTGCCTTACCACCTTCTTTGCCTTGGCCCCGCGCAGGGTGCCTTGTTTGTCGTCCAGCCAGACGATTGCCCCGGTCGGGCAACGCTGGATGGCATCCGTGGAGGCCTTGTCGTTCAGCTCGTAGTTGACGACGGCCAGATTGTTGATGATGTTGATCACCCCGTCGGCGGCATCGACCGCGCAGCGTTCACAGGCGGTGCAGGCCACGGCGCACTCGTTCTCGGCATCGTCGCCAAACAGGGGGTTTTTGCAGGCCACCCACAACTGGTGGCTGATGGGCTGAATGGAGAAGAGATCACGCGGACAGATGTCCACGCAGTCGCCGCAAGCGGTGCAGAGATCGGTATCGACTACCGGCAGGCGGTTGGGGGCCATGTGGATGGCGTCGAAGTCGCAGGAGACCTCGCAATCGGCCAGCCCCAGGCAGCCCCAGGCACAACCCTTGCCGCCGCCACCGAGTTGCGCGGCGGCATGGCAGGAGGGCAACCCTTCGTAGTGGGCGTGGTGAAGGGCAACATTGTCGCCGCCGGCACAGGCTAGACGGGCAACGCGCTTTTCGTGCTCGCCAACATCCACCCCGAGGGTGTCGGCAATTAGTTGGGCATTTTCGGCGGTATTGACGGTGCATTCGCCGGGCTGCACCCGTCCGGCGATCAGGGCCTCGGCGAACGGGCGGCAGCCGGCCTGGCCACAGGCGCCACAGTTAGTGCTGGGCAGCAGCTCCTCGACCTCGTCGATCCGCGGGTCTTCATAGACATAGAGTTTACGGTTGGCGACAGCCAATACCGAGGCCAGGGTTAGGCCCAGCCCGGCCATGAATCCTCCAGCAACAGTGACGTTGGCAAGCATCGACATATGGATCAATTCCTGACTGTTTTACTCGTGTATAGGCGTACAGTGTGTAGGGTTGATTCAGAGTCTATGTTGCCGTTAAGTATTTATCACGTAAATTATTTCAATTTAATGTATTAAAAATGATTCATTTAATACTATGTATTTAAAGTTATGGGGTATAATCCCAGTATTATATCTATTGATTGTTGGGAGCCACCCATGAGCGTGCCACTCTATTACAAACAAAACCGCCTCAAGCAGTTGCGCGCCTTCTGTTTCGCTGCGCGTACTGGCAGCATCTCACAGGCGGCGGAAGAACTGTATCTTAGCCAGCCCTCGGTGACGCTGCAGATCCAGGCGTTGGAGCGGGAGATGGAGATCACCCTGTTCGAGCGGCGCGGCCCACAGATCAAGCTGACCCCGGAGGGCAAGATCCTGTATCAACTGGCCGATCCGCTGGTGGAGGGGATCGACAAGTTACAGGAGAGCTTTGCCGCCCATTACGGCAAACTGGAATCCGGCGAACTGAACATCGCCGCCGGGGAGTCGACCATCCTGTATATCCTTGGCGAGCCGATCAAGCGCTTTGCCGAGGCCTATCCGGGGATCCGTATCAAGCTGCACAATGTCACCGGGCGTGACGGTATGGCGATGCTGCGCGCCGACGAGGCGGACTTTGCGGTCGGTTCGATGCTGGAGGTGCCAAACGACATTCTCTATCGTCCCAGTGTCAGCTTCGACACGGTGCTGATCACCCCGCAGGACCACCCGCTGGCCAATCGCAAGGAGATCCGCCTGGAAGAGATCAGCCCCTACGGGCTGATCCTGCCGCCGCGTCATCTCAGCACCTGGGGCACGGTCAAGACCGTGTTCAATCAGCACAATGTCAGCTACAAGGTCTCGCTGGAGGCGGGGGGCTGGGAGGTGATCAAGAAATACGTCGAACTGGGGATGGGGATCTCCATCGTCAGCGATGTCTGCCTGACGGAGGCCGACAAGGTGTCGCGCATCCCGCTGGGCCACTACTTTCCGGATCGCAGCTACGGGATCGTGATGCGGCGCGGCAAGTTTCTCTCACCACAGGCGCGCCGTTTTATCGAGATGATGGATCCGGAGTTCTTCAGGGAACATCCGGAGGAGTAAGACCTGCTAACCGGCCAGGCGTTCGGCATCCACCTGAGAGAGTTGGGCCAGCCCGGCGGGATCGAGCAGCCGCACCTGACGGGCGTGGATCTCGATCAGTTCGCGGTTTTGCAACTGCCGGAGGGTGCGGTTGACCGTCTCCATCGCCAGCCCCAGATACTGGGCCACCTGCTGCTGCGACAGCGGCAAGCGGTAGGCCATATTCTCCAGACCATGCTGGCGCAGCCGTTCGCTGTGGCCCAGCAGGAACAGCGCCACACGTTGCTCGGCCTTGTTGGCTGAGAGCATTCGTGGCAGCCAGTGACGGCGGCACAGATAGAGGCCGACGGTTTTCAGGATATTCATCAGGGTCGGGGCTGCCTCCATGCTGGTCAGCGAGGGCAGGGTGATGCGGCAGACATTGGCTCGATCCAGCGCCACCACATCATAGGGGGCCGGGGTGGTACCCAGGGTTTCCATGCCGGCCAGTTCGCCGGGAATGTGGTAATCGAGGATGGTGCGCTTGCCATCCAACTCGACTTGACTGCTCAGCGTGCCCGATTGCACGGCGATGATCATGCTCTCCATCTGCCCAGCCTTGATCACCACATCGCCACGCTTCAAGGGATCGCGCCGGTGCACGATCTGGTCGATCTTGCCGCTGCTATCTTCCAGACCAGCCGTCTGGCAAATGGGGAAAAGCTCACAGTGATGACATTCCACCGCAGCTGCCGTTTTGGCTTTGGTCATATCAGGTACTCCATGTCGCAAGCGTAATGTTGATCCAGATCATATTCTGCAATGATGCAATAGGGGTTTTTACCTAAGCAAGATAAAAATTATGGTTATTTGTATTCAATATTCAGATATCATTATTGATTAGCAAAGCTTTTATCGTTTGTAAACAGCGAACATTCGTTTTTTTCGCTCAATTATCATTTTTACCGTTAGCCAGACGGGCGATGCACTCCCCCAGCCGTACCACACCGTCCGGTTGTATGCCCGGTGTCCAGTCCATGGCGGCCTGCCTTCCGATCAATACGATCACCGTCGAGCCCATATTGAAGCGGCCCATCTCCTCGCCCCTTTGCAGGCTGGACGCCTGCGCGGCGTCATAGTGCCAGCGCCGCACCGTCCGGCCGGCCGGCGGGGTGATTTCACCGGCCCAGACCGTCTCGATGCTGCCTACATTCACCGCGCCGACCTTGACCAGCGCCAGCGGGCCGAGCCCGCTCTCAAACAACGAAACCACCCGCTCGTTGCGCGCAAACAGCCCCGGGATCACCCGCGTGGTGGCCGGGTTGACGCTGAACAGCCGCCCCGGCACATGGATCATTTCCCGCAGTACTGCGTCATATGGCATATGGATGCGGTGGTAGTCGCGTGGGGAAAGATAGATGGTGATAAACTGACCTCCGTCAAAATCCCTTAGCCAATCGGACTCACCGCCCAACAGGGTCTGCAGCGAATAATCGTGTCCCTTGGCCTGGAAGATCCTGCCCTCACGAATCGTGCCAAACTGGCTGACCCGCCCGTCCACCGGACAGGCCAGGCCGCCCGGCTCGGTACAGATCGGGCGTAGCTCCGGTTTCAGGGCACGGGTGAAAAAGGCGTTGAAGTGCTCGTAGGCGGTGGGATCCTCATGGAGCGCCTCCGCCATGTCGATGCCGAAATGCCGCACGAACCAGCGGGTAAATGGGTTCTTGAGCGCCGGATGGCGCAGCCGGGTAAAGCGGTGGGTCAGGCGCGAGATCAGATGGCCCGGCATCAGGTATTGGGGCAGCGCCTTGAGGTAATCGAGCAGGCTGGCGCCGGGTGGTGTGGCCGACATGGGGACTCTCATTTAAATAAACAGATGGCCATTATCCCATGAGCCGGGGAGGTTAAGAAAGGGTGACGATTAAATTCCGCCCCACCCCTCAGCGGGGTCGGCGCAATCGTTCGTAAACATTCGTAAAGACACCCACCAGAATAAGTACTTCTCCTCCACCCCTGCTTGGAACAGGGGCTAACGCCGATAGGTAAATCATGGTTTGGCGGATGTTGATGTCCGCACAAATGAACAAGGATGTGGATCCTGTAAATTGATAATTATCTTGCCCCGGTTTTTGTTGTGTGTAATTCTTGAGCAAGGATGAGACGAGGATCCCTTGTTGCCTTTGCGCGACTGTACACCGTTCTCCCGCAACGGGAGATGGGGTTGGGGTGAAACATTGCTGTACCATGCGTCCATCCTGTCCATAAATAATGACAAAAAATTCCGGATGAGTGCGGTGCATGTCCGGGTAGTGTGGGGGGATGATGGGCATGGAAGGTAGTGTCATCATGTTCAATCTGACGCGCTATTTTTCTGCGTTGTCACTGATTCTTGTTGCCAGTGCCGGCTTAGTGCTGGGTAGCTATTTTTATCATTTTTCATCCCGGCACATGATCGAGCAGGCCGAGCATGACAACGTCAGCATGACGCAGTTTATCCGCAACGCGATGTATGAGCAGTTTTATCATGCCCTGACGGATTCCTATCTGCACGATGAGGATGCACTGACGGTCATGCATGAGAATGCGGCCAGGCTTTATCTGAATACGCATCGCCTGATTCGTGGCAGCGATGTCATCAAGGTCAAGCTCTATAACCGTGACGGGATCACGATCTTTTCCACCAATCTGGAACAGTTGGGTGAGAGCTGGTATGGCAAGAGCGGCTTTCATGTGGCCATGACCGGTGGGGTGAGCAGTGTATTTCGGCAGCGCGATGGCTTCGTTACCTTTGAGGGTGAACAGCGCGAGGTCAATTTTATCGCCAGCTATGTGCCGATGCGCAGTGATGATGGTTCAGTTGAAGGTGTTTTTGAGATCTACCGGGAGGTCAGTCCGCTGGTCAAACGGGTGGAAACCACCCTGTGGCAGGTTGCCTGGGCGGCGGCCGCCAGCCTGATCCTGCTTTACTTCGCGCAATTATGGGTGGTACGCCGCGCCCAGCACATCATGCAGCACCAGGCAGCGGAACTGGAAGCGGTCAATCATGAACTGGATCGGCGTGTGCAGGAGCGCACGGCATCGCTGAAAAGGGAGATCGATGAACGTATCAAGGTGGAGCAATGCCTGGATCACCTGGCCTATCACGATCCCTTGACGGGCCTGCCCAATCGAGTGAAATTCAAGGAGCAACTGACAGCCAGCCTGCGGCGAATCAAGAACAACCGGCATTCCATCGCGGTGTTGTTTATTGATCTAGATCGCTTCAAGGATGTCAATGATACCCTCGGCCACTCGATCGGGGATGCCCTGCTGGTGGTGGTTACCCAGCGGATTCGCTCCTGTGTCCGTGACACCGACACCCTGGCGCGCCATGGCGGAGATGAGTTTATCTTTATCCTGGAAAACATGCACGATCGGGCCGAGGCGGCGATCGTCGCCAAGAAACTGCTGGCGCAATTCCATGAGCCGTTCAGCGTGGATGGCAATGAGCTCTATCTTTCCGCCAGTATCGGGATCAGCCTGGCCCCCGACGATGGCAGTGATGTGGATATTCTGGTTCGCAACGCCGATGCGGCCATGTATGAAGCCAAAGAGAACGGACGTAACGGCTATCATTTCTATTCGCCGGAGATGACCCGTCTGGCGCGGGAACGGATACGCATGGAAACGCTGCTGCGTCATGCCGTGGTGAATCATGAACTGTCGGTGCATTTTCAGCCCAAGGTGGAGACGGCCACGGGAAAGATGGTAGGTGCCGAGGCCTTGATGCGCTGGCACAGTCCGCAATTGGGGCAGGTTTCCCCCGTACAATTCATTTCCCTTGCTGAGGACAATGGCCATATCGTCGAGATGGGCAGTTGGGTGATGCGTAGCGCCATTCAGCAGCTGCTGGCATGGGACAAGGCCGAGCTGTCGGTGCCGATTCTTTCCATCAATCTGTCGGTCAAGCAGCTGGAGCGGGCCGATTTCGTTGCCCAGGTAAAGGCCTTGCTGGATGAAACCGGGGTCCGCCCTTCCCGTGTCGAGTTTGAGATCACCGAGTCAATCATCATGACGGTGGACGACTCCATCTCGGTATTGAGGAACCTGCGCGGACTGGGTGTTTCCCTTTCGGTGGATGATTTTGGTACCGGTTATTCCTCACTGGCCTATCTCAAGGATCTGCCTGTTCAGGTAATCAAGATCGACAAGAGTTTCATTAGCGGGATTGGCGTGAATACCAGCGATGAGGCGATTGTCCGCACCGTGATCGAACTATCCCACAGCCTTGGCTTTGCCACCATTGCCGAGGGGATTGAAACCGTGCAGCAGGTGGACTTTTTGCGCCAAACCGGTTGCGGGCAGCTGCAAGGCTACTTTTTTGGCAAGCCGGTTGCTGCCGACGAGTTTCTTGCCCGTTGGCGGTAAGCCCCCGTATTTCATGCATGCCAGCATGCGGCCTAAGTGTTTCGTTAGTGAATGAGCCGTACCTGAAAACGGCGCCCCTTGATCTTCCCCTCCGCCAGTACCTGTAGCGCCTTCTTGCGCACGTTGCGGTCGATGGCCACATAGGCGACATGATCAAAGATATCGATCTTGCCTACTCGCTCCTTGGTGATCGCCTCAGCGGCGGTGAGCGCGCCGAGGATATCGCCGGGGCGCACCTTCTCCTTGCGTCCACCGTCGATGCAGAGGGTGACCATCGGCGGAGTGAGGCGAAAATCCTCGGGCAGGTTGAGGTTACGCAACTCGTCCAGACTCACCTTGCTGCCCAAATATTCCTCAATGGCATTAACGCGATAGGCCTCGGAGGCGATAAACAGGCTGAAGGCCTGCCCCTTGTTGCCCGCCCGCCCGGTACGCCCGATGCGGTGGATATAGATCTCGGGGTCACGCGGTAGCTCAAAATTGATCACGGCCTCCAGTTCCTTGATATCCAGACCGCGCGAGGCGACGTCGGTGGCGACCAGGATCGGCACACTGCGGTTGGCGAAGCGCACCAACACCCGATCACGCTCTTTCTGCTCCAGATCGCCGTGCAGGGCGATGGCCTGAATGCCGCGTTGTTGCAGCTCCTCGGCCACCTCCTGGCACTGCTGTTTGGTCTGGCAGAAGACCACGGTGGAGACTGGTCGGTACTTGGCCAACAGCGCCGCCAGCGTCTTGGTACGCTGTCCCTTTTCCACCTCGTAGAAGTGCTGGCTGATCTGCCGTGCGCTGTGCTGCGCCGCCACCGAGATCTCCACCGGATCGTGCTGAAAGGCACCACTAAGTTCACGGATGGTATCGGGATAGGTGGCGGAGAAGAGCAGGGTCTGACGCTGCGGCGGGGTGGCAGAGAGGATGGCCGCCATATCCTCGTAAAACCCCATATCGAGCATGCGGTCGGCCTCATCGAGCACCACCGCTTTGACATGCCCCAGGCTTAGTGTGCCTTTTTGCAGGTGTTTAAGGATGCGCCCCGGGGTGCCAACCACGATATGCGCGCCATGCTCCAGTGAGCCGACCTGTGGCCCAAAGGGGGCACCACCGCAAAGGGTGACGATCTTGGTATTGGCGCTGGCGCGCGCCAGGCGGCGCAACTCCTTGGCCACCTGATCGGCCAGCTCCCGTGTCGGGCAGAGCACCAGGGCCTGCACCGCAAAGTGGGCCCGATTGACCCCCTCGATCAGCCCTATCCCGAAGGCTACCGTCTTGCCGCTGCCGGTCTTCGCCTGGGCGATGAGATCGCGACCAGCCAGCACATGGGGCAGGCCCTCGGCCTGGATCGGGGTCATCTGCAGATAACCGAGTGATTCGAGATTGGCGTGGATCGCCGGGGTGAGCGGCAGGGTGGAGAAGTTGGTGGGCATGAGGCACTCTTTGGGCTGGCGGGTAGGAGCCATTGGCGGCAGCAGCCTCCTATGATAACAGCAAAACGTGCTACGGCGGGCTGTCGTGTCGGGGAGGAGATGCGCTAGAATGCGGCGCATGGCTCAGCCGGCCAGCCATGAGACAGACCACCGACGATGAATCCCTGGCATCTGATTGACAGCAGCGCGATCCCCGCCGGTGGTGGTGAGCTGCGCCTTTATCGGCGAGGTGGCGAGTATTCGATCATGATCGTCGGTGGCGGCGAACTGATGAACACCCGGATGCACGGTTCGGAGGATGCCTTGGCCGAACTGGGCTGCCGCCACCTCATCTCAACACCGCAACCGCGGGTGCTTATCGGTGGGTTGGGGATGGGCTTTACCCTGGCGGCGGCGCTGCGGCAGTTGGGGCCGCTTGCCGAGGTGGTGGTGGCCGAACTGGTACCGGCAGTGGTGCAGTGGAACCATGACCACCTGGGGGAGTTTGCCGGCCGGCCGCTGGACGACCCGCGCAGCACGGTTCAGTTGGGCGACGTGGCCGCGCTGATCCACAAGGGGCAGGGTGTCTACGATGCGATCCTGCTGGATGTGGATAACGGCCCCGAAGGGCTGACTCACCGCGAGAATGACAAGCTCTACACCAGCAAGGGGCTGCTTGCCGCCTATGATGCGCTGCGTGCCAACGGGGTGCTGGCGGTCTGGTCGGCTGGCCCCGAACACAGCTTTAGCGAACGGCTGCGCCAGGTTGGATTCCAGGTGGAGGAGCATCGGGTGTGTGCTCACCATGGTGGCAAGGGTGCCCGTCATACCATTTGGCTGGCGCGACGTGCGAATTGATGATTCCATTGATTACAGGGGCAACAGACCAACCCCGGCCTGGTGCGGTATAACCCTCCATCAACCAACGCGGATGACAGCATGAAACTATTGGTACGCAATCTCTCACGCAAGACCACCGAGGCGGAATTACGCGAATTGTTCGAGGCCTATGGTCGTGTGCAGTCCTGCACCTTGGTGATGGATGCCAAGACCGGCGGCTCGAAGGGCTTTGGTTTCGTTGAAATGCCCAAGCCGGGCGAGGCCAAGGCGGCGATCAAGAGCCTCAACGGCCTGCCATTGCAGGGGCAGTCGATCCGGGTCAAAAAGGCCGAGCCCGCACCCGCCAAGGGCGAAACCGGGCGTGGATAAGCAGCGCCAAGCGGATCCGCTGCACGGGATCACCCTGGAGATGATCCTGAGCCATCTGGTTGAGCGTTACGGCTGGGAGGAGTTGGGGCGTCGCATCACGATCCGCTGCTTTATCCACGATCCGAGCATTTCCTCCAGCCTGAAGTTTCTACGGCGTACCCCCTGGGCCAGGGCCAAGGTAGAGGCCCTCTATCTGCACAACAGATAGGCATTCGCCAACCCACCGCGTACCCGCCCTCAAGCCCGTCTTGGTATCGTTGCCTCGTTCCTGCCTGGGTGCGATGCCGATGGCTGTCTTGCGCCGCCGACACGGCTTGGCCCCATCCAGGCGGATAACAGCACGATAATTGTCAAAAATGGCATCCGTCTCCCTGGCCTGACAGGATGTGTCATGACACTGTCAGTCAATCACCCGGTAAAACCTTCATAACGTAGTCGGTTTTTAACCCGGAGATTTCATAAATTGTACACGCCCTCGCTTGCCTCTTGATTGTGGAATGGCTTTTCCTCTATCGGGTGTATGAATAACTACACCGCTCTGTCGGAAAATCCATTCCACAATCAATATTCTGCGCGATCATCATGCACATTTATGAAATCTCCGGGTTAAAGTGGCATGTGTTTTGCCTCTTTGTGTGTGGATTAACCCTGCACTCAAAGGGGCAGTCATTTTCAATCCTCCTGAAAAGGCTTCTCCCGAGTTAATTACCTGAATGGCGGCATGGCGCAAATTGAATGTGGCGCCAGCCCAAAGGATAGGAGAAACACGATGCCCAAACGCATCGCAGCGATTATGGCGGCCTGCCTGTGGGTAATGGTTGCCGGCCTTTTTGTCGTGCCCGTGACCCATGGGGCGGAACCGGGTCTGGATGGACAGTGGATCACCCACGAATTCGACCCAGTGACCGGCAAGCGTATCATCCCGAATGAGCGCTGCCTGGTTTGCCACGGCGATGTTGAGCATCAGACAGATGTCCGCGATGACGGCAGCGTGGTCAACATCTTCGTCGAGCACGGGCAATTCGAGGCGAGCGTGCATGGTGAGCATCGCTGCACCGATTGCCATACCACCATCGAGCGCGTGCCGCACCGTGATGCGCCGAAGGTGGTGGTCGGCTGTGTGGATTGCCACCAAGGCACCTGGGAGACGCATCGCGACGATCCGGATGGCAAGTTCAAGCCTCTGGAGGTGGTCAACGAGCAGATCAGCAACTTCATGGGTTCGGTTCATGCCCGTCCGCACCGCCTGG
>OBJA01002182.1_pt1 | contig 11758 bp, 7 predicted proteins | sample 1519751 | NCBI WGS metagenome assembly OBJA01 (sample SAMEA3881238, study PRJEB22517) | soil metagenome | biome: lake sediment; feature: soda lake sediment; material: sediment, water from around vicinity | place: India | collected 2013-12-23 | depth 3 m
GCCCCAGGCATTGGCCTGTTCAGCAGTCCAGATTTTTGCAACAGGTGCTTCTGCTTGCGTTTCCACTTGCTTTGGTTTGTTCTGACAAGCTGCAAAAACAAGCACACTTGCCGCCAGGATCGAATAAATTCGTTTCATTCTTTTTTATTTATTGGTTAAACTTTTTTCAATTTCCACTTCGCCCGATGGACGGGCAATTTCTTTTCCGGCAGGAATGGCGGTCCCAAAGTTAGGTGTTCCATCCGGATTCCAACCAAAAGGCTGCATGCGCACATTGCGGTCCCATCCCGGCTCGGTTGTTTTTTTTGAATGATATATAATCCAGTCTTCGGTGCCATCGGGTGACCTGACAAAAGAACAATGCCCCACGCCATGCACCTGCGCATTTCCCTCGAAAACAGGTCCTTTTTTTGTCCAGTTGGCCAGATCAAGCAAGTCGCCATCCGGATCGTTCAACTGAAGCATCCCCTGGCGATATTCTTTGAGCCATGACTCACGGCAGGAATACACCACAAACACCTGCTCGCCGTTTTTCAGGATTTGCGCCCCTTCGTTCAAATCCAGCGGGCCGCCGGTTTCCCAGCTTTCTTCGGGCGACGAAAGCAAAACGCGCGTGCCTTTCAAAGTGTAGGGATTTTCCATTTCCTGAATGTACAAATGTTGTGGCGTGGCATCCGTATCGCGCTGTTCTTTCCAACCCGACCAAATGGCGAAAAGTTTTCCCCGATGTTCCAGGACGGTCATGTCGATGGCCCAAACATTGCTTTCCGGGTCATCAGGATTGTCGCCTGTGTAAAGTATGCCCATGTCTTCGTAATCGCTGAAAACATCGGCCGTTTTTGAACGGAGTACGCCGGTACGCTGATTAATGAATGGAGAACCCGGCGTACTGCCCGCCGCATAATAAACATACCAGTGGCCGCCGACAAAATGGATTTCGGGCGCCCAAACACTATGGCTGTTCCAGCTGCTGGCAGGCGCTTGCCAAATCCGCTTCAGCTCTCCTTTGCGGGTCAGGAGTTTGGAGCGTGAGAGCATGATGGAATTATTGGCCGAATAACAATAGACATAGTCATCGCCCTGTTGGGTCATCCACGGATCCGCCCCATCCCACACCGGGTTGGCAAAGGTGGATTTCACCACCTCCTTTTCAGTTGTTTCAGTTTTGCCACATCGAACAAATGAAACGATAGCAATTATTGTCAGAAAAAAAACCTTCATTTTTGTCATTTTCAGTCAGTTAAAATTTCACACCATTAGCTTTTATCAATCTCCCATTTAATACCATTTCACTTGACGATCTACTCATCCGATTTCATTCAAAACAGGGTTGGCACCAAGTATTCGGTCTGCGTAAAAATAAAACTTGCGTTCATTGTATCCTCCGTTGGCACAGAAATTTTATTTTTTCAGTTCAGGTGTCATAAAATTTTCATCAATCACCATCACTTCTTGTCCATCGCGGTTTTCAAAACGAACGGTGCTGAGATACATGTGGCGCGGATGAATCCGCTCTTTGTTGTTATGCGCATGAAACACAATCCGCAGGTTTCCATCCTTATCGGTGAACATGGCACTGTGCCCTACGCCAACCAACTCGCCCGGTTTTTGCAGAATGGGATTCTGCGCATACTTTGTCCAGGGTCCGTTGATGTTGTCGGCGGTAGCAAAGCCGATTCCGTAAAACGGACTTTCGTAACTGTTGGCAGAATAAGTCATGTAGTAGGTGCCGTTATTTTTGACGACAAAAGCGCCTTCGTTTACCCGTGGCCAAACTTCTTCCCAGGCTTGCGACACGTTGATGCACTTGACCATGGTTTCCGGCTTAATTTGAATGAGATCATCTTCCAGCTCAGCCACCCAAATATTCAGTCCATCGTTAAAGCGATCGAACAGCAGATAGGGCGTACCATCCTCGTCAATAAACAAGGAGTTGTCGATGCACTTTTCATCTTCGATCATCGGTTTGAGCACTTCCTGTTTGAACGGCCCGAGCGGAGAATTGCTGGTCGCCACACAAATGTGTTCATCTGCTGAGTAGTACATGTAGAACTTATCTTTCACAAAATATACTTCGGGCGCCCAAAACCAGCGGTCGGCCCACACATGCGACTTGTGCAAAGCCAGTCCGGCAGGTGTTTCTTTCGGCACTTCCCAGGTCTGCAAGTCGTCGGACACAAAAACGGCAATGCCATCATTCGAAAGGGTTCCGTAGGCATAATAAGTTCCTTCATGAAGCATGATAAACGGGTCGCCAAGTGGGACTTTGTTTGTTGCTTCAGGTTGGGTTGGTATGTTTTCATTATTTTCCGCTTTACAGGAAACAGCCTGTAAGATTAATACGACTAACGACAAGGTAACACAACACTTTCTCATTTTTCCGCTTTATCAAGTAAACAATGCTTTTAAATTTTCGCCTTCCATTCCCAACCAATATCAATTTTCGCCCATTCCTTTTTCCAAAAGGGCTACCACACACCAAAGATAGGGAGCTTGTCCATGATAATCGCCTGTTCTGCGTGGCCGGTCAAAATAATACTGTTTGTCATTTTTTTTATTCGTTCCGACACAAACCTCCGACACAGCGCCTTTTTCATCGACATATGGCACCATCGCCAACCAAGCTTTTCGAGCGACTGGAGCATACTCTTCTGCATTCAACCACCCTTGTTTAACTCCTGTAATCAATGCATAAGCAAACATGGCCGATCCGGATGTCTCTGCCCAATATTCCGGTTCGTCAATTAGTTGATTCCACATACCTTCTGGTGTCTGATATTTTTTCAAGCTTTTCATCATCGTTTGATAGCCTTGCATTATCCGGGGGTGATCTTTATGATCTTCAGGCAAATAACGGAGCAACTCCGTCACACCAGCAGCCATCCATCCATTACCGCGTAACCAGTAATATGGGACATCCGGAGCATGAAAGAAAAGACCGTTTGGTCGTTGTAGCTCATCCAGGTATAGTACCATTTCCCTGGCTGCCCGATCAATATATTTGGGATCTCCCGTCGCCTTATAAGCTTGGGTTTGCACAATGGTAATCATATACATGTCGTCAATCCACAGGCGCGTTTGCCAGGTATATCCTTTCTCCCCCCATTCCTTCTCTTCGGGTTTTGCGTTGTCAGGGACTTCCCACTGGGTATCTGCGTACGGAAGCCCCAATTCTAAATATTTTTTCTCTTTTGTGATTTGATAAAATTCTAAAGGCAGGCTGCCAAACATATTTAAATCGACATGGTTTTTAATTGGCAATAACTCTTGTTCAGTTGAAAGCAACAGTTCAAATTTGTTTTGCAGTAGTCCGAAGAGTTTTTTGTCGTTTGTTATTGAAGCAAACTTAATGGCGCCGTTCCAGTAGAATGTTTCGGGATAACTAATCCATTTTCCGGCATGAAGAGCATGTTTTGCATCGACAAAACGGTATGCTATCAATTTTCCGACTTCTTCGGGGGTGTACCCTTTGGGGAAATCCGTCAACGTATTCGTTTGACCAAATAAGAACTGAAAGGGCGAACAGGCCAACAGTATAAATAAAATCTTACGCATATTCTTGTTGTATTTGATTGATGAGAATTTGAATAATTTGCCCTGATATTAGGCAGAGGGTGTTTCAGCATTCCGAAACACCCTCTTTCTATTTTATTTCAGACTGTTTTCAAACTTCAGTTTCAAGAAGTTTGAAAACAGTCTTTCAATAATGAAGCAGTTATATAATTTCCAATTATTTATTGTCCAAGTTGCAGTTTAGTTTTCTGTTTTGTCTTCGTCGGCTACTGCATCTTCCCAGTTATTCCATTTTGGTGTAGCGGGGTCGTAACCATCATAGCCATAATTTTGGCTCAGTTCTCCTTTGTTGTTAGCGGTAATTGCTGCATAAGGAATTGGCCAGTAAATGTTCTTTTTGTCCATGGTATAGTTGGGGTTACTATTGCCGGTCGCATTGATTTGTATCGGGCCTTTGTTGTACATGCTATAGTGATTAATACGTTGATACCAATAGCTACCACCATTTGAATCCGTACCGCTCTGCTTGTCAAAATTGTCCAAACTATAGGTATTGCCCCATTCATCAGGTTTTCCACTACGGGCGAGGCACAACGACACACGGGTCAGTTCTACATTACGCCATTCTTCCCAGTACAACTCGCGGGCACGTTCGTTCATAATATCTCCAATAGTAACTGCTCCTGTATAAAGTTCAGTGCACTTTGCTCTTTTTCTCACTTCATTTACATCAGCGGCAGCCCCGACCGCATCACCCAGGTAAAATTTGGCCTCGGCACGAAGAAGGTATGCTTCTGCCAAACGATAAAGGTACCAATCCGCGATTCCACCATTTGTGGCACCTCTAAGACCGTCAGAGCCACTTATGTTGGCCTCATTCACAGGGTCATCTAAAAAGAATTTGTAATGGGGAACATCAAACCAGCGGCGAATGGTGTCGCTACACAACAGTGCTCCGTTGGTAGGATTGAAAAGCATGATGGGTTTTCCAAATTCAGAAGATGCCTTGTTGTTCACACGATAATCTTCCATCCGTACCCAGTTACCTACCGTTGAATTATGGCGCAAGTCGGTTTCGTCATTATTGCCATTGACTTTCCACATAGCATGGGTGTGAAAATAAGTGGGGCGAAAAGTGGCAATGCCACGCCCGAATGCACGCATATAATCATATTGCGAATTATAATCTGCATGGTTGCGCCTTAAGTTTAGCAGTGCTTGTTTCCCGTCTTTTGTTTGCACCCTGTTATCAAAGAGGAAAGGATACATGATTCGCATCGTGAGCATTTTAACGAATGACTCAGCGTCTGAACCCCGATTGGGCATGCCCATGATGACCTCTTTATTGGCTGAGATGAGTTTGTTCTCGGCACGGTGCAAATCCCAAATCACATTGCGGGTAATAGGCCAGGTTGCAGGTTCGCCCCCATCGTTAAATGTGCCAAAGTTGTTCTGCATGAGCGAATAACCCGACCCGTCAATTAATATATCGGTTTGCTCTTTGGCCTTGGCATATTCACCTGTTGCAAGGTAACATTTGGCAAGTAACATGCGGCAGGCCCCTTTGTTGACCATGCCAACCAGCGGCATATCTTTTTGATCGGGTATCCATTGAACAGCAAACTCCATATCCTTGGTAATCATTTCCAGGATAGCGTCGCGCTCCGTGCTTTGGTAGTTTTGTTTGGGCACCTCCAATATTTTGGTAACAAGCGGTACATCGCCAAACTGAAACACTAAAGCCATATAACGGAAAGCGCGGTGAAAATATGCCCTGCCTTTGTAGGCATTTTTGGTAGCTTCGTCCAAACCTTCAACAGCATCCACAAATTGGATAATGGTATTGGCGTACATAATGCCGTTATAGGTTTCTTTCCAGAAATACCAGATGCTGTTTGTCCGGTCGAGGTTCTGTAAAGAAGTTTCACTTGTTGGCGTGAGCATATTGGCAACATCGCAAAGCATACTGCGTTTGTCGGTGGCACTGGCAACCATCAGTTCGGAAAAGATGTACTCTGTCCCCAAAGAAAGCATTTCGTTGTGGTCGGTTGCCCAATATAGTTTGAGGTGACGGTCGCATATCGCCATTGCCGCCTGCAATCCCGATTCGGTGCTGAACGTGGCAGTAGGTTCGTAAAACGATAGCGGCTCGGGTTTCAGGAAATCCTCAGAGCATCCACTTGGCAAGACTATTCCACCAATGAGTATTGCAAGGAATATATAATTCAGTTTTTGACTTATCTTTTTCATATCTGTTCGTATTAAACGTTAAAAAGTTAAATTCAATCCCAATGTATAGACACGAGTGCCCAAACCACCAGTTTCAGGGTCGCCATATTCCCAGTCTTTTGCCCAAGTGGCGACGTTGCGGACAGAGCCATAAATTTTGACACGCTCAATATCAAACTTTGAAGTCCACATTTTGGGCAATGAATATCCTACCGAAATGTTCTCGAAGCGGATAAACGAACGGTTGTACAGCATCTGTGCACTTTCGGCGCCTGTGGGGCCTTTGGCTTCAATACGCCCGTATTTGTTTGTCGGGTTGTCGGGAGTCCAATAAACTTTTGCAGGCACGTTCTGCAACGCATACGCCATGCGTCCACCGTCGTCGTCATTGTTGAGGTAGTTGCCTGACAGACTTTTATGTCCCATGTACGAGTAAATATTGAACGAGATGCTGAGGTTTTTCCATAATTCAAACTCGTTACGCAAAGACCAATGGAACGGCGGTGCTTCTTGTCCGAGAAACTCTTTGTCTTTGTCATTATAAACCGGTTTAACAGAACCGTCTGCATTTACAATGTCATCAGCAGTATAATTGTTTGCCACTTTGGGGTCGCCGGGCGCCTGTCCATATTTTTTCGCTTCTTCCACCTCGTCTGCCTGCCATATTCCTGTCACACGATAGTTCCAAATTGTACTTATAGCCTGTCCGATAAACCATCCATTTGATTTATCGTCCATTTCTTTCGTTCCCGTCACATTTCCATCTGCATCCAATATATCCTGCTTTTCGTAATAAAGATGTTTTATCTCGTTCTTATTATAAGAAAAACCAACAGAGGTAGTCCATTTCAGGTTGTTGTTACTGATGTTGACCGAGTTTACAGATATCTCGACGCCACGGTTATCCACCTGTCCCAAATTGGTTGTAATATTTGAAAATCCGGTAAATTCGGGTAGCCGTTGGTTCATGATCATATCATGGGTCCTCATGTCGTAGTATTCGATGCTCCCTGATATACGATCGTTGAAAAGCCCAAAATCCAACCCGAAGTTCCATGCTGCGGTTTTTTCCCATTGCAGATTAGGATTGGCCATTCGGTCAGCCATTAAATAACGCATCAGTTCTAATTCACCAGCTTTATTGATGTAGCCCTGCATTTTTCCTGCTCCTTCCCAAAGGTTAGCAAGCGCCAAATAGGGATTGTCCAATGACCGGTTACCATTTTTACCATAGGATACGCGCAATTTGCCGGTACTCATAGGTTCCCATTGGAAGAATTTCTCATTCGTAAACGACCATGCCAAGGCCAGGGAAGGAAAAGTGGCGTAAGGATTGGATGCGCCAAAAGCTGAATATCCGTCCCTGCGGACAGATGTGGTGAGCATGTAACGGCTATCGTATGAGTAGAATAAACGGGCCAATAGTGCATCTGCCGTTTCGTAAGAGTCGTAGGTAGAGTAAGTACTATTTTCTTTGCTGCCATTTTTTGTGTTATGGAATCCTAAAGCATCTGACGGCAGGATGTTGCGGGCTTCAATACGGTCTCTCCAATATTGGCGTTCCTCAGCTTCCTGCACGAGTGTAAGCACTATATGGTGCTTCCCCCTGAAAGTGTGGTCCCAAGTGATGGTGTTGTTGAGTGACCAGTCGAAACGCTTTGCCTGTTCGCGGTTTGCCCCTCGAGATTTAGGGTCGGATCCCGGTAAATCTGCCGACATGAAGTAACGGTCATAAAAAAACTGGTAGCGTGGCGAGGCGTTGAACGAGTAAGTTATATTGAATGGCAGCAATACTTTGGCATTTAGAATACTATTCAACACGGTGTAACCTTTTTCCAGTTCCAGGTATTGTTTTTGGAAATCATAATTATATCCTCTTTGGCTATATTCTGAACTCAAAGGATATTGCAATGGATTGCCCATCTCGTCAGCGTAATCAGCGTAGGGGCTGTTTCTCAGAAAATAGTCCTGGTCCATGTCAATATTACCATCCGACCGATCTTGAAAGTTTACATTTGCACCGACCTCAAGCCATTTCGCAATCTTGGTGTCCACCTTCATCGTGGCACGCACCGCTTGGTATTCATCACTTATTAGTGCACCCTGATTCTTTAGATAACCCATTGAAAAGTAGTAGTTTGCATTTTCGCTTGCCCCACTTATACTCGCATTATAATCTTGATTGAGGCCTGCTCTAAAGGCGTGCTTAGCCCAATCAAAAGTTTTTCCGGCAAGTAAATTTTCGAGGGCATTTCCTTGAAATCCAAGTCTTTTGGCATAAATGCTCAGATCCGATTCGCCGTCTTCGTTGGTCGTGTATGCGCGCCAATCATCGAGAGAAACATTATCCGCTAGTTGTCCGGGGTTCATAAAATATCCGGGTTTATTGGCATAGACACCGTTCCGATAAGCTTCATAAGTACCGGTTTCCGGATTCACTCCGTAAGTATTCTTGGTGTACCAATCCTGACGGTGCTGCAGATAGGCTTCAGGGCTGAACCTATCCCGGTATGCACTCTTTTGCGTCAGACCAATATTGGAACTAAAATTTATAATGGGTTTGCCCAGCTTTCCTTTTTTTGTCGTAATAATGATAACGCCGCTGGCCGCTTTAGCTCCATAAACAGCCGCTGCCGAAGCGTCTTTCAGCACATCAATTTGCCCGATGTCGTCAGGATTAATTTCCGAGAGTTCCCCATAAAAAGGCATCCCATCGAGAATCAGAAGTGGGTTGTTGTGCCCGCCATCAGTATAAACAGAACGCTGTCCGCGTATTTGCATCGAACCTCCACCTTTGGCCGAAGCATCGTAGCCTACCTGCAACCCTGGCGTGCCCCGCAAAATATCTTGTACCGTTTTGGGATTTTCGTTAGCAATTTGATCGGGACGGATTTGTGTGATCGAACCAGTCAGGTCCTTTTTTCTCATGGTTCCATACCCAATGGCCACAACTTCTTCCAAACCGATAGTCGATTCTTCCATCACAATATTAATCCTTGATTGGGCACCGACCAAAATTTCCTGGGTAGACATGCCAATGAATGAAAAGACCAGTACTGTTTCGCCGGTGACATTGGTTAAGGAGTAATTCCCGTCAAGATCGGTAATTGTTCCCTGTGACGTACCTTTGACTGCAATCGTGACACCGGGCAAACCTTCGCCATTTCCGTTGGTAACCCGACCTTGAATATTCCGGTTTTGCTGTAATTCAACTACATTTTTTGGCGAAAGGACAACTTTGCGGTCAACCACCTGAAAAGTAACATTGTGGCCTTTAAACAAATCTCCAAGCACTTCCACAATATCTTTGTCTTTTACCTGAATATCAACCTTACGATCGAGGTCAATGAGTTTTTCATTGAAGAGAAAATAGAACTCTGACTGGTTCTCTATTTCATCCAGAATTTGAACCAACCTGGTCTGTTTCAAATCCAATGAAAGTTTGGTTTTTTGGGAATAAGATTCCAGGGCAAACAACTGTCCGATGCTGAGGATGGCAATAAACAGAAATATCTTCATAATTCTAAGACATTTTTTTAGGGCATGGTAACCCCATAATTCTAACATTTTTTTCATAAATTAGGACTTTTTAATTATTAATCACGTTGATAATTAATTTTGCAAACAGGTGGGAAGTAGGACGCTCACCTGTTTTTCATTTTTAAGGGCTTCTTCCGATTTTTATATTTTTTTTCATTATGGGTTATTTTTTGTGATAATCACTTTTTTCCGGCTAAATGTACCATCGGTATTTTCATGCCTGTTGAGGATTTTATAATCGATTGGCGATGTCATTTTCAGGAGCCGTAGCACCTCTTCCAGGGGATCATCTTCAAAAACGCCGCGAAAAGTGTATGCCTCCAGTCCGCTGTTATCAATATCAACTTCAACATCAACATTATACCAGCGCGAAATACGAAGGGCAAGTTCTTTCATCGAATCGTTCCTGAAAACCAGCTTACCTTCTTTCCATGCCGAATATTTCCATGTTTCCACTTCTTCAAGCTCAATTTTTCCTTCTTTTTGGGTTAACCGTTGGCCTGGCAACAAGTCAATGGCCGATTTCATGTTGGGTGATTTAAACAATACCTTTCCTTCTTCCAAAACAAGTTCCGTGTTATCTTCAGGATAAGCGGTAAGGTTAAATCTAGTTCCAACTACCTGAATTTCATTATTGTTGGCTTCGATGGTAAAGGGGTGTGACTGGTCGTGTGCAACATCAAAATAAGCTTCGCCCGAAAGTTGCACTTGACGGTTATCAGCAAATGCTGATGAATAACTGAGTGTTGACCCGCTGTTGAGGAAACCTGTGGTACCGTCAGGCAATTCAAAGTTGACCCGGGCACCTTTAGGCGCGATGATTTCCAAAGAAGCAAGTTGCTCATCAGGAGCATTTTTATTTAGCAACAGAGTTAAACTCAACACCATTAGCGGGATAAAAAGAAGGGCGGCAACCTTTGAAGCCAGTCGGTATAGTTGTAAAATTTTGTCGTTTTTCTTTGCCGACTGCCTCAAATGTATGCGGTGATGGATTTCATCCAAAACATGTTTCAAATCGGCGTTTTTGTTCCCCTGCATGTTGAAGTACTGTTGTATGTCTTCTTTTAGAAGGTGGTTAGTTTCTGAAAGCGATGGATCGGCAATTTGCTCTGCCAGAATAATTTCTTCATTCAGACTAATTTTTCCCTCATGATATTTTTGAAGCAATGATCTTAAATCTCTGTTCATATTTTTGCTTGAATTATTGCTGTGGAACATTCGGACCCCGGTTATGACTGAATGGTTATACCATATATATCCTTTGAAAGGCAAAATCTCATGGGTGGTGGTGAAAAAAAATTTATCGGTGATGCAGTCTGTCGTTTTCGACCTGCAGAAAATCGCCGTTTTCGTTGAAAAAGTTGATTTACCCTGCTTTTCAACTTAGAAAAAGTGCCACGAAAAGACAGGTAACAAGGCCTTCATTTTTTAATGTGTCGCGAATTAATTTGATGGCTTGTGAAATCTGGTTATCAACTGCCCCGACAGTAATGCCAAGTTCTTTGGCTATTTCTTTTGAAGTTTTGCCTTCACTCCTGCTTTTCAGAAAAATTTGTTTTTTGCGTTCGGGGAAGCTGGCAACAACCTGATCGATCCGTTGCAGTATCGAGGTGTAATCGATATACTCCGCTGTTTGGTTGTCAAAATCGAATTCACCTTCGTTTAAGCTGGCGATATAACGCAATGATACGGCCCGCTTGTTAAAATATTTCCGGATTTGGTTTAAAGCGATAGTGAAAAGATATGATTTAAATGAAAAGCCTGAATCAAGTGATTTTCTGTTTTCCCAAATTTTAATAAATACTTCCTGCACCAACTCTTCTGCTTCGGCCTGAGATTTTAAATATCTCAATGCAAAGCCATAAAGCTTTTGGCCGTACATATCAAACAGTTTATCAAAAGCTGCTGCATCACCGGCTTTCAATTGCCGAACCAAAGTATCTTCTTGCTTAGGTTTTAGCATCTTACGTTTTTACAACTGAAATTCTAAATGATTAAATTGTTTGTCTAATATGATCAAACATGCTCGTTTAAGGCTGCTAAAATTAAATATTTATTGACAGAAACCAATTTGGCACCCTTTGAAGGCAAGCCTCCCTGAGAGTAGATTGAAACGTATCGGCCTGGGAAAAGGAGGATGGGAAATCCCCATGTGATTCTGTTTATCTTCAGGGCAAACGAATCAGAATCGAAGCGGAGGGTCGTGACCCCTTCCGGGGTGTCGGTAATTTGGCAGAAACTGGAAATGGACAAAATCTTTCAGGACGCCAACTCTTCAAAATCGTCACAAAAATTCTCCCCGCTCCCATTTTCCAACTGCCTGCGTACTGATGAAAAGACGTTTAGCAAGCTGGGAGCGAACTGAACTACTTCGGTTCCTTCAACTTTGTTCCGTTTTTAAAGATTGCTCAGGAAAAGCAATCCGGTCGCTCAGTTGATCGCCATCGGTAAACTCCTCATTACTCCCGTCAATTCC
>OBJA01002183.1_pt1 | contig 11757 bp, 5 predicted proteins | sample 1519751 | NCBI WGS metagenome assembly OBJA01 (sample SAMEA3881238, study PRJEB22517) | soil metagenome | biome: lake sediment; feature: soda lake sediment; material: sediment, water from around vicinity | place: India | collected 2013-12-23 | depth 3 m
TGCAACAAAAATTGCCTGATCTGATCATGGACCCCACCATCGCGGGGGAACCCCAGACAGCGGGAATGGTCGTCCTGGGGGTTTTCCTGAGCTCAGTCCTGGCAGGCAGGATCTGGGGCAGGAAGATCACATTCTGGAAAAGGATATTACCTCCCGCAACATTTGACCGCTTCAGGAAAAAGAAATCAGAAAAACATAAATGAAATCACAAAATTCTGGCAGGGCTGCCATTATTGATTGCGGAACAAATACTTTTCATTTGCTGGTGGCTGAATATGAACCAAACGGCAGTCACAGGATGCTTGTCAATGAGAAACGCAATGTTAAACTGGGTGAAGGGGGCATGATCAGCAACCAGATCGCTGCTGCACCTTTTGAAAGGGGGATTAATGCATTTTCGGAGCTGGCACAGCTGGCCAGATCCTTCAACCCGGCCATGCTGACAGCATTTGCTACCTCGGCTATACGCGGAGCCTGCAACGGGCAGGATTTCGTCAGGCAGGTATTTGCAAATACCGGGGTGCAGATCCGGGTAATTCCCGGATATCGCGAAGCAGAGCTCATCAGCAAAGGTGTAATGCTTGCCATGGGAGAGGTAAGTAATACTTCCCTGATCATGGATATCGGGGGAGGCAGCACCGAGTTTATCCTGATAAAAGGTAAACAGGTTCTCTGGAAGCAGAGTTTTGAACTGGGAGTATCCAGGCTACTGCAAACCCTGCGTCCCTCCGACCCCATTACCGATGCGGATATCAAAAAGCTGCACAGCTTTTTTGAAAGCACCCTTGAGCCACTTACCCGGCAGATAAGCATTCAAGAGCCACGGCTGCTGATAGGTTGCTCGGGATCATTTGAATCGCTGGCAAGCATGATCCTGCGCCAGCGAAATGGGCAGGAGTTGCCCTGGGATATCCGCAGTTATGCCTTTGATAAATCAGATTACCAGAGTCTTCACCGGAAGCTGCTGGCCAGCAGCGAAAGCCAGCGCCTGCAAATGCCCGGGTTGGTTGAAGCACGCGTAGACACCATCGTGTATGCTTCGGTTTTCATTCAGTGGGTCAGGCAGCGGTACAGCATCCCTGAAATGGCCTTCAGCAATTATGCCCTGAAGGAAGGAGCACTGGCAGAAATCATATCAGGAGAGCTTTATTAAAGGTTAAGGTAAAATTCAAATGCCTATCTTTGTCAACACAAATCAATAATATTCCCTATGGCAAAGATCCTGGTTATCGACGATGAACGCAGCATCCGCAATACCCTGAAAGAGATCCTGGAGTACGAAAAGTTTGATGTGGAAATAGCCGAAGATGGTATCGAAGGCCTGGAGAAGGTAGAGTCGGGAAGTTATGATGTGGTGTTGTGCGACATCAAGATGCCAAGGATGGATGGCCTGGAGGTTCTGGAAAAGATACAGCAGAAAGACCCCGACATTACCGTAGTGATGATCTCCGGACATGGGACCATCGACACGGCCGTTGAAGCCATTAAAAAAGGTGCCTTCGATTTCATTTCCAAGCCCCTTGATCTAAACCGGCTGCTGATCACCATCCGCAATGCCATAGATAAAACAAAACTGGTTACCGAAACCAAAGTACTTAAACGCAGGGTGAGCAAGTCTTACGAGATGATCGGTGAATCCTATCCTATCAGGCAGATCAAGGAAATGATCCACCGTGTGGCCCCTACCGATGCAAGGGTTTTCGTCACCGGGCAGAACGGGACGGGTAAAGAGCTGGTAGCCCGCTGGATACATGAATTAAGCAATCGCGCCAGGGGCCCTTACATTGAAGTAAACTGCGCTGCCATACCATCCGAGCTCATCGAAAGTGAACTCTTTGGCCACGAGAAAGGTTCTTTTACATCGGCCATTAAGCAAAAAAAGGGAAATTTTGAACTTGCTACCGGGGGCACCCTGTTTCTGGATGAAATCGGCGACATGAGCCTGGCTGCACAGGCTAAGGTGCTGCGTGCCCTGCAGGAAAACCGCATAACCCGGGTTGGGGGAGAAAAAGAGATATCAGTAGATGTGCGGGTAGTGGCGGCAACCAACAAAGACATTCATAAAGAGATCGCCCGGGGCCGCTTCCGCGAAGACCTCTACCACCGACTAAGTGTTATTCTGATTCATGTACCTACCCTGAATGAACGCCTGGAGGATATTCCTATTCTGGCAAATCACTTCCTGGAACAAGTACTTTCGGAACAAAATATGCCCAGGATGGAATTTACCTCCGAAGCGCTGGAAGAGCTTCAGAAGATTCACTGGACAGGTAATATTCGCGAGCTGCGCAACGTGGTGGAGCGTCTGGCTATTTTATGCGACAAACTCATCACTGCCGAGAATGTAAAAACCTTTGCCCAACCTCTGAGTGCTGCGAAAAATAAGCGTTCTGAAGACTAAAAATTAACTATTGGTATTAGTTATTTCCTGGTTTCAGGTCTCTTAAGCCTTTGGTTTTTTTTCTGTTCTAGAAAAGACCTTCCTCACCCCCCATGTCATCTCCCCTGACAGGAGTTTCCCGTTCGCGAAAACCTCCGAAACGGTAAATGAACGAAAGGGTGAATATCCGTGATTCGCGCATAAAGCGTCTTTCCTGGTAGAGATTTCCGTCCTGGGTCTCAAGGACAAAGCGCCTTGTGTTCAGAACATCACTCACGTTCAGGCTGACAGTGGCATTCCTGTCCCAAACATGGCGGCGCAAGCCAAGGTTGATACTTCCAACGGGCTGAATATTTCCCTGGGGAAGGGCAATAGGCCCTCGGTAGTTTGCCATCATCTGCACATTAAAAACATTGGGGATATTCCAGTTTCCCAGAAGGGTAAATGTCCAGCTGAATTGCTGGTTGCGATATGTCTGCCCGTCCAGGTTGGCACCAGAAATTTCGCTGTGGAAGAAGTTGCCCGTCAGGGTAGCATCAATATCACGGCTGATGTCAAACTGGTTCACCAGCTCCAGCCCCAGATTACGCCTGGTGTCGGAATTCACCCAGGTAACCACGGCGAAACGTTCGTCATACAAATCAAAAACCCGGGAAAGAGCATTTTCGGTATGCCGGTAATAAGTAGTAGCGCTTAGAAAATAAAGATCCCATCCCCTGAGGTAGCTTAATTCATAGCTATTGGTAAATGCAGGTTGCAGGAAGGGATTGCCCATGCGCAGGTTAAAGAAATCCTGTGCGTTCAGAAAAGGGGTTACTGCCCAGGTGCCCGGCCTGCGAACCCTGCGACTATAATTTACCTGCAGGTCCTGATTCCGGCTGATCTCATAATTGAGGAAAATGCTGGGAAACAGGCTGAAATAATTGTTTGTGATGGTTGAATCGTTTTCTGGCATAAATGAAGTGGTACCTGTATATTCACCTCTTAAGCCGGCCTGATAGCTGAATGAGCCCAGGCGGTTCTGCAGGATCAGGTATGCTGCATGAATATCCTGATCATATTCAAATTGATTTGTGATCAGATCATCTGTGATATAACCCCCCAAATCAGGATCAAAATCCTGGAAAATCTGTTCCAGATCGTACCTGCGCATAGTTGACCGAAGACCCGCCTCCAGGTTCAGGTTTTCATTCAGGGGCAGGCGATAATCAAGAGTACCCAGCAGAAGTGAACTTCTGCGGGGTCTTTCATAAGTTTGCAGGCTACGGTTCCAGGGCACCTCCTGTTGCTGAGAATCGAAAAATAGCTGGTCGAAATGTTCGATCCTGTCCTGTTCATCCAGTGAAAACGACAGCCTGGCATCCAGGCGTGCACCTTCCGGGCCGTTGGCCTGCCAGTCATAATTAAGCCCCACCTCGTAATTTGTACGCGACTGATCCTCATCAAGGTGTCGCACAAACATGCTGTCGAGCTGCAGAGCAGCATCCAGGTTACGGATGTTATAGACTCGTTCACGATCACGACCGCGGACATTCAGGTTGCCAAACCAACGGATATTGCTGTTTGGGCTCAGCTCGTATTCGATACCCGTGCGTAATAGATGCCCCTGGTTCCAGTTGGTGGTACTGTAATTCTGGTCAAGAAACGGGGAGCCCTCACCCGTGAAATACTGTCGGAAGCTTTCGTTACGCTCCCACAATTCGCGGTACTGGTAAGAATAGGAGGTAAAGAAGTTCCAGTCGCCGGTTCGATAATTCAGGGTAGTACCAATATTATATTTGTTTCCGGTTCCGGCCGATAGGTTCAGCTGCCCGTTCAAGCCCTGCATGCGCTGCTCTTTAAGGATCAGGTTGATGATTCCCCCTGTTCCTTCAGCATCAAAGCGAGCAGAAGGATTGGTAATCAGCTCCACGCTCTGGATGGCATCGGCAGGATATTGCTCCAGCAGGGATTCTGTTTCATCGCTGGAAAGGTTTGTAGGCCTGCCGTTGATATAGATTTCGACGTTTCCACTTCCGCGCATGCTAAGATTGCCTTCCTCATCCACCTGGATGGATGGCAGGGTTTCAAGCACCTGCAAGGCGGTTCCGCCTTCGGCAACGGTGGTGCCTTCCAGGTTAAATATCCTGCGGTCGAACTCCGAACGAAACAGGGTGGCTACAGCTTCCACTGTTACCTCACCCAGGTGTTCGGCGGCTGGTCTTAAAGAAACCGTGCCCATATCATTGGCCCCGGGCTGTATCTGCATCTCCCGCCAGTAGTCCTCATACCCGATGAAGCCAACCCGTATCAGGTATTCTCCCGGATCCAGAGGAAATCCAAACAGACCCAGGGAATCAACTACAGTACCAGTAACTATGGTACTGTCGACTGGTGTCATAACCGTAATATTTGAGAATTCAAGGGGACGGTCGGTGCGGGCATCCAGAATCCTGCCGGTTAGCCTGGTCTGCTGCTGGGCAGAAAGCTGGTAAGGAATGATTGCTGAAGCAATCAGTATCAGCAAAAATAACAAGGAACGGGAAATCAACATAACAGCAACTACTTCTTTAGATTAAACCTGCAAATGCCCGGAATAAAATCCGGGCATTTGAAAAAGCTCATTTGGTTTTCAGGCCAAAAGAGCAGAACTCAATTAACTAACAAGGGATTTGGGGGTTTGTTCAGGAATGCGCCCCGGGCAGGTCGCCAAAAAAATGACTACGAATTGAGTTTTTGGGGCACATCTTTTTCTGCTTCTAAACAAAAAGTAAATCCTGGTTGAATCATGTCCGACTCACGGCCGATACAAGTCCAACAAAGATTTACTTCAGCCTTTGCGATTTCCAATAGCAGTGAATGTTGTTATGAGGATAAATCCAGCCTGTTTTTCCAGAAAGAATTTCCCGGCAACCCTTAGGGTTTTGTAAAAGGACCCTGAGGGTCCTTGCAGAAAAATCACAACTCAGCAGGAAAAAAAAAGGCTGCCCGTGGGGTCAGCCTTTTTTTCGTGAGTTCCTTATCAGGATTTACATGGAATAATCCATAGTAGCATAACGCTTGTATGTATTGTAGCGCCATTTTGCATTTTCCTCGGCAGCTTTGAAGAGTTCAACAGCTTCTCTCGGGAAGGCTTTCTTTAGGGAACTGTAGCGAACCTCAGAGGCGAGGAAATCCTGGAACTTGCTCCAATCGGGTTCTTTTGAATCCAGCTGGAATGGGTTCTTTCCTTCCGCTTCCAACAGCGGGTTGTAACGGTACAGCTGCCAGTAACCTGCTTCAACGGCATCTTTGGTTTGCTTCTGGGTAGCACCCATACCATTTTTCAGGCCGTGGTTGATACAGGGCGAGTAAGCAATCACCACAGAGGGACCGGGATAAGCTTCTGCTTCGCGGATGGCTTTCAGGAATTGGTTCTGGTTTGCACCCATACCAACCTGTGCAACATACACATAACCATAGCTCATGGCCATAACTCCAAGGTCTTTCTTGCGGACACGCTTACCGGAGGCGGCAAACTTGGCAATAGCACCAACGGGGGTTGCCTTGGAGGCCTGACCACCTGTGTTGGAGTATACCTCGGTATCCATTACCAGCAGGTTCACGTTTTCACCAGAGGCAATTACATGATCCAGGCCACCGAAACCAATATCATATGCCCAGCCGTCGCCACCGAAGATCCATACGGATTTCTTTACCAGGTACTGCTTCAGGCTCATAATCTCTTTTGCGATGGGGCTGGTTTGATTTTCCAGGACTGCTATTACCTTTTCAGAGGCTTCGGCCGATTTCTGAGAATCTTCTTTGGTATCCAGCCAGCCTTTGAAGGCTTCCTTGATCTCAGAAGACATATCAGATTCCATACCGGTTTCCATCAGGCGGGCTATCCGCTCGCGCAACTTGTTTACACCGGTTGCCATACCAAAGCCATATTCGGCATTGTCTTCGAACAGGGAGTTAGCCCAGGCCGGACCACAACCTTTCTGGTTAGTAGTATAGGGCGTAGCAGGAGCCGAACCACCATAAATGGAAGAACAACCGGTAGCGTTGGCAATCATCATGCGGTCGCCAAACAACTGGGTGATCAGCTTGATATAGGGTGTTTCACCGCAACCTGCGCAGGCACCGCTAAACTCAAACAGGGGCTGGGCAAACTGGCTGTTTTTAACAGAAGATTGCTTGTCAACAAGGTGATCTTTGTAAGTTACGTTCTTTGAAAAATAATCCCAGCGGCTGTCTTCGATCATCTGCGACTCCAGAGTCTTCATCACCAGGGCTTTCTGGGGGGCAGGGCACACTTCCTCGCAGTTTCCACAGCCGGTGCAATCAAGCGGGCTTACCTGCATGCGATATTTATAAGCCGAGAGCTTTCCTTTCACATCCAGAACGCTAGTACCTTCAGGAAGGTTCTGCATTTCCTGCTCATCGATCAGGAAGGGACGGATTACAGAGTGAGGGCACACATATGAACACTGGTTACACTGGATACAGTTTTCTGGCAACCATTCGGGAACATGAACAGCTATGCCTCGCTTTTCATATGCAGTAGTACCCTGGGGAAAAGTACCGTCTTCACGGCCAAGAAACGCGCTGACGGGCAGGTCATCACCTTTCTGGGCATTGATCGGGAATACCATATCACGGATAAACTCGGGAATACCCCCGTTCTTGTTCTCAGTAATCACTTCAATGTTTTTCCATTCAGCAGGCACATCAACCCTTACAACTTCTTCACCACCTTTGTCAACAGCAGAGTTGTTCATGTTAACGATTTCCTCACCCTTCATGCCATACGATTTGTAAATGGCATCCTTCATTTCCTCAACAGCCTGCTCGTAAGGAATTACATTGGCCAATTTAAAGAAAGCTGCCTGCATGATGGTATTGGTACGGTTACCCAGACCAAGCTCCTCGGCAATTACTGTAGCATTGATAATGTAGAAGCTGATGTTGTGCTCGGCCAGGTACTTTTTCATATGGTCGGGCAGACGCTTTTTGGTTTCTTCAGCATCCCAAATGGAATTCAGCAGGAAGGTACCCCCATCCTTAAGACCTTTGAGCATATCGTATTTCTCAAGGTAAGCAGGCACATGGCATGCTACAAAGTCGGCAGCATTTACCAGGTAAGGCGAGCGAATGGGTGAATCACCAAAGCGAAGGTGGGAAACAGTGATACCGCCCGACTTCTTGGAGTCGTAGCTGAAGTAACCCTGGGCAAATTTATCGGTGCTGTCGCCAATGATCTTGATGGAGTTTTTATTGGCGCCCACGGTGCCATCAGAACCTACTCCGTAGAACTTAGCAGCATAATTACCTTTGGGAGAAACATCAATGTCCTTTCCGACAGGAATTGAGCGGAAGGTAACATCATCCACGATACCAACAGTAAACTGGTTTTTTGGCTCGGGAAGTTTCATATTTTCAAAAACAGCCACCATATGCTTTGGGGTGGTATCTTTAGAACTCAGCCCGTAACGGCCACCAACTATAACAGGGGCATTTTGCTTGCCATAGAACAGTTCACGAACATCCAGGTACAGGGGATCACCATTTGCTCCGGGCTCTTTTGTACGGTCAAGAACGGTAATGCGCTTCACAGTGGAGGGCATTACTTTCAGGAAGTATTTCACAGAGAAAGGCCTGTAAAGATGAACACTCACAAGACCTACCTTTTCACCTTTTTCCATCAGGTGATCAATAGTTTCCTTGATGGTTTCGGTAATGGAACCCATGGCAATGATAATATGCTCAGCATCCTGGGCACCATAATAGGTGAAGGGGTGGTATTGGCGGCCACAGATCTGCGAGATCTGCTGCATATATTCTTCAACGATATCGGGTACACTGTCGTAGAACCTGTTGGCAGCTTCTCTTGATTGGAAGTAAATATCGGGGTTCTGCGCAGTTCCTCGTGTCACAGGGTGTTCAGGGTTTAGGGCCCTCTCGCGGAATTCCTGCAGAGCTTCCCAGTCAAGGAGTTTTTCGAGGTCTTCCTGCTGGCACTCTTCTACTTTCTGTATTTCGTGAGAAGTACGGAAGCCATCAAAGAAATGCAGGAAAGGAACGCGTGATTTAATTGCAGCCAGGTGGGCAATAGGAGCAATGTCCATGATTTCCTGAACACTTCCAGTAGCCAGCATGGCAAAGCCTGTCTGGCGGGTGCTCATTACGTCAGAATGATCACCAAAGATAGAAAGAGCCTGAGCTGCAAGGCTACGGGCTGAAACGTGGAAAACCGCCGGAAGTAACTCCCCGGCCATTTTATACATATTCGGGATCATCAGCAGCAAACCCTGTGAAGCAGTGTAGGTGCTTGTTAGGGCTCCAGCCTGAAGTGAACCGTGAACTGCACCAGCCGCGCCAGCTTCCGACTGCATCTCCACCAGCTTTACTTCTTCACCAAAAATGTTCTTGCGTCCATAGGCCGCCCATTCATCTACATTCTCGGCCATGTTCGACGAGGGGGTAATGGGATAGATAGCAGCAACTTCGCTAAACATGTACGCAACATGGGCGGCAGCGTGGTTACCGTCACAAGTAATGAATTTTTTCTTTTTTGTCATGATTCTCCGATTTAAAAACAGTCTTATTTTAAGGCAGTTAGCTTATTAACTGAAGCCGGGCAAAATTACAACTTTTAACCGATTCTTTTCAGCAATTACCGCAATTTATAACGATTATAAGTAAGCAAACCATAAAGGTTGTTAATCAAAAAACATCCACGAAACCCCGAATTTAAACGCTCCCTGGGGGATGGGATAAAACGGGATCAGGTAAACAGGTGGCTGATCGGTGATCATACCCCCGATGTTTTCAAGCTTCAGGAATATGCGAACACGGTTGATCCTGAAGTTGGCAAAGAAGTCAAGCATCCAGGTGTGGCGACCCTGAAACTCATCCTGGGCATAAAACTGTCTCACCACGGGCATGTACCCCATAGGAGGATAGGCCATGTGGTAATTCACATCAAAACCTGTTTGTGCCTGCATTGCACGTCGAAACAGGTTGTATTCTGCATAAACAGAGTGTTTTCCGGCCCATTGGGGAAAGTTCAGGAAATAATCATCATCGGCTCGCTGATAAACAATATGATGGCTGCTTCGAAGAATACCCAGGTCAAGTTGTGCCCGGATGGCGGCTGAAAGTACGTTTACTGTGGATTCATTTTGTACCGGCAGAGCCTCCGGCCCCATGAATACCATGTTCTTCACCAGGTAATGGTTTGCTTCCAGGCTGAAGACGGGATTGGAATAAATAGCACCTGTATGCAGCCATTGTGTTTTTGAGAAATCATTTTCCCATTGCACATAGTTTCCCTGGAAGTGGGACAGGAAGTAAGGAGCTTCTTTTTCAGCGAAATGGCCGCGGAAGATAAGGGAATGTCGGTGGCGTCCTGCAGCACCCAATCGCAGAGATCCACCAAAATCTATATCCCCGTCGTTATATCCTCCCAATGTCATAGAACCGCTTGCCCTGGCCGAGATTAGTCTGCTCTGGTCGCCTTCCAGTTCAAATCCTGGTACCAGCTGATTGAAGCGATCCCTGACGAAAATATAGTTTCCCAGGGTATCTGCTGCTATACCGGCCAGATCGGGTTGCTGCACCTGCACCATGCGGTGTCGCACGAAAACCTGGAAGTTGAAGGGAAACCTGCCCCGACCACCCTGCAGGGGAAAGTTGGACCAGCTGAGCTGGTTTTCCAGCATGTGAACCCTGGTTGAGTCGTAGGTGGCATTTGAGAAGAAAGGATTGCCTTCATAATATCCTTCAAAAGGTGATAGGTTTTCTGTAAAAACAAAAGAAAATCTGCGATAGGAAAACCGGTGGTTTAATCTTCCTAAATTAATAAAACGCCGTTCAGCAAGGGTATCTGCTCCTCCACCCAAATAAAAACCAGTATGGTAAAAATGATTCAGATGAAAAGCATTTTCCTGATAACGGGAGGCAGCAGAGGTCAGGAAAACGTTTTCCCTGTCAAGATTTTGTTCGAACTCAAGATAATTTGAAAGACCTCCGCTTTCCTGGTTGTTCACACGGTTGAAAACCACGCTACCCAGGGCCTGATACCTTAAGTTTGGTTGTTCAAAATCAAAATGAAGCCTTACATGGGAATTACTGGCGCCCTGCCGGCTGTAGAAGCCCGGGGAGTTCACCACCTGATATCTGCCACCCACAAAAAAAGTCTCCCCGAGCCGCTGGTTATGATCTGCAATAAAAAACTGCTCCCTGTTGCCACCCAATACATATTGCAGATTGGTATAAACATGCTCGGGACGGAAAAAGCGGATATTCTGATGATTCAAAATATAACCCTGGTAAAGATGGGCAGGATTCAAAGAAAATTCCGATTGCAGATCAGGTTGGAAAAGCATGGAGAACCCGGCATGTCCAATGTTACCCTTTTCTGCAACAAAAAGATCAAAGCGTTTGAAAGGATCATATCGATGGAATCCCGTTAGAGAAATGTCCAGGAAATTTGTATCAACAGGAAAGGGGCTTTCAATTTCTTGTTCGGTGAACCATGGAACTACCGGTTTTTCTTCCTGCCCATGATGATGCTGCTCCGGGGGAGCAGCCTGCCCAAGGCAGGCAGCAGCAAATAATATCAGGATCAAAAAGGAAGTTAATCTGGCCATAACATGGTTTAAGATACCTATTTCAAACGGGGTCACCTGCCAAAAATTTTGGCAAAGGTAAACATTTAAGGATAATTATGGGAATCCATGTTTTGATTCCACCCTGGGTCAAAAGTAGCGTTAGTCCTGCTGATTTCATTTCATAAAAAAAGCCCCAACCAATAAAGGAAGGGGCTTTTAAAAAGGGTGGCGACGACATACTCTCCCGGGTATTACCCAGTACCATCTGCGCTGGCAGGCTTAACGACTCTGTTCGGAATGGGAAGAGGTGGACCCTGCCGCTATAGTCACCTTAAGGTCTTCAGTACGTTTATTTTGCTTATGGCAGCAAAATTGACAGTCCTGGGAAGATACACAGCATGACAGCAAAGAAGTTATCGGGTGATTAGTACTGCTCGGCTTTGATGTTACCATCTTTACACCTGCAGCCTATCAACGTCATCGTCTTTAACGACCCTATATGGAAATCTAATCTTGAGGTGAGTTTCGTGCTTAGATGCTTTCAGCACTTATCTCATCCAAACTTAGCTACCCAGCGGTGCAACTGGCGTCACAACTGGTACACCAGAGGTTTGTCCGACCCGGTCCTCTCGTACTAGAGTCAGCTCCTCTCAAATTTCCTACGCCCACAACAGATAGGGACCGAACTGTCTCGCGACGTTCTGAACCCAGCTCGCGTGCCACTTTAATCGGCGAACAGCCGAACCCTTGGGACCTTCTCCAGCCCCAGGATGTGACGAGCCGACATCGAGGTGCCAAACC
>OBJA01002184.1_pt1 | contig 11757 bp, 7 predicted proteins | sample 1519751 | NCBI WGS metagenome assembly OBJA01 (sample SAMEA3881238, study PRJEB22517) | soil metagenome | biome: lake sediment; feature: soda lake sediment; material: sediment, water from around vicinity | place: India | collected 2013-12-23 | depth 3 m
GTATATGATGAAGGAGCTCCTGTTGCTGTAAATGACATTAGCAGTGGAAATGCTCCTGGAACCGAGGTCAGGATAGATATTCTGGAGAACGACAGGTTAAGTGATGGTTCACCTGCACTGCCCCAAAAGGTGACAGTAGATATCAATCCGGATGTTAATGGAATTCAGGCTGAGTTGACTGTTGACGGAGAGGGAACCTGGATCTATGATGAAAACAGTGGTGAACTGACTTTTATTCCGGAAAAGGGATTTTTTGCTGATCCTTCGCCTATTGTTTATGTTTTATGCAGCAAATCAAATGCGCAGTTATGTAACGAAGCGAGTGTGACGGTTGATTACGACCAGGATGTATTACAGGCTTCACTGGCACTTGTTAAGTGGGGTAATTATTCTGCCTCTGAGGAAACCATATCGTATTCTTTTGAGGTGACAAATATGGGCAATACTTCCATATGGAATATTAGCATTTCTGATGTGAAACTTGGCCAGAATGTTATTGAACTTGGTGTGGATACTTTGCACCCAGGTGAAACAGGCACAGCCACAGCAATTTATAATGTGACACTTGAAGACAGAAATGAAGGAAAGGTTACCAATTCGGCAACAGTTACCGGAATTTCATACAACGGAGAGGTAGCAGAGGATATTTCAGGCACCAATACAGGGAATGATGAACCTACCGTCACACTATTAATGCAGAATCCCTCCATTGAAATTGAAAAGGAAACGACGGTAATTTCTCCCATGCCGGAACTTAACGATATGGTTGATTTTAACTTAATCGTCACCAACAATGGAAATGTTATGCTTGAAGATGTTATAGTAGAAGACCCGTTAACAGGATTCGAAGAGGTTATTGGTATTATGCTTCCGGGAGAATCGTTCAGCTATGTGACTAGTTATACCATTCAACCTGTTGATGATTTAAATGGCATGTTTGAAAATACTGCCATTGTAACCGGCACTGCACCAAACGGAGAAACTGTAACAGACAGCAGTACGGTTATTGTTGAGGTTGAGCAATGTGATATGGTAATACCTACCGGCTTTTCTCCAAACGACGATAACATTCAGGATACCTGGAGAATTACCTGCATCGAAAAATATCCCGATGCCAGGGTAGAAGTTTATAACAGGATGGGCAATCTTGTATATGAGAAGGAGAATTACGGAAATCTGGAGGTTCATGGATCAGCCGACAGATGGTGGGATGGATATTCCACCAATAAAAGGACCTTCGGGTCGGGCAAGTTACCTGCAGGAACCTATTATTACATGTTGTATCTTCAGAAGGGGCAGAAACCATTAAGCGGATTTATTTTCCTGAACAGGTAAAAGAACACTCAGATGGAATTATTGAAACGAATAAAAATAAATTATCATAGGTTAACAGCACTGCCGCTGCTTGTTTTATTAATTATGAGTGGCAGGATTTATGCACAGCAGGAGCCTGTGTTCACTCAGTATAACTTCAATATGCAGGTTATAAACCCAGCTTATGCAGGCACATGGGATCATCTTGGATTTATGGCTTTGGGAAGGCATCAATGGGCCGGAATGGAGGGTGCACCCACCACTTATACCTTGTCGGTACAATCACCTGTCAGGTTCAGAAATGTAGGCCTGGGATTAAATGTAATTTCTGATAGGGCCGGTTTTGAAAACCGGATGATGTTGAATCTTGATTATTCATACAGGCTGCAATTGAGCCGCAAAGATTTCATCCGTTTGGGCATAAAAGGAGGAATAACAAGTTATTCAGGGAACTTCTCAGATTATACCGGCTATCCGGGAGATCAACCAGATCCTGTTTTTATGGGTGATATTGATAATAAGATTATGCCTAATTTCGGAGTGGGGGCTTACTTGTACAGCGAAGAGTACTATGTGGGTATCGCTGTTCCCAAAATTTTATCAGGCAACTTTAAAAATAATTACAACAATTATTCTACTTCTGCTGAAATACAACATGTATATTTAATGGGTGGATATGTTTATGAAGTAACCGACGAAGTGCAGTTTAAACCTACTATTTTAACAAGGTTTATCTGGGGGGCACCTGCAATTGTCGATCTTTCAGCAAACTTTCTTCTGAGGGAAAAAGTTTGGCTCGGGGCAAATTACCGGCTGGGCGATTCGTTTGGACTGGTTGCCCAATGGATTTTCGACAACCACTTGCGGATAGGTTACGGAGTGGATTTAACTACTTCGAAGTTGCGTAATTTACATAGCGGAACTCATGAAGTGATGGTTTCCTATGAATTGAGTTCTAAACGAAGGTGGAGCTCCCCCCGAATGTTTTGAACCTGCCAATCAGAAATGGTTTTGATTATGAACAATGCTTTCAAAATATTATTAGTTCTTTCAACATTATCCTGCTCATTATACGGGCAGACATTTTTTGACAAATATGAATATTCACATGAAATACTATCTTTAATAAATAGCTCTGGAAGTGAAATAAGCCCGGCAATTGTACAGGGCAAATTATTTTTTACTTCGGTTAGCGACGAGTTTTTGGGGCGTGACCGACATAAGCAACGCACAAAAGCATTTTACAATGTATACTATACACAAACTGACAATAAGGGATATCCTCAAATGTTGCGGAGGCTTGTGCCCGGACTGGGGAACACATATCACGAAGGGCCGGTTTCATGGTGTGAAGCTACAGGTGAACTATTTGTTACCATGAGTAACCTTTCGGCAATAGATTCATCGCAGCGGATACTTATCAAGGAGCATATACGGCTGAAAATTGTAATCATGAAGCAAACTGATGATACCTGGTCTGTTGTCGAAGAGCTGCCTTTTAATCATCCCGATTTTCATTTTGCGCATCCTGCTATAAGCAGAACAGGGGATACTTTGATTTTCTCAAGTGACATGAAAGGGGGTTATGGAAATTCTGACCTGTATATGTCTATCCGTTCTGAAGGAAATTGGAGTGACCCAATAAACCTGGGGAGGGAAATAAATACACCGGGGAATGAAATGTTCCCCACTTTTGGGCCTGACGGACTTTTATTGTTTTCCTCCAACGGGCATCCTGATAATATAGGAAATCTTGATATTTATTATACCAGTATTGACGGAAGCCCTATAGTTAATTTGGGTGAACGAATCAATTCAGAATTCGATGATTTTGGAATGGTAATACATCCCTCACATGAGTATGGATATTTTGCTTCCAACCGTCCAGGTTCGGGAAGTGATGATCTGTATCGGGTGGAATTTAACGCAATTTATGAAATTATTGGCGGAGTTGTTGAAAACAGTTATAGTGAACCGGTACCGGGAGTTGCTGTAAGTTTAAAGGAGTGTGACGGTAAAGATTTACAAACGACACATACAGATGAAAATGGCCGGTTCCAGTTTGAGGTGCTTAAGAACAAATGTTACCAGGCAATGGCTTCAAAGCAAGGATTTATCCCCGATTTGAAACCTTTTCATTTAAATAAGAACATACAGCTTAGAATTGTTCAGGATATAAGGTACAGGATTTTGGCACTTGATATCGAAAATGATGAGGGAATTGCTGATGCTGAAATTCATTGCAACGAAAACAGATGGCTTGCCAATGCAGATGGAATGGCCGAAATTGATACCGACAGTTTGAAAATGTGTAATCTCAGGATTGGTGAAAATGGCTACTTCGATTATATAATAGAACAGGATCCTTATCGTTTTAAACCGGGTGCCGACATAACGGATACCATCAGGTTGTATCCGAAAGAAAAAGGGAAAGCCTTTTTGCTTGAAAATATAGTTTTCTTTCTGGATAAATGGAGGCTGCTTCCTGAATCCGAAACTGAACTGAGCAAGCTTGTAAAGCTAATGAAAGACAATCCTGGTTTAAAAATCGAACTTGCCTCCCATACCGACAGCAGGGGAGAAGCTCAGTACAATGTATGGCTCAGCCAGAAAAGATCGGACTCAGCAGCCGATTTTCTGATTGCAAATGGAATTGTAAAAGAGCGCATCGTTTCGAAAGGCTATGGAGAAAGCCGGCTGATTAACCGCTGCGCCAATGGCGTTCCCTGTACCGAAGAAGAGCATCTGGAAAACAGAAGAACAGAGTTTATTATACTTGAATTCTGAGGTGTTTTTTCTGTATAAAACAGAATACACTTACCAGCCTCTAATTTCACTGGAAAAGATTAAAACAGGGGGCGGTATTTTTTTATGTCGGTATCCCTAAACATTTCCCAAACGATCTCATATATGTGTTCCACATTCGGTTTTGAAAAGTACTCGCCATCGATACCATATGCCGGCCGGTGCGCCTGTGCGGAAATAGTCCGGGGTGCTGTATCCAGATAATCAAATGCTTTTTGCTCTTCCACAACCTTTTGCATCATGTATGCTGTTCCTCCACCCGGAACGTCTTCGTCAATGAAAAGTATTTTATTTGTTTTTCTAACCGATTCAGAAATTGTATGGTTCACATCGAAGGGCAGCAAAGTACGCACATCAATTACTTCGGCCGAAATCCCCCTGTTCTGCAAAAGATTTGCAGCCTTAACAGCATGATGTACATTCCATGCATAAGTTACAAAAGTTATGTCAGAGCCTTCTCTCACAATTTCCGGGATACCCAGAGGTACTTTAAACTCACCAAGGTTAGACGGAAGCCTTTCCTTTACGTTGTATCCTTTCAATGGTTCTATTACAAGGGCTGGTTCATTTGCTTCCAGCAGGGTATTATACATTCCTGCTGCCTCTGTCATGTTCCGGGGAACACAAAGGTGCATGCCCCTTAATGAACCCAGCAGCATCTGCATTGGAGATCCTGCATGCCACATTCCCTGTAACTGATGGCCCCTGGTGCGAACAATCACCGGTGCTATCTGCTTGCCCTTTGTCCGGTAGAACATGCTTGCCAAATCATCGCTTAAAGTTGAATGGGCATAGATCAGATAATCGAGGTACTGTATTTCTGCAATGGGCCTGAATCCCCGAAGCGCCAATCCAATTCCCTGCCCTATAATTGTAGCCTCTCTTATTCCTGCATCTGAAACACGGTGTTCTCCATATTTCTTTTGCATTCCCTTCATACCCTGATTTACATCCCCAAGTTTGCCGGTATCCTGTCCAAAGGTAATCAACCGGGGGTATTTCTTAAACAACACATCAAAATTATGACTGAGAATTTCTGAGCCATTGACCTCTGCTCCTTCCTTTTCGTAACTGGCCCGAATGGCCTTTACTTCAAGAACAGAACTTTTCTTTTCACGATATAGCTGTTTGTTATAAAAGGTACGGCTTTTGTCCTCAAAATTTGTTATCCATTCCTTTAATGCATTCAATGATCCATTGGCCCCGAGATTGGCATGATGATTAAAATAAAGCCGTTTGGCAAAGGTCAGGTATTTTCTTCGGGTGGGGAATATGCGATGATTAATTTCTTCAAGCGCTGTAATTGTTTCCTTTTTGTCAATGGTGCCCGTGTTCAAACCGTTTAAAACATTTTTAAGCGATTCAACTTCGGTTTTAAAATTGCCGGCAAAATTCTCCCATGCTTTGCTTCTTGCTTCTTTTACCCGTTGGGTAGCCTTGTTTTCAATATGGGTGATGGTTTCAATATCTGCCCTGCCGGTTTCGAGCAGCCATTTTTTAAATTGTATCAAACCGTCAAATTCATTTTCCCACTTAAGACGGGCTTTGTCTTTATAACGTTCATGCGAACCGGATGTTGAATGGCCCAGTGGTTGAGTAAGTTCCTGTATATGAAATAATACTGGAGTATGTGTCCTCCTGCATTTTGAAATCCCTTCTGAAATAACCTTCAGTAATTCAGGGTAATCCCATCCCTTACAGGTATAGATATCAATGCCGTTTTTATTTTTCTCTTTTCTGAAGCCATTAAGGGCTTCTGATATACTTGCCTTTGCAGTTTGCATTTTAACCGGCACACTTATGCCGTAGCCATCGTCGTAAACAACAACTGCCAAAGGAACCTGCATTACTGCTGCGGCATTGATGGTTTCAAAAAATAACCCTTCAGAAGTACTTGCATCACCAATGGTGCCGAATGCTACTTCATTGCCTGTGATGTTGTTGTTTAAATGCGGTTTTAGTTCAGGATTTTCCCTTACCACCTTTGATGCCTGTGCCAGCCCCAGCAACCTGGGCATCTGCCCTCCGGTTGATGAAATATCGGCTGCTGAATTCAGTTGTTCCGAGAGGTTCTCAATCTCTCCGTTTTCATTAAGATTTGAAGTGGTAAAATGATTGTTGAAGTTCCTCCCACCTGTGGAAGGATTCATTTTATCATCGGTGTCTCCATATATCATGGCAAAAAACTCTTCCGGCTGAAGTAGCCCAAGAGCAAGCATAAGTGTCTGATCGCGGTAATATCCCGAACGCCAGTCGCCTTTTTTAAATGATTTTGCCAGGGCAAGCTGCACAATTTCCTTGCCGTCGCCAAATATGCCAAAATGAGCCCTGCCGTTATGTACCTCCCGTCGGCCTGCAATGCTCAACTGCCGGCTTAAATATGCCAGATAATAATCATTTAAATAACTTTCTGTCGTCATTAAGTGGGGTGTAGTTACTTCCGGTTTTTCTAAATACATAGGTAATTATTTTCAGACCTTTATGTCTTATAATCGGCAAAATAACGTTTTTTTTGCACTCTTTGTTTAAAATAATAAGTTTCTCAAATGAATTAACAAAAAAGTCTTTTATCTTGTTTTTCCGGTAAAAAGAAAACCCGGCAATGCCGGGTTCTATTAATTTGTAAATAAGGGTTTTCGATACTTCTTGTATCTGTTATTTTTCTTCCGGTGCTTCAATATGCCCGTAGAATGTTATTGCCTGCCGGTTGGTGCTCGTAATACTCAATGTCGCATTACCCAATTCGGAAATCTGAAAATTAAAAGTCAGAAAATCCATTTTATTTTTTACCTCCAGGTTTACCTGGTAACCTTTTCTATCTTTTTCCATTTTAAAATCCTGAATTGGCTGCGTGAAGTCGAAGGCACCGTTTCTACCTCCGTATTCTACTCTGTAAGCTACACCATAGAACGGGAGGTATGAAATCAGGGTATCACCTTTAATTTCTGCATCAAATGAATGGCTTAGGAAAACACTTCCTCCGCCCAATGGAATTGCATGTGTTGGTTTAAATACAAATGTTCTTTCCTTCAGCAGGTTTGTTATTTCCTTCCTCTTCTCTTCCTGTTTTACTTCACGCCGGTTTTTCTTTCCCTGGGATTCCTGCTGTGCATGGGCTGAAAGTACAAGTACTATCAGCAACAGATTTGTTATAATTATATTTTTCATTTTATTAAAAATGTAAGTTGTTAATGGTAAAATATAGAATTTGCATAAAGGTTTTAACCATCTCCCGATGGAGTGAAAAAAAAACCATGCTCATTTTATCTTTAATTTATTTTTTCATTTAATAATAAACTGTATCCGTTTAAATTATATACTTTTTTAAATTTAGTTAGTTTCGATGCATTAACTATTTTTGCAAAAACTGTTCCGTCAATTGAATTATGGGAAAAAAATTTTTTGGACCGCATGTCAGTATCAGCGGAGGTGTTGAGAATGCACCTGCTAATGCCTATAAAACCGGTGCATCTGCTTTTGGCCTTTTTACAAAAAATCAAAGGCAATGGAGTTCCAAACCTTTAACAGAGGAGTCGATAAAGGCCTTCAGGCAAAACTGTGAGAAATTTGGATATCAGCCATGGCAGATATTACCACACGACAGTTATTTAATAAATCTTGGACATCCGGAGAAGGAGGCTTTGCATAAGTCGCGGGTTGCATTTCTGGATGAAATGCAACGTTGCGGGCAACTGGGGCTCGACCGGCTAAATTTTCACCCTGGCGGGCATCTGAATCAGTTCAGTGAAGAGGAATGCCTTGCCACCATCGCTCAGTCAATAAACTTTGCATTGGAAAGAACAAATGGAGTCACAGCCGTTATTGAAAATACTGCCGGACAAGGAACCAATCTTGGATTTTCTTTTTACCAGATAAAACAAATTATTAATGGTGTTGCAGATAAAAGCCGTGTTGGAGTTTGCATTGATACTTGCCATGCCTATTCGGCAGGCTACGATATAAAATCAAGGGGAGGATTTGAAAAGGTATTCCAGGAATTCGACGAGGTCGTAGGTTTTGAATTTTTAAAAGGGATGCACCTTAACGATTCAAAGAAGGAATTCGGAAGCCGTGTCGACAGGCACGAAAGCTTAGGGAAAGGTACATTAGGGCTGGAAGTGTTTGAATGCATAATGAACGACAGCCGGTTTGATAATATGCCCCTTATTCTGGAAACACCCAATGAAGAACTTTGGCCGGAAGAAATTATATTACTCAAAGAATTGATCAGATGAACGAAGTGGTTTATTTAAACGGGCAGTTCCTTTCCCGGAACAATGCACTTATATCGCCCGACGACAGGGGATTTATTTTTGCCGATGGCATTTACGAAGTTACAAAATACTATAATGGTAAGCCTTTTCGTCTTGCCGATCATCTGGAAAGATTAAAAAGGAGCCTGGGCGAAATTCAAATTGGCAAGGTTGATTTGGATGTCTTTGGCCAGGTTTTCTTTCAATTGCTTGAGCAGAATGAATTGCTGCAGCAACATGCAGGTGTCTATCTCCAGATAACCCGTGGCTCACACAAAAGGATACACCATTTTCCTGCAGATATTAATCCAACAGTTTATGCATTTGCCTTTCCCATGCCTTCAAATACCGATGGGCTGGAAAAGGGAATAAAAGCAATCGTCCAAGAGGATATCAGGTGGCACAGGTGTGATATAAAATCTGTATCACTGCTTCCAAATACGATGCTTTATAACAAAGCTGTGGAATGCGGGGCAGGAGAGTGCCTGCTCATTCGAAACGGCCATCTTACCGAAGCTACGCATTCCAGTGTGCTTGCTGTGATGCAGGGAAAATTAATAACACATCCGCTTTCCAACCTCATCCTGCCAGGTATAACCAGAAAGGTTATTCTGGAAATCTGCACAAGTAATGAAATACCTTTTGAAGAACGCCCTCTAAAAGAGCAGGAACTTTATGAAGTGGATGAACTGATGATTGCAGGAACCGGTAGTGAAATTACACCGGTGGTTCAGATAAATGATAAACCGGTAGCAAACAAAAAACCGGGTGAGGTTACCCGGTTTTTGCAAAATAAATTCTTTGAATTAACCTAGTTCAGCATATCTTTTACCTGGTTGTATACATTTTCTCCTGTAAATCCAAGTTTTTCATCAAGTACCTGGTATGGAGCTGAGAAGCCAAAGGATTTCATTCCCCAGATTCTTCCTGTCTCACCAACCAGCCCCGATAATGTGTCGGGTAACCCTGCTGTTAATCCAAATCTTGGAATACCAGCCGGAAGCACGCTTTCCTGGTAATCTTCAGGTTGGTTGCGGAACAATCCTTCCGATGGCGCAGATACTATCTGTACTTTGATACCTTCTTTCTTAAGTAAACCGGCGCCAGCAACCAATGTTGCCACTTCCGACCCGCTTGCTACCAGCACAACGTCGGGAGTGCCTTCAGGTTTTTCTACCACATAGGCACCTTTCTCAATCTGAAGGGCTGACTCATATGCATTGCCATTCACCGGAAGATTAGGTATGTTCTGGCGTGAAAGTATTAATGCAGTTGGAGTACCTGTATTTTCCATTGCCATTTTCCATGCAACCGTGGTTTCATTGCTGTCGGCAGGGCGCAAAACCAGCATGCTGTTTTCATTTCTGTGGTTTTTCAGCTTTTCCATCAACCTAATCTGTGCCTCCTGTTCTACCGGCTGGTGTGTTGGGCCATCTTCTCCTACCCTGAAAGCATCGTGTGTCCATACATATTTAACCGGAAGCTCCATTAATGCAGCCAGGCGTACTGCCGGTTTCATATAATCCGAAAAAACGAAGAATGTACCGCATACCGGTATTACCCCTTCATGCAATGCCATACCATTGGCAATACATGCCATTGTAAGTTCACTTACACCCACCTGAAGGAAGGATCCTGAAAAATTTCCTTTTTGAAATGCAGTGGTTTTTTTAAGGAATCCATCTGTTTTATCTGAATTGGATAAATCGGCTGATGCAACAATTAAATTTTCAATCTTGCCGGCCATCGCTCCCAATACGGTTCCCGATGCCGCACGGGATGCTGTATTGGCTTTTTGTTCGATCGATGCAAAATCAAATCCAGAAATTTTTCCTGAAAAGAAGTTTCTTAATTTTTTTGCGAGCTCAGGATTTGCTTTTTCCCATTCTGCCTGTTCTGCTTTCTTTGCATCGGCAGCTTTCTGAAGTTCTTCTTTGCGTTTGTTGTACAATTCCTGTACTTCGTCGAAAATTACAAATGGATTGGAAGGATCTCCTCCCAGGTTCCTCATTGTTTTTTCAAAAGAAGCACCGGCTTCCCCAAGGGGCATACCGTGAGTAGATACCTTCCGTTCAAACTCTTCACCAGATTCGGTCACTGCTCCTTTGCCCATTATGGTTTTTCCGATTATCAGGGTTGGTTTTTCCTTTTCTGCAACGGCATTTTTTAATGCACCTCTTATTTGATCCGGATCATTCCCATCAATAATTTTTACATTCCATCCCCAGGCTTCATATTTTTTTGCAGTATCTTCCATCGAAACCTTGTCGGTTTCTGTCGACAACTGAATGTCATTCGAATCGTAAAACATTATCAGGTTATTTAATCCCAAAAACCCTGCGATTCGACCTGCTCCCTGTGAAACTTCTTCCTGAACACCACCGTCGGAAATAAAAGTGAATGTTTTGTGTGCCATCCATTCTCCAAAACGTTCTACCAGGAACCTTTCGGCTATAGCAGCTCCAACTGCCATTGCATGTCCCTGACCCAAAGGTCCTGAAGTATTTTCTATACCCCTTTTTAAATCCCTCTCCGGATGGCCCGGTGTGGTGCTGCCCCATTGTCTGAAGTTGGACAGATCTTCCATATTATAATAACCTGAAAGTGCCAGTACCGAATATAACATCGGTGACATGTGCCCCGGATCAAGAAAAAACCTGTCACGGTTAATCCAGCTCAGATCAGAGGGATCATAATTTAAAAATTCAGAATAAAGAATGTTGATGAAATCGGCTCCACCCATGGCTCCTCCCGGATGGCCTGACTTGGCTTTTTCAACCATCGCGGCAGATAAAATCCGGATATTGTCGGCAGCCCTGGTTTCAATTCGTTTGTTCATGTTTTATTTTTAATAATTTCAAATTAATTTCTAGTATTAATTCCAGGTGTGGTAAGCAAACAGAAGCATGGTGATCAGTCGTTGATTACACGAACCATAAATACTCCTTCTATAGCCCTGAGTTTCAATACCAGGGATTCATTTACATTTGATTGGGTTACATCGATTATATTGTAGGCGATATCGCCATGTTTTTTGTTAAGCATGTTGTCGATGTTTAATCCTTCAGATGCCAGTGCCCCCGAAATCTGCCCTACCATGTTCGGAATGTTCTGGTTGGCAATAAGTATGCGTACTCCCCCGTTTCTATCCATGTGCGCCTCGGGAAAATTTACAGAGTTTTTGATGTTTCCATCTTCCAGAAAATCCCTGATTTGGTTGACAGCCATAATGGCACAATTTGTTTCCGATTCCTTTGTTGAAGCTCCCAGGTGCGGAACGGAAATAACGTTTTTCATGCCAAGGGTTTTCTCGTTGGGGAAATCTGTTACATACCGGGCTACTTTTCCTGAATTTATTGCTTCTTCAAGAGCATCCAGGTCTACC
>OBJA01002185.1_pt1 | contig 11748 bp, 11 predicted proteins | sample 1519751 | NCBI WGS metagenome assembly OBJA01 (sample SAMEA3881238, study PRJEB22517) | soil metagenome | biome: lake sediment; feature: soda lake sediment; material: sediment, water from around vicinity | place: India | collected 2013-12-23 | depth 3 m
AAGGCTTTTCTTTTTCTAAGTGCCCGGAACAGGACTCGAACCTGCACATCCTTGCGAATACTAGTCCCTGAAACTAGCGCGTCTACCAATTCCGCCATCTGGGCTTAAAGAGTCTGAAGCAATAACCAAATGTGCCCAGGACAAGAATCGAACTTGCACTCCCTTGCGAGAACATGGCCCTCAACCATGCGCGTCTACCATTTCCGCCACCTGGGCTTATTGCTTCCTCTTAAATATATTCTGAGAACAGGGCTGCAAAATTAGAAATATTTTCTTCTTATACGAAACAAATTTTTAATCTTTCGCAAATTATCCTCTTAAAAAAAATCTTTTCAAGTGTTATATATCATCATATATTTGTGAATTGTTTTTTTGTAAATTAGATGCGAATTTTATAGGAGGATTTGGAGTTAATTATTGATGATGAAAATCACTGAGAAACAAAGGGAGCAGCTTGCAGAGAAAAGGATTTCCGCTGAGGAGCTTGACCGTCAACTTGAGAGATTCAGGACAGGAATGAAATACTCCGACCTGGTAAGGCCTGCTACTGCCGGCGATGGGATCATTGTCCTTGATGAAGGTCAGAAATCTGAATATTTAAATCTATTCGAAAAGGCTGTTTCAAGTCAGAAGGTTGTGAGGTTCGTGCCTGCATCAGGTGCTGCTACCAGGATGTTTAAAGATCTGTTTGAGTTCCTGGTAAGTAGTGGTAAACATGACAGCAGTATGCAGTCTTTGCCTGCACCTGTTCAGCTCTTTGCTGATAATCTCACCCGTATGCCGTTCTTTAAAACTTTGAAAGGTGTTGCTGAAACGGAAACAGGTGGTTTGTCTCCGGCAGATAATAAGGGCTTTGTCAGGTACATTGAGTTGCTGCTTGGAGAAGAGGGAATGAATTATGGCAATCTCCCGAAAGCATTGCTGGAATTCCACTGCTATAATGAAGAGGTAAGAATGGCTTTTGAAGAGCATCTGGTTGAGTGGGCACTCCTGCTGAAAGCCGCAGAACACAGTCTTAATATTCACTTCACCCTTTCTCCTCAACACCTCCCGCTTTTTGAGGAGGAACTTAACCGTAAGTCGGGCAAATATGAAAACAGATTTCGCCTGAAATACGATATCTCATGTTCTGTGCAGGATAGCTCTACAGATACTGTCGCAGCTACTGTTGATAATCTTCCTTTCACAGATCAGAATGGTGATTTTATCTTTCGTCCCGGAGGTCATGGTGCCTTGCTGTACAACCTGAATGGTATTGATACTGATGTCATCTTTATAAAAAATATTGATAATGTAGCCAGGGAGGATATAGAAAAGGAGAACCTGGCATGGAAAAAAAACCTGGGTGGTTTGCTGATTGATATAAAAACAAAGATTCATACAATCCTTGATGAACTGGAATCGGGCAATCCTGGCAGGGAGAGACTAACTGAAGTTGCAGATTTTATCTCCTCGACGTTCAGAAAAGAGTTTGATCCCGGCCAGGAGGATATTACAAATTCAATTTACAGTTATCTGGATCGACCCATACGGGTATGCGGCATGGTGAAAAACACCGGAGAACCGGGCGGAGGTCCTTTCTGGGTAAGATCAGGCAACGTAGTATCACTTCAGATTGTTGAGTCTGCCCAGATAAACATGGATGATCCGGAACAGAAGAGTATCGCTGGATCTGCAACACACTTCAATCCGGTAGACCTTGTGTGTGCGGTTAAGGATCATAAAGGGAAGAAGTTTGACTTGAACCTGTTCTCAGATCCTGAAACATCATTTATCTCGGAGAAGTCTCACCAGGGGAAAGTTCTGAAAGCCCTTGAGCATCCAGGACTCTGGAATGGTGCTATGGCAAACTGGCTGACTCTTTTTGTTGAAGTTCCCCTGATCACATTCAATCCTGTGAAAACAGTAAACGATCTGTTGAGGCCTGAACACAAAGGGTGTAAATAAAATCTGACAACTTAGATAGCAATTCAATATTAATCAAACCTAAAAACAAAACTTATGAAAAGAGGATTTCTGTTAATTCTGGTCGTAGGACTCATTTTATCTTTCGCTGCCTGTGATAAGGAAAAGGATAAAGATAATGGCGGTGGCAATGGTGAGGATATGACCAAGTACGGTCGTTATTACAAGCTGTATAAGAAAAAGTGGTATAACCTATACGGGCAGGCCAGGGGAGACCACTACTTTAATCCCACGGATTCAGTAAAGGGAACTTTCCAGGTTGACCACCCTTTTATGCCTGATTACAGCGGAAACTACCAGTGGTATCCTACAGGGGATTCTATGCTGGTAGAGATTGGTGGTGCCTATAACGTCTATTTTTTCAAGGAGATATATGATAAGGAGATGAGTTATGCACCGGCCAATGAGCCTAATAATATTTACTACTTTTCCACAGAAGAGCCTTAATCTTTTCTGAGTATTCCTTCACTGTTGCGGGCTTTATCCATTTCAATGGCTAAAATCTCCTTCAGTTGGTCAACCTCAATCTTCTTGGCAAGGATTCTTTTATCCTTGTCAAGAAGAAAGATAATCGGGGTTGACATGATGTCATAAAGTGTATCATATCTGTTTACAGAGTATCCCCCATTAACATTTATCCAATCCAGTTTTCTTTCCCGGATATATTTTTTCCATTTATCGAGGTCGGTTTTGGTGCATACGGCATATACCTCGAGTCCTTCACCTCTCATCTTATGGTAATAATCCCTTAACAGGGGTAACATACGGTTGCAGTGCCCACATTCATAATCCCAGAACACCACTACTGTGTAGTCAGCCCTTACACGGTGAAGCGATGTCACGGTTTTATTCGTATCCCACATTTGCAGTTCCGGGGCGATAGCCCCGATGAGTATCCTTTCGAGAACCCTGACACGGTCAGCCATCCTTTCAAGAACCGTAGGGCTTGCCCACCAGGTTTTTCCGGAGAGATAATACTCTTTTGCGAAATGCACAAAAGCTGCTTCCATACCCATGATGTTGGAGCGCTCAGTCATATTCACAATATACCATACCACAAATCTGTACAGGTCGGGGCTGGAGACAGTCTGGTTGATGATCCATTCTCCTGCACTGATCACACTGTCGGGATGCTGAAGCACCAGAACAGTCATGTACGTCTTAAGCTTCTCATGGAATATAGGTGTCCTGACAATACGTTCATCAGACAGATTGACATGATCCCAGTAATGCTCACGGGTATAAGTGAAGGCTGCAATGCTGTCTTCCCGGTTGCCTGTGGCCAGGTCATAAGGGTGAACAGGCTCCCACTGTAACTTTATCAATACAGCAAGCATTGACTCCGGATCCTTTTCAACCAACTCCTCTTGATATTTCTTTACCTGCTTGTCAACATCCTTTAACCTTGCATCAAGCTGTGAGATCTCTGCCGAATGGTCAGTGACTGCATCTTCCTTTAACTCTGCAATAGATTTCCGAAGCTTTTCAACATCCTGGCGCTTATCACTCAGAAATTTTGAGTACTCACGGAAATTGCTGTTGACAGGCGAATTTATGAAGGCCAGGTTGTTGTGTGGTGAAACAGTATCTGTTTTGATTTTAAAGTGTTGCTGACCATCAACAAGAAATTCAAAATATGACTTACTCTTGCTCTCATCAACAAGAATGTAGACACCCTCAGGGAGTTTTGTTCTGCCCGAAAAAATATACCTGCCAGACTTCTCTCGCACAGCAGTATCTGCTATCATGTTCGAGTTGCCATAGTAGTGAACTAGATAAAGCGCAGAGTCCTTGAGGTCTTTGAACTCAATTTCAATCTTCCTTCCCTGCTGCCCTACTGCGCAGCCGAAGTGTACCATTACAGCGATAATAAATACTAAATATCTCATTTTATGTTTGTTTATTTTGATGTCTTATTCAATCTGTCGGTTATACTATTTCAACAAACAAATTTCTTAATTTCAGTGTTCATCGTGATCATTGCAACACGGATTCAATGCCTGATGAATGATGTATCCTGCCTGAATAGCTCTTTTACCCCAGAACTCTTCAAAAGCCAGCCTGCATGCTGCAACAGCATTCTCTTTGGAGGCCGTAAGAGGTTTCTGGTATAAAATAATGAAGTCTTTGATATCCTGGTATATGTCTGCCAGGTCTTCTGCCAGGCTTTTTTTCTCTGTCTTTGGCTCCTGGTCTCCTGGGTGATGGACTGCCCAGTATTGATCATAAGTGTCAAAAAACAGTTTCAACGAATTATAACTCTCTTCCCATTGCTCTTCGGTCAGAAATTTCTCGTTATAATCCGGCTCTTCAGGGGCTATTTCAGGCAGCAAGCTCCCTTTGATGAACAGCAGTGGCAATATGCGCTGTAAATACTCCAATAGAGTTTGCTGAGGATACTTTTCACACGATTCAACCAACAAGCAAAACTCATTGGCAACCGTGAGAAACTCCAGTACCTGCCTTGATGCTACAGATTCAGTATTCGTAGATGTCATTTCCTTTGTTCTTCTATTGTCTTTTCAGAATGAAGTTATACCTTACTATTAATGAATCCCAATCCTCTTCCCTGATATAAAAAACAGTATCAGTCTCCTGGAAAAGTCCTCCATTTTCGTAACTATCAATATCTCTCAGTGTTAAACTATTCGGACCGGCAAACTCAAGCTCTTTCTTGAAATTATACTCTCCGTTTGCATTCGTATAAGATATGGTATTATCGAGTGACACCGGTCTTTTAAGAATAACCTGTATGTTCTTGATAGGTACAGAATCCTCAGTTGTGACTATACCGGTGAATTTAAAATTTTCAGGATATAGTATTGGTTCTGTGTAAAGCATCTTTTCACAAGAGAAGGTTAGCATTATCATTCCTGTCAAAAAAAGCATTGTTTTTTTTAATTCCGATATTTTTAAAATCATTGTTGTTTTCGTTGATATGTGATCCCGCACCACATCAAAGTTTCAGTTCTCTGATAATGCTCTGAATATGGTTGTTCAGACTGCGGTTGATTTGATCCCAGGTTTCACTCTCTTTTTCCCACGTTACGTTTACACTGAAATAGAACTTTATCTTCGGTTCAGTACCTGATGGTCTCATGGTTATCAGTGTGTCATTTTCCAGCTTAAGCTGAAGTACATTTGAAGAAGGAAGCCCCGTAGGAGAGGTTTCTCCTGTTCTTTTTGAGGTTATAACTTCCGATTTGTAATCTTTGATTTCTTCAACGACAAAGCCGTCTATTGACAGTGGAGGGTTATTGCGGAATGTATCCATCATATTGATTATCTCTTCTGCTCCCCTTTTGCCTTTTTTTGTCACAGAGATGAGATGCTCCCGGTAAACGCCGTATTTGCCGTGGATATATCTTAGCATATCCAGCAGTGTCATCGACTGCTCCTTTGCCCATGCTGCAGCTTCAGCGATAATACAACAAGCACTTACAGCATCCTTGTCTCTTACAAAATCACCGATCAGAAGGCCGTAACTCTCTTCCCCGCCTGCAACGTATTGTTTCTTACCCTCCAGTTCACGCATCACCGCAGCAATGTACTTAAATCCTGTAAGAACGTTGAAACACTCTACCCCGTAAGATTCTGCTATTTTGTCAAGCAGATATGATGTTACGATTGTTTTGACAATGTACTGGTTCCCTGAAAGCATTCCTTTGCTTTTCCACTGTTCCAGAAGGTAGTAGATGATAATAACTGCCGTTTCATTGCCATTCAGCAAAATGAATTCTCCCTTATCGTCCCTGACAGCAATGCCTACACGGTCACTATCGGGGTCTGTTGCCATGACCAGTTCTGCACCTTTCTCACCGGCAAGTCTGATGGCCATGGTAAGGGCTTCGCTCTCTTCAGGGTTTGGAGATATCACGGTAGGGAAGTTGCCGTCGGGGACTGACTGTTCCGGCACAGAGATGACGTTTTGGAACCCGAATGCCTTCAGGGCTGCCGGAACGATTGCTGTACCTGTACCGTGGAGTGGTGAATAGACCAGAGGCATATCCGAATATCTTGCTATGGCATCTTTCCCAAGCATGCCCAGCGTGCAGACCTGCTCAATGTAGATTTCGTCGGTCTCTTTTCCCAGGATAGTAATCTTATCCGGATCTCCTTCCCATTTTACTTCATTAATATCGCTGATATGTGACGCCTCCTCAACAACGTTTACATCATGTGGCGGGACAAGCTGTGCGCCATCATCCCAATAGACTTTAAAGCCGTTGTACTCTTTCGGGTTGTGGGATGCTGTGATCATGATGCCGCCGGCACATTGATAATGCCTTATTGCAAATGACAACTCGGGTGTAGGTCTCAGGCTTTCGAAAAGCAATACTTCAAATCCGTTACCAGACAGAACATCAGCACATATCTGAGCGAATTCAGGGGAGTTGTTACGGCAGTCAAACGCTATTGCCACCTTTACGGGTTCATCGTTGCAGACCTTCTTAAGGTAGTTTGCGAGGCCCTGGGTTGACATGCCTATGGTGTACCTGTTCATCCGGTTTGTGCCGGGGCCCATTATACCACGCATGCCACCGGTGCCGAACTCCAGGTCGCGGTAGAATGCGTCGGTCAGGCTCTCGTCACCGCTACCCAACATCTGTTCTACTGCCTTTCTTGTTTCAGTATCGAAAGGCTCACATGTCCATTGTAGTGCCCGTTCCCTCAGGGCAGGATCGATAGTGTGATGGTTCATTTATTGTCATAGTTTTTGTTTCTGATAAGATACTCTTTCAGGGAATCACGCCAGTAAGGCCTGTCGGTATTGTAGGCCTCTGTAAGTTTTGAACAGTTAAGTACGCTGTATGCCGGCCTTGACGCAAGCTGCCGGAAGGTGCCGGAGTCAACGGGTGCCACAGTTGCAGGTATATCCATAATTTCAATGATGGCCTTTGCAAAATCAAACCAGGAGGCAACTCCACTGTTGGAGTAGTGGTATATCTCCACCTGTTCCGGGAAACTGTTTGATTCTATGATACTAATGATAGCTGCTGCCAGATCCCTCGCATAAGTGGGTGCCCCAACCTGATCATAAACGACCTGCAGGTGTCTCTTCTCTTGTGCCAGCCTTATCATGGTGTTCACAAAATTCTTCCCGCCGTGGTAATAGAGCCATGATGTCCTGATTATTACAGCTCTCTTGATGTTATACAGAATGGCAGTTTCCCCTTCAAGTTTCGATTGCCCGTAAACTGAGGCAGGATTAGCTATATTATCCTCTCTGTATGGGATGGCTGATATTCCGTCAAACACATAATCTGTTGAGATATGAATAAGTCGGATGCCATATTTGTTGCATAGAATTGCCAGGTTCTTTACAGCAAATGAATTTACTGCGTATGCCTTTTCAGGCTCCTCCTCTGCCTTGTCAACAGCAGTGTAGGCTGCACAGTTTATCAGATAATCAGCCCCGGATTCAGCGATAAATTGCTCCAGTGAAGTATAATCACAGATGTCGAGGTTTTCAATATCACTACCGGTAATCTCATGATCAGCATTGTCTGATGCAATGTCAGTCAAGGCCCTGCCTAATTGACCTCTGCTTCCGGTAATAACTATTTTTGCCATTCACTTAAGTTTTGGAGCAACGAAATTATGGAAAATTCCGGAAATAGGATGTATCGATGGTTTTCATCGGCCGGTGCAGGATGCTTTGTCGTGATCAGCCGTTACCATTTTGCCGTGTGGTATCAACACCGATGCAGAAATAGTCGAAACCTCTTTCTCTCATTTCATTCTTGTTGTAAATATTTCTACCATCGAATATAGCGGGATATCTGAGTTTGCTCTTTATCTCATCGAATTTTGGAATTCTGAACTCTTTCCATTCAGTAACCAGCAACAGGCAGTCAGCATCATCAAGAGCATCATAGGGGTTATATACGATATCTATCCGGTTGCCAAGTTTTCGTTTGGCTTCTTTATGAGCAACGGGGTCGTATGCTTTGATTTTGCACCCTGCGCCGAGGAGTTTCTCAATCATCACCACCGATGGAGCCTCTCTCATGTCGTCGGTTTCCGGCTTGAAAGCCATGCCCCATATTGCAACGGTCTTACCGGCAAGGTCACCCTTAAAATAGCTATCTATCTTATCGAACATTACAAACTTCTGTCTTTCGTTAACAGCTTCCACAGCCTTCAGTATCTGAAGTTCATATTGGTTTTCAGAAGCGGTTTTTATCAGGGCTTTGACATCCTTGGGGAAGCAGGAGCCACCATAACCGATGCCGGCGTAGATAAATTTAGGGCCAATGCGGGAGTCGCTGCCTATGCCTTCGCGTACCAGGTTGATATCTGCTCCCATGCGCTCACAAAGGTTTGCGATATCATTCATGAAGCTGATCTTTGTTGCCAGCATTGCATTTGCAGCGTATTTGGTCATCTCCGCAGAAGGCACATCCATAAATATTACAGGGTGGCCGCTTTCGGTAAATGGCTTGTATAGCTGTTCCATCAGCTTTCGGGCTCTCATCGACCCGGTTCCCACAACGATCCTGTCCGGTTTCAGAAAGTCCTGGACTGCGTCGCCCTCTTTAAGGAACTCAGGGTTGGATGCTACGTCGAACGGAATGTCAACATTGCGCTTTTCCAGCTCCTCCTTAAGAACACGTTTTACCTTTGCTGCAGTGCCTACAGGTACAGTGCTCTTCGTCACAACCAGAAGATATTCTTCCATGTTGCGCCCTATCTCCCTGGCAACATCCAGCACATACGTCAGATCAGCGCTGCCGTCTTCATCAGGGGGGGTCCCTACTGCGCTGAAAACAACCTCACATCCTTTAAGGTTTGCAGATAGTTCTGTGCTGAAATGCAACCTGCCCTTCTCAAAGTTGCTCTTTACAATCTTCTCAAGACCCGGCTCATAAATAGGGATGATACCGTTGCGCAATTTCTCTATCTTCTCTTTGTCTATATCAATACATACTACTTCTATCCCTACTTCAGAAAAACATGCCCCGGTTACCAGGCCCACATAACCCGTTCCTACTACTGCTATCTTCATCAGTTATATTTATTTTTTTGAAATTTATATTCCTGTATTCTCACATCAGCCTGCAAAGCTAACACAATGAGCCATCATTTGCAAAAGGGGTTAATACCCAGAACATACTCTTCAATCATTCTGACCCCCACAACAGTGTTGTCTCCTTTAAAACCTCTGATATCTTCCGGTTTCACAATGCTCCTGTATTTATTCAACAACTCTGAGGAAACCGGAGTGTATGACCAGTGCCATGGCTCCTCCTCATATCCTGTTCTTCGCAAAGAGTCTTTTTTTGTGTATGTCTGGCAAAAGCCATAATCTGCGGCATTCTCTGACAACCAATCGTAAACCTTTTTGCCCTCCGGATTTTCAAAGTACTCCGGGTTAACCGAATTTATGTCAATGTCGGTACCCCAGTGATGCCTTGATGTTCCAGGCATTGAGCTGTATTTCAGTATAATCCTGGCCCTCTCATGGTGATCTTTTACTGTACGCAGATCTATACCGTCAACAAGTGTTTTTCCGTTCCATTTTGCTTCCCAGATACGTTTCTGATGGTTGAAATTACGTGTTGCAGAGACGATGGTGAGTTTTATCCCATCTTCTGCGGCAGCACTGTGCATCTTTCTGAATGCCTCAAGTGCCTCGGTTCTGAGATAACCCCCGGTCATATTCGTCAGCTCTTTATCTATCTTGCTGAAAAGAGGATGGGTGGAAGGTTCAAACTGCCCAAGCAGGTAATGAAGGTTAATGAGAGAATCGTGATGGATGATTGAGTCACCTGGCGATGTTAAACCGGATGAATGAGCTGTGTCTGTGTGAGGGTTTTCTCCCGCCCTGTTGTGTTGCTGGCTGCAGCAAAGTATTAAGAGTGCGGGAATGATTGCCGGTAGAAATTTTCCGATTCGGGTGTATCTGTTCATCTCAGAGATTCTCCTTTACTATATTGATGAGGTGCGAAGCATTAAGGTTATACTTATGCATCAGCTCTTCAGGTTCACCCGATTCACCGAAACTGTCATTCATGCCTACTCTGATTACTCTTTTTGGTTCAGAGTAGCTTGTCACTACTTCTGCGACAGCACTGCCGAGTCCACCGCTGATCTGGTGTTCCTCGGCTGTGACCAGGAAGGGGTACATTTCGGCACACTTCCTTATCAGCTCCTCATCAAGGGGTTTGATAGTATGGATATTCACCACTCTGCATTCTATACCAGTCCTCCGGAGGGCATAGGCGGCCTGAAGGGCTTCCCAGACGAGATGACCTGTCGCCAGGATGCAGACATCTTTGCCTTCACTCATGATCTGGCCTTTACCCACTTCAAAATCCTGGTCAGTGGCAGTGAAGTCTGGCACGGCACTGCGGCCAAACCTCAGGTACACCGGCCCTGAACACTGTTCCACGGCGGCAAATAGTGCCAGCTGTGTTTGAGTAGCATCACATGGCGACAAAACCGTCATGTTGGGCAGAACTCTCATAATGGCAATATCTTCGAGTGCCTGGTGCGTTGCCCCGTCAGGGCCTACAGAGATACCTGCATGAGCACCTCCAATGATAGCGTGGACATTGTTGTAGCACAACAGAATGCGGATCTGGTCTGTAGTCCTGAGGGCTGCAAAAACGCCATAGGTGCTGAAGACGGGAAGGTTTCCTTCGAGTGCCAGGCCGGCAGCAACACCAATACAGTTCTGTTCTGCAATGCCAAGACTGAAGAAGCGCTCAGGAAACTTTTCCGCGAAAAGGTTCATCCCGACAGATGAGGTGATATCTGCTCCCAGTCCGATGATGTGGGGGTGCTTTTTCCCCGCCTCCAGCAGGCCTTCCCCGAAGCCCTGTTTGGTTGGTATGCAACCTCTGTTTTGATACATCATTTTCATCAGTAAAGTTCATTTAAAAAGTCAACAAGCTCTGCCGGTGATGGTGCCTTGCCATGCCACAGGTGATTGTTCTCTATTGACGGCACGCCCTTACCCATAACTGTCTTTGCCAGGATACATGTGGGACGGTTTTTGGCTTCCCATGCATCTTCAAGAACTTTCATAATCTCCGGGATATCATTTCCGTTACATGTTTTGACAGTCCATCCGAAGGAGCGCCATTTCTCATCAAGAGGCTCGACCTCCATCACGTCGGAAGTTTTGCCGTCAATCTGCAGGCTGTTACGGTCGACGATAGCTATCAGGTTGCTGAGATTGTAGTGGGCAGCGCTCATAGCTGCTTCCCAGATGGAGCCCTCCTGCAGCTCGCCGTCGCCACAGACTACCACCACCTTGTGTGGTTGCTTTTTCATTTTTGCACTTACAGCCATGCCGACGCCAACGGAGAGGCCTTGGCCGAGGGAGCCGGCAGAGAGCTCAAGCCCCTGCAACCCGTGATCACGTCCCGGGTGCCCCTGCAGCCGGCTGCCAAGTTTGCGTAATGTCTTCAACTCTTCCACAGGGAAAAATCCGGCATGTGCCAGCGTGGCATAAAGGATAGGCGCTACATGGCCAATAGAGAGGATCAGCCTGTCGCGGCCATCCCATAAAGGCTCGTTGGCGCGGTATCGGAGCTTATGAAAGTAAAGAACCGTGAAGATGTCTGCCAGTCCAAGGCTGCCTCCCGCATGGCCGGAACCCGCCTCAGAAAGACTTACCAGTACATCCCGCCTGACAGACTTTGCCTTCTGCTTTAACCAGTCGATGGGATTGTATGTGTTATCCATATTATTAAGGTATTCCTGAATTTATCAATTTTGCCACCTCTATTAGCCTGCTTACTTGTTCATCTATTTTAAATGTTCATGTTCATT